>Ga0210383_10005182_pt1 | contig 11475 bp, 8 predicted proteins | sample IncBWC14OmetaG_FD_160072 | JGI IMG/M metagenome (GOLD analysis project Ga0210383, IMG submission 160072) | Forest soil microbial communities from Barre Woods Harvard Forest LTER site, Petersham, Massachusetts, United States - Inc-BW-C-14-O ...
AAGGCATTCCTTCGCTCAAACAGGGGACGTATGTCGCCATACTGCCGCTAAAAAAAATCGGTGATGAGAAAACGCTCGGCTACGTGGCAGACGGTATTCAGGAAGCTCTCGCCGCCAAGCTGTTTCAGTTGAAAGAAGTCCACGTGGCGTCTTCGGACGCGGTCGACAAAGCGGTTGCCAAGGATCTGCCGCTCTCCAAGCTCGCCCGCGAACTGGGAGTCAACCTGGTGTTGCAGGGCATGGTACAGGGCAACAGCGAAAAGCTGCGCGTCACCCTGAGTCTGGATGATGCCGCCACCGGCAAGCGCCTTTGGAGCCAGGACTTCTCTGGAGCCCCGGGCGACGTGCTCGCCCTTGAAGACCAGATCTATGGCAACGTGGCCACCGCCCTTGCCCTCAAGCCTACCGACGAAGAGCAGGCCCGCGTCGGAGCTCACCCGACGGAGAACGTGAAGGCCTACGATCTCTACCTGCAAGGGCGAAACACCCTGCGCAACGGTCACAGCCAGGATGCCTACCGCCAGGCCCTCGGGTTATTCGAACAGGCGATCGACAAAGACCCAAACTTCGCGCTGGCCTATACCGGGCTCGCCGACTCGAGCCTCCACATGTTTGGGGAAACCAAGGAGGGCATCTGGGCGCAGAAAGCCACTTTGGCCGCGCAGCAGGCTGAACGGCTCTCCAACAACCTGCCCGAGGTTCATCTCTCGCTCGGTCAGGTCTATTCCAATACCGGGAAGAACACTGAAGCGGTCACGGAGTTGAAGAAGGCACTGGAATTGGCTCCGAATTCGGATGAAGCGTATCGCGATCTGGGTGACGCCTACAGCCGCAGCGGTCAGAGCGAAGAAGCTATCGCCGCCTATCAGAAAGCGGTCGCCGCCAACGCCTACAACTGGTCAAATCACATCGCCCTCGGGAAGGCCTACCTGGAGCTCGGCGACACGGCGAAGGCGCTCCCGGAGTTTCAGAAAGTCACTGAAATCGCCCCCGACAATCCGCTAGGCTACGCAGACATCGGCTCACTGTATCTGCGCGAAGGCAAATGGAGCGAGTCGATTCCGCAATTTCAAAAAGCTCTCGCGCTTGCTCCGGACTCGGATACTTACTCCAATCTCGGCACCGCATACTTTTTTCTGAAGAACTACGATCAGGCCACGAAGATGTATGAGAAGGCCGTCGAGATGACGCCGAACGACGAAGTGCTGCTTGGCAATCTCGGCGACTCTTACCGTTGGTCGGGACATTCCGACCAGGCCGCGGTCGCCTATGGCAAAGCCATCTCGCTGGCATTCCAGGAGCTGCAGGTAAACCCACGATCGGCCGCGATCATGGGCGACCTCGGTCTCCTCTATGCCAAGAAGGGCGATGAGGCAAACGCGCTGCAGTATACCAACCAGGCACGCGCTATCAAACCGAATGACCTGCAGTTGATGTATTCGGAGGTCCAGGTGAAGACGCTGATTGGGAAACCGGAGGAAGCGCTGAAGTCGCTGCGGCTGGCGTTAGAGAAGGGATACGCCGCGCAGGAGGCCTGGAACGACCCTGAACTTCAGAAGCTCCAGGCCCTGCCGCAGTTTTCACAACTGGTAAAAGAGTTCTCGAAGAAGAACAACTAAGAGTTCCAGCGGTTCTTCCACATCTTGCGGCGCGTACCCAGCGCGCCTAATCCAACCACCAGCAGCCCAATCGTACCGGGCTCAGGTGTGGAGCCGGTCGACGACGTGCCACCATGACCGTTAAAGGTCAGCCCGCCGGGCCAGCAGCTACCCTTGACGCAAGAAAAATTGATGGAGAAGTTCTGCCCATTCATAATTCCATGGTCTCTCCACTGAGCGCCGCCCTGAACGCCAGAAAGCAGGATCTCAACTGACCCGTTCTTTAGCGTCTTGGTCGTGCAACTCGAGAAAAGGGACGAACTACAACTGACATCAGCCGCGGGCACGCCTTTTTCGATCAGCTTCAGCGAACTCCAGTTCTTTCCACTTTCGTTCGTGAAAAACAGCGAACCTGATCCGTTTGCAGGCACGGTGAAACTAAAATTCATGCCTACACCGATACACTGCTCGCATTTCCCCTGAGCAACATTGCTGCCGCTGCCGGCGCCCTTAATAATGATCTTGGGATCTTGAATCCCATCGGCGAAGGCCATCGCCGAGCTCACTGCCAAAAGCAAAGCCAGCGCACAAAACCGAGAAATTTTCATCGAAGTTTTCCTATTCACCAAAGGAATTAGCTGAGAAATATTTTCCCAGCTTTCGGGGAGTGCGCCGAGGTTAGCTCGTTAGACAGCTCGGGTCAAGCGGAAATCGCCATATTTCTTAAGAAATCCTTTGCCTACATGCAAACAATTGCGCACCCTGCTGGAACTGTGCAAGCCTGTGCACTTTCGGCACGCTCGGAGCGCATTGCATTGCACATCGGCCGAAAAAAAAAGGCCGGAGCCCGAAGGCTCCGGCTGTCCAGTTGGTGTGTGCCCGGATAAAAACAAAAAACTCTAGCGAGCCGATTCCGTCGCAGCGGTCAGGATCCAGGATGAACCCGCGGTGTGTTGCCGGTTACGCGCTACGTCGGGGGCACACGGTCAAGTCCCGCACCTGCGCCAGAATGCTCGACATCTGCATTCCGTTCAATTGGGACAGATACGGCAAAACATCAGCGACGAATTGATCTTCCATCAGCTCGCGAACTTCCTCCTGCCGGTTCCGTTCTCCACCGGAGAGCAGATCTGGCACGCTTACTTCGAGCGCTCTTGCGAGACGCTCCAGGGAAGACAGTGTAGGTGTCGCCTTCTCGTTTTCGATTTTGGATACGTAAGTCCGAGGCACGGACATGCGCAACGCCAGTTGCCGCTGACTCAAGCCGTTGCGTAGCCGCAGCGATCGGATCGACTGCGCGAGTTTTAGATGCCCGCGTCCATGGGAATCCATGTTCACCGGCATCACTTCTGGTACTGCGGTCATAGCGGCGATCTCCGCCTCGTCCTCATCCAACGACAGATGGCAACGGCGGCAAAGACTGTTTGATGTGCGGAATTGCACTAAGAGACAACGGTCGCATCGTACGACTTCCCGTGAGTCCACGGGAGTTAGTGTGGTGGCCATTCAGGGTTTGCGAGTGCCAGAGCGGGCTACTCTCAAAACCAAACTAGTGCGTAATCTGCTGGATTGGACCTGTGGATGTCAAGACAAAAGTGAGAGAAAACAAAGCGCTTACCGAAACGATGGCATAATTGCGATGCGGAGATCCGCAAGAAACGGCACAAAACCATGAATCAACGCGATGCAGCATGGTGTTTACTAACTGAGTTCACCCAATCGGAAAGTCTTCGAAAGCATGCCTTGGCGGTCGAGGCTTGCATGCGCGCCTACGCTACCAGGGCCGGAGCCGACGAAGAATTATGGGGCATGGTCGGCCTCCTTCACGACTTCGACTACGAGAAGTATCCGAGCGCCGACGACCATCCCTACAGAGGCTGTGAGATTCTGAAAGAACGCGGCTATTCCGAAGAAGTGCGCCGCGCCATCATGTCTCACGCTCAATACAGTGGAGTCGCCCGCCTCTCATCCATGGAAAAAACGCTCTTTGCCTGCGATGAACTCGCCGGATTCATTACTGCCTGCGCTCTGGTCAAGCCGGGAAAATCGCTCGCCGAAGTCGAAGCTCCCTCGGTCCGCAAGAAAATGAAGGACAAAGCCTTCGCCCGCAGTGTTCACCGCGAAGACATAATCGAAGGCGCCGCCGATCTCGGCTTGGACCTGGAAGCGCATATCGCCTTCTGTATCGCAGCCATGAAGGCGATCGCCTCCGAATTGGGGTTGGATGGGTCAACAGCCAAGTCCGCCTAGGCCTCGGGCAGCGACGGGAGCATTTCAAGCCAGTTCAGTGCCGACAAAAAAATCCGCCGCCAAACAGCGGAGGCGGATGAAATCTGGCACTTGCGCTTGCTCGTTCACTCACTTTTTATGTGACTGCTTTTCCGAATTCCCGCCGAGCAGTCCAAAGATCCTCAGTTGCTTGTTACTGGCCACGAAGACCTGTCCGTTCGCCACTACCGGAACCAGGTTCGAATTGCCCCCCAGGTTCGGCCACATACCCGCCGTCGTCGTAAATAGATGCTTCATCGTAGTTTTGCCAGAATCCGGATTAAACGCAACCAGATGAAGAGTCCCCGTCCCCGTGTTCTGGGGACGCGACACCGCCCAAATAATCGGACTGGCGTTACCGTTCGACGAGATGGTTGTGAAGAACCCCGGATCTTGCTGACCACCAAGGTTCGCGGACGACGAAACTTGTGTTAACGCTAACGTCGGAGATGTCTGCACCTTCCACACTTCTACTGTCGAGCCGCCGCTGCTCACTACCCGTCCCACTCCGTCGGTAGGATCCACATAATATGACTCACCACACCAGCAGCCACCAACCGAGTAGGTGCCCAGCACGTTATTCTTTGTCGGCGAATAGCCACCCAGGTCGTCTTCATTCATAAAATACATATTCCCGTCCTTACCCGCCGCCACTGCCAGGTGTGGGGTTGATCCCGGCTGATCAGGCAGCACCAGCACGCCGCCCGAGCCGAAATCCACATCGCCCTCATCCAGACTCACCTGGTCATCTGGAGTAAACAGGTCCTGCACGGTGGTTAGGGTAGACGACACCTTGACCACGCTCTCCTGAATATTGGTCACGCCATCGTAAGTTTTAGGGTCCGAATTCCCGGTCACGAACAGGATATTACCGGCATCGTCCGTCGCCGGTCCGTAGCCCGACATCCAGATCGACGAAAGAAAGAAGCTGCCCGAGTCAGTTGCTTGCAGGTCGTTGAGCTGGTTCGACGGAAATGGCGTCAGCGATCCCGCCGTCCAGCCCAGCAGCCAGCCCCGCGAAAGGTTCGCACTCAGATCGCAGAAGCTGGCAAACCCTGCATAAACGCTGCCGTTCGCCAGCAACAATGCCGACCGCTGCCGCTCGTACTTCGCATTAAAGCTGAACGATGTTCCATTGCTCAGAGTGTGCGAAGCGGCCACTACATCCGGCGTCACCTTGTCGGTCAAGCTCCCCAGATCGAGCGCGTGCAGACGAAAGGCCGGCCCAGTCTTATCCTGGGTGTAGATCATCACGTACAGCGTGTTGCTGCTGGGGTCGATCACCGGCGTCGAGTTGATTCCGACATTCGGCCCGTTGTTGTTGCATCCCAGCGGATTCGACACAGGCGTTCCGAAATTCGGATTCAATAACACCGTCCCGGTGTGTACATCGACGGCATACACCGTGTTGTGCTCCGTGACCACATAAACCACATCGTGCGTTCCCTGATAGTTTCCAGCGGTGATGAGCACGCCGGGCACGACCAGCGGCTGCGCATCCACCTGGTCATCGAGCTTCACCGTCAGCTGCCGGCCAAATACTTTGGCTTTGACGTTGGCAGGAGTCAGCACCGACTCCTTCTGATTCCATCCGGTGCGGTAGTTGTCATAGTGATACGTGGTGACGGACGTCTGACCTGCGGCCAGCAACGCGCTAGCGCCGATGAAAATCAGGATGGCAAACACAGTTGCAACGCGGCTGCGGCAATTCCCCAAACGATGTGCTGGCATGTTTTGATCCTTAAATAACTATTATTTTGTTCGTATTTCCTTGGCGCCGGTTCCGTGGCCTTCCATCCGACAGATGCAACGATTCCGGGTTAGTGCATGAGAAACGTTACGCGATGAAGCCGACAGGATTTTTCGCCTCGTGGTGGGCGCGCGAAACCTGCTGAGTCTAATGCATCGCGCAACCGCCTGTAAATAGCGGCCCCGTTGTTTCGTGCGGTGCAGCCTTAGGTAGCGAGCTTGCTCGGTTTGGAAAGGACTGTCAATGCGCAACGACTTGCACACTATCCGATAGTCGGCGCGAACCGAGAGGAGCTATTCGGCGTGACAACCCAATTCTCATCGCACCAATGCAGCCAGCTTACCACCGGCGATCAACTGTGCGATGCGCGCGAAATCCTGGTACATCACGCGGTCTTTGTCCATGGACGCGCATACCGTCCTGATCGCCGCATGCGCCTTCTGCAATGGTTTCGAAGTCTTCAGCGGGGCGAGGAAGTCAATCGCCTGTGCCGCCGCCATGGCCTCGATGGCGAGCGTGTTGCGCGTGTTCTCGACAACTCTCTTCAACTTGTTCGCCGCGGTCATGCCCATGGAAACGAAGTCTTCTTTATTTCCGGAGGTGGTAATCGAATCGACGGACGCGGGATGCGCCAGCACTTTGTTCTCACTCACCAGGGCTGCCGCCGTCACTTGCGGCATCATGAAACCTGAGTTCATGCCTGCGCCGGGCGCGAGAAATGGAGGTAAGCCCTCACTCAGCGCGGGGTTCACCATGCGCTCCAAGCGCCGCTCGCTGATACCCGCGAGCGCGCTCAAGGCGATGGCGAGGAAATCGAGCGCGAAGGCCAGCGGCTCACCGTGAAAATTTCCGCCAGAGATTACATCGCCCTCGCCGTCCATTGCCCGAGGATTTTTCACGAATACCAGCGGATTATCGACCGCCGAGTTCGTTTCGGTTTCAAACACGCGGCGGCAATGGGCGAGCGTGTCGCGCACCGCGCCATGCACCTGCGGAATGCAGCGCAAGGAATAGGCATCCTGCACACGGCCACAATCCCGATGCGACTCGCGAATCTCGCTCTCTTCAAGCAGGCAGCGCAAGTTCGCTGCGGTCTTGATTTGTCCAGCATGAGGGCGCGCTTTTTGAATGCGCTCATCGAAGGCGACGTCGGTTCCTTTTAGTGCGTCGCAAGCCATCGCACCAATGACGTCAGCGGTGTCAACGAGAGTCTCCGCCGCCAGCAGCATCAGTGCTCCGATGGCGAGCATTCCTTGTGTGCCGTTAATGAGCGATACCGCTTCTTTCGCTTCGAGCACCAGCGGTTTGATCTGCGCACGTTTCAAGGCCTCGGCGCTTGCAATGGATGCACCCTTTTCGTCAAAGCATTCGCCTTCTCCGATCAAGGCCAGCGCCAGATGCGCCAATGGCGCTAGATCGCCGCTCGCTCCTACGCTTCCCTGCGATGGCACCATCGGCGTCACCCCGCGATTGAGCATCTCGCAGATGGTGTCGATGATGATGGCGCGCACACCGGAGTTGCCTTTGGATAGCGAGTTGGCGCGCAAAAGCATCATGGCGCGCGTGTCTTGGATCGCAAGTGGTTCGCCCAAGCCGACCGCGTGCGAGCGCACAAGGTTGACCTGCAGCTCGCGGACCTGATTGCCGACTATGTGCACATCGCTCAGCTTTCCCACGCCGGTCGTAATGGCGTAAGAAATTTTGTTACCAGCGACCAGCGCATCGACAACTGCACGCGCGCGCTTGACGGCTTCGCGCGCGTCAGGATCGAGCAACACCGGCCGTTTCTCGGCGGCGACTTCACGTACCGCCTCGAGCGTCAGATCATTTCCGTTGATGTGGAGAGCTTGCAAGATTGTTCTCAGTTCCCAGTGTTTTGAAACGGCATCGCTTACCGATGCCGCGAGCGCTCAACATCCGACGCCACTTCAGGGCTGCGCACCGCCGCGCGAAACGCCTTGATGTACCTTTCCGGCAGTGCGCGAGACTTCATCTTTGAATTTGCGACGAGATGCGTGGTCTCGCCCTCGGCCAGCAACTCGCCGCTTTCCGCCTTCCGCAGTTCGTATCCGAAGCGAATCACTTTCTCTCGAACATGCTTCAGGTAAGTGCGCACGATGACCTCGTCATCATAGTGCACCGGAGCCTTGTAGCGGCAGTGAGCGTCGACGACCGCGATGAAACAGTCGTCTTCGCGCTCCATATCTTTATAGCTGAAGCCGAACTGGCGCATGAGTTCCACTCGTCCCACTTCAAACCAGATGAAATGGTTGGCGTGGTAGACGACGCCCATCTGGTCGGTTTCTGCATAGCGGACGCGGATGCGAGTTTCATTCACCGTCGCTGTCGATTTTTGATCTGCGGGCCGGCTCATCGGCCCGTCCACTTCGGTTTGCGCTTTTCGAGGAAGGACGCGATTCCTTCGCGGAAATCAGCGCTCTCGCGAATGCCAGCGTTTTCGCGGATCGCGGCCTCAATCTGCGAATCGAGTTCGGCGCGGGCGTAATCGGCCAGCAGGCGCTTGGTATTAGAAAGCGAGAGTGGACTGTTCTCCGCCAACTGTGCGGCGAGTTCGCGGGCACGGTCGAGCAACTTGTCCGGCGGAACGATTTCGTTGATCAGACCGATTTTCAGCGCATCGCCTGCGTTGAAGACTCGGCCAGTAAGTAAAAGGTCGCGGGCAATTTTCTCACCGACTTGGCGCAACAGAAAAGCCGAGACGATGGCCGGCAAAAATCCGATTCGTACCTCGGTATAGCCAAACTTGGCTTCGGGCGCGGCCAGTGTAAAGTCGCAGAGCAGAGCAAGTCCGGCACCGCCGGCGATGGCTGCACCGTTGACTGCGGCAATTGTTGGCTTGGGAAATTCGTAGAGCGAACGGAACAGACTCGCCATGGTTCGTGAGTCTTCAAGATTTTGCTCAGGCGTGCGGCCGCTCAGCGCTTTCAGGTTGTCCAGATCCATTCCCGAGCAGAAGGCCTTCCCTGCCCCGGTCAGGATCAACACATGAGCGGCCGAGTTTCTCACTTCCTCCAGCGCGCGAACCAGATCGTCGATCAGCGCGTAGCTGATGGCGTTGCGTTTGTCGGGGCGGTTGAGCGTGACGGTGGCGACGTTGGAGTCGTAGGCGAGTTGGAGGGTCTTGAAGGTCATTCGCAAGCCTGAAACTGGCGCATGGGCATCGGTCTTTAGCTGTTCGTCCTGCTCAAAGAATTTGTCATCCTGAGCGAAGCGAAGGACCTGCTTTCCATCGAACCACGACGCGCTGAGGTCTTCCCAAGTCGGATTCTCACCTTCAATCAGCGCAATCTTCTTTCGCCGCAGCCATCCTTTAATCGCCTTTTCCCGGGCAATGGCATTGTTTACATACTTGAACGTTTCATAGTAAACGAGACGATGAACTCTGTAATCCCGAGTGAAGCCCGGATTGACATCGTTCTTATGCTCCCATGTGCGGCGGTAGAGGTTGTCGGTAATGCCAGTGTAAAGCACTCGCGATTTGCTGGACAGAATGTAAACGGAGAAATGCCGCATGAGAGAGCAGGTCCTTCGCTTCACTCAGGATGACAAACTTAATGAGGGATTGGCTGTGCAACGGATCACAGTTAATTTGTGTGGTTTTCGGACGACGCCGTCCGGATCGCGCTCGGAGTTGGTGGCAGGAGCGAAAAGCAGGTCCTTCGCTTCGCTCAGGATGACAAATTCTTTGCGGTGTCGGCATATCTCGCGCCGATCTCCGCGCTCGCTCGCACCAGAGCGTCCAGCGACTTCAGCGGCGGCAACTGGGCGCGTCCGCGCAGAGCGTCGACTACTGTTTCGGTCGCAATATTCCCCACCAAATCATCCTGCGCGAACGGACACCCGCCGAGACCGCCAATAGCGGAATCGAAGCGACGGCAACCAGCTTCATAGGCTGCGACAATTTTGGCGGCGGCTTGGTCGGGACGGCTGTGCAGGTGAACTCCGATTTCGAGGTATCCATACTTTTCCATCACGGCGGAAACGACTTCGTTGATTTTCTCGGGCGGCGCCACGCCCACCGTATCAGCAAGCGAGATCGTGCGAATCTCCTGTATCTCGAGTAAGCCCACGGCTTCGACTACCTCTTCTATGGTCCAGGGATCGTCGTACGGATTGCCGAAGGCCATCGAAATATAGACGACGGTGTCGAGGCCGGCCTCGTCGGCCTTCTTCTCGATCTTCTCCAGTTCCTCGATGGCGTCTTCCAGAGTCTGCCGTTGATTGTTCTGCAAGAAAGTTGGCGAGATCGAATACGGAAAACCCAGCGTCCGCACCGCCTCGGTCGCAATCGCCCGCTGCGCGCCTTTTTCGTTGACCACGATGCCGATAATTTCTACATCGTCGGGTGGGTCGAGTTCTTTCAGCACTTCTTCGGAATCAGCCATCTGCGGCACCGCGTTCGCCGAAACGAAGCTGACCGCGTCAATGTGCTTGAAGCCGGCGGAGATCAGAGCCTGGAGATAGTTGGTCTTCAGATCAGCAGGGATCTGGCCTTTGAGGCCTTGCCAGGCATCACGTGGACATTCGATCAGTTTGACGAGAGCAGGAGTTGGCATTTAGCAGTTAGCACTTCGCATTTAGCACTCGCAAACAAAATCACGTTTGCAGTACTCCCACCTTAAACTCGGGCACCTCGGGATTCAGTGAAGCAGCTTCCAGCGCCTGAGTAATCGCCTGACGCGTCTCCATCGGGTCGATGATCTTGTCGATCCACAGCCTTGCCGCCCCGTACCGCGGGTCAGTTTGCTCGTCGTACGTTTTTTTCGTCGAATCGAAGAGTTCTTTTCTTTCTTCTTCGCTCAACTTTTTGCCGCTGCGCTCCAGTTGCTTGACTTTGATTTCTACCAGCGTCCCGGCGGCCGCATCTCCGCTCATAACTGCATATTTCGCAGTCGGCCAGGCGAAGACGAAGCGCGGATCATAAGCCTTGCCGCACATGGCATAGTGTCCGGCGCCGAAAGAGCCGGCAACGATCACGGTAATCTTGGGCACGACCGAGTTCGAAACTGCATTCACCATTTTCGCGCCGGCCTTGATGATGCCGCTCCATTCCGCATCACGTCCGACCATGAAGCCGTTGACGTCATGGAAAAAGATGAGCGGGATCAGGCTCTGGTTGCAGTCCATGATGAAACGGGCGGCCTTTTCGGCGGACTCGGTATAGATGACGCCGCCGAATTCTACGCGCTTGTGGCCTTCATGGTCGGTCTGCTGCACAGGCAGTTTCTGGTTGGCGACGATGCCTACTGCGAATCCTCCGATGCGCGCGTAGCCGCAGATCAGTGTTTTGCCGTACTCGGGCTTGTATTCGTCGAAACGGCTCTCATCCACAATGCGCGCCAGAATTTCTTTCATATCGTAGGGACGCGCCGGCGAGGCATCGTATGCGCCGTAGATTTCTTCCGCAGGCATCGCCGGGTCCATGGGCTTTTTACGATCCCACAAGGACTGACGCCGATATCCCCATTTTTCGATGATCGACTGAATGCGGGCGAGGCAGGCTTCATCGCTGGGCTCGCGGAAATCGACGGTGCCGCTGATGGCGGAGTGCATGGCGGCGCCGCCTAATTCTTCCGCGGAAATCTTCTGTCCGATGGCGGCTTGCACGAGCGCGGGACCGGCGAGAAAAAGGCCGCTGCCGTCGGTCATAAGAACGTGGTCGCACATCACCGGAAGATATCCGCCGCCGGCCACGCACATTCCCATGATGGCCGCAATCTGCGGAATACCCATGGCCGACATGACCGCGTTATTTCGGAAGACGCGGCCAAAATCGTCGGTGTCGGGAAAAACGTCTTCCTGCAGCGGAAGAAAAACTCCGGCGGAATCGACCAGGTA
>Ga0210383_10005184_pt1 | contig 11473 bp, 8 predicted proteins | sample IncBWC14OmetaG_FD_160072 | JGI IMG/M metagenome (GOLD analysis project Ga0210383, IMG submission 160072) | Forest soil microbial communities from Barre Woods Harvard Forest LTER site, Petersham, Massachusetts, United States - Inc-BW-C-14-O ...
GTGCCGCCGCTGTGCCCAGTCTTCGGCTTGTTTTTGGTGGTGAAGAACGGATCGTAGATGCGGTGAATGTGCTCCTGTGCAATGCCGCCGCCGGTGTCAGCCACGGTGACGCGCACGTTGTGCCCGTTGCCGGTGGTGATGGTTAGCGTGCCGCCCGCGGGCATGGCGTCTTTCGCGTTGAGGAACAGGTTGAGGAAGACCTGTTGCAACTTGCCGGTGTTGCCCAAAATCGGCGGCAACTTCGGATGCAAATCGGGCACGACCTTGATGCGCGCAGTCTTGAACTGGTGCTTGAGCAGCGTCAGCGTGTCTTGAATCACGCGGTTCAAGTCCACATTGTTGAATTCGGAGCTCGAGGTGCGCGAGAAGTTCAAGAGGCTGTTGACGATCTCCGAGGCGCGGAAGGTCTGCTTGGTGATCTTCTCCAGCAACTCCGCTTTCTTCGGCTCGGCGCTCACCTGTTTCGAAAGCATCTGCGCGTACGACGAGATAACTGCCAGCGGAGTGTTTACCTCGTGCGCCACGCCCGCCGCGAGCAGTCCGATCGACGACAGTTTTTCTGCTTGCGACAGTTGTGACTCCAACTCGATGCGCTCGGTGATGTCGTCCACAATAATCAGGCGGCCGATTACGCTGAAGTTCTTGCTGACCAGCGGCGCGATGGCGATGTTCGTCACTCGCGCATCACCCGCCGTTGTGCCCAGCCGGAACTTGTACAGATTGTGAATGCCGGAACTCTGCCGGACACGGAAATACTCTTCCATGAACGCGGCAGGGAAGACCTCGCGCAGCGAACGGCCCAGCACCTCGGAGCGAGATGCGGCGTACATCACTTCCATTTGTGAGTTCCACGATTCGATGCGGTCTTCCAAATCCACGGCCAGAACGCCCACGCTGATGGACTCGACAATGTTCTCGCTGAACTCTTTCAAGCGTTCGTACTGCGCGACCTTGCTTTCGAGCGAGCGATATAAGCGCGCGTTCTGTACGGCGATGCCGATATATCCCGCCAGCGCTTCTAGCAGCTGCACGTCTTCGGTGGAAAGGAAGTCGCCTTCGGATGTCTTTCCGAGGCCCAGCACGGCGATCATGCGGTTCATCACGGTGCAGGGAATGTAGTAGTTCAAATCAAGCTTGTGGATGGCTTCGCGCGCTTCCCGCGTCTCGCGCACCGCATGTGACGTGCTGTCGAAGAACAAGTGTCCAGCCGCCCATTCAGGCCGCTCCACGTGCAGGAAGTCGAGATTGAGATTGCCGGTTTGTGCGATGCCGTACGACTTGGCCAGCGCGAACTGTTCCGGCCGCTCGGGGTCCGACAAGAAGATCGCCATCCGGTCCACCATCAGGGTGCGCGACAACCGATCGATGATCGACGTGAGCATGCTGTCCAGATCGGTTTCGGAATTCAGATCGCGGCCGAACTCGATCAGGGTCTTCCGGTAGTCGTAACGTTTCTTGTAGAAAATCTTGTCGAGATAATCCTGCACCCAGTTCTTGAATGGCTCAAACAGCAGCGCCGTCACGGTGATCACGATCACCAGGCCCACTGGCCCGGCGCTGGGATAGCTCTTGTGGAAGAGCTCTGACGCAACGCCGACGGCCGCGAAATACACTGCCAGGATCGCGCCTCCCGCGATGGTGTAGGCCATGCCGCGCTTGAAGATCAGGTCCACGTCCATCAGGCGGTAGCGGAAGATGGCGTAGCCGAACGTAAGCGGCAGGAACACCAGCGACAGCACCGACACGCGCATGCCCGTCGTCGGCACGCTTCCGAAAAGGTACGGGATGACATAGAAGATTGTGAACGGCGCCACGGAAAGCACGGTGCCGCGCGTAACCCACTTCATCTGCTGACGCAAAATGGCCGTGCGGGCATGGCGGTAGCTGTGCCACAGCACAAAGGTCGCCGCCACAAAGTATGCGGCGAGGTAGAGCATCTGCACGCGGTCCAGGTTGAAGCGCAGCGCTTCGCTGGGCTGCAGCCACACCAGGGCGATGATCTGGATGGCCAGGAGTATCGCGCCCGGCAGGTAAATCGCGGGAATCAGCGAGCGACGTCCGTTCAGCACTGCCTGCCGTTCGGGGAAGGTCAGAGCGAAATGCAGGAACAGCGCCGGCTGTAGCAGCCACGCCACGACGTTCGACCAGTAAATGATCCAGTCAAAGTCGTTCAGCTTGCCGGTGTAGTGGAAGGCATAGAAGACGAACGACACCAGGCAGAAAACGTAGAAGTGCGTACTCTTGGGCGCGGTCCAGCGTCGCAATAGGACGTACAGACCAATACCGAGGTAGACCAGCGCGATCACCCGCAGACCGTCGTACAAGGTGCGGTCGGCTGGCGCCAGAATTAAGGGAGATTCAACCGGGATGCCTTGACGAACCAGCGAGTAGGTGGTCTTGGACCAGACGCCCGCGCGGTAAAGCTGTCGCTCCAGCCCGCCGACATCCGCGATGTTGCGTCCGTCAACCGCGAGCAGCAGGTCGCCTTTTTTGACACCGGCCTTCTCACCCGGGCCGTTAACGTCGACGCGCTGGGCTTGCAGATGGTCGCCACTCTCGACCCACCAGACGCCGTCATAGGGAATCTGGATTTCGCGATCTTTCTGGAAGTTGATCCAGGCAAACACCACCGCCGCCACGCTCAGCAGCGCAATCACAACGAACAAAAATCGCGACTGGAGATCTCGTGCCATCGGGCGACTGGGCCTCGCTTCGCGCACTACGGGTGCGGACGCGCGAGCGAACCCGTCATTTGTGTGCAACTTCAATGCCACGATGGAGCCTGCTGCGCGCACTGCTAACCCTTGTCTTGTGAATAGCTTCCAAAATTATAGATCAAGTTACGATTGAAAAATATGTTAAATGGAATTTCATTGTGAAATTACGAATTCTTGGAAGTTACTAAAGTGGCGGTACTTACAGGCCTACAGCCGAAACTCGAGCTGCGAATGACTTCCAGTTTTAGCAGCTACAGCCAGTTGGCTACACCGTATATTGTAGCAACCATGACCACCGGAACCACCGAAGCTTCGGGACTCAGCCTGCTAGCCGCCGCCGTCTGGGGTGGTGGAGACTTCTCGGGTGGTCTCGCCGCCAAACAGGCAAGCGTCTTCCGCGTGGTGGCTGTGGCACATGCTTGTGGATTGCTGGCAATGCTGGCCATGGTTGCCATTACCAGTGAGGCGCTTCCGCCGCGCGCGGACTTGCTATGGGGAGCCTTCGCAGGTTTCGCCGGAGCTTTCGGAATCGCTGCGCTCTACAAAGCGTTAGCCATCGGACGGATGGGTGTGATTGCGCCGGTGGCGTCGGTCGTCACCGGGATCCTGCCTGTGCTGGTTGGCTTTCGCACCGAGGGACTGCCCGACCGAATTCAATTAACAGGATTCGCACTTGCGCTGGTGAGCATCTGGCTGGTGGCGCGTCCTAACGAACAAGTCGACTCGCATCGCGGCTTAGGGCTTGCGGTGCTTGCAGGAGTGACGTTCGGATTGTTCCTTATCGCCAGTAAGCAGGCGGGGCATCATGGAGTTTTCTGGCCGCTGGTCGCGGCGCGCACCGTATCGACGACCCTCATGCTGGTGATCGTCGCGTTCACGCCGCGCGATCCGCGGCCGTTGCGAACTGTGGTTTGGCCAATGGTGTGGTCCGGACTACTCGATTCTGCGGGCAACGCGCTTTTCATTGCGGCTACGCGACACGGACGGCTCGATGTCGCTGCAGTTCTTTCGTCGCTTTATCCAGCGAGTACGGTGATCCTGGCTCGAGTGTTGCTGAAAGAGCGAATCTCGCCGATGCAGGGCGCGGGAATTGTCGGCGCGATGATTTCGGTCGCCCTGATCTCGATGCGGTAAAACGCAGCAGAAACAACGATGCGATCGCTCGGGAGTACGAGGCGCGATGACGGTCGTAGCACTGCTTGCTGGAACGCTGCCGAGACTATTTCCTGGCAAGCAGAAGCCAGGCGGCGGCGAGTCCAAGGCTCCACAACAGAGCAGATGCAGTAGCGGCGATGACTAGCCCGCGGAACGCGGCCAGTTCATCCTGATGATTGGTGTCGGGGGGTAATGGCATTGGTATGACGTTCGACCCCTGGCGCATTTGGACGACCCGCGGCGATAAGCGCATAGAGACCAACTCCGAATTACGGACTCATTACGAGGAATTTGCGGCCGTCGTCGATAAAGAACGCAACAGTCCTTGTAAATCTCTTGTCACAAAACTGTGCCAGACTATTTGCAAATGTCGGTTCTGTGAATCCCACTGATAGGACGACTGATAGGACGGAGGAAATAAAACTTTTGTGGTATATCAGGTTGCGCTTTTTACGAGACGAAAAAACGGCCGAAGCTGGTTGGCTTCGGCCACTAAACTTCAAAGGAGGGGTTTTGACAGCCGATTAGACCTTAAACTTGCGGCGGATGACTCCGGCTAAGCCCAGTACACCGGTCCCCAGCAACGCCAGGCTCGAGGGCTCTGGTACTGAGGGATTGACTTCTCCGCTGGACAGGTAGCCATAGGTCTGCTGGCCAACGCCTAAGCTGGCGACGGTACGGTGGTTCCCCATATTGAGCGTGTAGTCGATCGTCCCGGTGCCGGTGGGCGTGAACGAATCCGTCAGGAACATGAGAGTCGAAGTCGAGTCGCGGATCGTGCCTCCGAGAGTCGGATAGGGGCTAGGTCCGCCATACATATCACTCAGCGATACGGCGGTGATCAGGTCGCCCAGCGAACCGTTGGTGCCGAGTTTCACTTCGAGGTAGATGGTGGACGATCCCATATTAATGTTGTAATCGTAGGGCGATCCGGTCAGTGTCGGAGTACCTCCGACCATCCACATCCAGTACTGGCCGGTAATTCCCTGCGGATCCAGAAGGGCATTGCCTGAAATGCAGTTGGCATGACCACACTGCCCGGACGTCCCGCTGAACCAGAAGCTGAGTGTGCCGCCGCTATTGCCGAAGTAAACGCTTCCGACCGAACTGGACGACAGGGTGACCTGCGGAGGAATCGCGTTGGCCCATGCACCTACAGCCGTGATGGTGAGAAAAGCTGCACAAGCGGTTGCCAAAGCCAGTTTTTCCTTTCTTTTCCCTATTCCTTTGAGCAGATACCGGAAGAATCCGGTCATGCCTCGAAATTCGCGCCTGTCGATTGACGCGCAAGCCAATTTGTCGATCATCGTGCGCAAGCCAGGGGAAACTTGTTGATAAATACTGTGCAAGTAACAGACCAAAATTTGCCTCGACAAAGCAGCGAGTTACTGTTACCCCTGTGAAAACTTTTGCAGTTAATGAGAGCGCTACTACCCACCTCCTTGGGCAAATTGGCCCAAATGGGGATAGCGCTTGGAATCAGTCGACTAAGACGGCACTTAGGTGCACAAGATGTAACCAGTTCTGCGAATCACTTCCCGACTCCGGCCGGCCATCGAGGCTCTTGTAATTCTGTTGTCTCCCGACGTATGAACTAAAATGTGTAGGAAGCGGAAAAACTATGTCTTCTTACCAGGAAATTGTCGCCCTTGAGCAGAAATACCTTCTTAACACTTACGCCCGCTATCCCGTCGCCTTCACGCGCGGTAAGGGCGTGTACCTGTTTGATGTCGACGGCAAACGCTACCTCGACTTTTTGTCCGGCCTGGGTGTAAACGCTCTAGGTCACGCCCACCCGCGCATCGTGAAGGTAATGCGCGAGCAGGCGGCCAAGGTCATCCACCTGTCGAACCTGTACTACAACGAGTACCAGGGGCTGCTCGCCGAGAAGTTGTGCCAGAAGTCCGGGCTCGATCGAGCGTTCTTCACCAACAGCGGGACGGAAGCCATCGAGGGTGCGATCAAGTTGGTTCGCGCCGCTGGTCATGCTGCGTTCGGTCCGCAGAAAACCACGCTGATTGCGCTGGAAAATTCCTTTCACGGGCGCACCATGGGAGCGCTCGCGCTCACCGCGCAGGACAAGTACCGCAAGGGTTTCGATCCCATGCTGGAGGGCGTACGCTTCGTTCCGCGTAACGACGTTGCCGCCCTGCAGGCCGCGATGGACGACAGCGTCTGCGGCATTGTGCTGGAGCCCATCCAGGGAGAAGGTGGAATTTTCGAGACGTCCGCCGAATTTCTCCAGGCATGCCGCCGACTCGCCGACCAGCATCACGCGGCCCTGGTGTTCGACGAGATCCAATGCGGCATGGGGCGCACTGGTACGCTGTTTGCCTTCGAGCATTTCGGTGTAGTGCCTGATGTGGTCTGCATCGCCAAGCCGATGGCTGCCGGGTTTCCCATGGGCGCTTTCCTGTCGAAGGATTGGCTGGCACAGCACATCACTCCGGGACGCCACGGCACGACCTTCGGCGGAGGTCCGCTGGCCTGCCGCATTGCGCTGGAGTACTTAGCGATCCTCGAAGACGAAAATTTGCTGGAGCGAGTGCAGCGTGTTGGCGGTTATCTGACGAACAAGCTGCAAGAGTTGGTGGGTAAGTTTTCGATCGCCACCGAAGCGCGCGGCGTCGGCATGATTCAAGCGCTGCAATTAACGGTCCCGGGCAAGCCGGTTCTCGAAGGCGCGATGGCCGATGGCCTGCTGTTCAACATCACGCAAGACACCGTGGTGCGCTTCCTGCCGCCGTTTCTGCTGGAAGAGAAGCACGTGGACGCTGGCGTGCGCATTCTGAAAAAGCAATTAGCTTCGGCGCAGAAGCTGTACAAAGCGGAGCTGAAAGCGGCGAAGCAGGCGAAGGCCGCGGTAGCCAGTTAGTGTCGCGGGGTCTTTGTCCTCGGAAAGCGAAAAACCCCGTCCTAGCCAAAACCGCGCTAGAACGGGGCACCCACGTTAGTTTGCGGATCGGTCGGGCCATCCGCTTCAACGATATCCCCTTCATGCGGACCGCCCCATCCAATCGAATTTGCACGCTAAGTTAGGTCGTTGACGATCTTTATCGGTATCTCCATGGTTGGGTTGTGCAGGTCCTCATCAGAAGCCGTGTTCGTCACCGTGTTGTCGCTCACACCCAGTTGCAGGGTGTAGGTGCAAGAGCAGCCGCGGTAGAGTTTGTTCGTTGGGGGCGGAGGCGTATTGCAATCGCCGGTTGACACCCCGGCATCCAGAGTCGTCAAGTCCCACTCCGCCAAAATGCCGGCGTCCCCGGCATTCGGATGTGCCGGAGGCACGAAGGCCAGCGAATTCGGTACCCGAACGTTGGGGGTCCCAATCGCAATCGAGCTCCATGCCCCCGAAAACTGCTTCAAATACGCCAGCGAGTATTGATTGAAGTTGTCGTTGGGTGCGGTCGCAGGCCAGGCAGAGTCGATGAGGGCATCCCAGGCCAGACCGACGATGCGGATCGTGCCATAGCTCAACAACAAATCGGTACAGGGTGGAATGTCAACCCAGGTCGTGCCATTGAATATCTGGAACTTGACGATCTGGCAGACCACCGCCCAGTTGTCAACCCAGGTGCGCTGCAGGTCGTAGTAGGTGTTAGGGGTGGGCGAGGCGGTGTCGGTGACCACCAGGAGCAGGAAGTATCTTCCGCCGCTGTTGACGCCGCCGGTAGTTGTATAGCTGTCCCACGGTACCGGAGCGAGAGCGGGATAGGTGGTGCCGAACAGTACGCAGGTCGACCAATCGTTGAGGAGTTCGGCGGGCAATTCGCCGATTCTGGTCCACGGATAGTACTTGCTCGGGTCGTAAACCAGCGGTGGGTTGAGGGTATTGCCGGGGAGCCAAGGCGGCGGCAGGGCAGCATTGAAAGCGGGCTGCGACGGTCCGGGACCCGGGAAAGCCACGCGTGAGTAGAGCACCTCAACGGTGGCAACTTCCAGGCATCCATAAACGTAGGCGGTGCCGGTCAGGTCGAGGACGCCGCCCACTGAAACAATGTGAGCGCCTACAACCAACTCGGCGGTTTCGTCGAGGAAATTGGGGACTGGTGCGACGTCCGCGACTTCCGTGATAAACACCGCGACTTTCAAGAGATTGAACGTCTTGGTGCAGACCTTCGGGGTTCCCGCTCCCGCCGGAAACACGGTCAGCGTGATCGTGTACGAGCCGTCGGAGAGTGCGGTGGTGTTGATTTCGCCAAGTTTGCCGCCGACAACAGGGACCCCACCGCCGCCGGCAGGATAGATCACGGTGTAGGGATAGGGCCCTGAGATCGCCAGCGTGTAGTGGCCAAAAACACCTCCCGAGGCTGTTCCCTTGACCGTGATGTATTGAAAGCCGACCGTCGTATCCGTCTGTTCGGGGACACATGCTCCGGCAGCCGGGGCGCTTATATTGCACTTCAAGTCCTTTTGGACCCTGATAAGACCAATCAGCCCAGCGATGAGGGCCAGCTTGACCAACAGAATGATCCAGGTGAGCACTGACGCTTCGGCAAGCCTGCTGTACTCCCCCGCGCCCCACTCTGCGAAGAAGAGCACGAGCAAAAACAATAGGAGGATGTACTTAATACATCCTGGAAGATCCTGCTTGCTCTTGGAAGAGCGCTCTGCTGCTGACGATTGAAGGTTCGTATCTGCCATGGCCTGTCTCCTTCTGTGCTTACCTCGAGTTTTTTTCAATTCGGGTTTCGGACAACAGTGGCCTGACTTGATCTGCGCCTATCGTTCAAACCGGCGGCAACGGTGTTCGTTCGCCCAGCGCGGGTCGCTGAGGCCGCGACCGCGCCCCAAACTGAAAGACGGGGAAACTCGACGCAATCCGCCTTCTTGCTTGACTCGAAACTTCAATGCAGGAAATTTAGCTGGCCAGCCTGGGTAAGAGCCGTCGTGCCAATTTAGAAGGCCGATAAGAAAGGAACGACTACCGCAAAAAGAAGCGCTCATGATAATGAGCCTGCGATGCACCGGAGTCAATGCCACTGAAGTGCTTTCTTTATCCAAATGTGGTGGTATATAGCTCGCGTCTCGTGGGTACTCGAGCGGACCACGGTAGGCAGCTGCCGTTTCCGCTGGAAGAAAGACAGGTGGATGCGGGGATGCGAGTCCTGAAGCGCCACTTAGCGGCTGCGCAGAAAGCAGCGAAGCAGGCCAAGAAGGTTGTGGTCGGCGCGTCGTTCACAGACCCAGGGTTAGCGCCCAACTAATGAGGATGCGAACTCCGCGGCGGCAGGCTCGGGGCACCAAATGTCAGCGGTGCAGGAAGCAAATTCGCCCGGTCCAGTCCCATCTTCCTGTTTCTTTGTACAAGCGAAGCAGGGCTTGTACTAAGCCACCAATATCGGCGGGAGAGATAGTTTTTTCATCGACGAAAATTACTCCGCCATGCTTCCGACCTTCTTCTGCCCAGGTTTTCAGGAGCGGTGGAATCGTGCGGCGATCGTAGGTAACAAGTGTCAGGCGTTTGCGGGTAGCCTGCTGGAGGCACGCGGAATCGTCCTGACCCAGAAAATTGCCGTTCTCCCATTCCGCCATGCCATGCACGATAAGGGAACGGCTGCGACGGCGAAGGCCTTCCGCTACTTGCGGAGAAATATGCTCATCCAGAAGGAGCCTCAGCATCAGCTCCGCTTCCGTTTGGTAGTAACCACCTCATCCGCCTGGGGCAGCAGGCGTTGCAGGGCTTTGAAATCCACTCGATCGTTTTCTGATATGGCCTGCTCGATCTCCGCCGGGAAAGCCTGGGCATAATTCATAGCGGCGCGGACCTTGGCTTCGGGCCATTGCAGGTGGCGGGCGACGGCGGCGGAATTTTCTTTGTAGCTTCGGACCAGCAACATTACCTCCCAAACCGCCAGGCTGCTGCCTTGAAGGCAGGCCTGCCGACCCGCCGGCGAGTCTCGGAAGTCGATAAAGGCAAACTCCGAACGCCGTAAGCCCTCTTCAACCAGCCGCGCGCTTGCGTCACTGGCGGTCCATCCGTGCTGGTTCGCCATCCGCTTCAGACGCTGCCCACTTTCCACAGGCAGGCGCATGCTGAGAACCATCGACTGTGTTGCCTTCGCCACGATTCACCTCGAGTTGTAACTGTTGTAAGTATTGTAACAGTTGTCGGTGGAACCTTAGAGATAGAGAGTCGTGTGAGTACTCACGTTGGGCTTGGGACGCTTTTACAAAACACAATAAACGCCGGGTGACCCATCCTTTCCCCTGTTTTGGAAAAGGGTGGGGAATATGAATTCTCAGATGTGTCCTTTGCGATTGCTATTTCGCCGTCAGAAATCCAAACAGCTGCGGCAGCCCTGCGGCCAGGCCGTTCCACATAATCTGTACGCCGATGGCGAGCAGGATAAATGCCGACAGCCGCGTCATGATGGTGGTGCCCGACTTGCCCAGCCACTTCACCAGTCGGTCAGCATTGCTGTAGCAGATCAGCACTAATACGCACAACAGGAACATGCCGATAAGTGCGGCGATGAAGTGCCGCGGATAGCCGTGCTCGAAGCCAGGTCCCGCCTGATGGCGTAGATGAGCGCCGAGGGTGATCGCGATGGAGATGCAGCCGGGGCCCACGGTGATGGGCAACGTCAGCGGATAAAAAGCGTGTTCCAGCGCGTCTTGGAGGGATTCGCTGGCCTCTTGCTCGGTGGGAGCGGCGTCCTTCTGATTGAGTAAGTTCCAGCCGGTTGCGGCCACTACCAGTCCGCCCGCGATCTGAATCACCACAATGCTGATACCGAAAAAGTCGAGGATGATGCTGCCGAACAGGAACGAAACCGCCAGCAGCGCAAAACCATAGGCCGCGATCTTACGCGCCAAGATACGCTGTGCTGATGGCGGATATTGTTGCGTCAGCGCCAGAAAGATTGGCGCGTCTCCGATGGGATTGACCACTGGGAAAAGGGTCACAAACACCACGGATAGGGTCTTGATGAAGTCGACGGTTCCCATAGCTTCAGATGGTCGAGCAGTGAGGCGGCAGACAGGCTCGCGGCAAGAATATCATTCGCTCCAGCCCTCACCGTTATCGCCCGCTCTTGGCACGTGGCCCACATCTCCCTGGTTTTGGGGAAAGTGGGATATGAGCCCCCTCTCGCCTTCTTTTGACGGGGTGGCCTATTAACTTCCAGCGACAACTGACAACCGCCCACTGACAACTTCTTATCACACTCGACCGTGACCTGCGTCCTAGCGAATCCCCACTCCTGAACCTACAGTCTCTTACGGAACGATGAGGGAGAGCTGTGTCCTCCGAGGAGCAGCCGGATCTTCACCGCATCGTCAAAGTAAAGGTGATTCGACCTGTGAAGGGTCATGTTCGTTCTCGCTTTTTGTCCGTTCACCCACCAAGGCCTCACTCCGGCCTCGAAAAATACAAACTAAGTCCTTTGTTAAGAGGAATTTACCCATAACTCTAACGGGCTCAATCGCTTGCGCACAAAATAGCAGCTATCTCCATGAAAACAAGGATTCGTGGGGGGGAGGGGGAGGGGGGTACCTCAGCACCGACAAGTCCCATTTCGGCACCGCCTTACCGCGCGATGCGGCTCGCGATCCAGTGCGCACACTCACGGGTGCCGAGCGTGCCACCGATGTCCGAG
>Ga0210383_10005185_pt1 | contig 11473 bp, 7 predicted proteins | sample IncBWC14OmetaG_FD_160072 | JGI IMG/M metagenome (GOLD analysis project Ga0210383, IMG submission 160072) | Forest soil microbial communities from Barre Woods Harvard Forest LTER site, Petersham, Massachusetts, United States - Inc-BW-C-14-O ...
ACGTAGCCGCGCAGATTTTCCGGAACGCGCACGGAGAGCCACCAGTTGTCGCCTTCGGGGGCGAGGCGCACCATGCGGCCGACGCCGTCGACGTGGCCTTGGACGAAGTGTCCACCGAGGCGCGCGCCGCCGGTGAGCGGACGTTCGAGATTGACGATCGAGCCGGCCTTTTTTTCGCCGAAGGATGTGCGGCGCAGAGTTTCGCCGGAGAGATCCGCATCAAAATGCTTCTTGGTGAACTCGACGACGGTGAGGCAGCAGCCGTTGACGGCGATGCTGTCGCCGAGCTTCATTTCGGCGGCGAAGGAGCGCGCCGCTTCGCTTTCGAGCGCGACGCGCATGCGGCCGCTGTCTGCGGAATGCTCGAGCGATTCAATCTTTCCGGCTGCTTCGATGATCCCCGTAAACATCGCGAAAATATCCTTCGACGCAAAAATCCGGGCCGTATTGCGTGATGCGCAGATCGCCCAGCGCCGGCGATTTCTTGAACCAGCGCGCGGCGGGCATTGACGCGACCGGCACACCACCCACGCCCATCAGTTTCGGCGCGTAGAACAATATCATCTTGTCGACGATTCCGGCTTCGAGAGCGGCGCCATTGAGCGCGGTGCCGCCTTCGAGGATCACATTCAGCATTTCGCGTTTGCCGAGTTCGCGGACGACGGCTTGCAGATGCACTTTGCCGGCTCGCGGCTTCACGCGGACAACTTCCGCTCCCGCTCTTGCCAGCGCACGCGCACGCGGAGAATCGGGCGATTGCGTGGTGAAGATGATCAGATCGCCTTCGGCCGATTTCACCAAATTCGATTTCAGCGGCATGCGCAGCTTGGAGTCCACTACGGCGCGCAAGAGACGGCGGCGACGCGGCAGGCCGGTGCGATCGGACATGCGCGGATCGTCGGCGAGCACAGTGCCGATGCCCGTGAGCAGGACGTCGGCTTCGTGGCGGAGCGATTGCACGACGGCGCGAGATTGTTCGCTGGTGATCCACGTGGTGCTGCCGGCGCGCGAGGCGATTTGGCCGTCGAGGGTGAGCGCAGTTTTCAGTCCCACCAGGGGAAGGCGGCTTTGAATCCACCGAGCGTAGTCTTCATTCGTGCGGCGCGCGTCGGCTTCAAAGGCACCGATATCAACGCGGATTCCAGCGCTGCGCAGCTGCTCGAAGCCCTTGCCCGAGACGTCGGGGTTCGGATCAGGCATCGAGGCGACTACGCGCTTGATTCCCGCGGCGATGATCGCGTTCGTACAAGGGCCGGTGCGCCCCGCGCTGCAGCAGGGTTCGAGCGAGACATAGAGTGTGGCGCCGCGCGCGTTTGCACCGGCCTGCCTGAGCGCGACGACTTCGGCGTGATCGAGCTTCGAGTATTCGTGATGGCCTTCGCCGATTGTGCTTTCGTCCTTGACGATTACTGCGCCGACCATCGGGTTCGGATGCGCGAGAGCGATGCCCTGGCGCGCGAGTTCGATGGCGCGGAAGGCGAATCGTTCATCGGCCGCGCTGATCGGGCCGCTAGTCGAAGAGGGAATTGACATAGGTTTGGGCGTCGAAGGGAACGAGGTCGTCGATTTTTTCGCCGGTGCCGATGAAACGAATCGGGAGGTTCAGCTCGCGAGCGATGGCGACCACGATTCCGCCTTTGGCGGTGCCGTCGAGCTTGGTGAGCACGATACCGGTGACGCCGGCATGGCTCCAGAATTCGCGCGCTTGATTGAGACCATTCTGGCCTGTAGTCGCGTCGAGGACGAGGAGCACGTCGTGCGGCGCGCCGGGAATGATCTTGGTGGCGGTGCGCTTCATTTTATCGAGCTCGGCCATCAGATTCGACTTCGTATGCAGGCGGCCGGCCGTGTCTACAATCACGGCATCCACGCCGCGCGCCTTGGCGGCGCTGAGGCCGTCGAAAATGACGGCGGATGGATCGGCGCCGGACTTCTGCTTGATCACCTCGATGCCCGACCGCCGGCCCCACACTTCCAATTGCTCGATCGCCGCGGCGCGGAAGGTGTCGGCCGCGCAGAGCAGAACGCTTGCGCCTTCTTTCTTCAGGCGATTGGCGAGCTTGCCGATGGTGGTGGTCTTGCCGGTGCCGTTGACGCCGACGATGAACATCACGCGCGGCGCCACGCCGTTGTCTGACGCGGCGGCCGCTTGCGCGTCGACGGCAGCCGTGGGCGCGGTGAGGATCTTCATCACTTGCGCCTTCAATTCCTTCTTGAGAGTCGCGGAGCCTTCGAGCTTGTGCTGCGTCACTTCGGCGCGCAACGCGGCCAGGATTTCCTTCGTGGTGCGGACGCCGATGTCGGCGCTCAGCAGAGCGAGTTCCAGTTGCTTGAGAAGCTCGGGATCGACGGGACGGTCGCCGGTGAGGATCTGTTCCACGCGCGCTGCGAGTTCGGTGCGCGTCTTGCTGACCGACTCCTTGAGCCGTTCGAGGAGCGTGGGTTCGGGTTTGCCGAAGAGCGAGATCATGTGCGTTCAGCGCTCTGTGCGCAAACTAAGATTCTAGCAGACGACTCCGGCGAAGCAGAGGAAGCAGATGAGGCAGAAGAAGCAACGGAGGCAAAGGAAGCAAAGGAAGCCCAGGAGGCGGAGGAGGTGGAGGAAGTTGAGGAGGTAGGCTTCGCTGCGCTCAGTGGAAGAAGGAGAAAAACAACACCAACGCCACACCAACACCGAACGGGAACCAAGGAGTGCACGGGGAAGTGACGCGGCTCGCAGAGAAAGGAGCCTCTAGGAATTGCCGGAGCGCGGAGGACGGACGAGGGAGGATTATTTCACGGCGGAAGCGGAAGGGGCGAGAGAGGTCACTTGGCCAGGTCTTTCATCACCTTGATGCTGGCTTTCACAAGCTTCTTTACCATGGCCATCGACAGCGGTTTGTCCGGCGGAAAACCAACGACGGCCTTTGTGGTGAAGAAACCTGCGAGCTGCTTCTTGTGGTTTTGTATCACGGGTGGGCGAACATGGAGCCGTATGTACGGCTCCTTGAAGCTGAACCAGGCGAACATCCCGCTGTAGTCATAGTCCTTGTCGTCGTAGGAATATCCAGGCCAATTGAAGTAGTCGGTGCGTTCAGTTGCGCCTGGTGCCGCCGCTCGTATTGCAGCCCGAACCTCTCGCATCTTGCCCTGTGCCGCTTCCGGCGCGTTCGCTATGTATTTGTCGACGTGATTTGCTACGGCGCGCCTCGAGCTCAATTTTTTTGCCATCGCAGGATTACTTTAACATCGGGCATCGCGGAGTTCACCTATCCGCACCCTACAAAATCACCGCCGGGCTTTTCGGAGCGTCCGATATTTCCTCGATGGAGAAGTCTCGAACGCCAACTCGTCCTGTCGCAGCATCGCGGATTGCCAAGCGAATGCGGGCTGTATTCTTGGGAATGACCTCTGTCACGGAGTAGGTGAAGGGCCTGTCGCCGGTGATGGGCAAATGAGCTTCGTCTCGAAGAATTTCAAACTGCACAACCTCGTCGCTAAGCCTTTGCCCTCCGGCGGAAAAACTTACAACTGCGATGCTAATCTCCGAGTGCCGGTCGCCGTTTGGCAAAGTGGACCAGGTGATCTCGTTGGTGTCGAGCTGCAACGAGTATTCGGCGAGATTAGGTTCGCCGATGAATCCGTGAGGCTTCGCCTCAAAGCGAACAGCTTGGGTCAAATTCGGGCTGTCAATTGCAGAATTGAAATCGGGCTCTAATTGAGGATTCGTTGTCGTGTGGTAGTTCGAGGTTGAATACGGGGGGCTGGAGCCAAATGAAAAGTCAGCCAGATACCCGGCACCATATTCCAGCTCAACCGGCTTGTGTGCTCGAAGCGCAGGATTCGTCAAGAGGACTCGAATCTCGTGCCACTGTCTATCCACAGCGCGGGGGGCCACGCCCAATTCGTAGCGCGACTGCAGAGTGTCAACGATGCTCGTCATCGCTTCGCCGTAATCGCCATGCTCGACGGGAACTATCCGTCCGCCAGTTTGAGTGCAAATGAATCCGAGTGTCGAACCTTGCCCGCTCGGGCTCGAACGACCGATGTCTTCGTCATGATCGCGGATCTGATAGACAATCACTCCTCTGTATACCAGTTTTTTGGATGCCAGCTCTGCTTCGGCCTGCGACATTCCTAATTTACCGTCAGGCAAAACAATGATCACCGGCAGGGCGGGACGCTTCTCGAGCCCGACGTTCTCGCCGATCAAATCCAACGCGCGTTGAAACGCGCGCCCGCCTGCGGGCTCAGCGGAATCCATCGGGGCCGGTTCGCGAGTCGCATCAATCGCCGTCATCAAAGCGTCGCGGTCCTGCGTCGGCGGCAGGTCGATCTGGGCGTCGTTGCTACCGCACCAATGCGCAACTCCGATATGGGAGTTGCTATTGAGACTGCTTAGCGGTTGTCCGACCGCGCCGCTCTTTCCAAATAGGTGCCGTAGCGCGCCCTGGGCCTCCGGCCGCTTAATGCAAGTCACCAGAAGCCAAATCGTGAGTGGTCTCAAATTATGAGACGAAGCGCTACTAAAGGTTGCCGTGGTGACGGGATGCCCATCGTCGAGAACCTGGAAGTCGCGGTAACTGAGATCTTTGACGGGAGCGCCCGTTTCCTTGTCCCGCACCGTCACATTGATCCTCGAAATATAAGAAAAAGTGCGAATGGACTGATCATTTGGAGGATCGGGAGGCTGGGCGCAGAACGCGGAAGAAGACAAGCCAAGCGACATGATGACGCTTGGTACTACCCAGTTTCGAGAGCGAATCCGGTTCATTGAAGGCTGCTCGGCACAGCGGGCGATCACCGACATTTTACACCCGCTCGAGTGTACGCGGGCCGGTGACCGGAGTGTTTGTCCGCATCAGCTTGCTTATGCCTGACGCCGGCCACTGCTGGCTCAATCGTTCGGAGTGTGCGAGGATTCGCGGACTGTGGCGACTACTTCGTCGACTGCGCGTGCGGAACATGGCCTGGAGCGGCAGCTTGGGCTGCGTGACCTGGTGTTGGCGCAAGTGCTATGCGTGGTGGGCAGCAGTTGGGTTGGCGTGGCGGGAGAATTAGGCAAAGCGCAGGCGCTCACGTGGATCGCGGCCATGCTGCTCTTTTATTTTCCGATGGCCGCCGTGGTGATCGGTCTGAACCGCATCATGCCGCTCGAGGGCGGGCTCTACGTGTGGGCGCATCGCGCGTTCGGGAGCCTCGGGGGTTTTCTCACGGCGTGGAATTTGTGGGTTTACGGCATTTCAATCACCGCCGCCATTTTGTACGCGATTCCGACGGAGCTGGTTTACTTGATTGGCCCGAAGGCCGCGTGGCTGCCGGAGAATCATCTGGCCTCGATGGCGATCGTTGCGTCCATCATCGCGGCGGTGACGCTCGCGGCGTTGCGCGGACTCGAGTGGGGCAAATGGATTCACAACATTGGCGGCCTCGCGATGATGGCGGTGTTTTTTGGGCTGATCGTGTTGCCCGTGTGGGCGCTCTGGAGGCATGCGCCGGACGCGCCGCCGGTGAATTACGGGAAAGGCTTCGGGCTGGCGCTGCCGCCCGCGAATTTGTACTCGATGGCGCTCTTTGGGCAGATGCTCGTTGGCGCGTTGAGCGGACTGGAATACATCGCCATCTTCGCGGGCGAGAGCCGTCAGCCCGTGCGCAGCATCACGCGATCGGTGTGGATCGCTTCGCCGATCATCTGCGCGATGTTCATTCTGGGGACCGCCTCCGTGGTGGCGTTCGCACGGCCCGGACAGATTGATCTGATCGCTCCCATTCCGCAGACGCTGCGAATTGCGCTGGGAAATTCCGGAGTGGGGAACCTGGTTGCGATGGGCGCGATTCTGCTGCTGCAACTCAGGCTACTGGGCGCGGCGAGTTATCTCTTCACGGGAGTGACGCGGCTGCCGATGGCGGTGGGCTGGCAACATCTTCTGCCGGAGTGGTTCACGCGATTGCATCCGCGATGGAAGACGCCGGTGAATTCGATTCTCTGCACGTTTGGCTTGATGCTGCTGCTGGTGGTGCTGGCAACAGTGGGGGTGCATGCGCAGGAAGCCTACCAGGTGCTCTCGAACGCGAGCCTCGCGCACTACGAGCTGATGTACATGGCGATGTTCGCGATTCCCGTGGCGGGCGCCGCGGCGCTGCGCAAATCGCTGCCGCGATGGTTGAAGTGGGTTTCGAGCGTTGGATTCTGCGCGTCGTTCTTTAGTTTGGTGATCTCGGTGTACCCGTTCGTGGACGTGGTGAATCCGTGGAGCTACGCAGCGAAAATTGCGGGGACGGTGGCCGTTAGCAATTTAATCGCGATCATCTTCTATGCTGTGCGGAAGCGGCGGGCGAGATCGAGTTGATGACTGCGAAGATTTCCACATTTGCACACTTTCCACAGCAAGAATTTGATTTGGTGCGATTGACCGCAAAAGCGAGCGGAGTTACAAGGAAGTTGCGCAAGCTTTCCGGGCCACTGAGCCTTGGACAGCAAGCAAGGTGAAAGCCTGGCAGGCTGAACAAGGCGCGGATGGACCGAGGGCTGCGACGAAATTCGGATGGGCGCGGCATCACGGCTGGACCCCAGGTCCGGTCTGCTGGCGAGTGAGGAATGCGGCTTCGCGGGTTACGCTCGTGAAGCAGGCGCCGAGCGAGTCATGGACTGAGCCCGCGAGACTTGTCGTGGCCAGCACCTCCTGCAGGAGAGTGCTCGGCAGCTGTTTTCTATCGCGAATCACGGAAAGGGGCGAGCAATCGCCCCTTTTCTATTTTGGGCCTCGGGAAAATCTTCTTTTCCTCCATCCTTCGAAGAAATCGCATCACATGCGTCTCATATAACGCGGAAACGCGCCATTTCGCGTAAATGTGTCAATCGCAGAGGGCTGCATCCCTTCTTGCAATGAAATGAAGCGAGCAGGTATATTTTTCGGTCGGAGATTTTCACTTCGCTCGAAGGATGTTCCTGGAGGATTCATGCAATTTTTCAAGTCGCAGAGGGCGCTGCTGGCGTGCGTCGCGGTGTTCGCAAGCGCGGTGATGGTGGCATCGCTGGCGCCGGCGCAGAAAACAACGGCTACGGTCGTGAGAGCCGGGGCGACGGCTGCCGCGACGGGATGCCCGGAAGGCGACGCCGGGCTGAAATTGCCCGCAGGCTTTTGCGCGAGCGTATTTGCGGACGGAATCGGCCACGCACGCCACATGGCAGCGGCATCGAACGGCGTGCTCTACGTCAATACGTGGTCGGGCACATACTACGGCAACGAAAAGCCGCACGAGGGAGGCTTTCTCGTCGCGCTGCAGGATAAAGCGGGTAAAGGCAAGGCGGATGTTATCGAGCGCTTCGGAGGCACTGCGGCCGACGGCGACCACGGAGGGTTGGGCATCGCCCTCTACAATGGCTCGCTTTACGCCGAAACGAACGATCGCATCGTGCGCTATACGTTGACCGACGACTCGATCGTGCCGAAGGGCGACGCGGTGACGGTGGTTTCGGGGCTGCCGCTCAATGGCGACCACCCGATGCATCCGTTTACGATTACGTCGAACGGGATGCTGTTGGTGGACGTGGCGAGCGCGACGAACGCCTGCCAGGAAAAGAATCGCTCTCCGCACTCGCCGGGCATCAATCCGTGCAAAGAGCAGGAGACGCGCGGCGGGATTTGGAAGTACGACGCGAACAAGACAGACCAGAAATTTTCTTCCGCCGACCGCTACGCGACCGGAATTCGCAATGGCGAAGGATTCGCGATTGACGGCGAAGGGCGCATTTTCGTTACGCAGCATGGTCGCGACCAGCTTCATTCGAACTGGCCGGAGCTTTACAAAGCAGATGAGGAAGCGACGCTGCCTGCGGAGGAAGTGGTGGCACTGGTCCAAGGCGGCGATTACGGCTGGCCGGAGTGTTATTACGACACTTTCGCAAAGAGCCTCGTGCTTGCGCCCGAATACGGTGGAGATGGCAAGAAGACGGTCGGGATCTGCGCCGATAAGCGCGGTCCGGCTGCGGCATTTCCGGCGCATTGGGCGCCGAACGATTTGCTGCACTATGACAAGGAAAAATTTCCGGATCGCTATCGCCACGGACTGTTCGTGGCATTCCATGGGTCGTGGAACCGCGCCCCGTATCCGCAGGGCGGCTACAACGCGGTTTATCAACCGATGGACGGCGAACACGCGGCGGGCAGCTGCGAAATCTTCGCGGACGGATTTGCAGGCACGGAGAAAACGCCCGATGGCGCGACCCATCGTCCGAGCGGCTTGGCCGAGACGCCGGATGGCGCGCTTTTCATTTCAGACGATGTGCGCGGGCGAATCTATCGCGTGACGTACGTGGGCGGCTCGGCGAATCCGGCGGGAAGAGTCACGCCGTGCCCGAGCCTGACGGCTGGAGCCGGAGAGATTGCGAAGGCTACGGCGAAGCCGCCCGAGGGAACGCATGAGGACGCAGGCGCGGCGGCAAACGCGAAGGCGTCACTGCCGAAGGGCGTGACGGCGGCGACGATTGATCTCGGCAAGAAGATCTACACGGGGCAGATCGGCGGTGCGACGTGCACCGGTTGCCATGGCATGACGGGAGATGGCTCACCGCTTGGTCCGGCGCTGACGGCCAAGGAATGGCTGTGGGGCGACGGGAGCCTTGCGAGCATCAAGAAGATCATCGCGGACGGCGTGCAGCAGCCGAAGAAGTATCGCGCGCCGATGCCTCCGATGGGCGGCGCGCACCTGACGCAGGATCAACTCTCGGCGGTGGCGGCGTACGTCTACACGCTAAGCCACAAGTAGGCAGCGACGCAGGGTCGGCTGCCACTTTCCGTGATCTAGTGGTAGAGATTCGGGAATTGCTGCTGGAGCGCTTTCACTTTCGGCAGATCGAAGCGCGCGATGTAGGGATTGTCGGGATGGATCGTCGCGTAGTTCTGATGGTAATTCTCGGCGCGGTAGAAATTCGTGAAAGGAGTGATCTCGGTGACGATCGGGCGCGAGAACGCTTTGGCCTGCGTGAGCTGGTCCACATAAGCACGCGCGATGCGCTGCTGATCGGGCGACGTGAAGAAAATCGCCGAGCGGTACTGCGTGCCTTGGTCGGGGCCCTGGTAATTGAGTTCGGTGGGATCGAGCGCTACCGAGAAAAACACCTTCAGCAATTGGCCTAGCGTGATCTGCGAGGGATCGTAGACGACCTCGACGGATTCCGCGTGGCCCGTCTCGCCGCTGCTTACTTCTTCGTAGCTCGGATTCTTCACTTTGCCGCCGGCGTAGCCGGACGTGGCGCTCTTGACGCCCTTCACGTGTTGGAACACGGCCTGCACACCCCAGAAGCAGCCGCCCGCGAAGACGATGCGCGATTCGCCTTTGGTGGAGGCCAGCGTTTCGTCGACGGCTGGGTCAGGCAATGCCGTGGCGGCTTTACTCGACGCGCCCGGGAAGGGCATCGCAAACCACAGAAGCAACAGCGTCACGACTGCCGCAAATGCGATCTTGATCGGTGTTCTCATGTCAATCGTAGTACGCAGGAGAAGCCTCGATTGGATTTATTCTCGCGAAGTTCGCGAAATCACGCATCTTAGAAAATGCGATTGCACTCAGCGTGGCGGCGCGTTCTTCACGTATTTGTCAAACCAGCGAAGCATCTCGTAAACCTCCTGCTCGTTCGACTCCATGGCCGTATACCAATGCGGCTCATGGGGCAGCATCACCAGACGAGTGGTACCTCCATTGCCGCGAATCGCTTCGAAAAGCTTGTGAGACTGAATGGGCGTGGTGCCCGGATTGGCATCTTCCTCGCCGTGGATGATGAGAAGCGGCGTCTTCAATTTGTCTGCGTAGAAAAACGGCGAGACCTTCAAATAGACGTCCGTCGCTTCCCACACGGAACGCCGCTCGTTCTGAAAACCGAAGGGCGTGAGCGTCTTATTATATGAGCCGCTCGTGGCGACGCCGGCGCGGAATAGATCGGAGTGCGCCACCAGATTCGCCGTCATCAACGCTCCATGGCTGTGCCCGGTAACTCCGATGCGCGCGGGATCGGCAACGCCGAGTCGCACTGCCTCATCCACAGCAGCCTTCGCATCCGCGACGAGTTGCTCCAGATAGGTGTCGTAGGCTTTTTTCGGATCGCCGATGATGGGGAACGAAGCGTCGTCAATGATCGCGTAGCCGCCGAGAAGCAGCAGGCGGTACTGCCTGAGCCGCGTGAAAGTCTCTTGCGACCCTACCACCTGGCCGGCTTTCGAAGGGTCGGCATAATCGAGGGGATACGCGTAAAGAATGGTGGGCACGCGCGTGCCTTCTTGATAGCCGGGCGGCGTATAGAGCGTGAACGAAAGGTCAAGCCCGTCGGCGCGCTTGTACTTCACCAGCCGCTTCTTGATCGTTCGCACGATCGGCGTTGGGTCGGGAATGTGCGTGATCGCGACGCTCGCTGATGCGAACGACGCCTCTCCGGCCGGTGCACTCAGCGATTTTCCAAGCGTCCGCTTGAACGCATTCGGCGGATCGGCCGGCGATTGATGCCATGTGAGAAACGTCCGCGCGTCCGGTCCGGCGAAGGAAAGGAAATTTTCGAAAGACTCCTTATCGCTTCGAAACAAGCGTTCCGATTTCAGCGTGTTCAGATTGAGGCGATCGAGGAACGGCCGGTCACCGTCCGGCGACGAGCCCTCTCCTTCGAGATAAATCGAGTCACCCTCCGTCTGAACCACTGAGAAGCCATTCCCGAGCTGGCGCGTCACTGGGCGGCCGGGGTCCGCATAGTGCTCGTCCGTGGAGAGATCCCACAACACGCGCGGTTTCTGCTGCGGATCATTCACGTCCAGGATCACCGTGCGTGCCCAATGCCGGTTTGCATCGAACTCGGTCAAGAGAGCAACGCCCGGTTTTTCGCTCCACTCGAAGCCGGCATAGCGCTGCGCGGTTTTCGTGATTTCGCGAGCGGTTGAATCGAAGGGCTCCTTCTGCATCACAATCTTGTCGCGAGCCGCGACATTCACATTCCAATCGCCGCCGTCGAGCGCTTCTGCCCAAACGAGCGTGGCCGGGTCCGTGGGGCGCCAGGAAAAATCGCGCGGTCCTAGTGGGACGCCGTGAATGGGAACGCGATCGGCTAGTGGCAGAGACGCGATCGTGCGGGTAACGATGTGGGAGCTATCTGCCGCGTCCCACACTTCCACTTCCCGCGGGAAGCGATCGTACGTCGTAACGTAGGAATAGGGCTTGTGGATCGTGGCGACTAGAATGTGCCGCCCATCCGGCGCGGGCGCAACGGAGTCGTATTTTCCGGGCTTTCCCACGGGCGTGATCGTCGCGCTGGCCGCATCAATAAAGGCGAGCTGCGACGCGGCAAAATAGTCAAAGAGATCCTCGTCGTGTTTGCTGTCGAGCGTGTCGCGATTTTCGTAGGTGCTGCTTTGTCCTTGCGCGCCTTCGCTCTCCTGGATGCTCGGGCCTTGCGGCGCCAATGGTTCCGGCGGCGGCGCTCCCATTCCCGGCGGCACGAGTTTCACCAAGA
>Ga0210383_10005186_pt1 | contig 11471 bp, 13 predicted proteins | sample IncBWC14OmetaG_FD_160072 | JGI IMG/M metagenome (GOLD analysis project Ga0210383, IMG submission 160072) | Forest soil microbial communities from Barre Woods Harvard Forest LTER site, Petersham, Massachusetts, United States - Inc-BW-C-14-O ...
ACTGTATCCTAGACAACTTGATGAAGCTCATTGGAACGGAAATCGCCAAGATGCATCTAGCTGATGTCATCCATGGCGACTTGACAACTTCCAATATGATGCTTCGACATCCCTCGTCGTTCCAATCCCTCGATTCATCAATTTCAACAGAGCTGGTATGTTTACTTCCATTTCTCTCCCCCAATTTTCACGATGACCGCTGAACGGAAACTGATATACATCTGCCGAGCAGGTCCTGATTGACTTTGGCCTCTCGTATCACTCGGGCCTTGTTGAAGACAAAGCGGTTGATCTCTACGTTCTCGAACGTGCCTTCTCCTCGACGCACCCAGACTCTGAGCCGCTATTTGCATCTGTGCTCGCGGCATATGGGGACTGGATGGGAAAGGAGTGGTCTGCAATTGAGAGAAGACTTGATGATGGTGAGTGCTTTGTTTGTTTATGCAATCTTATGTATACATTGGCAATTTCAGTGCGTTTGAGGGGTCGGAAGCGCAGTATGGTGGGATAATAGTTGTTGCAACAATCAGATGTACTATCAGTTTTTTGCTACTTCTGTTGCCTTAGTTTTTTTTCATTTCTCTCTGGATCTTGCTGTTTGAATACGCATAACTCCGAGTAACGACAGTCGGTGTATATATTTCGCAACTTGGAGCGAATATATCAAACCCCCTCTCGGAATGTACCTCTGATTCGCACGAGAAAGGCCAACGAACCAGAAATTTAACATCGCTTTCCATGCGTCAATTCGAATGACGCGGTCGGCTCACTAGGAGATCGCAGCCAGTGCACCAGTACGCACGCTGTTTGTTCACCTCCAGGGCAACCAAGACAAAACGTGTTGGAGCTGATTAGACACGCGCATTGCACGCGCAGTAGTTCTTCCAATTGGTTGCCTTTTAACCTGCCAATGTATGAGAACAAACAAACAAATTTGGAAACGACACCCGCACGGATGAACTGGATCCGAGAATGTTACTTGCAGTGACGACGCTCATGATTGTTGAACTGGGGAACAAGGCAGGTTTACCTTTGGTCTATCCCCCTAAATATTGTGCCAGGAATGTAGTCGTTGGTGAGGCTGTGTTACGGTGTCATTTGCGAGATCATGATGGTCTACTCAGACCGTCATACGCCAGGTATCACCAACGCTATGGTGACAGGCTATATTATATAGTACATATGCGAAACTCTTTCGGATAAATTTGCTTTCCTCATGCTTAGTCATCCCGATGGTTTGCCGCTGACTCGGAAGTATGAAGAGATTAGGAAGCGATATTTAAAGTGCTTCTGCATATAACTTTGACTGCGAATTGCCCCCAACAGATATATTCCAAAAAGATAGAATTTATAACAGATTTGGCTAAGATTTGCCTCTACTTTGCAAAGTAGAATATTGGCAAGTGCTCCGGTTGTCATGTCGGCGATGCCGATCCTCCGCAATGTACCCACACTCCACCAAAAATTAGAACCAGACACACAACTTTCCAAGTCTATTCCGCTTGCCAGTGGACGTTGTCCAATCTCCCTGGCTCGTACGCGTCCTCTAGACGTGCAAATTACATTACTCTTCGTCATATGGACCCCCAAGATATCTATTTGCAGAACCCATCACCGTCTAGAAACTTTGCTTCATCTGCAATTGACTTGACTGGCACACCAACAGGACTGGCTATTTCTGTTCCTCCATCTCCTTCGCTGGACCCCGCAGACACTGCATTTGCACGTAGAAGAACTAGCTGGGGTAGAGTGGACCCCGGGCAGGACCCTCTTCGACTACCATCTAGTCTCAACACGCGCACCGTTGTCCCTGTTACATCAGGTTCCACGGTGTATACTATCAACGACGATCCTTTCTATTCGCCAACGGATGAAGTCTCTTTCGCACGCGATTTTCCATTCGCCACCGTCACTACTCGGTACGGCAGTCAAGACAATGCATACCCTACATCACAGGCAGGCCCGTCCACGACGTCACTAATACAGCAACCTTCCGAGTTTGAACTGGATCGTATGACGGACGACGATGACGACGCTCGTTTGACTACCAACATGTCACATAACGGGACAGGAACGAGTAGGGAGCCAGGCTATGATGAGGATCCTGAACAGAGCGCCGGGTCGACACCCCGTTCTCATCGGAGAACGGTGCGATACAGCGTAACCCCCTCACCGTTTAAGAATACGGGTACTGTATTCAAGAGGGTTTCGCAGAATCTTCGACGTGTTTCCCTGCGCGTCGTCAACCTGGCTGGTGCGGGACTGGAGAATCAAATCCGCTTGCCGGGGGATAATGAAGGTGAGGCACGTGGCAGGCGATCTGTCGGTAAAAAAAAGGATGGCGAGGAGGGGGAAGATGCGGAATTTCCGGATTTGACCATAAACTTGCCCATTCGAGGTCGCACACTTGGGTGTTTGGACTCAAACAGCAAACTGCGCCTGGCGCTGTTCAATTTTCTGGTGCACCCGTGAGTCTTTGCCTTTGGTCCGTTGTCCTGTTTCTCAATTTGTGGTCTATAAGATGGACGGAGCCTATTATTCTGATTCTAATTGTTGTCAATGCTGTCGTGTTAACGATTCAAGCGTCTCCTTCTTTAACATTACCAACGTCGGATGGAACGACCTCGCCACCGCCCGTGAAAGGGTATTTTCACTCTTGGGAAGACTATGCTTTGTTTGTGCTATTTATTATATTTACGTAGGTCCAGCTCCAAGATCTTTGCAATTCTTGTCATTAATTTTCTGTCTAGTCTCGAAGCCTTTGCTCGGATATGTGTTTCCGGTTTTCTGCTCGACCCGGAAATCCCCATTTCCACCCTTTTCGCCTCACCGTTCTCCGCCCACCCAGAAACAGCCCCCTCTCCAACCTCCGCCAACCCCAATTCCTCCATAGCCCGCCAAACTTCTCTCTCCCACCCACAAGGACCTCTCTCTCGTGGTCTCACTCTCACCCAACGACTTGACAGACTCAACCACAACTTTATGCGACCCTTCTCCCTCGCCACTCGTTCTCGAGCCTCATCATATCCCAACGATGGCCCAATTTCTGATAATGATACCCAACTGCAATCCAAAACTTCCATAACAGAAAAAATGATGGCCTCCGTGCAGACCGCCCATTCCGCCATCCGCAACCCAACCCAACCGACGTTTTTCTCGGCAGCCATGCGTTCAGACCACAGCGATAGCATTTCTCTGCCTTTCCGGCTCAGTGTTATCCATGCCCATGACAAAACACAGCGGAATGTGCCATATTTGAGGCATAGCTGGAGTCGGATTGATTTTGTTGCCATTGTTAGTTTCTGGGTCTGTTTTGTCCTGGCGACAATGGGTCTAGAGAGAGGATCACACCATATCGGCCTGTTCAGGGCGATGAGTGTGGTGAGGACGGCCAGGTTGTTGACGATCACATCAGGGACCACTGTGAGTTTATCTCGACACTTTTATTGGTGTCTAAGCAGTCTCATCTTTCTTGTAGACAATTATGCACTCCTTGAAGACAGCTCGTCCGCTGCTCACCAGCGTTGCATACTTTGTCCTTTTCGCCATGGTTCTCTTCTCGTGAGTTGATCACAGCACTTGCACACTTTCTCATTGTTGAAGTCTATTCGCGATATATCAGAGTAATAGGCATTCAATCATTCAAAGGGTCCTTGCGACGTTCATGCTATCTGAGTCCTACACTTGGTGAAGCCGAAACGCAACTCAACTCGCAGTTTTGTGGCGGATATATCGATCCCACGTCATTCAACGTCACGGGCTACATACAACTGAGCGGTGAAAATGCTGCAACATCCAAGGGATATATCTGTCCCCTGGGGCAGATCTGTAGAGTATGTGGCACGAGATGTGAATCTTTGCCATGCTGACATTCAACTACATCCAGGAACAAGAAAATCCAAACAACAACGTCGAGAGTTTTGACACCATTTATTACGCAGCTCTTCAAGTGATTATTGTTGCGTCTTGCAACGGGGTAAGCTATTCATGTCTTGTCGTGGGTTGTAGTGCTGAATGACCGTCATTGGTAGTGGTCTCCAATCATGTATTCCATGATTGACTCCGAGTTCTTTATCTCATGCTTCTTCTTCATCATCTGCGTCGTCGTTCTCAATTTCTGGCTCATCAACCTGTTTGTTGCGGTGATAACCAACACTTTCTCTGCGATCAGGTCAGAAACGAAGAAGAGTGCTTTCGGAGCTGCCCCGTACGTAAATTTACACCTTCTTTTATTGGTCATATCAATCATTTTCATAGACTTATTCCGATTGTGGACGAGCAAGATGACAATTGGGCAATCGTGGATGGCCGCCAAGCTGCTAGGACGAACATTGCAAAGACGATCTACGGATATACCAGATGGTGTTGGGTATTCCTCGCTCTAGCCTCTTTGGTCCTCCAGGCCACCCGCACGGTCGAGGTTAGCGGTACGCACGAGTTACTGATGTATTATGGCGAGCTCGGCATTACTTTTGCTTTTGACATTGAAATCGTGTTGCGCGTCCTGGCTACTTTACCGGACTGGAGAAGTTTTTTTATCCACGGTAACAACTGGCTCGATACGATACTCGCTATCGGGTCTAGCATCATCCAAATTCCTGCCATCCAGACCTCAAGTGTCTATCCTTGGTTTACGATATTTCAGCTGGCGAGATTTTACAGAGTCATCTTGGAAGTGCCACATATGAGGCCCCTCTTGGTACGAGTTGAAACTTGTGGCTATCTCTATAGCAGTTGACCTCCTTATTTCTTCAGCTCGGCCTTTTCGGCAACATGTATGGTTTGGCCAACATGTCCTTATTTCTCATTTTGATCAATTATATCTCTGCATTGGTTGCCGTCCAACTTTTACGGGGGGATCTTGGGCAGAGTGTTACAATGAACTTTGGGCAGCTATTTACTGCTTTTTTGGCCGTTTATCAAGTCTTTTCGTCCGAGAATTGGACCAATGTACTGTACGCAGCCACGAAAGCAGAGACTGCCTTAGGCCAGACGATCGTCGTTGCATTGTTCATCGCATCATGGATGCTGTTCGCCAACTGTAAGTTTTTGATTTAATTCACATAGGCACATTTTCTGACCATCGCATAGTCATCGTCTTGCAGATGTTTGTTGCTGTGATCAACGAGAACTTCGATGTTGCTGAGGAGTCCAAGAAGGGAAAACAAGCCTCGACATATTGGGCAACCCATCAACCTCAAGAAGGCAAAGCCACCTGGATACGTCGGCTGAATCCCTACCGATGGGTTAAGGCTGATCCGGTCAAAGTCAAAGTGGAGAACTTGCCTGCTAACCTTGTCCTGCCCATGCAAAAGGCGCTGGTGCAGGACTATAGGTTGCCTGGGCCGGATGGGCGAGCACCCGTCGTAAGTACCCTCCTGCATTTAGTGATGAATTCTCATCCACCTTGAATGTATAGAATCGGCCCGTCGCTGGTAGCCTTCGTGGGCCTCATCATTACTCGTCAAAATCGCTCACGGCGCTGCAACGTCTCTTCGCTGGGGAGTCGAAATCGAACGATGTCCCTTTGGCCACTCTAAGGCATGCCCGATCTGAGACTGTGGCAACCGTAGATCCTAATGATGAGGAGACTGAACGCCATCTGTAAGGCCCCGCTTGATCAAACTTTGTATATTCTCTAACCATTATGTCGACAGGGATCTGCTGGCCGCCGTTAACCCCGAAGCTACAACTTCCGAAGACATCAATGATGCTGTATATGAACGCCGAGCGCAAAAAGCGGATTTTATCCGTGATCACCCCTCATTTGACAAGACCTTCTGGGTGTTTTCGCAAAAAAATCCTTTACGTCGCATGTGTCAGAAAATGGTCCAACCAGCCAATGGGGAACGGATATTTGGCATCCCTCATTCACACATCGCTCACCCATCGTTCCAACTTCTGATTTTACTCACCGTGATTGGCGGAATTGTCGTGGAAAGCATTGCAACCCCAATATATCGCCGCAACTATTTCGCCCAGCATGGACTCAGCCGGGGTGCCTGGTTTGATATCGCCGAAGCTGCATTCGGCTTCACGCTCCTGGTCGAATTTCTTATCAAGATCATTGCGGATGGTTTTGTGTTTACCCCAAATGCTTATGTTCGCAGTATTTGGAATGTCCTGGATTTTATCATCTTGGTTGGCTTACTAGTGAATGTCGTCACGACCATCATCTTCATTGGTGGGCTCAGCCGTCTCACTCGGTCGCTAAAGGCACTTCGAGCACTTCGCCTGATCACCCTGGTCGATAGGATGCGGAATACTTTCCAGTCTTTAATCATCTCCGGCGCGATTCGTATTCTTGATGCGGCCATTCTCGCCATCCTATACATGATTCCTTATGCTGTTTGGGGTCTCAACATCTTCGCTGGTAAAATGAATCAGTGTAATGACAGCAATGCATCCGGGATATCTGATTGCACCAATGAATTTTCAAACACCGTTTACGGCACATCCTTTGGCTTCTTGTCCCCTCGAGTGTGGAATAATCCTGCACCTTCTACTACCTTCTCATTTGACACCTTCCGTTCCTCTCTACTCATTCTTTTTGAGATCGTTTCATTGGAAGGGTGGGTTGATGTGATGGGAGTTGCTACGAGTATTACCGGCAAAGGGCAGCAGCCTCAGACCAATGCATCTCAGTTCAACGCGATCTTTTTTCTTATCTATAATCTGCTTGGTGGAGTTGTTATTTTGACACTCTTCGTCAGGTGAGTTGCTCGTGTCATCCATAATTCGCAGTTTCCAACATTTTCCTCGTAGTATCATCATCGGAAACTTCAGTTCCAAGACTGGTTCTGCTTTCCTGACGCAACCACAACGTGAATGGATCGATCTACAAAAATTATTCAAACGCCAGCGACCGTCGAAAAGGCCCAAATCCCCGCCGACATGGCCTGTTCGAGCTTGGTGTTTTGATCGTGCTGTCCGGAAACACGGTTGGTGGTCTCGAGCAATGACTTTCCTCTTCGTTCTGCATATCTTTGCCTTAATGTACGCGAATTTTATAATTGAGGCTGCTAAGCTGAAACATCCTTGTGTGCAGGACACAAACTTTTACGACCCAGAGTTTGGTTGACGCATTCCGCAGTGAGCGGAATATTCTCTCATTTCATTGTTCTCCAACTCACGAATGTAACTTAGATGACTTCTTTCTGGTGATAACTTTCGTCTATATCATTGATGCCGTTGTTCGCTTCTTCGGTCTCGGGTGGCGTAGTTTCCGTGCAAATGGATGGAATCTCTTCGACATTGTCGTCTCTGGGGGAAGTTTCGTGACAACCCTCATCGTTCGTTTTGGATCCAGCGGTTTTCTTATCCAACAGCTGCAGAAATTATTCCTAGTCAGCATTGCATTCAAATTGGTACAACGAACCAACAGCTTGAACAAGCTGTTCAAAACTGCCGTGTAAGTTAAAGTACCTGTCCGTCATTGCTGTAATAACCAAGTCACATCATTAGGGCGAGCTTGCCAGTCATTATAAGCCTGCTCGGGTTGTGGCTCATATTGTTCCTCTTTTTTGCAATCCTTTACGTTGAGGTTTTCAGCATGACGAAGTGGAACAGCGCGGAGACCAGAAATCAAAATTATTCGACTATGGGTTCTGCCCTTGTCATGTTGGCGTTCATGAGCACTGGGTTGAGTAATTTACCATGCAATTTATCCTTATGCTAATGCTTGTGTTTCAGTGAAGGCTGGAACCAATACATGCACGATTTGTACGAATAATGCCATTACATACATATGAACACTCATTTGATTCTGTTTCTCAGCGCGCTTGTCTATCCTCGTTGCACGGATTCCTTCGAATCTGATTGTGGTAGCGTGGGATGGGCCTTTACACTCTTCATCGCTTGGAATCTTCTCAGCATGGTGCGTATTCCATGCAATTCCTTCATTCTGTCTGACGGAAATGATCAATAGTATATTTTCGTGAACATGTTTACTGGTGACCATTTTCCCGTACCCGTATGATTTGCGATTCCAATGCTCACTAAGCCATAGGTGTTGTTGTGGAGAACTTTTCCTATGTGTTCCAAACATCCGGGGGTGGTGCCAAATCGATCACTCGAGAACAAATGCGCGCCTTTAAGAAGATTTGGGCCGAATATGCAAACCGAAGAACTGGCTATTTGGAACGCAATCGCTTTGTCCCTTTCTTCAGCGTGCGTCCCTAATCTGCATGATAAAATACGAGATTTATTCATTCTCCTTGCAGAGGCTCAGCGGCGTTTTCGAGGTGCGAATATATCCGTCGGAATACACGATCCCGAACATCATGACAGCATGCAAGGAGTCGTCGGAAGCAGAATATACTTGGCCTTCAAAGGTCATCGATGGCATCGACATAAGTAAGCTGGAGAAGATCGTTGGTGGTATCGACTATGCCAGTATCAGGAAGCGAAGAGCCATTTACAGTCGATTATATCACGAGGCCAGCATTTCACATCAACAAGGTCGTGGCATATCTTTCACCGACATGCTCCTCTTGTTGGCACATCACAAACTTATCGTGGATCGGGAAGCTCTAGTGTTCGTCTCCCATCTTTGCATTGACAACAATTCGTTGACTTCCCTCTTGCAGCTTGAAGGATCTTGTTGTCCGAACAGAAACCAACAAACTTGTCACAGATCTTGTCAATTTGGATCGTGTCAGGTCCCTCCTAAAAATGATCTCGCATCGCCGACGGTTCTTAGCTCACAGAGAACGCGTGCGGTTCGAGCAACAAGGTCGGCACACCATACTACTTTACTCAATAACATCATCAACAACCTTGAATTTTAAAGACATACCATCCATTGTGGTCGATGTTCTGCCCGATAGCCCACCTGCATCAACTCGAGACATCACTACATCTGGCTACGATAACTTTACCGCAATTTCAGCACCTGGAAGTCCTTCCCCTATGAACTCCGGGTCAGGACTTCAAAGAAGTAGTCGCCGAATAAGTGACATAAGCTTCTCGTCTACGGACCATGCTGGGTGAGTCTTGTTTCGTGCCTCAAATATCAGTTGCTGACAACATTTACAGCCGAGATACTTCACCGTCTGGCGGAGAAGATCCTAACAATGTACTTTTATCTATGCAGAATTCCATGTGGGGAGGCAAGTAACAAGTCTTTAAACGTCCCTTTCAGTTAATCTTATTCATCGTTGCAGACATGATGCTGGAGGCGGCGGAGGAAGAGGAGAAGCGGTAACATTCATTCGGGATAAATGCTTTTCGGACCGCTCATTCACTTACTGGACGGCACACTTAGATCGCATGTGTACATTATCACGCTCACACCTTTGATGTTGGAATAGAAAAGATCATTGACAGACAGCAATGAAAAATCAGTAGATAGCATCCAGTGGCAGTATGAACTTGACCTAGTTTCCCCGTGCTCTGCGTGAGCGCCATACTCCTTTCTCCGGTACTTTTTGGAACCCATCGTCGTCATTCTGAGGCTCCTCCTTCCGGGAATTGACGGGAGCGGGGGAGGAGGGTCGAGGAGAAGTTGTTGCAATGGTACGAGCTGGAGCTGATGTAGCACTGGCATTTTTCGCCTCCCTCTCTCTCCACCCGGAGCTCCCTCCTAATGCACCAGGTCGATACTTAGCGACGGCAGGGCTGGGGCTTTCGGCGCGCGGTGGCGTTCCTGAATTTGTTGTCCGAGTGGGTGTTGGAGGAACGGAGTTGACGGGGGTCACACGTCTCCACGCAGAAGGTTCTCCACCGTTTGTCGCTCGGTTTGCGGGACTGGCAGCCGAAGGTAGAGGTTTCCGCAATGCTGCAGCTCTCTCTGCAGCTTTCTCTGCGGCACGGGTTCGACTGCGTGCTTCGGCCTCCTCTTCCCGCTGTGCTCGGAGTCGTGCTTGTTCCAAAGCCGCGGCACGCTCTGACTCCCGCTGTTTTCGAAGAGCAGCAGCATTTTCTTCTGCTTCGCGTTTCTGGGCCTCGGCGGCGGCTAGAGCAGACTCCTCTTCCGCACGTTGACGTTCCTCTTCGGCAATACGCTCTACGGCGAGGAAAACCCAGTCAGAACCAAAAGCGTAGCATGACGAAAATACTATCGAGACACATACCGGCTTCCAACCTCTGCTCCTCCTCCTCCTTCTCCCGCCTTATTCGTGCTTCTTCTTCGAGACGACGTTTCTCCTCTTCCCGTGCTTGTAGAATTGCCTTTCTCCTCTTGGTCTTCTCATCCTCGATTTTCCTCTGTGCAGCGTCCTTTCTCTTGGCAAATTCTTCACCTTTCTTCGCGATGATGACCGCCCGTCTAGCCTGATAATCGCCCATCATGCGAGCAAGGCGAGCCTTTATTGCGAGATCTTCTTGGTGTGCGACCTTCGATGCTTGTTTGCGGGTAATCTGAATTGCGTTGAAAGTCTCGCGGTCGTTCGCTTGCTGTTGTTCGTAGTCATGGGCAAGCAAGGGCCGCTCCTCCTTTCGGTACGCGCGTTCAATATGGTCGACACGTTTGGCGACAATACGCAGGCGTTCATTGAGCTCCTTCTTCTCCTTCTCAAGCTGCGCAACTTGGATGACAATAAGACCTTCGGTGTCATAGGTCTCCAATTTCTGTCACAAATATTAGTGACCATTTCTGGGAGTTGCAGAGTTGCAGAATACTCACATCGACATCATTTGGTTTCAGAATTCCCTTGTCCACCAAGGACTGTGCATACCTCTTGGCCTCATCAATGCGATTCGTCTCTATAATTTTCTTGGTTCGCTCCTGCTCTTTCCTTTTCAACTCCTCCTTCGCCCTCTTCCCTTCTTCCTCCTTCTCCCTCCGACTTATCTCAGCCCGCCTGCTGGTTTCCTCTTTCTCCTTGCGGACAGACAGTTCACTCAACAATTCCCGCCTCCTTGCCACCAAAGCTCTTCTCAACTGCAGCGCCTTTCGTTCCGCCTCAGCGGCAATGACAACCGCCTCGAAGTTCGCCTGTTGCTCCTCCGCAGATGACGCAGTAGAAGGATGCTGTTGCAACGTCACCAAAGAATTGTGCAAACACGTAGCAAGTTTATTCAACCGCGTGCGGACAAGCTCCGAGGTCGAAGGTTGAATAGCGCTCTCACGGACAGTACCAGGCACTCCTGCTGACGGGGGTGGTTCATCGGCAGCAACAAAGGCATTATCGACGAACGTGATGCTTCCTGCAGCGTGGTCTACCCTGATATTCAACTCGCCTCGCCTCGCACATCCCATGACGTACGCTTCGATTTGCTCCTCGTCGTATGCACCTTCAACGCCGGCATCCTTGAGTGGTACAACGAGTGCGAGAAGGTTGGCAACTGTGATAGAGGAGTAAACCTGAGAAAGCTGCGACATAAGGCGGGAGAGGAGGGCGCGTTGGAGGAGGGCGCGGTAAGGTGCATAGGCAGCATCGTCGGAGAGGGTTAGGAGGAGAGGCGTAATCGAGGAGCAAAGAGTGAGTGGGTCAAATGTGACTTCGAGGATATTGTATAGCGATTTGATA
>Ga0210383_10005187_pt1 | contig 11471 bp, 19 predicted proteins | sample IncBWC14OmetaG_FD_160072 | JGI IMG/M metagenome (GOLD analysis project Ga0210383, IMG submission 160072) | Forest soil microbial communities from Barre Woods Harvard Forest LTER site, Petersham, Massachusetts, United States - Inc-BW-C-14-O ...
CTCGTCGCCGCCATGGAACTCGAAAGCGACTCCGCGCTCGACATCTTTCTCCAGTCTCAATCGCAAGACGCCGCGCTTCTCGAACTCCTGCGCGACGAATCCGGCAGCGATTCAGATGACGGCGAAAGCGAAGGCCCGCGGATCCCGCACGGCTCACACAACATCGCCGTGGTAATCCCCATGGCCGACCTCGCTCTTTTCGAGCGCGCCATACTCGCCGCAAACGAACCGAACCGAGGTAACGCCATCGCCAAGATCTGCCGCCTAGCACTCAAAGCCATGGACGAAGAAACGAGCGCCGTCAATGCAGAAGGATAATGCGACCTTCATCCTCAAGCGCAAGCTACGGCTCAAGACGCTCGCGGCCATCGCCGACCCCATCATCCTCGAGACCCACGGCGGACTCGGCCGGCTCTTCGCTTCCTGCTACTCCACTCGCAAGCGCGGCGTCGTTTTCGAAAAGGATCCGCGCAAAGCCGATGCCCTGGCCACACAGAGGCCAACCTGGTCTGTCTACCAATGCGACTGCACCCCAGCGCTCAAAGCCGGAGCCGGCGCCCACCTGCCCATCAACTTCGTCGACTGCGATCCGTATGGATCGTGCTGGGATGTCCTCCACGCTTTTTTCGGGAGCAACCGAACTTTTCCGGATCGTATCGCAGTCGTGGTGAACGATGGTCTCAGGCAAAAAGTCCAACTTGGAGGCGCATGGAACACAGGCTGTCTTCGAGGTGTGGTTTCCAAAGTTGGAAACGCCGCCATCTATAAGCGCTACAAGGAATTATGCAAAGATCTTCTTTTAGAACGCGTGGCTCCATTAGGATTTGGAATATCGCACTGGGGAGCGTATTACACCGGGCATGCGAATGCGATGACTCATTTTGCGGCGATAATTGAAAAGAAAGCTACTGCGCCAGCGCCTAGCGCGTCGGCTCCTAATCGCTTCGCTTTCTGAGGTAAAACCCATGATCGTGAGTTGCGTAGGATGTGGGACCGAGGTAAATCGCAATCCGTCTAAGGCTGCGCGCAGGCAGGCGCACTTCTGCTCTCGAGCGTGTCTCTACCGCTTCAACCGGCGTGCTCAGGTTTCCGCAACGTGCAAACGGTGCGGAGTAGGATTCTCCAGAGCAGCATCGGGATTCGATGGAAACGACACTTATTGCTCGCATCGATGCTGGTTCGCGGATAGAGGTGTTTCTGTTTCAGTAGTTTGCGCATACTGCCGGAACCCTTTTAACCTGAAGGCCTCTGCCGCTAAACGGCGCGTCAAGCATCATTGCAGCCGTGCATGCAGAAACGCGAGCGCAGCCGGCCGCGATCGATCGTCCGGCAGATATAAAAACTGGCGCAACGCCGTGTTTGCCAGAGACGAATTCAAATGTCGAGACTGCGGCAGCCGTAACAATCTTCACGCGCACCACATAAAAACTTGGCTCGAGCATCCGGATTTTAGATTCGAATTGAGCAACGGTCTCACTCTTTGCTTTGCCTGTCACCAAAAAAAGCACCCGTTCAAATTGACAAAAAAGCGCATGCGCAAGTTGCTTGGACAAAAGGATTTACGGTTCGACTTTGTATCTGATGCCGTTTGCTCCGAGTCGATCAGTTTGGAATCTCATGCTAAGCTGGACAACGCGGAGGTCGGGAACTTCATGCCGCACATAGGTTATATAGAAGAAACCATAAGGCTTAACTGACATGAGCATGGAAGAAAAGCCACTCCCTCAAACCATCGAAGCGACGCAAGCCATTCCAGATGCATTCAGGCAAACTGAAACAAAAGCCGCTTCTCTGGTTCCCGTGGATCCGCGAACGGCGAACCTCACGCACAGATGGAAGCCTGGCCAGACGGGCAATCCTGGCGGCCGCCGCAAGCCGACTCCGCTGCTCGACGCGCTCACAAAGCGAGTCACGAAGGAACTCGGAACCGGCGCCAACGCGCAGACTGTGGCGGATGGGATCGCGGCGAGGCTGGTGCAGATCGCAACGGCATCGAAGAGCGAGCAGCGAGCTCTGGACGCGATCACGCTTATCTTCGAACGGGTCGAGGGAAAGCCAATGCAGCGGGTCGAGAATACCGGCGCTGATGGGGGCCCGATGCTTTTCGAGACGCCTGCCAGTCGCGCGGAGGCCGAGGCGAGGATTGCGGAACTTTTCGCACGCGTTCAGAACTCGACGGCTGCTGCGAAAGTACCTGGTCAATCGGGATGACGTTGGACAATGGTGCGTTGCTGGCGATGGCGCTGGTCGTCGGGTGCATGATGAAAAATTAGATTCGGCGCCGGCCTCGAGCAGTTGGCTTCGTTGGTTCAATCTTCATCGAGCAGACACACTCTGGATCGTTTTTCGGCTTTGGGATTAGAATGTTTGGCATGATGCTGATTTCCCATATCAACGTGATCGTGCTTCTAGTTTTCCTCTGCCGCCGTTAAAAGCATCCCGGTAATGATGGGCACACGAAAGGCAGGGCACAGCCATTCGTGCGTGTATCCCGTATAAAGACGGTGTACACGGCGTAAGCTCCACTTCGTACTGGCTCCCGCGGAAGTCAGTGCCCTATCGACCAGGAGCGCGTAACGCAAGCGCAGGGCTGCCGGGTCATCTCTGAGGCGCAATCCCCATTGACCGGATACACGGGCCGAGGCGCACGGATGCAACGCTGGAAAAACGTGCGAGCCGAATTTTTCGGGGGACGTTGATCAGCATTCCTTATCCGCCTTAGCGAGTCCACTATTGCATGAGTCTGAAATCTGTGCAATCCTTTGAATGCGGGGTGTGAGCTGAGCACATCTCCCGATCATCATTCCTCCGGCCTTAGCAACCGTGGATTGAGACCACCCCGCCTAAGATTCCATAAAACGCAGAGTGAACCAGGTGCACCGCATGAAAGCCTCAGACCTTTTGCCGGGTTTGGGGCTTTCGTGTTTCTGGCAGGTGGGGTGTAAATATACTTACAATTCCCAATGGGAAGAATTCACTTGCGATTCTTCCATGCGTTCGGTTATGCTCTGCGGCATGACAGAGACACGAATCGAGCAGCGGCGGCACGCTGTTCACGGGCTGGCCTGGGGATTCGAAATGACGGCCGGCATTTTCTACCCTTACAAATCAAAAGACGAAGCAGAGCGCGCGCTGGCTGGCGAAATGTATCCGGTCGACGCAGAGAAACTGGAATTCGATGGCTGGCTGCCGGTCGTCGGCCCGGTGCATGAGCGCCGTCTCGAGCATTCACACTTCGCCAGTTGGGGCTTCGTCGTCGACGATGTGTTCTATTCCTTCGGCGACGATCGCTTGCTGGCGGAGCACTGGGCGGCGAAGCCGCTGGCGCAGATCGTTGGCCATCTTACCGGGGTGCATGTCACTGAGACGCTCATCATTCCGCGCGTGCCGAAATTCGGCGTAGGCGACGCTGAGACGCATACTTACAAGTCGGAAGAGGTAACCGGTGAGCCAGCCGCCGAGGCGCTGTGTAAGGGCTGTTATGTCCTGGGAACCGCCTGCGGAACGTGCAGCCGTTGCACTGGCGAACGGGCGGAACTCCTCGAGCGCGGCGCGATCGGAACGAACTCTCACGAAGCCGCGACGCTCTGGGGCCAGCGTGCGCGCGGCGAAGCGCCGGCGACAATCTTCGAGCCGACTGACTGCATCTTTGGCATGACAACTGCCGAATGCGTTCGGAAAGGTCATGCGGAGCTGGGAACCGGGTGTGGCAAGGTCGTCGATATGCGACCGCTTCCGCCGTCGATGCCATACAAACTTGAGGTGGGAGACGGCGAACTTTCTGTCGTCGATCGAGGTCAAGGGCAGCCATCCGCGGGCGGTGATGACTTTACGAGCGACGCCATGCGGTATATCGCGCCGGCCTCGCCTTCGGCGCCGCGCGCATCCGAATCCGCGATCGACTTCGTCTGTCCGAAATGCCACGCGGCCATCGGCGCGCCATGCCTGGAACCGAAGCCGAATGGCGGCTACATGTTCGTGAGCCATGTGCACGAAGATCGTCAGTACCTGGTCACGTGGACGCAGAAAAAGCGTATAGCTGCTGATGACCACGGCAAATCATGTTCGTACTGTGGCCATCCGGGCGGAGGTCCGTTCAACGGTCATCTTGTAGGTTGTCCTCGGCGAGACAGGCCCGAGCGCGCACTGTTGACGAATCACGATCGCATCGAACTCGATGAGCTGCGCGGCGCCGCCGAGCAATGGGACCTCGATCGCACGAATCTAAAAGCGATCTTCGATGCTCACACGAAGGCGGTCGGCGAATTTCTATCCGAACTCTACGGCATCATGGTCGACCCGTTGGCCGATGGCTCGACCAAGGTTGCCGAGATGATGACGACGCTCCGCGATGCGGCGCTCCGCCAGCGCGAGAACGATCGGACGATGCGCGATGCGCTGACCTCGATTGGATCAGACAGCGATCCTGCCAGCTTAGTTGCTCGCGAGGCGTTGGCTCAGGTGCAAGGCCAGATGAATCCGAAGGCTCCAGCGCACCAGTTCGAACTGCGGATGACGATTGGCGCGTGCACCTGGGAATACGCCATCCGCGCCGCTCGAGAGATTGCGGACATGATCGGCGAGCGCAAGCCGGAAAACGTCGGCCTGGCCTCTGGCTCTTGGGATGGCTCGCACAGTATCGACCTTAAACGCCGCGAGGTGACGCCGGATCAGTTCCGCGAGGAATTGGAAGCCTGGCGCATCGCGATGCACAGGGGCGGCGAATGAAGGTCATCTGCCGCGATCCGAACGACGCATCTAAGACGATCGCCGTCGATCGCGGGCCCTGCGTCGCCTTCGACGAACTCGAAAACGAAGTCGCGTGGATTGTCGAAGGCCAACCGCAATACGTCATTGTCCCGCGTAAGCCGTTTGGAGATGAGAGCAAATGAGAATCGACCCGATGGGATGCCGGCACGCCGAATTCAATTCGATCGTGCGAGTGAGCAGGAACTTCGAAGGCAACGACACGGTAGGCAAGCCGAATTGGTATAGCGCGGAACTCCAAGTCAACTGCGCAGCGTGCGGGATGGCCTTCGAGTTCTACGGCGTCGTGCCGAGCGATAATCCAACCGCGCCGATGACCGATCGAACCGGCGAGCGGCTCAAGGTTCCGATCCGGCCGAGGTTGAAATCCGCGGCGGCGCCGACTATAGATCCGTTGCCAGCGACGAGGAGAATGCTGCCATGAGCAATGACGTGCGCAGATGGAGACCATGGTGGCAACCAGAAGGATTGCGCGTGAGCGAGGATTGCGTTGGCGAGTACGTTCTCTATGGTGAACATCAATCAGCACTGGCGGCGCTGCGGGAGGAACTGGCTGATGAGCGTTTAGCGTTTAATCATGCCAATGAAATTGCGGGAAAATACGAGGCGGAGAACGCGGCACTCAAGTCTACTTTGGATCACGCCAAGATTCACTGGCAGGCCTGCGCCAAGGATAGCGAGATGGTGCGCGGGTTGCTCGATGCGGAGCGCGATACAACGGTGGCACTCAAGGCGCGGCTGGAGCGCATACGAATCGAGACCATCAAAGAGAGCATTCAGACTATGTGTCCTAACTGCCCAGGTCCAGAAAGGGACCACGGCATTGGCGATTACTTCTCGCATTGTCCAGTCCCGCAATTGTGGAGATTGCTGCGCAAGGATTGCACGCACGCGAATCGAACGACGCACCCCGCGACCAGTGACATTTGGACCTGCAATGATTGCGGGGCAAAGGAACCAAGCAAGTGACCCTAGCAAACATTCATCGCGGACGATTGATTTTCATGGGCGCGAGCCGTGTTGTCCAACCGCGCTATGATTCGCTCATGACAACCTCCGCGCGCTGGCTTGAACTTGACGTCGACGCCGAGTCGAACGAAGTTACGGACCGGCTAATTCTCGAAGCAATTGAACCTGGCCAGATTCTGAGCGCGGTCGAGATCCTCGCGGCGATCCACAAGAGATCACAAAGGGGATGCCTGGTCGGAAGCCTTCTCCGGTATCTCAAGCGCATGCACAAGCGCGGAGTGATCGTGCTGTGCGTGCCGGCGAGCAAGGCAGACTGGTTCTCAGCCGACCAGCGAGCCTGGTCTCGCGAGATGAACATTACTGAAGCGCAGGCGCATGCTAGGTTGGCCCTTGCCCGGCTCAAAGTGACGATAGAGCGCGATGAGCATCCAGGCGACGGGTTCACGATCATGCCGGACGGCTATTCCCGCGGACTCGATCGCAGGAATGGAAACCGTGGCCGGTTCGCGTTCTCGGAGTCTACGGCGCAAAGCGAGCGCCTGGCCGAACTCTGGTACCGGAAAGCGCTGGCCGATGCCATGGCCGAGCTCGACGGGGTTTCGCTGTGCACGGGGGAAATGAAATGAGACAGCACTGCGAAACCTGCGGACGTCGCTTCGATGATGAGTACCATTCGACAATATGCCCGCACCGCGGCATTGGCTTCTGTGCGGTCTGCGATTGCGCTGTGTGCAACTGCGTAAAGAAGAACAACGGCGACTGGGAGCGCACCTCAGCCGCCGCGATGGAGACACCGAGAGGAGTAGGCCCCATGCAGGTTCTTAGGTATCGAACCGAAATCAATCCTATCAAGCGCATCGTGTATTGGGCGGTCGAGTGCCCGGTCGAGTCGATCTGTTGGGCCATCATCGCGGTTGCCGCGATCGCCGCTCTATGGGGATTCATGAGCGGACCAGGCGAATGAAACTCGTCGATCGCATGGACGGATGGTCCTGGCAAATAGCCGCGTCGGCCGGTTGTGTCATTCTTGTTCTTGCCGGCATTCGAATGCGCGAATGTGGACATGGCCAGCATCCGGCGCCAGTCTACGGTCACGGCAGGCCGATTATAGATTCGTGCAAGGTCGGATCGATATATATTGATCTCGATTCTTCAACGACATATTTGTGCACAAGAGTTCCTCCGGCTTCATTCAACAAATCACCAACAAAGGAGCATCTCCCCCAATGAAAGAACTTACTCGCATTGCGCTTGCCACAGTTGCCTGTCTTGCCATCGCCACGGCATGTGCTCAATCAAGCCACGTACACCGTGTCTTTCCACTAGGAGCAATCGGACCAGCGTCGATGGCTCCGTTTCAATTTCAAGATGAAGTTCCAGGATCAGTGACCGTTTATCAAGTTCTCAGCACTGCCTGCAGCGGGACTGGCGGCACAGCCCAACATCTTTATCCAGAAGTGAACTGCTACATCAACATCGGCGTGAACGGGAACTATCTCGGAAATATCCCACTCGGACTCGGTTGGGGCGGATACGCAGATGCCCCATATGGGCAAGTTGATTTCTACAACATTGGCGATCTCGCAGACCGGTTCGATAGCAACAAGGTTGTCAGTTCCTCGTGGAGCATCGACACCAGCACGCTCACCTACGCGAAGGGTTTCCCCTACAACGGGGCGGTGTGCAATAACAACTGTTCGCAGCTCACGGTAAACATAACTGGCATCACGCCAGACGACGGCGGTTCTATATCGGCCACGCTCGTGCTGAACGCTTACTTCTACTTCGGATGCTCAGGCGGAAGAGGCGGCTGTCACAGCGTCATGCTTGTCCTGCCAAGCCACCTGGGGGCAGACGGCAAGCCCGATGACGGCACGGGGCTTTACGTGAAGTACAACTAAGTACGCAACCCTGCGCGGGTCGAGAGGCCCGCGAGATTTACCCAATTTGTGCGGCGTCCCGGACGCGCCGGGATGACAATTCGAGTCGGGAAGCACTTCGATAAGACGTTACCTCCCAACGTATGCGTACGGATAATGAGGTCCGCTCGAAGTAGGGATCAAACCCGCAACGCTAGGCTCGTGGACAGCTCTGGCGAATGGTATGCAACGGCTTAGACTGCATAATGCTTGCAGTGGTTCGCCAGTCACCGATTAGAAAGGCGGCGGGTATCCAATCCCGCCCGCACAATTCAACCGCCCCGGAGTAATCCGACCCGCGTGGGAGGAGAGTATGAAGCGAGCGTATATGTTTCTGGTTCGCAACGGTCTAGGATTTCCATGCGGCATCGCAATCGGAATGCTGTATTTGTTGGTCTCATGCTTGGTCTGCGAATGGTCCTATGTTCCACCTCCGCCTTTGCTGCGACCTCCAGATGTGCCGAATTGTGATGACGTCCAGTTACGTAATTCGATCCACTCCATAAGAGGTTGGTCGCGGCCCTTGACTGAAAGCGAAATACAGGCTGCTGTGAGTGAATCCCTAAGCCACATCAATCTCTGCAAACAGATCGGCGGCGGTCCGCCTACGAACCTAGCGCCCTCAAAGGAGTAACAATGATCGCACCACAGTCGGGTTGGTTTCACAATAACTTCGAGCGTTACCAGGATTGGATTCCGGTGAACGATAAGAGCGTCAACGCGATTCCTGCCGATAAGACGCCTATTGATTACGCGATCGATGGATCGTATATGACGCTTTACACAATTGGCCCCGACTATGCCGGTTGGCTGGCGAAGAAGACTTTGCCGCTTCCGATCATTCTGTCGAGCGGCATTCTGACGGCTTCTATCGACATCTGGGCCACTCCTGATGCGTTGAACGCGCAGGCGTGGGAGTTCGATGATCGGTTCACCGATGCAGCCGGCAACGTCTACCCGTGCGACTCCAACTTCAACCTGGCCGAGGGCGGAGTTCTTCAGAGCGTCCTGCCTTCGGGCGCCGGTTGGCTTGATACCGAGTTCAGGCCCGGACTGCCTGCGCCTGGCGTGTGGACAACTCTGACCAGGAGATATGCATTCAATCTTGGACTTGGAACATGCGGAATGATATCCGCGGCCTTCGGTTCGTTTAGTTCGAAGATCGCGAAGGCTCCGATCGTGCCGGCTCTGCCGCTGAAATGGGGAGCTAACCAGATCACAAAGCAGGCGCAGATTGACGAGAATAGCGCGGGTCAAACTTACGGGCTCATGATCCGGAACAACAATGTGAGTGCGGTCGGAAGTATTTGAGCGAGGCGGCATAAATGAAGGACCTATCAGAATGGTTTGTAGTCATCGCCGCGATCTTCGGACTCGCCGTGGTTTTTATACGCGATGCTGGTAAGAAACCTAAATCCTCGAGCAATGTCGCGAAGGCCGGCCGAGAGCATGGCGTGCTTGATAAGTGGCCAGCACCTCCAATGCCGCCAGAGATTCAACCCGTAATGTTCGAGGATGGCCACGTCGTAACGGCTGCCGAGATCAGCGCCAAGGGCTTCGAGGTTCTCGTCGACGAAGATGGCCGCGTCATCTACGTTCGCGAAGCCAAGCGCGGCGCGGCATTGATACAGGTCGAGGAGTGGTGCGGGTTCATCCACGGAGCGAGGCTGTCGTGAGCTACAAAGAAGAAAGAAACGAGAGCATCGGACTGACCACGATCACATTGACGTGCGAAGCGCTGCGGGGCAAGCAGGCTTGCGGAAACGTGGCCTCTGTCGGTAGGCAGGATCGGCAATCGATCATTAATCTTCTCTACAGCCTCGGTTGGCGGCTGTGCCGTGGCCACCAGGTTTGCGGTTTGTGCGCTGGGCAGGAACGAATAAGGTTTCCGAGGAAATAAAATGGAAGGAATCAATTGCCCGATTTGCAAAGAGCCGTCGCAACTGCTTTCGACGACGAATCCGCTTTGCTACTATTGCCAGCGCTGCGACGTGCGGTTCGATAAGGACGGCTATGGGCAATCTCAACTCGTGATCGATATGTGGATAGAGTCGGAACGAGAGAAGATCAATGGGACGTAGGCCGCAGACGCACTGCCACAAAGGGCACCCGCTCAAGGATCCGAATCTGGTATACCGGGATGGCGGTAAGGCGCGGGAATGCCGGAAGTGCTTCAACGCACGGTTTCGAAAGAAGCGAAAGGACAAAAAAGTGAAGATCGCTAAAAAGGACAGAATCGACCGTGTAGGTGCTGAGGCGGCCGCGGCGGTTGATAGTGTGCCGGCGCAGGCGAACGCAGCGGAGACGGGCGAGGAGCAGGCATTGTGCATTCTTTGTGGCAAGCGGCCACAGGATGAAAATTGCCCGGTGATGATCGATGAAGATGATCGATCAGTGGACCTATGCATACAGTGCTATTTGGAAGCGAAGCAGAACATGCACAGGATTTGTGCCATTCTGCCATTCGATGCTGATGGCCAGATGACTTTGGTCGGCGAGCGCGGCGGCGAAACAATCCTTCCGCGGTCCGTCGCGGATGAACTAGAGTCCGTTGCCAAGTCGGTCGGCAAGTCCGGGCCCATGGGCGGCGAAGTGATTGCGATCGAGTCCGGCGCCGTGAACATGAAGCGCGAACAAGCGCCAGAGCCAGAGCCGCCGAAGCCGGCCCCGCGTCGCGTTGGCTGCCCGCACGGATTTCCGAATGAGATCGTTTGCCCGACCTGCCGGTCAATGCGATGATCGTCGTATCCGAAAGGCGAAAAGTCGCGCGCATCGTTCTCGCCAGAAAACGAGTCATGGAAGATTTTGGCGTGAACATGAAGAGCGTTCCAATGCTGCGCGTCAAGGCTGCACCAAACAAAGGGCAGTACGCTTTTGATGGTCGCTACAGGTTTTCTAAATACGATTGCGGTAAGATGGTGCGTATCAGCTACGTAAGCCGGGAGGGACTTCACCATGGCCAGCGGATTGACACCACTTCCACCTGACAAGATTGCCCGCACGGATGAAGAGGTAGACCACCAGAGATACGTCACGCGCCTGCCTCGAGCTCTGGACATCTTCCTGAACGAACTCACTGGCGGCAAGATGGACGAAACCCTGTCTTCGCGGATGGCTCAATGGGCTACCGAGAAGCCGCAAGGTTCGATCGAGTGGCACATCGGTTCGCTGGTAATGCATGCGGCGAACAAGATCGACCCGGACCATGGGGCATCGGCTGAAGAAGCCGACAAGGAACGAGCGACGAATGAGGTCGCGGCAGAGGACCAAGCCGAAAAGGTTCTCGAGCAAGAAAGCCAGTAGCCGCGTGGGATTGATTAAAAATTTCGAGTTCGTCATCAATGAAGTCACGTGCAAAAAGTGCGGCGTATCCGTTGCGGCGCCGGGCGTGAATGGATCGGTTCTAAGATTCGCAAAAGAGCACTATTCCCATCGGGAACATTTCGCGTATACTGCCGTCATCACCAGTCCCGCATCGCTGGCTGGCCAGATCGTCATCGTCGACGTCATCAGAGACGACGGAACCCAAGAGAGGACAAACGAAAATGGAAAACGAATCCGCAGTTCTCGATCAGGAGCAGATCGAGCAATCATCCCCTTCCCGGGTCGAGGCAAACCATACCTCAACTGAAATCGAAACCAAGATGGAAGAGCCCGGGCCGGCCGCTGGCGATCCACCTGCAACCGAGGAGCCTGCCAAGGAAACCGAGCAACCGGCGACCGAAGGCGAGGAAGAGAAGCCGGCAGACGGCGAAGGTCCAGCGGCTGCAGTTCACGGGTCGCCGATCAAGTAAACAGGGTTTGCGGTTGTCCGTT
>Ga0210383_10005191_pt1 | contig 11469 bp, 9 predicted proteins | sample IncBWC14OmetaG_FD_160072 | JGI IMG/M metagenome (GOLD analysis project Ga0210383, IMG submission 160072) | Forest soil microbial communities from Barre Woods Harvard Forest LTER site, Petersham, Massachusetts, United States - Inc-BW-C-14-O ...
AACAAAATTGATAGATATGCCCCAAAAAGGGATGGCACTTGAGTGTGATATGAATCACTCGCGGCCACGGCATATGCTGTATGTAATTTAGCTGGAATCAAGAAATGCGGGGCGGCTGTAGATCGGGGATCATGAGTGCGCGCCACATTCAGGGGAAGAACGGACCGTTCGGCGCAGAGATGAGTCGGCGACTCGGAATGAACCTGGGTTGATTCAGGCGGGGTGGAAGATGCACGAGGGCCCGTGGCATGTCTTGCACGTGATCGCAAACCACGAAAAACGAGTCGCTCAACACCTGGCGGTGCGGTCAGTGGAGCACTACGTTCCTCTCTATCGAATGCGCTCGCAGTGGAGCGACCGTTCGGTTCAATTGGAACGGCCTCTTTTTGCAGGATACGTTTTTGCCCGTTTCTCACCGCGCGCCCGGCTCTCGGTGATCTCGACTCCCGGTGTCCTTCATTTACTGGGGGATTCGGCCGGCAGCGAGGTGAGCTGCGCGGAACTGGATCGCATTCGCCATGGTCTCGCGGGCGGGTATACCCTGCTGCCGCACCCCTGGTTAGAGGTGGGGACGAGGGTGCGTGTGCGCGGCGGAGTGTTTGACGGGGTGAGCGGCGTAGTCACTGAACTCCGTCGGCAATGCAGCGTGATCATAGAACTGGCGGCCATCCGGCGATGCTTTTCCCTGGAAATCGGAATCGATCAGGTGGAACGAGTTGCGACGATTCCTGGCAGCATGGTGCATTCCCCTCAGCCCGCGTGGCGCCAACCGTGATTGAGAGTTGCAGAGGCTTGGGCCAGTTTGATTGGGATGTCAATGCGTCATCGCATAGATGACGTAGTTCACGCCAATCTTGGTGCCGAGAGCCGAATACTTGACGGGGTAGCGCGGATCGTCGAGGAACTCCCATGAGTCGCCAATGTCGGAATTCAGCGAGAAGGCCACCATGATGCGGCCTTTATCGTCATAGATTCCTTTCCAGTGCGGGACGTAGCCATCTTTCTTGTGGCCGGTGGCGAGGTGCTCCGCGCCGGGAATCTGGAACCGATCGTCTAGATCGAAGAGGGTGTGAAAGATGGGATCGTCGCTGGGAATATCCACGAGCTCGCGTTCGGGGAAGACCATCTTCATGGTCTTCTCGAAATAGGCTTGTTCTTCCGAACCGTGGCAGTCGTCAGCCATGAAAAAGCCGCCGCGGAGCAGGTAGTCGCGCAGCTTATTTGCCTGGGTCTGCGTGAGACCCCACTCACCCACTTGCACGGCATAGAGAAACGGCCAGTTGTAGACCTCGTCCCCGTCATCGAGGTTAACGGGTTGTTCAACGGAACGTGCGTTTACACGGGTGAGGCGCCGGACCGCGTTGGCAAAAGAGCGGTCGGCGCGGGGGTAGTCCTGGGTCCAAAGCGAAAGGCCCTCTTGCCATGGTCCGTCGAAGCGGCCGCGATATCCGTCGAGGGGTCCGGGAGGATACATCAGCCGGGCAAACGTCCATTCCGCCGACATGCTCCAATCCGAGGGCAGCGGTATCGACGAGCCATATTCCACGGAGGGATACTCGTGAAACGGCCGCTGAGCTGAGACCGCACTGATCATGATGGCGATAATGACAAACGAGAGGGCGACTTTGCACAGATTCTTCAAGGCACCTCCCTCCCGGTTTGAGGTGTGAGCATCGAAGGCCGAGCCGGATGATGGGATGCCGCTGCCGCGAGTCACTCTTATTTTGACGCGGCTTCTTTGGGCAGGTGGCGGTGAAACCCATCTGATTTCAATTGTTCCAAAAAAAAAGCGGTGGTCGGTGCGGTAGGACTGCGTCAAACCCTTCAATACCATGGTCAGGGAAATTCGACCACCGTATCCCGGGCGCACGCCTGGGTGAAAAGGACCCGACGAGGCCCAGGGCGCAGCAAACCACACTTCTTCCCCCAGGACTGCACCGGCCACGATTGTAAATCTTCCATTACAGATGGGCCTGATGCGTGTTCCGGCATCGTAGTAGATGCTATAACGAGAGCAAATTACGTGAATCAATCAGCCAATTCGAGGCAGGACAAATGGCAGTGATGAAACGAATATCCTCGTTCGGACTTTTTCTGGTCGTATCTGCCGTGCTGCTTGTTGCCCAGGGGGATGACAGCAGTAAAAAGACGCGGCCTGAAGATCTCCCGACCGCTAACCTCATCAGCGCCGCCGGCGCCAGCTTCACTGCACCGCATGTCCGCGACGCAACCACGGTGATCGTGTACGGCGATCAGCGCTTCACTGATCCGAACGATACCAAGGTCACCAATCCAAAGGCGCGTCGTTGGCTGGTGCAGCAGATCGCGCAGGAGAACCCCGATGCGGTTCTGCTCAATGGGGATGTGCCCTACAGCGGCGCGGTGGTGAACGATTACGAGGTCTACAAGACTGAGACCAAGGTGTGGCGACATCGAAACATCAACGTCTATCCGGCCTTGGGCAACCACGAATTTCATGGCGACCCGCAAGAGGCGCTCGAGCATTGGTGGAGCGCGTTTCCGGAGATGAGGAACCGCCGCTGGTATTCGGCGATGGTGGGCAAATCGATCTACACGATCGCGCTTGACAGCGACACGTCTTTGCTAAAAGGGAGCGACCAGCAGCGCTGGCTTGATCAGCAGTTGATGGGTCTTCCCAAAAGCACCAAGTTCGTGATCATCAGCCTGCATCACCCGCCGGTGGCGGACTTTCAGACGCGAGTCAACGTCAGCCATAATCCGCGTCCGAATGAGATTGCCTTGCGGGATTACCTGGAGAGTATTGTCCCACAGTTGCATGCCCAGATCATCGTGAGCGCCGGACACATTCACAATTATGAGAGGACGGTCCGGGGGGGCATCACATATCTCGTTTCAGGAGGGGGAGGCGCTTCTCCGGTTCCCGTAGACCGGGCGCCGGAAGATCTTTACCAAAGCAATGACTTCCCAAACTACCACTATGTCAAGTTCGTCCTCGACGGCGATGCTCTGCACGGAAAGATGTACCGGCTCGCCGACGCGGACGCGGACAATCCCGCATGGCAGATGCGGGACGAGTTTACGATCATGGCGCACCCAAGGTGAGCGGAATCGAGGAGCGCCGGTCGATCGATGGATTCGCGATGCCGGCAGTTGGGCAGCTAAACAGAGTCAGCATCGGAGCATCAAAGTGAGGATGATCTACGAACGCGCCAAAACGCACGAATAAAATCGTGGCGGTGTCTCCAAGCCCATAGGAATGGACGAAGCGGTATGTAGAGCCAGAACAGACTGTCGGGAAGGCGAAGCACTTGAAAATCGAGTCGGCAGACGGCGACTTCGGCGAAGTTATCCCATCGTGACATATGAGGCCAAAGCTGACGTTTGTAACCGTAACTCTGGAGTCTATTAAAGAGCCTGGTACCGTAACCGCGTTGTTCCCGTTCCTCCGGGGTTGTCAATTCACGAACCGCTCTGGTGACAAGAAGGGATGGCAGTGGATTGGAATGACCATTCACATCGACATTTGTCGGGAGCCCATAGGCCTCTTTCAGAAGGCGCTGACAAATCAAGACAGGCCGATCCTGACCGGTCCTGCGTGCATGGTCCAACACGACCCGCAAGTCCGTCGATTGACTTGCCCAGATCCGAGCCATGTCGCCCAGCCACTTGGCTCGGGCCCATGCATGATCGCTACCGTGATTGCAGAGGTAGAGCGTCAGGTCTTCGGGTCTCATTGCGAGATAAGGACACCCTTGCCATTCCGACCGGAGACCGCCGGCCAAGCAGCCTGCGAGCGGTTCGGACTTACCGCCGGAGGTGGGCCAGTGAAGTTCCAACTCACAACCTCGATTGGCGTGAATATACCCGATGTGGTGCTCGTATCTCAGATTGAATTCTGACTGACGCGGGGTGAGCGACGAATACGCGGCACTTCGCCGCCAGCCCATCTTTTCCAGGCATTCTTGTGTTTTGAACACATCGTCGCGGGCCACGAGGACGTCCAGATCCTTGGACTGCCGGAGACCCGCGTCTCCATACATTTCGAGGGAAAGAAGAGGACCCTTCAAAGGCATTACGGGGATGTTTGCGTGATTCAAGGATTCCAGAACCCTCGCAAGCAATTGAAGATGGACAATGGCTTGCATTCGGCACGCATCGCTCCGTTTTCGCAGCTCGTTCACGATTGGTTCTGGTATGCCAAGACCGGCAACACGCTTGAGGGCGGCCCAACCGAGCGCGGGAGTCCGATGCCGATCGACGAGGCGCAGATAATCAGCCCAGGCTATGCCTTCGGCGCAGGCTTGACGGATTGTTTCCTCCTGCCGGGCTCGCAGTGAATCCGGCGCAAGCCAGGAAGTCGCAATCATCAGCCGAAAGGCAGGGCTGGCCCTCAGCAGCCAAAGGCTATCCGGCACTTCGCTCCTCCAAATCCTGATTCAATCTTCTCCTTTTGCGTCATAAGAAAGAACCGCCTTCGAATTTAACTGTTCAGCTTATGGGATCGCACAGCGTCAATGACGAACCCCTTGTTGAGCCAGAGCCTTGAATACAGTTCTACCGATAATGGCTAAGTCGAACAGTAGAGAACGCCGCAAAAGATACTCACGATCGAATTGCACTTTCTCTGGAATCGGCAATTCATCGCGTCCGTTGACCTGCGCCCACCCGGTAAGTCCAGGAACTAGCACGTTGACTCCATACTCCGTACGAAGGCTGACGAGATCGTCCTGATTGAACAACGCTGGACGCGGCCCGACAAAGGTCATATCTCCGCGGAAGATGGTCACTAACTGGGGTAATTCATCCAGGCTGGTGCGGCGCAGGAAGGCTCCTACTGGAGTGAGATAGTTTCCCGGATCACGCAGCAAATGCGTAGCAAGCTGGGGCGTGTCGACCATCATGCTCCGGAACTTCGGCATCCGGAATAACTTGTTTCTCGCCCCAACTCGCTTCGACCAATGAAGAATCGGGCCCTTGGAGGTCACCTTGACCAGACAGGCAATCGCAAGATACAAAGGCGTAAGACATACTATCGGGCCAACAGATAACAGTATGTCAACAAGCGCTTATACCAAGACATTTGGAAACTGCCTCATTTTAAGCATTCCTGATTCACAGGTTGTGTCTCGGCCTGGAAGGGGGATGAATCCTTTGCTTGTTTCCCGATGCTCAATAGCCACGCGACCTCATTGCGTATCCCTTCGGAGGGCGGCGTCAAGGCCTGAAGTCCATAATCTCTCTCGAACTTTGCTCCGCTATACGAGTCGTCCCGAGTGAACTTGCGGATTGCCTGACTTACCTGGAAGGGATCCCCCAGTGCCTCGGCGGCCAGGGATGTCAGCTTAACTAAATCTTCATGTATCCACAAACGGGGCTGAGGTCGGCCAAGGGCCTCGCAGATAGAAACTACGATGTCCCTCATCGTTGATGGAGGTCCGGAGACATTAAAAACTCCGCAGCGGGAGCCGCTTCCTTCAGAGGCCGCAAGACAAGCTCGGGCGGCATCGTCTCTATATATGAGGTGTTTGCGATTGAGCCCGGTCCCAAATCCGATGAATGTCGAGCCCGCCAGACCACGGATCAAACGCGCGACATTGCCAGAATCTCCGATCCCGTACATGGTCGCAAAGCGAAGGATCGTAAGTTTGGCGGCACTGTCGGCCATTCTCTCCGTCGCGCGAAGTTCGGCGCGCCATTTACTCACCGCATACGGAGTTTCCGGGGCACAATTAGCTGTCTCATCGAGAGTGGCTCCATTGGTCCTGCCATATACCGCCACAGAACTGACCAGAACTATGTGCGAAACGCCAGCATCGAGGGCGGCTTTCACAAGATTATCTGTACCCATTTCGTTTGCGAGCGTAAATCTGTCAATATCCCTTGCTCGGCTGCCAAATGCGTGGGCTAGTCCCGCCGCGTGGATAATCGTCGAGACTTCATCACAGGCTCTGCGAAGTGCGGAATGGTCAGAAAGGTCGCCCACGATCAGCTCGGTGTCTTCGACGTTTCCTTTTGGCGATCGGTCGAAAATGCGGATCCTGGAGCGAGATTGACGCGCCAAAGCGACGATTGCAGACCCAAGAAAGCCCGATCCGCCCGTCACGAGTAAGATGCCGGGGCCGGTCATTTGCTGTTCAGCCCTTTGATTACGGTCTTGTATTGCTCGACAACCTTCTGCTTCGTGTATTTTGATTGCGCGGCAAGGCGCGCCCGTCGGCTTTCCAGAGGCGAGAACATTGTACATGCGGCTCGGAACGGAAATTCCCGACATCCCCCGGGTTCACCGCTCGCCTTTGAACGATTCGATTCCGGCTGCAAGCTGATCCAACTTGCGATCGAGATCTTTCAACAGTGCCCCGAACTCGTCCATGCGAAAACCAAGGATGTCGTCCCGATTCACGCCGTGGAGAGCGACGCGCATGGCATCCCGCGTCAGGTCAGACACGCTGCGAGCCCCGGTGACGGAACACAGGTGTTTAAGAGTCAGGAACTCCTCTTCAGAGAGGCGGATGCTGATGGTCCGTGAACGCGGTTTGAGAACTGCCATTCGATACCCGAGTGTTACAGGAAGCGTCCCAGCGTAAAAGGCGATGGAACTGTGTAGATTGGGGGACGCGAGAGGAGAGGGTGGAGCTGATTTGTGCGGGCGGTTCGAGAGGAAGCGTTGCCTTCAGCGCAGGCTTCGCCCCCCTCGGTCCCATCGCGTTGGATCCGACCATTTCAGGGTTGTACCTGAGCCCGGTTGAAAGGACCGCCGATTGCGAATCAGCGAGCGATTTCCGACCCACTCAAGGCGCTTACATATCTGGATAAAGTTGACCTCAACCTACCAGACTCGGAAGGGGAATTCAAGTACAAAGTGCGGTACAGATGGAGGACAGACTTTCGCGGTTGGACTTGGGACTAATTGGAGATTGGCGATCTACTTTTGATATTGGGATTAATTTGGCAACCGCGCTGATTTTCTTTTGGCGCATGACAGTTGTAACACAGATGGCGCCTTGACCAACGACGATAGGCCGGCTCGGCTCTCTTCCTGCAGCGGACCGAGATGGAGTCGGCGGGAAGGGCGGTTCTGGCGTTCCGTGGGCTCATCCGATCGTGTGCATTGCCGAACGAGCGTATCGTTCGCAGACGGCGGAAGGCAGGTGATTTTCGTCACTGCCTGGGAATGCTGGAATTATGAGCGGGTCGGGATTCTCAGCGATGTGATTTCGGGTGGCGGGTACTGGTCAGAATCGATGGTGGACCTGGTCGGGATCGAACCGACGACCTCTTCCATGCCATGGAAGCGCGCTCCCAAACTGCGCCACAGGCCCACATGCAAACGCACCTCTATCATTGTCTCTGCTGGGGTGGGATTCGTCAATTGCGGCTGGGAGCAGCTTAGATCTCGCTGTCCAAGCCATCAGGATCCGGCGAATTTCCCGTTAAAGGCGAACGATAAGAGAAAGTACCCAGGCGATAAATGTAACAAAAAAACCTGTTTCAGCCGGATAATCCGGCTGGTAAAGTCTTTGGATTCTGTTCAACCAATTCCATTAGGGAAAGAAAGCGAATCTACATAGGGGGGAGGGGGAGACCTTTGGGGTATTGCCCCGATCGAGCAGATGGCTGACATTTTGAACGGGAAGAGAAGTTTTGGTTTGTCTCATGGGTGAGCTCCAGTTCCCTTGTGCTACCGGCGGCGGCAATTTTCGGCAAAACCTATGGCACCCGGAGCAGATATGGTCTGCGCGGCCTCGGAACCCAAGGCCGCGCAGGTTTACGGGTGGCCTCGTGAGAAATGAAGGCTGGAGTTGTGCTTGAAAAGACCTGATTCATATTGCACCTCTTGTTCAACTTTTTCCGCAGTGGAGGGAAAGGAAAGGGCTCGTTGCCCTCTCGCCTCCAGCCCCTATTTGTGCCTCATCAACCCGTCCCGCCGACAAATATAACCTACATGCTGGGTATTGAAATGGCGTCCGAAAGCGGTGCGGTAGCCGTCGGAATTCAATTGTTGGGCGATGTCCGCATAGCTGGAGTGGCCCGCCATCTCATGAATCCGCGCCACGGCGTTTGGAGGAGTTTTCAATGATCCCTCGCCGGGAGACGGCCGCTTGACCGAGGAACGGGTGACCGTTCCGGAACGCCATCGAATCTGGATTTCTATCATCCCCGGCTCGGTAACGCCGTCCACTTGTACCGATTCGATGGCCATGCGCAGCAATTGCTTTCGATCCTGATTGGTGGTCGTTTTAGCTTTCCAAAGAGCGGGCAGATTCCGGGATAACTTCTCGATCGACTCGCGTTCCTCGTCCGTAATCTTCCAGGCGGATTGCTCTTCGGCTCGTTGATGGGCCTGCTCCAGACGGGCCAGGGTCTCCAGCTTCTCATTCCATCGCCGCTCCAGCTCCGACGCCACCAAACGGTTGTCCGGGTCCACGGCATCGTACTGCCGTTGTGCCAGGCGCACCTCATAACGGGCTCGCTCCAATTGCAGATCGCGCTGCCGCTGTTGGATCGCCAGATCGTTTTCCAACTGCTCGACCACGCGCAGGCCGATGGCGAGGTTTAACGGGGAGACCGAATCCAGAAAGGCTTCCGCAACCGCCCCATCCACCGGCCGCGAGGTCATGCTCTGGCAAAGCCTGTCTCCATCTTCGTAGCCAGACTGACACACGTAGGTCGAAGATCGCTTTTCACTTCCTGCGTGATGATGTACGCCCATCTTGCGCCCACAGATTCCGCAGCACACCATGCCCTGCAACAAGGCATCGCCTTCCCGCGCCACGCCCCGCGTCTCCTCGCCGTCATGCCAGTTCTGACGCATCTGTTCGTTGTTCTTCACGTACTCCTCCCAACTCAGATAGGCCGGATGATGGGCGTCGATCTTCACCGGCCATTGTGCCATGGGAAGTTGGTGGGGGATGACCTTACCCGATCTGGCCGAGCGGCGATCGCCGCCGTAGTCCCATTTGCCGTACACGTACACTCCAGCATAGGCCGGATTATGAAGGATACGGACCACGGCGCTCATACTGGGCGTCTTCCACACCAGGGAGCCGTATCCCTCCCGGCTGACTACGCGCACCGGAAGATTCAGTCCGTTCAGTTTTAGGTCCCGCACTACGCGACGCACCACAAGGTGACGGCGGAAGGAGGCAAACACATACTGGAGCCGCTCCCGCACCTGGGTGTCCGGATCCAGTTCCCAACCGTCATCGGCGCCGTACACAAAGCCCACGGGAAGTGGAAACTGCAACAGACCCTTGCGGGCCTTGTTCCAACGCCCTTCATACAAACGTGTGCGCAAGGTGAACAGTTCTGCCTCTGATAAGGTCCCTTTCACTCCGAGCAATAAGCGATCGTTGGGCTCCCGCGGATTATAGATAGCGCCTTCATCGGCGATCAGAGTGCCGGCCAAACCGCAGATCTCGATGAGCCGGTACCAGTCGCTGTTGTTCCGCGCCAGTCGCGAGGCTTCCAGCATCAACACGATGCCCACCCGGCCAAGACCTACTTCTGTCACCAGGCGTTGAAAACCGCTGCGATGGATCGCCGTCTTGCCCGAGCGGCCTTGATCCTCATCGATGACCTCCACGCGACTGGCCGGCCAGCCCAACTCCAGCGCGCGATCCCGCAGATGGTACTGCCGCTCCGTGCTCTCGCGATGTTCGATAACCTGCCATGGAGTCGACTGCCGCACATACACGTAGGCCAGCCGCTCACAGTGCCGGTTCTGGATCTTCACTGTGCTCACAGTTTCCCTCCTTTGCACACGGAGACACGCAGGGAACGAGAAGCAACCTCGGCCCAAAGTGTCTCCGGCTTAGGGAAAGACGCTCCCGGCGCACCAGCGGACGGATCTTGCAGTTCTTGCTGCACGCATGAGCGGATTATCGGTCGAGTCCCCCGCTGTACCTCTGATACCGGTCGCGGCTTCGCTCCGTTCGGGGCAGCCACGCCACGAAGTGAACCATCTTCGCCTCGCACGCAGCGGAGCACCAGGTGCGAGAAGAAACTGCAATCCTCAAGCAGGGCGAAGTGAAACTGATGACGAATGGCGATGCTGGGCCGCCCGCAAAGGCTGCACTCGCCAGCCACAACAAGGGAGTCTGCGGGGCGCTGAGTGGGCTGACAGTTAATCGACCGGCAAAGCTCTTTGTTAGTTACAACCGTGGCATCGCCGCAGCCAGTTACGTGGTGGCCCGAATGGACCGGCAACTCTGCCAAAGGCGCAGGGAAGTTGAGAATGCCCAACACCTTCGAGCATAGGCCAGAGCCATCGAGCTGGAAGATATTTCTGCCGGACAAGGTCACCACCTGGTAAATGACGAGCGCAGCGATCCTCATGGTCATATCTTCCTTTCACCGTTCTCGCGATGGTTAAGGAATCGAACCAGGTCTAGCATGGCCTGGGGCGACAGCAGCACTGGCATGCCGCCCGGCGCCGGTGCAAACGTCGGCACGGTAAGATCCGTCTCCTTCCACTCGAAAACCCGCAGTACTCCGCTCTGGAGACGAACCAATACCCATGGCCCATTACGCCAGAAGACGCGCTTCACGCGTCCTGACTGCCCGCAACAGGAGTTACCTTCGGACGTGATCGTGACCGCACACCCGCAAAATGCAACATACGGTGCTGTCTGTTTCGCGCTTAAAAGACCCTATGTCCGTTTCGCGACTGCGGTGATCGTAGTTGGCGCTTCGTTTCTGCTGCAAGAGGTGATGGTTCACCACATCGGCCCGGGATTGCCGCTGTTCATCACTTTCTATCCAGCAATCATGCTCGTCGCCATTCTGGCTGGCCTATGGCCTGGACTCCTGGCCACTGCCCTTGCTGCCCTTGGGGTCGACTACCTGATTCTGCCGCCAGCCGGGCATTTCGCAATCGCGAGAACCTCGGATGCAGTTGCCCTGGCTTTCTTTGCCGCCATGAGCGTGTTCATGAGCCTGGTAGCCGAGCACTACCGGCGCAGCCAGCGGTCTTTCGCAGCGTACAAGGTGGAACAGGCCATGCGGCGGAGCGCGGATGAAGCGCGCCACGCTTCCGAATACAGGCAGTTGGCGTTCGATGCAGCGGGCCTGGGTACATGGGAATTCGTTCCGGAGACGGGAGGACTCTCCGTGGATGATAACTGTCGTAAGCTGTTCGGCTTTCAGCCGGACCAAGCGGGCGCCAATGGTGTTCTCGCTGAACGCATCCATCCTGAAGATAGCGGCAAGGTGGATGACACGGTCAAAAGGTCGATCGCCGGAGCCGATGGCGGGTTATGGGGCATGGATTATCGAGTTGTGTGGCCGGATAGCTCGATTCACTGGTTGACATCGCATGGACGGGCGTATTTCAGCGGCGAAGACGACAGTCGCCGAGCGATTCGACTCATCGGCGTGAACATGGACATCACCGACCGCAAGCGGGCCGAAGAAGAGTTGCGCAATAGCGAATTGCGCTATGCCGGACTGTTCAACTCGATGGATGAAGGTTTCTGTATCATCGAGAGG
>Ga0210383_10005192_pt1 | contig 11468 bp, 18 predicted proteins | sample IncBWC14OmetaG_FD_160072 | JGI IMG/M metagenome (GOLD analysis project Ga0210383, IMG submission 160072) | Forest soil microbial communities from Barre Woods Harvard Forest LTER site, Petersham, Massachusetts, United States - Inc-BW-C-14-O ...
ACGAAAACCCTCATACCGATCAAACCACGCCTATAGTTAGTTTCCCCTTCAGATTTCTCAACCACTTCGACAATTTCAGGTATATTAATCTGGTTTTATATCAGCAAGCTCATACGCACTTCGGGGGATACAGAAAGTCGCGATAACGGTGATCTATGGAAACCAGAGGATGTTACTTTTGATGATAACGAACTGCTCACAACGTCGGCGAGGTGTGGATTGTGCCTCGCAAGGCACTATGAACTTCAAGGTTGTTCTAAAATCGCAACGGGTATGGTGTCAGGAATGTAACAAAATGAAGGGAAAGGAGGATCTGGTGTTCACATGGCGGAAGGAAATAATGGGAGGGTCGAACGGGGGAGCACGGGAAGGAAGTCCGGGGTTTTGTTGGCAAAAGTTCTTGAAATAAGACTGTTGGCCGGGAATTGGAGAAATCCAGGGGAATGTGCAAGCTGAACCATAAAAGGTTGCTCGCAGCCAAGTTCCAAACACTGGCTTGACCGAAGGATGGTCTGAAGGTTGAGCCAGGCAGGATGTCGCCTCGGAAGTAGTAGGACAGTCGCTGGGGAACTCAGGAAGCGGAAGTGGTGCGTACTGGTCGACGATGCATGAATTTCATTTACATGGGGGACCGTCGAAGTTAAAGAGGTTCGCCCCTCGGCTCCCTAGGCTGACCAATAATCTGCCTATTTTAGGAAGTGAGGGAACTCATATTTTGTTGACCCTCACACTGCATCAAATTTTACAGGTAAAGTCATTCATCCCGTACTCCTTTCAGTGTCATTCGAAGTATTACAGATGGTGACTCGAACAGGTCAAGCAGTTAGTGTTGACAAACCTCGGTCATATAGTTAATCTTAAGACTATCAGGGTAGCCTCATGAACGGTTTATTTCCTAACATTATTTATGTAATCTGAAGCTATTTACATAAATAAAAGAATCGGCGAAACGAGGTGTGTTGCGGGACAGGATGTAATGCGTAAGGGTTTGCTGGGTAGTGACAAAGAAATTAGGTGGATTTGTGACTGCGGCGGGCGACTTCGAGACATTCGTCCTCCAATCCATTCATCCAGATGATCTCCACGCCACTTGTTTTCAACTTCTTGGCTCCTTCGCATTTGACAAAGTCATCAGGTTCGCCCACGCCGATATAGCACCTTCGCACTCTGGCGGAAATAAGGGCGTCCGCGCAAGGAGCCAGTCCTGATGTCCTGACGGAACAAGGTTCCATGGTCGTGTAAACGTCTGCATGTCTCAAGATGTTGCCCAGTTTGAGAAGAGATGGCTCGCAGGTGGGGAACAATGCAGATAATTCGGCGAGTGACAGTGCACGGGCTTTAGCTAGCGCATTGGCTTCGGCGTGAGTGTTTCCAGGGAGTTCCCTAGAGTATCCGGTGGCAAGCACAACGGGTTCGTTGGCTTCAGATGGCCATCGAACCGTGAGAACGCAACCAACACAGAATGCTGTCGGAATAGGCGCACACTTCTCCGCTTCGTCAAGAGCGAAACGGAGAAATGACAGATCTGTATCTAAAATGCGATGTTTTCAGCAGGAAATAGGTGAATTATCATTCCGACGAACCAGAAGACATTCAGACACTAAAATGAGTTGAATCTCCGATTCTTGCCAGGCACTATGCTTACGTACTCAGGCGAACAAACTTCAGTCTGAGCCTGAGCTCCAAGGTTTCAGTCATTTATACCACAATGGCCTCCCCAGTCGCCGATGTAATTCAAGTGGCTTCTGAAGATGACCGAATGCAAGCCTCCGGTCAGGAAGATGAGGAGGGTGAGGGGGACGTGATAATGCCTGGTGTTTCGGACGACAGCTCAGAAGAACCAGAGGAGGATGCAGAAGAAGAGAGACGGATCAGAGAAGGCTTCATTGTTGACGAGGACGAGGACGAGGAAGAGGAAGAGGAGGACGAGGAGGAGCGCCGGAAACGCCACAAAAGGCGTAAGAAACACCACCGCAGACGTAAGTTCTTATAACCATCCAGTGTTGCGATGATTGCTTGAACATTCGCTCGTCCTTTCCGAAACCAATACAGAGCAAGAAGAAGAAGACTTGGAGGATGATGATTTGGAGTTATTAGAAGAAAACACTGGAACCTCGTTCAAGAAGGGTCGTCTGACTCGTCTTCGCCGAGGACGCTCCGATTCCCCATCCGCAGCCTCTTTCTCTAAACACAGGCCTGTCGTGGAATCTTCTGACGACGACCTTGATAACGACATCGATTTACCTCAAGTGCAGGACATTCAACGTATTTGGGATGATGATCGGGGTGACGACGATGACGACGTGGAGGACATTGACGATTTCATCACGTCCGACGAAGAGGACGAACCTGGTATTGTAATGGATGAAGGGGCGCGCGAGGAGCGAAGAAATGAGCGACGAAATGAGCGAAGAAGACAGGAACAAGAGCGACGGAAGCGAAGTCGGGGGGTCCTTCCGGAGCTGGCGGGCATTGACGCGAAGTGAGTCTTTCCTCAGTCTCTTTTCTTGACTGTTGCAAATGTCTGCTCTGAAGCGCATGGGAAGAAATACATGATGTATTTGGAGTCGGTGATGAATATGATTGGGCATTGGCTGGCGACGAAGAGGCTGAAGATGATGAAGATCAGGTGAAGCCCGAGATGAGGTATCAAGATGTATGTTGTCTCCGATACTTGTTGGATACAATCTAACCGTCATTCAGGTCTTCGAACCGTCTGAAATTCGCGCTCGAATGCTCACCGAAGACGATGATCTGATTCGAGCTCAAGATATCCCTGAGCGTATGCAACTTGCTACATCCTCATTGTCCCAATCCTCCAACATATCATTACACAAGCCACTAAAGGAAGCCGATCTTGGCGGCGCAGCCATGTGGGTCACCCAACGTCTGTCGTCACGCAAGACAAGAGATTTCTTCAGTCCCGATGGCCAGCATCAACATCTCAAGGGTGCTCTTGTGATGGCCGTCACCTTTGCTCTAAGGTATTTGTTTCTCGAGGAGTTTGAGGTCCCATACATCTGGACGCATAAACGAGATTATATCTCCCACTTTGATGTTAACGATATCCGGGCCCGCTTCGAACTTCTCAACTTGACTGAACTGTGGCGGATCTACGCACTTGGCCAAAAATATCGTTCCTTGGTCGAGCGGCGGCGGGCGTTAAGTGCTTCGTATGATCGGCTCAAAGTCAAGGACGAGTATTACGAAGGCGAAATCCGACCCCAGATTGATAGTGTGGAAGTTGTTGCGGATGCTACAGAGTGGTTAACCATGAAGTACAAGGACAAGAAACAGGATGATGCTGAATTTCATTTCCACGACGACGACGAGCAGCCAGAGGCCACAAAGAAACGCAAAATGCCCACTCGTATTTCCGCTTACGAGGTGACCAAGAAAAGCATCGTCTCCAGACTAGCCCAAGTAAGTAAATTAAATTTTGTGCGTTACATCATGGTACTAACGGTCCAACAGGGCTTTGGGATTCAACCCCATCAAGTAGTGCTCAATTTCATCGCGTCTCATCATGTCCATTTCGTCGAAGATCAAGAACTCAACCCGATTGTTTACGCCGAGCAGTTTGCGGATCCTGATCCTACGAAAGCTCAAAATCAAACACCAGGGGAGCTCCTTCGAAGAGCACGAATGATTTTATCCACCGAACTTGGCAAGGATCCGTTACTCAGAAATCAGATGCGTAAGATGTTCAAGGAAGAAGCTAAAATCTCAGTGGAGCCCACTGATAGAGGCATCACGAAAATTGACGAGCATCACCCTTACTTCGTGCGTCCCCTTTGATAATAGCTTACTGTCTGCAGTCGAGATTTCATTCCCTTCCATATCTTCCAGAACTTCAAATACCTGTACCACAAAAATATCAAAGATATGTTGGAATCAGCTCAATTCCTCCATATATTGGCAGCTGAAGCAGAGCACCTCGTCACCGTCTCGATTTTCCTTCCCCCTGATGGCAAATCGCAATTCGAGCGTCGACTAAATGACGCCTTTGCTTCCGATAGCTTCAGCGACACGGCGAGAGCGTGGAACGAGGAGCGTTCTCGGGTTGTCCAGGAAGTCCTTGAGCAGCATTTAATCCCCGCCGGCGTCAAATGGACGCGGGAATATATCAGGGAGGAAGTCGAAGATTATTTGGCAGCACGGTGTGGAGGACATCTCCGAGCAGTGAGTATTCTGCAAAAATTTCCTCATTCTGGCCGTGCCTGAGGTTGCGTCTAGCGTGTCGATGTAGCACCCTATGCCACAGAGGGAATGACACCTGGCGATACCGCATCTGTTCTTGCAATCTCATGGGGTAAAGGTGACCCCCACAAGGATGCCATCACCCTTGTCTTCATGGACGAAAAAGGCAGAATGCGCGAGCACACCAAGATCGACAATCTTGTTGATACGGAGACCCGAGACGAGTTTATCGATCTCCTGAAACGGAGGAAGCCCGATGTAATTGTAATTGGCGGATTCAGTATGGCCACAGCCAAGTTGACGCAACGAGTAAAAGAAATTATTGGCGGAGGAGGGGGGCAGCAGAGTGCTGAAAACGGATGGGGTGACTCTGGTGCTCCAAATGAACAGGCTTTTGATATTCCAGTGATTTACGTTTTCGACGATGTTGCACGCATTTATCAACACAGCAAGCGAGCCGCGGAAGAGTTCAGTGCTCTATCCCCAATTGCCAAGTATTGCGTGGGATTGGCTCGATATACGCAGAGTCCACTGAACGAGTACGCCTCCATGGGTGCCGATATCACAGCTATCGCGTTCGAGGAAGATGATCAACATCTGGTGACATTGCCTTCTTCATTGGCCTATCATAATCATTCAATTTTTTTGCCTAGGTTCCCAAAGAAAAGTTGTTATCCGCTTTTGAACGAGTGCTCGTTGATATAACCAACAAGATTGGGGTGGATATTAATCGCGCTGTCACCGATTCCTACTACCAACATCTCCTCCCCTTCGTTTGTGGCCTTGGGCCACGAAAGGCTCAAATGTTGGTGAAGAAGATAGGTTCTTTGGTCAATATCGGCATCTTTCCACTCATTATCCAATTCTGAAATTTGTCCTACAGGGGGGAAATCTTGTGAACCGCGAACAGTTCATCAGAACAGGTCTTCTCACCACCAAGATTTTTTTGAATGCGGCTGGTTTCCTGCGCATCTCTCAAGAGGAAGAAGACGCGAAGCCTACCCAAAATCGACGCACCGAGGAGGATGATACGCCAGATCCGTTGGATGACACCCGTATACATCCAGAGGATTACGAGTTGGCCCGTAAAATGGCTACAGATGCCCTCGAACTAGATGAAGAAGACATACACGACGAACATCCGTCTCATGTCGTATCTCTCATCATGCACGACGATGACAACGAGAGAAAGCTGTCCGAGCTGAATTTGGATGAATTCGCTGTTAGTCTTCATCAAGCCAACAACGACCAGAAACGACATACTCTTAACGTCATCCGTGACGAGCTCTTGAAACCATTCGCGGAGCTGCGTGAACGTTTCCCTACCCTTGGTCCTTGGGATGTGTTAACGATGCTCAGCGGTGAGACACATCGCACGCTACGCGTCGGGTTGATCGTTTCCGTTCTAGTCCTCCGCATCAAGAATCACTTCGTGGCCGTTCGTCTTGACTCTGGTATTGAAGGAGTTATCAACTCGCAATACCTTGCCGATCACGTCCCTCAGGACCCAGAGAGCGTCGTGAAGAAAGGACAAACCATTCCTGGAGTTGTCATCGATATGAAGCTCAACCTTTCGCAAGATTTGTTTTTCGTCGAATTGTCCTCTCGACCTGCTGATGTCTCTGCTGGAGATAGTGCATTCCGACTTGTCAAACACGATGATGCATGGGACCACCAACGTCATGATAGGGATCAAGAAGTGCAGGCCAGGAAAAAGAGGGCGGAAGTGGATAGAACAAGACGGGTCATCAAGCACCCTAATTTCCACAACTTCAACACTGCACAGGCGGAAGCCTATCTGGATAAACAACAACGTGGGGATGTTGTCATCAGGCCGTCTTCTAAAGGGATTGATCACCTGGCTGTGACCTGGAAAGTGGACGAGAAGCTTTACCAGCATATTGGTACGTTATCTGCGTGCCTTGGTACACCCGCCTTTCTAATTAAAACTTTCAGACGTGACGGAGCCAAATGCTGATCCCACTGGTCAAACTGTAGGCAGCCAGCTTATCGTTGATATGACCCACAGCTATGCGGATCTGGATGAGCTGATCGTCAATCACGTTCAGACAATTGCTCGCAGGGTGGAAGAACTCATGGCTCATGAAAGATTCAAACACGGGTCAGAGGACGAACTCCGTGAGTGATATTCTGCTTGTTGGCGACACGAACCCATACCGATTTACTCTTTATTAGATCTTTTCTTGAAGAACTCCCTGGCAGCGAACCCTGCAAAGAGCATGTACGGGTTCACTTTGAATCGGAAGAGGCCCGGTCATTTTAGCCTGTGCTTCTTGGCGAACAAGAACTCTGCAGTTCAGACTTGGGTACGCAACGTCCATATTCGTTTTAAAATCATACTGACATCATGTTAGCCTGTTCGCGTTGCTCCAGAGGCCTACTACTTGTTTGATGCCGCAGCCGTTGGAGTTCCCGAACTTTGTGATGCCTTCAAAGTCAGGTAGATGATGTGTTAGCTTCATCCCCTTCATCGTAAATTGAAATGTACAATTCAGGCATTTGCATGAGTCTCAAAATCTTGCTGGAGCTGGTGGCAAGACGCCTTTCGGTGCTGGCACGCGTACACCAGCTCGACCTGGACATACAACACCTGGGCATATGTCTGTCCGTCAAATCGGCCGTACACCGAACCCGTACGGAGGGGCCACTCCAGCCGGTTATGGATCCGGGCCACCCGCTCCCAGCTATGCTATTCCACCTTCTCAAACTCCTTACGGGTATCAGACGCCCTCCCACCGTCCACCTAGTTTCCCACCACAACCGCCAGCAATCCCACCAGGTATGAATCCTGAACGTGCTGCCATGATCCAGAAAGCGGGGGATTCTGGTTGGGGTCAAATTTCTAGTTGGTCATAGGTGGTATCAAAAGCCACTGTTGTTTTATCTATCAGTGTCCATTAGTCTTTCCGCGGATTCGGAACAAATAATATCTTGATAATTTCATTTATGTAAATATGTTAGCCATAACCCAGATACATTTACAAACAAGTGGTCAAGTGAACTGTACTTGTTCAAACTTCACATACCCAAAGCCCAACTTCCTGGCATGACCTCCTTCATCGAAATGGACAATCTTTCTCCCAGGGTTTTAACTGACCCCAATGAACCACGTTCAGATTCAGAAGACGCAAAGGACAGTACCATGGCTTTGTGGACATGGTCGACTGCGGGGCTGTCCGTAGTTCATCCTCGACATGCTCTTACACTGCCATGGCTCATTTAGTTCTTCACAGGCTGCTGCTCTTGGCCATGTGTCTCATTCTATTCCCGCGCCTTTTGTTGTTCATCTCAGAAACAACCAGCGCAACCGAACGACGAACGGCCCTTACCCCTCTGGAATCTTTCCTCGCTCTCCATTTCGGCATCTGGCTGGCGGCAACATCCCTTGCACTTGCCCTTAACGTACGTCTGTTCAATCTCTGTTTAACCTTCTCGTTGTCTGGCTTGATTTCGCCGACTCCGATTGTTTTCACTATGCCGTCCATTAAACTCAGGTTCCTGCTTCTCCTTCACCGCCACTTGTGCCACAGCAGAACGCAACTCCAAGCAATCCTCTACTAGTACCATTAACTCTCGCCAGCACCATCTCAGCTTTCTTGGCATATAACGCTAAGACAGTTGGTCCGCTCGCTTCTATTGTTTTTGTGGGGTCGGCCGTAATCGGGCTTTGGGGCTTATGGGCAGTGCGCCATTTCGTCAACGAAACATATAGTCATTGTACTGACCAGATGTGTATAGATCGTATTTGCGGGATCATCCGTCGTGTCCAAAAAGACCGGCGCCGACAAGCACACATCGTCGTTCATCTTCGGAAACAAGTCAGCCGCTTCTCTACAAAAGAAAAGATGGAAAAAAGAACAGGAAGGCGAAAAGAAATTATTTTGAGATCGTTAGTATTGGCATGCTTGCTAATAACATTGGTAAAGGCACATTGTAATATAAATCTCTTAATTCTTTACTTAAAGGTATCGACAATATATATATTATATCATGAATCCAATACAGATAGTAAAGCATGTCTAATAAACCTGATGATCAGCGACCAGCGCCACCCATGCCCATCATTTTGAACATATCTCCCATCCCTGGCATGCCTCCTCCAAGACCACCCAGTCCATTGCCCATAGAGGACATCATCCCTGTGTTTCAATAATTCGGTAAGGACAGCTGTGGAGAAAGGCATCGAGAAAAGTAACACACGTTGCATCTCTTCCATATCCATCTGATCTCCTCCTTGGCCTTGCATCATCGCTTTCATCATCTCCTGCATGCCTCCTCCACTTCTCATTTGCCGCTGCATTTGCTGCAACATTCCAGGCGGCATCGAACGCTGTGAACCAGATATTAGTATGCGCTACGAAATTGCAAACTGACTGAATACATGCCTGCATGGCCTGTATCTGCGCTGGAGTCGGCATTCCACCTGCACCACGACCTTTCCCACCAGCCGCTGTCTGCATTTTCTGCATGGCTTGCAACCTATTGACCACATAAAACCAATTCAGTCAGCAAGGGAAAGGCAAGAATAAGGGAAACAATATATAACAGACCATCCATTCTTCCCCCCGGCTTGCTTGGCCATATTTGCCATCATCCGATATTGACACAATAACTCCTCCACCTCCCGCACACTCGTCCCACTTCCCCGTGCGACTCGTGTCACTCGCCATGTCAAGTCAGTGGGCTTCCCGTCCTTGCCAATATCCATGAATGGAGTGCCGTCCGAATCGAGCTCCATAGCGGTCATGCTGTCCGTGATGAAGATCATACGTTTCATCCGCAGAGAGCCTTCTTCGTCCGAACCTTGAAGCATTTCTTGCGGAAGACCAGGAATCATGGAGGCGATTTTGCTGATTGGACCCCTATGTGTAGAATATGATGATATGAGAGAACAGGTGAAGAAAGAGACCTTACATGTTCATAACGTTGGAAATTTGTTCTCGCCAGTCTCGGATGCTAAGTTTTCCCTCTTCAAGCTTCTTCACCATCTCCTTTTGCTTGTCTGGGTTCTGTGTAGCAATATCTTGCATGTGTTCCATGAGTCCTTGCATATCGCCTAGGCCTAGGAGTTTCGAAATGAAAGGTTGGGGAGAAAATCGATCAAGGTCGTGCAGATGTTCACCCACACCAAGGAAAATTATGGGTGTTTTTGTCACAGCAACACTGAAGAAGAATGAGAATAAGGCGCGGCGTTGCAGCGCTCTTCACGCACGCAGAAATGGCACCTCCGCCCTTGGCATGACCGTCCATTTTTGTTACGATGATAGCACCAAAATCAGCGCTTTCTTTGAACGCGCGACTCTGAGCTTCAGCCGCCTGACCTAAATGATCTGATAAGTCAAGCCAAGCAGGTAGTCGTTGAAATAAATACCAATGCTAGCATCCAAAATCAACACGGTCATATTCGGATTGACCGCCTCCCCGATTTGCACCATCTCTTCAAAGAGCTCGGCTTCCTGCTTATGCCGACCCGATGTATCCACAATTATCACTTCGAAGCGTTCCTTCTTGAATTTGGCGACACCCTGGGAAGCAATGGTGACAGGGTCGGTCTCCGTGTATGAACCAAAGTATGCGACTTTGGCTTTGGTAGCGGATTGTCGGGTCTGGTCAAAGGCTCCTGCACGGAATGTATCAGCGCATACGATGGCAGACTTGAACCCGCGTTTTTGATAGTGCACGGCAAGTTTTGTACATGTAGTTGTTTTGCCATTGCCCTTTGGAATAGTAAGAATCCGCGAAATGTAATGACGTAGGATTCATTTCATCGCACCTGCAGACCGACTGCCATGATGACATTAGGCTGGCCTTTCTTGGGTTTATATGGCTCTACGCCGGGGTCAACAAGGTGCACTAGTTCATCAAAAACGGCCTGCATAAGGGGCGTTAGCTTGACATCTGGTTGACGAATCTGCGAGCTAACCTTCTGAATGAGATTCTTCCGGGTGGTCTCTTTCGACTTGTCTGCTACATTTGTTTCCAAAGATGCCTTAACTTTTGCCTTGACTTTTTGTCGCAAAGAGGCTACCAGCTTTACATTTACATCGGATTCGAGGAGAGCAGCAGTGATTTCCTTGAGTGTTGCATCGAGAACCTTGGGTAACATACTGTCAAAACTACAGAGGTTCAGCCATAAGTGTACACATTACAGACTTTCTCATCGACGACGGGTGCTCTGTTCAGCGAAGATAAAGCAGCGTTGAGCTTGCGGCCTAAGTCGGCCAAGACCATGCTGATGTCGATGTCAAAGTTCAGAAATCGTGAGAAGTCTCAGTTATGTGCCAAACAGCTTTCGGACTGAGTTTTCACAAGGGGGTTACTCGTAGCAAATGGCTCCCAGCGACTCAGAAGATGAAGGCCTTGAAGACCTCGAGTTTGATGGCGAAGAGGATGCTGAACCTGACATTGAGGAAGACGCCGGCGCCGACGACGCGACTGAGGAAGCAGACGATGTGTGTTTTCGCCCGAACTACTAGTAGCCCTTACCGATGTCTTAATTTCTCTATGTGCCACCTTTATCAAGGATTCGGCATCAGAAGATTCTAGGCTTACTGACGAAGTCTCTGACGACGACGACGATGAATATTCTGAACCCTCGGGAGAGATTATACTGGAGTTAGATGCCGATGCATTACCCACTGATCCTATTGCCAGCACGAGCAGAACGTCCTCGTCCCAACCTCCATCACAACCAAGCAAGGGTATGTAGCCGTTGAACTTGATCAATTATTCTGAATAACATGTTTAAAGCACCTTCTCCTGTCCCCCTCTCCCGTAAACGCTCTCTCTCCCCCGCCCAGGTCCGGAAGAGGGCTCTATATCTTCCCACTGACCCTGGCGTACATACACCCCGTTCGTATACCGTAGAGGCAATCTGTGCTCTACCCCATCCAGTTCCTACACATGCCCTAGCCTCATCCCTTTGTATGACCCACCTTCTTACTGGCTCTGACGATGGCTACATCCGCGACTATGATATATTTTCTGCGGTGAACAGCAAGAACTTCCTCACCGCCCCGCAAAGACATCACTCCGGCGTCGTTGAGGGTATTATGAAGTCTGGACAAATCCGTTGTTGGTGGGAGAATCCGGTCATATCGAGACTTAATGGTGTGGTTTCGGGAGAAGACGAAACTTCTTTGTCCCCAGTGTATTGTCTCGCAATGCACTCAGACGCCCTCTGGACGCTTGCGGGCACGGATGTGTGTTCGGACTAGTTATTCACTCGAAATACTGATCACCGATGT
>Ga0210383_10005194_pt1 | contig 11457 bp, 17 predicted proteins | sample IncBWC14OmetaG_FD_160072 | JGI IMG/M metagenome (GOLD analysis project Ga0210383, IMG submission 160072) | Forest soil microbial communities from Barre Woods Harvard Forest LTER site, Petersham, Massachusetts, United States - Inc-BW-C-14-O ...
ACGACGCACTAAGAAAAAGTCAGGCGCTCTTGGATCTGCCGCAAGTGATGGGGAAAATCCTGCAGAAATGACGTCGCAGGCTGATAAATCATCGTGGCCAACCCGGCTAAAGTGAGTATTAGAAGCACAATGGAGACAGCCGATCCGATGGCCTCCGGAATTTTCACTTTCGCGAGGAGGCTGACCAGTGGAAGCAGCAGCAAGCTCATCAAGAGCGCGAGCGCCACCGGTAACACGAAATCAGGGGCAAAATACAGGGTGTAGAAGATGGCCAGAACGAAAAGGCCGGTAATGGCGAAATTCCGCACTCGTGACGGCGACGCCATCGCGGCTTGCATCGCCTCTGGCAGCGGCCGCTCATCCGCGGTCACTCCCTCTTCCGGTCTCTCTAGAGCTTCATCACCATTCTTGGAGTCGTTCGTCATTTGTGAAAGGTAAATTGGTCCACGGAGTTTGACCGGCCTTTCTACACGATATTACCTAATTCCCAGTCCGCGCGCCTTTGATAGTTGTTGATGTTAAACCAAACTTCGTCCAGCCTGATTCTCTTTTCCCATACTCTTGTCGACGGGTTACAAGTGCCTTTGCGTATTGCTGGAGAACCACCTTGGTACGTCTCGACATGCCACCAATGTTCGTGTAGCTTCTGTCCCGGAGGACCTGCAGTGCCGCATCTCGCCGTCGTCGCGTTCACCGTTATTGCGATAGTCCTGATTCTGATCTTTGTCAGGTTCAGATTTGATCAACGTTTGGACAGGATAGTCTATCTCGCACTCGACGCGTTGATTTGTGTCTTTCTCATTGCCCTGATTGTGATCTGTTTTCGCTTTTCGACGAGTTAAAGGGTAACACTTTAGCCCCTTCGGGACTGGCCCTTCGGGCCAGCGCCCTAGAGGGCGCGTCGTCCTAATGGGGAGATTCCCGGCGTTAAAACGCCGGGCTGAACCCTCTAACCCCTACGGGGGCATAAGGCCACCACCCTATACACATTGGACATAAAGTGCTTGCTCAGATCACGGTTCGAAATGTACAATCACCGTTATGCTTTGGACTATTGCGGTTATTTTGCTTATCTTGTGGCTCCTTGGATTCACCGTTTTTCATCTTGGCAGCCTGATTCACATTGTATTGGTAATCGTGGTGATTGTTGTCATCATCAGGCTCGTCCAAGGTCGCGGCTTATAGGCGTGCGACCGCGACCAGAACCTCCCATCATGGCGCTTTATCTCCGAAGCGCTCCTTTAACATTTACGCACGGCTCACCGCAGGACTGCCGTAGGGTCAGCCGTTTCTCCTTCAGGTTTACTCTGGACGACAACTATTGCAGGTAATCTGGTCTGAAATGTACGTCGATCCCAGGTGGATCCGGCTGGTAGTCGTCACGGTTGTAACCGCGTTCGTGGTAATAGCCACTCTCTTCAGCGTAGCGACCATCGTGGTAGTAACCATCACGGCTCCGGTTATAATAAGTATTCTGGCCGTCTGTCGATTCGCACGATTGCGTAGCCAATGCTCCTAACGCTAAAACAAATAGACTGAGGGCGGAAAATCGTCTTTTCATGTTATCTGGGTTTTCTTTCTACCGTGCCGCCTTGGACTGAGCCAAGGCTCCGATACGGTTAAATTGGCCGGCTTAATCGAGCACGCCAATTGACAATATTCACATCGGTCGATTTCCGCACTTCTCCAATACATTTGGAAAAGCATTACCATTGCATTTGCGTATAGCGGCGAGCCAAAATCGCCCAAGGGAACTGCTGATTGCAGGCTGGATCGAACAATCGCAACTTATCGGCTGTCTAACTTTTCATGAACAAACTTCAAATGAAAGGCTCCTGGAACGAGCTAAAGGGAAAGTTTAAACAACACTTCGGAAGGTTTCCGCAAGGTAAGGCGGATGAGTTATGGGGGCGACTGCAAAAGACGCTGGGCAAGTGGACGAAATCCGGCAAATGATCGAGACACTCTTCGTCCGCCCCCCCGGAGCTGACCATACCCGAAAGCAACAGTAATGCGTCGATAAGAGTATGCGGGAAAACGATTGAACTGGCGGAGACTTGTTGTGCCGGTTAGTCGATGCCATGCAGACGAGTCTCCAGATTGAGATCAGCGACCGGGGAGTCAACTGCCGGGTTATCCGCAGCTCCTGGCCCACCTAACAAACCGTATGAAAGCCCGGCGACTTCAATATCTGCTTCTCGCGACGTTGGTCGCTGCCGGCCTAAGAGTGACGACAGTTCAGGCAGCCGACGCTGCATCCCCAGTCGGACTCTGGAAGGGTGAAGACGCCACCTTTCAGATGTTCGAGAGTGGCGGCAAACTCAGCGCCAGGATCGTGTCGTTGAGCGAGCCGAAGACCAGTGAAGGGAAAGAGAAAACCGATATTCACAACCCAGATCCAACGAAACGCAACCATCCGATTATCGGGCTTGTCTTTATATCTGGCTTTGTGAAGAAGAGTGGAACTCGCTGGGAAGATGGCACGATCTATGATCCGAAGAGCGGCACCACTTATTCCTGTTCGATGGACCTGCAGGGCCCAGACCAGATCAAAGTCCGTGGATTTATCGGTGTCGTACTGCTTGGCCGGAATTACATTTGGACCCGAGCAAATTGAGTTTGCCCTGTTCTGGCGGGCCTCCTTCTGCCATACGTAAATGCTATGGCGAGGCTGCAGAAGAGTATTGGAAAAGTTGCGGAATCCGAGCGACGTCGCAAGGCCCGGTAACGAAATCGAGAGCAGTGAGTGATACCGATGCGCCATCGGGCATCTACAATCTCAGCCACCCAAATTAAAGACCCTCCGTCGAACGCTCCCTATGCTACACATCATCTGGTATATCATCCTCGGCTTCATTGCCGGTCTCATCGCTCGTCTTATCCTGCATACGCACATCGATATCCTCTTTACGATTTTGCTCGGAATCGCCGGTTCAATTGTCGGTGGATTAATCGCCCGGTTGTTTTCCAGGCCGCGTGACGGAGCTCTCTTTCATCCTGCCGGCTTGATCCTATCGATCATTGGAGCGCTGATCGTTCTCTACGTCTTCAATAAGATCGGGCCGCACTATCATTGGAACCAGCTCCTGCACTGATCTTCCCCATCTCCCGCCATAGGCAAAAGCAACGGTAACACGTCGAAGAAAGTATTGGGAAGCGGCAGAGATCGCGACGAAATCCATCTTGCCATAGTTGCCATAGAGTAAATCCTAAGATGGTGCCTAACCAACCTCAGGATCAAAGGACAAGGTGGATGATCCTTGGTGGTGGCGAGCGCTACCTTGAAGATTCCGAGAAGGTGACGAGAGCATGGGGGAATGAAATAGTATGAAAATCGGAATTATCGGGGCGGGAAAAGTTGGCGGCGGCTTGGGGAAACTGTGGGCTAGAGCCGGCCACCAAGTCTTCTTCAGTTCGCGTCATCCAGACCGGCTGGAAGAACTCGTCCAACAAGCGGGCCCAGGCGCTTATTCCGGCCACGTTGCAGAGGCTGCCCACTTTGGCGATCTGATCTTGTTTTCGCCAAATTTCTGGAACGTCGACGATGCGTTGGGAGCCACTGGTCCATTGGCGGGCAAAACAGTGGTCGACGTCACAAACCCTCTCGAATGGAATCCGAACGGTCGGATGATCCGTTCTTTGCCTGGATCAACCACGGCGGGAGAAGAGTTGGCCAAAAAGCTCCCGGACGCCCGTGTTGTCAAAGCCTTCAGCACCGTCCCTGCGTCGTTTATTCCCCATGCTTTTTACAGACCCGGTCAGCTTCAACGTTTAGTGGTGTTCTATTGCGGCGATCACGCAGCTTCTAAAATAGCGGTTCACCAACTCGTCGCCGATTGCGGCTTTGTCGGCCTCGATGCCGGCCCTCTGCGGTTAGCCAGGGAGCTTGAGGCTCCAGGGCGACTTCACCGCGCGGGTCTCGTCGGAATCGCGGAAGCCAAGCGTCTGCTAAAAGAGATCGCCGATCCTGCCCAGATAGTGCGGCTAATCTCCGGCGTTTCTGACCGGCCCGTATTCGCTGCGGGAGTGAGCTATCCTTGAAGCGGACCTGCTTGTTTCAGCATGGTCCCGACGGCCCGACCCTCCCGGTCTCCGCCGGCACAGATTTGAGCGAGGATGTCGACGAATCGAGAAACGACTGGAGCGGACACTGCGTCCGGCTTCCAGGCAGCTCCCACAGGTACCCACGCACTCTCCTCGGGCGCCAGATCCCGGAAAATCACATCCTTGGCGGGTATTTTCTGCAGCGGCTCGCTGACCACCGCTACGCCAAATCCCGCCGCGACAAAGGCAAGCGCGCTAGCAGCGCCGTCCGCTTCCTTGACGATGCGCGGCTTGAAACCCACGCGCCGGCAAACTTTCAAGAGCCAATCGCCGTAATTCGGATACATCCGATTGAGGCCAATAAAGGGTTCCTCTTTCAAGAGCGCTAAAGGAATCTCCGGTTTGTTGGCATGAGGGTGCGACTTCGGCAGCGCCAGACGCACCGGGTATTTGATCAAGAACCGGACGTGCAACAACTCCAGTACCGGCCGATCGCTCGGCACCAGGATACCCACCGAGATGCGCCCCTCTAACAGCGCCCTCTCTTGCGTTACGGAATCCATCTCCACACAATCGACGACAATTCCCGGGGAAGTCAGGCGCCAGACTTCCAGCGCTTTACCCAAAAAATCGTGGGTCAGCGCCGACATATAACCAATCGCCAATTCCCCAATCTCGCCCCGGCTGATCCGCTGGGCTTTTCTGATCGAGGCATCGCATTCTTCGAGGATTCGTCGGGCGTCGATCAGGAACGACTTTCCAGCCGGCGTAAGCGCGACTCCTTTGCGCCGTCTCTCGAACAATTCTATCCCCAATTCGCCTTCAAGGTCGTGAATTTGCTTGCTGAACGGCGGCTGAGAAACGTGCAAGCGATCGGCGGCGTGAGTGAAGTTCAACTCCTCTGCGGCAGCGACGAAGTATTCAAGATGGCGGAACTTCATGGCTGGATTTATTCTAATCTGCCCCATCCTTGCCCACGCAGGCGGTTGATCCCGTGGGACAAATGGGTATTATCAGCACCATAGCCTCGCCCTCGGCGAAAGCAACGTGTTTAGCGGGCGGTTAATTTTGGACGGAAGGTTTGGCGCGGACGGACCAGATCAATAATACCAATTGAAAGTGTAATAATTAATCACTCGGTGCCAAAGGCTTGCCTTCGCTCTTTGACTACTGCAGAGCCTCTGTCGCATGCGGGATTCCTTCCGTGACCGCCGCGATATCACAGTTAAGGCCGGTGCAGATCTGGCAAAGACTCGAAAAGGTCAGGTTGCGTTCGCCGCGCTCGACTCCGCCAAAATAACTTCTGTCGATACCGCACATGCTCGAAAAATCTTTCTGGCTCCAGCCCAACTTTTTCCGAGAAGCTCTGATGCGCCAGCCAAGTTTTAATAATTCTACATTCATGACTGACATATTCCTGATGCTCGTTGGTAGAGCAGTGATCGCCTCAGCGAATTTGACTCCGCTTCGTGCTCAGCGACAAGGTGAGAAGAACTCCAAGGGCGAACCCTGCGGCAGCGGTGATAAACAGCAGAATAGCGTGGGGCATCACGACAGTCGCAAAAAGCAGGTGCGTCGCCACCGGCTCCCGGTTCTGAACGACGATGATCGCTACCAGAATAGCCAGAAATGAAGCGGCGATCAGTTTGAAGTTGCGCATAACGGAATTGAACGGTGTCCGCATCATTATCCTAGGCGAGACGCCAGCTTTGGAGGGTGGCGACTGCCGGACCCCTCGAAATATCTGGATCAAGGACGAGCTGCAGCATCCAAACGCCATTGAGCTCTACTTTGTAATCTTCCACCTGGCTCGTCGAGCCGCTGGGACTGAAATTCCACTGCTGCTGAAACAAGGGGCGTAGTGCGTCGGTCTTGTCCTTCGCCCATTGCAAGGTGAACTGCTGAGTGCGTTCCGCGCGCAGTTCGACAAACTGGAGCCAGATACGTCGGATCCGTTGCGGTTCGTCAAAGAAAAGGGTAATGGTCTGTTTACCTTGCGCAGAAGCCCGCCATCCACGGTTGTCTCCCTCCGCAAATGCTGCTTCGATCGGATACTCTGAATCTTCAGAAGTAACTTCAACCTGCGCGATCGCGCAGACATCCAACCAGGATGCATTCTCCGACGCCAATGCTGGGCTGGCGCTTGTCACAATTTTTCTCATACTAAATCCTTAATTTCATTTTCCTCGCGTACATCGGAAGAGTTTCAGTGTTTCGTTCTGCACACGGACGCCCTGCTGACTCCTGCGCCTAACAGCCTGGCGGATTTCGCTCGCCGCCAGGACTATGAGGTGATGAGTAAAAGCCCCTCTGCCGGGAACGGTTGATCTTCGCAAGAGCTTCGTTCGTCTGCCCCGCATTGTCCCATACTGTTCTCGACGAGTTACAGTTGCGTTTGCGTATGGCCTTTGCTCCATTTCGCTGGAAACAACGAGGTGCCCGATTATCTTATCCAGCAAATCTGCTCTCGGCGAGGGAACTTCCAGATGAAAGGATCTCAGCCCTTATGGCTACGGGTAGCCCTTCTCTGCCGAAGGCTGGCTGAATCTTTTGCTCGAATGATCGGTCAATCCTTTCAAAAATATGGGCAAATCAATGGGGAACAATGCGCAGCGTCTTTTGCTTATTACGCGTTTTTCTCGTTGTTTCCACTGATTCTCCTGTTGGTGGTGGTGGGGACCTTCTTTCTTCCGGACAGGCTGCAAGCTGCTCGTCAGGTCGTGCAACAAGTCCAAGAATACATCCCGCTCCAGCCCAAGGATAAAGCGGTCCTGATCGACACGATAGATCATGCCATTCAGAACGGTTGGAGAGCGGGAATATTCGGGGTTTTAGCACTGATCTGGAGTGGACTACGCTTTTTTCAAGCTCTGGTTATCGGAGTGAACCGAGCCTGGGGATTCAAGGATTACAACTGGTGGAAACTCCCGCTGAAGAACCTTTTCATGATCGGGATCCTGATCAGCGCACTCGTGTTGGGCCTTTTGGCGCCGCTGGTCTTCAACCGTCTGAGAACAATTTTCTACCTGGATCTCAATCTTATCGTCGGGGTGTTACCAATCATTCTTCCAGCGGCCATTCTCTTCTATGGACTACTAATGTTTTATAAATTCGCACCTCGCAGATCCGTGCGCTTCAGCCAGGTCTGGATTGCCGCTCTGGCGGCGACGTTGTTTCTCGAATTGGGTCAAAATGTCTTTGCCTGGTACTTGGGCGCATTCACTAGCTTTAATGCGCTCTATGGAGTATTTGGAACGATCATGGGATTGCTCCTCTGGATCTATTTTTCAGGAGTGATTCTGCTGTTGGGCGGTTGTGTTTCGGCGACGATTCATGGTCCGCGCAACGCCGAGAACGCCGAAGATTCGGTGAATGTGCGAGTTGATCGCAGGTAACAGTCCAGAAACGGATTCACCCGCTGCGATACGAAAAGGCAATGGCAACTCAACGATAAAAGTATGGGATCGCCGGTTAGAACCGGACGAGATTCGCGCGTGAGTTGTTGCTCCAGGAACGATACGGCCTTCGAGGCGAACAGGATCCGGGTACGTCGTCCGTTCCGATTATTCCGCTTCCGGTAACTTCTGCCGTCCACCTGCACTATGTTTTCAAGAATCCCTTTCGAAAAAGTAAATTGGCCGACCAGTTCGTTTCTCATTGGCACCCTCTTTCTCTCCCTCACCGCGGTACCCGCCTATCTTTGTTTCTTCGGAATCGATTGGTTCCAGGTGGTGCTCTTCTTTTTGATGTTCTGCGCTTGCGGGTTTTCCATTACGGTCGGTTACCATCGGCTCTTTTCGCACCTGACCTTCCAAGCGCGCTGGAGCGTACGACTCTTCACGCTGATCTTCGGCGCGGGCGCTTTTGAAAACTCGGCCCTTCTCTGGGCCTGCGAACACCGTACCCACCATAAGCACGTCGACCACGACGAAGACCCTTATTGCATCTCCAAAGGTTTCTTTCACGCCCACATCGGATGGTTGATGTTCAAGCTCAACCCGCTCCCGCCTTTCGACAACGTGGCCGATTTGCAGAAGGATCCGCTCGTCCTTTGGCAACATCGTTACATCCACTGGATCGGCACTTTGGTCGCCTTTGTTTTGCCGGCGATCCTTGGCTTGGTCTGGGGCGGCTGGGTCTCGGCTCTCGGTGCCTTTCTCATTGCGGGGGTGGCGCGCGTGGTCGTCCTTCAGCACTGTACCTTTTGCATCAATTCGCTGTGCCATTACCTTGGCAGTCGCCCGTATTCCTCCAAGTGCAGCGCCCGCGACTCATGGCTTATGGCGATCGTTACCTTCGGCGAGGGCTACCATAACTATCATCACGAGTTTCAATACGATTACCGCAACGGCGTGAAGCCGTGGCAGTTCGACCCCACCAAGTGGCTCATCTGGACCCTCTCCAAGTTCGGCCTGGTCAGCAAGCTTCGCCGTGTTTCCCGGGAGAAAATCCTCCTGGCAGAACTGGCCGAAGCACAACGCCTCCTCAAGACGACGCTCGCCCGTCCAGGCCTCACCGAAGCGGCCTCCGCTTATATTGCGAATGCCTACCACCGTCTGCAGGCGACCGCACAGCAGTGGACACAGCGCAAAGCCGAACAATTCGAAGTCACCCGGGAAATGCTCGCCGAGCTCCGCCGCGAAATTCGCGCGGCGACGAACACTCTCCAACTCTTCGGCTCGCGCGAGCACGAGCCGGCTTGAGCAAAATCCCTCTCAAGAAGTTAGTTGCCTCATCCGAGGATTTTTTCTCCCGGTTCATAAGCATCGATCAGAATGCTATCCCCGGCAGCGACCTGAGGCTCGGAGAACATCTCGAATTCAACCAGCCCGTTTAATCCCACGGTCTGCTTCTTCGACGCTAAGCTTTTGAGAGGCTCACGTAGCTCCATTTCATAGAGCGTCTGTGGTCCGGGATAGGACACCCGCAGACGCCAATATTTACCGATGCCCAGTGCGCTCCTTTCGCCGTCCGCCTGGTCTCTTTTTCGGTAAGGCTGCAATTTCAGCACACTGAGAACCTTGCCGTTGAGAGTTTGCATACATTAGCAACTGCGCTCGCCCTAGTCGGTTCTTGAAAGCGGAAATTTGTCGCCTGCCAGGTAGCCGGGATCTTTCCGGTAAGTTAGGGTAAGCCAACTTCCTGTCAACGACGTGCTAAAAGAGCCGCAGTATGGGTTTCTCTTGAATCTCAACCGTTCGAATGGCCCGAGAAATTCGGAGCTCACCAGGTCAATTATAAGGCGAAATTGATCACCGTCTTTCGCGGTCGAAGCGACTTTGGCGTGAATGGGTGTCATCTTGTTACTGTCCACGCAAATGGAGCCGAATGCTATGGCTGAAATAGGAAATCGATCCACCGCCAGATTTCGCCAGTATGCATTAGGATTCTGGGAAAACTGGATTACTGTCCAGGTGCGCTCAGCCTCGCAGCACAGGTCTGGCGACTGGATAATTTGTCGGGCAGCAGAGCGGATCGGCCCCGTGCCTGTTGGAATCAGGAGGTCACAGCCAAGCGATGTAATCATCGACGATTGGCCGGTGTTGTCAGTTGTGATCCTTTGATATTGGCCGTGCGTCCTTAAGGCGGGAAAGTACAAAATGAAAATTGGTATGAACAAAAATGAAAAGGGTCTTTTGGAAGCCTCCGGAGCGTTGGTGGTTGACCCCGGGAGCGTTGATCGCCGCGAACCAAATATCTTACCAGGAAAGCCGGCCACTCAACCGACAACTTCCATTGAGATTAATCGCGACATCGGCGACTTCTTTTACGATCTCAAACCGACTCGCGATGCAGGTGTTGGCCTGACAGAGCAAACCATCGATTATATTGTCGATGTGAAGGGCGAACCGGACTGGATGCGCGCGTTCCGAAAAAAAGCCTACCAGATTTTTAAGAGCAAACCGCTCCCGACGCATTGGGCGGGCGACGAACTCAAAGAAATAGATTTCGACCGCATTCGTTATTACCTCGCTTCCGGCGAGGCGCCAAAACGGAGCTGGGAAGACGTTCCTGAAGAGATTAAACAAACGTTCGAGCGCCTCGGTATCCCTGAGAGCGAACGAAAGTTCCTCGCCGGAGTCGAAGCTCAATTTGATAGTGAGGCGGTCTATTCAAACATCAAAAAGGCGGTTTCGGACCAAGGCGTGATCTTTATGGGCAGCACGGACGCTTTGAAAGAAAGACCAGATATTTTCCGGAAATGGTTCGGCAAAGTCATCCCGACCGGTGATAACAAATTTAGCGCCCTGAACGGCGCGGTGTTTAGCGGCGGCAGTTTTATCTATGTTCCGCCCGGAGTGAAAGTAAAGCATCCGTTGCAAGCGTATTTCCGTATTAACGCGGAAAATTTTGGCCAGTTTGAACGTACCTTAATCATTGCCGACGAGGGTGCAGAGGTGATGTACATGGAAGGCTGTACTGCTCCGAAATTCACCACCACCACCCTCCACTCGGCGGTGGTCGAACTAGTCGCGCTTCCGGGAGCTAAAATCCAATATGTAACGGTGCAGAACTGGTCGCCAAACGTGTTTAACCTGGTCACGAAACGGGGGTTGGCCATGGAGGAAGCCGAAATCAAATGGATCGACTGTAATATCGGATCAAGGCTGACAATGAAATATCCGAGTGTGGTGTTGAAAGGGCGCAGATCGCGCGGCGAGGTAATCAGCATCGCCTTGGCGGGTAACGGTCAGCATCAGGATACCGGCGCGAAGATGATCCACGCGGCCGATGAGACCACCAGCAACATTGTCTCCAAGAGTATCAGTGTCGGCCAAGGGCGTGCGACTTATCGCGGCTTGGTCCATATCCCGCAACATCTGAAAGGCTGCAAGAACAATACGGAGTGTGATGCGCTTTTAATCAATTCCACCAGCCGGACCGACACCTATCCCGCCATTACCGTCCGTGGAACAGGCAACTCTACTCAGCATGAGGCATCGGTTAGTCAAATTGGCACGGAGCAAATCTTCTATATGCAGCAGCGCGGGCTCAGCAAAGGTCAGGCGATGAGTCTGGCGGTCAATGGATTTGTCAACGATTTGGTGAGTCAATTTCCGATGGAATATAGCGTCGAACTGAAGAGATTGATTGACCTTGAGATGGAAGGCTCAGTCGGCTAATGGCTCCGGATCGAATGCGTTAGTAGCACAGGTCAGAAGATACCATCTCCCGTTGGCTAAAATAATGCGGAACAGCACAAAGCTGAGCCATTATAGATAGGAGCTTCGCGTCTGTTTCTTATAAACCCGAGGTTGAACCCAGGGCTGAATGGCGCGAAGTTAAGGGCGGTTTGGGTTGTCTCTTGGCCCCGAAGGCGCCGTCTGGAGTTTGGACTTTCCGAGAACTATTCGGGGCCGGGTTAAGGCTAGACGCTCACTTACTGCTGCGGGCAAATCGGGACGGTTAGCT
>Ga0210383_10005196_pt1 | contig 11454 bp, 10 predicted proteins | sample IncBWC14OmetaG_FD_160072 | JGI IMG/M metagenome (GOLD analysis project Ga0210383, IMG submission 160072) | Forest soil microbial communities from Barre Woods Harvard Forest LTER site, Petersham, Massachusetts, United States - Inc-BW-C-14-O ...
CACCGATGCGAATGTTCCGGGTCTTACGAGTGTCACGTTCGGATCGGTCAACTACGGCCGGTCGCAACTTTGTTCCGGCACCACGGACGGCAGTATTACGACATCCGGCGGGATCGAGCATCGCTTGGGTGGTCCGAGTGGCGGAGGTTATTTTAACGCCAGCGCATTTTGCTCGACGCCGGCAATTATGCCGGATGGATTGACGCAGACCAATCTGGCTCAGTGCCCGACGTGCGCGACGTTGTTCGGAAATTCCGGCGTCGGCATCGTGCTTGGGCCGGGACAATTTAATTCCGACATTTCCATTGCCAAGACCACCCGCGTGGGCGGAATCCGCGAAGATGCCACGCTCATCTTCCGCGCCGATTTCTTCAACGCGTTTAATCATCCGCAGTTCAATAATCCGGGGACGGCGACCTCTACTCCCGCGACGTTCGGCATCATCACCAGCGAAAGCGTGGGACCGAGGCTGATTCAGTTTGCGCTGAAGTACGTCTTTTAGGCGCGCTGCAGCAGGGCGCGGAAATCGCGTACGGACTGAAGTTTTTCCAGGCTCATCGTGGTCTGGATCAGTTGGTCACAGCGATCCGCGCCCAGAACGGGAGACATCAGGTCGCGGCATTTGTCGACCACTTCTTCATGCGACATCGGATTTTCAGCGGTGCCGCGTACTGCTTTGACCATATCTGTGAGAGTGCTTCCGTCGGTGAACTTTACTTCGACGATGGCCACGCGCGCGGGCAATTGATGCTCGAGTTCGGCATCTGGCATGAGCTCTACTTTGGCGCGCTGCTTCAGAACCGCGGCATCCTGCATGCGCGGCTTGTCGTGTGCGGCTTTGAAGGAAGCCGTTTTGTCCAGCAGCATTACGGCGATCATGTGCTGCAGGCAAATGTCGGGCATTTCGCGATTGTTCACTATAGACGCTTCGCTGGCGGCGACGCGCACGGTAACGGTTTTCACCTGATCGGCCTCGAAGGGATGGCGCTTACGAATATTTTCCAGCGCATCGAGCGGAGCCTGGATAGGCGAGCCAACAGTCCACTTCTTGATATTGGTGCGCGTCACTTCGTAGCGCTCGCCAAGTTTCTCGATCAGCTTCGATGGGTCGGCCTGTGGGGCGTAATCGACTAAGAAATTGTCCGGCCCTGAGAGAACATCGTCGACGCCCGTAGCGCCCGCTTGCACCAGCAGGGCCGCGGTGATGCCATTGCGCGCAGGCATTCCAGCAAACAGGAACGCCTTTTCGATGTGTTCCGTATCGCGCTGCCAGGTTTTAATTCCCGAAGCTTGCTGCGATGCATAGTCGACTAACCACTGCATCTGACGTTCGTTCAAACCGGCGGCGGACCCGGCAGCGGCGGCCGATCCGAAATTCCCTGACAGAGCGTGAGTGCTGATGTGAGTGGCGGTTTGAGATCCACCGATGCCAACGGTCATGGCTACACGCGTTCCGACGTCGTAACCGAGCGCCACGGCACGCAGGAATCGCGCTCCGCTAATGTTGAACTGTTCGCCTGTAGCTAGCGCAGACGGCACCACGGAAGCGCCGGGGTGCGACTCCGATGGCGCGTGCGAATCGTCCGTCTCATCGGAGTGCGCCAGCATGGCGTTAGAGAACGCCGCTTCGATAGCGCCGCACACCACATCGGACGCCGCCACAGTCGCAACTTTTTCAGTGGAATGCTCGCGCGCAAAGTGGATGGCGAAACGGCCGGGCGCAAGATCGGAGCCTGAGACCATAGCCGCGAACGTGTCGAGAATATGCCGCTTGGTATGTTCGAGCGCCTCTTCGGGAAGCGCGCGGCCGCCCGCCTCGCTCATGTACGAGCTAAGCTTCGTCATGGTTGGGCTCACCGACGCGCTCGCGGCCCGCAGCGGAATCGCGATGGCAGCGGCAACCGCGCCTGCCGTGAACGATCGCCGGGTCAGATCATTTGATTTCATTGCGAAATACCACTCCGCCTTTCATAACGAATTTCATGCGCTGCATTTCCGTGATGTCGGCCAGCGGATCGCCTGCAACGGCCACCACGTCGGCGTACTTGCCGGGTTCCACGCTTCCCACTTGTTTGCCCAATTCAAAATTGAGGCTTTCCGCCGCCGAACTGGTCGCCATTTGCAGCGCCTGTGCGGGCGTCATGCCCCATTTCACGTAGTATGCGAATTGGAATGCTTGAACACCATGGCCGTAGGTGTACGCACCGCTTCCGAACACCTCCTTAACGCCCGCCGCCACCAGCCGCTTGAAACTTATTTCGGTTAAGCGAAAGCGCGTGGTGTGGCCTCCGCTGGCTTTCAGATCGCGCCCTTCCATGTCGCCGATCAGATCCCACAGAGTCTGCATCACGGGACGCTGGGTGCCGTCCCACAGCGGCTTCTTGAACAAGCGGATGGTTTCGTCGTCCAGGCCTTCGGCATTCGTCACGCCGACAATGACGTGCATGGGCATATCCACGCCTGCTTCCAGACAATTGCGCAGGCCCTCACCGCCATAGGCGTGGCAGGCGACACGCAGCCCGCGGCGATGCGCTTCATCCACGATGGCCTGGTTCTCTTCCAGCGTGAGCGACGGAACGTTGATCATTTTTCCGTCGGGAGTGAACGCGCCGGCGCCAGCGGGATCGGGATAACCGCCGCCTTCGTAATCTTCAGTCTCATAGACCTTGATCCAATCCACGCCGTAGTGCGAATGCTCGCGGACAGCCGCGCGTGCCAGCCACGGTGAGTTGACGTCGCCCGAAAGCTGAAACGCATTCGGACCGCCGGTCTGGCCGAACGGAGTGACTACAGATGGCGCCGGATAATAGCTCGCTCCCCGTGGATTCAACTGCGGGCCCGACACTTGCAGGCGCGGCCCAGGAACTTGTCCTTTGTTGATGGCATCCCGCAATTCGACAGTTGCATAGCTAAAAGGCGAACCCATGTCCTGCAAGGTGGTGAAGCCCGCATTCAAATCCCTCAGCGCGTAATTCAATCCGGAAAACGCTGCGCGCGCATCGTTCGGTTGCTGGTCTTGCATCAAGTGGACATGACGATCGATCAGTCCGGGCAGCACCGTAGCACGGCTAAGGTCGATCACCGCAGCACCTGGTGGAATGGAAACACGATCGGCAGGGCCGACGGAAGTAATTCGATCGCCCTTAATAAGGATCACCTGGTCTTTCAGCATCGCGCCCGATTTTGAATCGAACAGCCGGCCGGCGCGGATGGCCACGCCTTGCGCGGGCGGAGCCTGCATATCCATGTGCGACGCGTCGAACGGACCAGCCTCCGGACGAGTGTTTTGCGCGTGAATGTTCGCGTGGCTGATGGAGAGAATAAGCAGCAGTTGGCAGAGGCGGATTCTCATGAGATCTCGGGTGCTGCCAGTATACCTGCTGCTGCTTGCCCTAAGGACTGGTGCTCACATACAACGGAGTTGTGGCCGACTTTGCGTCGCCCACCTGCACCGCGACACTTGAACCCCATGCGGTATCTAGAACCGCAGGTAATTTCACGGCCACTCGCAGCATATCGATCACCGTACCTGGAACACCGCCAGCGTAGTCCGGTGTTACTGTTTCCACGCCAAGAATTGGCACGAGTGTGGAGGGCAACGTATACGAAATATCAACCAGCACCGGCAGCGCGGGAACCGGCGCGGGTGAGCCTGCGATTGTTCCATCCGGCAGAGCTTGACTCAGCGCGCCGGCGCCGCTGACGAAGATGGAGATCACCGATTCAGGCGCCGCTGGGTGGGAAGCTGAGTTGACGCTGCCGTCTGCATTCAACACCACGAACATCCCGGGCTGAGCCGGAACCACCTGCAAAGGTCCGGTCTGAGCTGATCCGGCGTCTGTCGTGAGCTGGATGTTCACCTGCTTGCCCGCTTGGATTTCATAGGGCGCCAACACATTAATCTGGTTGGCAGACGCATAAAGCATCGGCGTGAGAATGCCGTCGACAGAAACTTGCGTCCCAACTTCGGAGGTGGTTCCCAAGCCAGTTCCATAAATGCTCAAGAATTCGCCGGGAGCCACAGTTCCGGTCACTTCGTTCACGGCCGAATCCGCCACGCTAAGAATTGAAATTCCGCTGGGTGCGCCGCGCGGAAGTCGCAAAACAAACCCAGTGGATGCGTTCAGCACCGTATTCGCCGACGTTCCAACTGCCAGCAGACTGCCATCTGGATTCAAAGCCAAGTCCTGCCCGGCTACTCCGTTCGACAACAGTTCGGAGAACAACACGCTCGATCCATCCGGCGCCAGTTCAGCTATCAACGAACCGCCCAGATTTAAAGAATTCGGGTGCAGCACCAGTCCCGACTGATCGGCCACCGATCCCGTGATCCAAATATTTCCTTGAGCATCCAGGCGCGGGGCGGAAAGTCCGTCATCGATGCCATAGTAAGTCGAGAAAATAAGATTGGAACCCGTGGCATTGACCTTCGCGACGAAGCCGTTGATAGGGCCCAGTTGGAAGCCTTGAGGATTGGCGAATTTGGGTTGAAGCGCGCCGGCCGTCACCGGAATACTTGCCGCATCGGTGGTGCCTGTCAGCACTACATTGCCGCCGCTATCACTGTCCAGCGCGATTCCGCTGAGCAAAATATTGTCGGACGCGATGGTTGGCGCGGTGGCCAGCAGTGTTGACCACACCAAAGCGGACCCTTGCGCGTTGAGCCGAGTGACGAAAATATCGACGTCGTTGGTTTGGCCCGCGTATTGGGACTGGTACGATCCCGGAGTCACCGGAAAATTAGAGGCTTCCGTTGTGCCCGCGGCCGTTACTACGCCGTTAGCATCCACGGCCAGCGCGGAAACAGCGGTGCTGGGTGGAAACCCGCAAGGTCCGGCCGGGACCTGCTGGCTGCCCAGCAATGTGGAATAAGTCAACGTGTATGGCTTTTGTGTGGACTGCGCCAGCTTCGCGATGAATCCGTAGGTTGGCGGGCCATCCCACGAACACCCCGCGGGTGGGGACGTGTTTCCGTACTGGCTCATGAACGCGCCCGCCGTCAGCGGAAAGTCCGATTGAAACGAATATCCGCCCACGTACAAATTTCCGTTGGTATCGATCGCAACGGTATTGATACGCGTGTAGCCCTTGGGATCCACGCCTCCAAACGGGTTGGCCATCAACAGCTTTGTGCCGCTGCTATCCACCTCGGCAATCATGCCCACTAACGGTTCATTCGTGGCGGTGCCGAATATTGCCGCTCCGACAATCCACAGATTGCCTTGAGGGTCCACCGCGGCGGCCGCAGGCGTGGCGTCGGACGCAATGCGAAAAGATGAGGTCGCGATTACGTTGCCGCCGGAATCCACGTTCGCTACGTCAATGCCCGACTGCGAATCGGACCCGACGACGAAGTTGTTCCCATGTCCATCCGGTGCGATGCAGCGGGGATTAAAACTAACGTTCGAAAGCGTGGATTGCTGCGCACGGGCGGTTGCAAACGAAAATACGAGCAAAGCCGCACACCTGAAAACAGCGGGGTACATCGCGAAGCTTCATTATATCTGGAGGATCGCGAGACCCGTCCTGTAGGCTTCTTCGAAGGCTGGCAGCCCGTTGCTGCCGCCGTTCACTAGACGCCGAGCTTCGCGCAAATCGCCAGCGTCGAGCGCGGCACGAATCTTGGTTTCGTGAAGTTTGAGGAAGCTCGCGAGCAATCGCGCCGCGATGCCCGGATCGTTAGCGAGCTCAGGATCGTCGATCAATTGACTCCCCAGTCCGATGGACGCGCCGTGCAGCGCGTAGTTGGAACGGCCGGTAAGTTGGATAAATCCGCGCCCTTTGAAGCGTTCACCGTCGGGTGGCCCAAGGTTGCCGAGGTCTACACGGGAATCGTACAGGTCGAAGGGCTCGCCTCCCGGTGATGTGTTGTAGTGGCTCTCGCCTTCGCTGATCGGCGCGAATCGCCCCGTCTCGGCGCCAATGGTCGCCAACGCCATCAGGACCATCGGCTTGTCGGCAAGCTGGGATGTCGCCAGCGCGTTGAACACCAGTGGAAGATTCGACTCGATATTCACGCGCGGCGCATACGGAAGTATTTGCCTCGCGATCTCCACCGTGATATCCGGAATCAGAGAAACGATATTCATGGAATGCCCCAGTGTAGGCCGCGCGAGCCCGTGAACAGCCCGTTTTATCGCATCGCGAAGGCGTGCCGGTATACAATGGCTGGCGGAGCGTTATGGCAAAAACATTGATTGCAATGGCCGTTTTGGGATGCTCGCTGGCGGGCGCGTTGCCGGCACAAACCGGAAATGGAAAAAGCGGAGCGTGTGACCGGGCGTGTCTCGAGGGCTTCGTCGATCAGTATCTGGACGCCGTGACGGCGCACGATCCGAAACTGGCTCCGCTGGCGAAAAACGTCAAGTTTACCGAGAACGGACAGAAGCTCGAGATCCCCGATGGACTGTGGAATTCGATGGCAGGCAAGGGGACGTACCGTCTGTTCGTGGACGATCCTGAGGCCGGTTCGGTGGCATTCATCGGCACCATTAAGGAAGAAGGGCGGACGCCTAATGAGCCGATTGCGGGCGTAATCGCGCTGCGATTGAAGTTGCAGAACCGGCAGATCTCGGAAGTGGAGACGTTTGTGGTGCGGAATCCGCAGACCGCCGAACGGTTGGAAAAGATCGGCACGCCGAATCATCTGTTCCTGGAAGCGGTGCCCGAATCTCAGCGCGGGTCGCGCGCGGATTTAATCAAGACGGCCAACATGTATTTTTCCGGAATGCAACAAAATGACGGCAAGGGCGTCTATCCTTTCACGGACGATTGCAACCGGATCGAGAATGGAATGCAAACCACCAACGCGCCTCTGAAGGATGGCCAAGCCCGGCCAGACCCGGCCACCGCGACGAATTATTCCTCCGCCTGGGGCTGTAAAGAGCAATTTCAATCCGGCTTGCTGCATTTTGTCACGCGCATCCGCGACCGCCGCTACGTCGCCGTGGATCGGGAACGCGGCCTGGTTTTCAGCTTCGCCTTTTTCGATCATTCGGCCGGAAAGACCCGCCATTTCGAAACTCCCAGTGGCCGCGCGGTAGTGGCGGGACCAACGCAGCCGTGGACCTGGGAGATTGCCGAGATGTTCAAAGTGGAAAATGGCAAACTGCACCAGATCGAAGCGGTGCTCGATCGCGCGCCCTACCGGATGATGTCGGGCTGGAGCAGTCCGGAAGATGGCATGTCGGATCGGGCGCTGGACGTGACGATGGGGAGCCGGTGAGCGAGCTGGGCGATTTTCAGATCCTCCTGATCGACGACCATCCGGCCGACGCGAAATTGTTCGAGCATGCGCTGCAGCAGGCTGCCACGCGCGCCAAGCTGTATTGGGTGGCGGCGGCCGAAGAAGGATTGGAATATTTGAAGCAAGAGGGCCGCTTCCAGGGCGCGGGCCGCGTGCGGCTGGTGGTGAGCGACCTCAGCATGCCAGGCATGGACGGATTCGACTTCCTGGCCCAGGTGCGGAAAAATCCGGCCTTAGCCATGATTCCGATCGTCGTGATGAGCAGTTCGCGGTCGCCTCGCGATGTAATGCGGTGCTATCAGCTCGGCGCTAATTCGTTCATCGTCAAACCGATGTCGCTCGAGACGTTTGTCTCAACCATCGGAACGCTGGTCCGGTATTGGCTGGATATCGTCGAACTTCCGGACCCCCGCTTATTCGATTAGCGGGTGCGAGCGCGAGCGCGCAATTCCTCAGCGGCACGAAACCAATCTTCGTCCGGCGATCCATCCGGACAGCCCCGCGCTTGCCAGAGTTCATGCGCCAGCGCCGCAATTTCAGAATGCCCGAACGCAGCGATGCCATGTCCAACCGTAGGGTTGGTTTGGGTATCGTGCTGAGCCTGGGAATGCTCATGAGCTTGCCTGGAAAGTTCGGTTCCAGTCAGGTGTTCCGGCTTCCCCTGCTGCTCGGCAACGCGGTGCGCGTGCGCTGCGGCGTCCTGTAACTCAGCGGCTCGTGGGTGGTTCTCGTAATGCGATCCGTCTTTGTAGCGAGTGGACATATGAGTTAGACACTCCTGCTCGTGCATAAGTATCCCTCTTTTTATGTTCAGCCGCACGCTACTGCGAGATTGTTTCCAACGCGAGATTGTTTGTGCGCGAGCCTAGCAGGCCAATGTCGAGCATTACGATCAGCATGCTTCCGGCTATGAACGTGAAGACTCCGCCCGCGCCGAAGCGGTCGAGAACAAATCCGATCACAAAAGAGCTGAAGACCACTGAAATGCGGCTCCAGGAATAGACGAAGCCTACGGCCCGGGCGCGGATGCGTGTGGGATAAAGCTCGGCCTGATAGGCATGGCACGAAAACGAAAGGATGTTGTTCGCCAGCGTGAGCAGGACGCCAAAGAATATCAGCAGCGCGGCAATGCTCATTTGTCCAAACAGCAGGCCCGCCAAAGCCACCACGAAAGCAGACAAAACGATTTGCCACTTCCGCTCGAGTTTGTCCGCGATCGCAGCTGCGAATAGCGGCCCAAACGGAGCAGCGATGGCGATGATGAAGGTGTAGCGCAGGCTGTTGGTGATAGGGATGCCGCGCTTGATCAGCAACGTCGGAACCCAGTTGGAAAAGCCGTAGAAGCCTACTGTCTGAAACAGATGGAAGACGATCAGCATGATGCTGCGCGTGCGGTAGGGTGGCCGCCACATTTCAGAGAAGCTGCCGCGACGGCGTGGTGCGGCGTCCGTGCGTTGCGCAATCCAGCGAGGACTTTCGGGAATCCGCCGCCGGATCCACCACACCAAAATCGCGCCAACCGCGCCGAGCAGGACTACCCAGCGCCAGCCGTCGAGCCCGAAGGGAGCGCGCGGAACCAAGAGCCACGCGAACAGCGCTACTACGGGCACCGCGCAAAATTGGATGGCCTGATTGACGGCGAACGCGCGTCCGCGCAAGTTGGCCGGAACCAGTTCCGAAAGATACGTGTCGATGGTGACGAGCTCCACTCCAACGCCGATGCCCGAAATGAAGCGCCAAAGGTTGAGGCCGAACGCATCGTGCTGGAACGCCATGATGACGCTCGCAACCGTGTACCAAAGCAGCGAGTAAGTGAAGATGGTGCGGCGTCCGAAACGGTCGGCCGCGAAGCTGACTAGCGCCGTACCTACGAAAAGCCCGGAAAACATCGCCGCCACGAAGCCCGCGATGCCGTTGGCAGGCAGAATGCCCGAGCGGATCAATCCTGGAGCAATGTAGCCGGCGAAGAAGATATCGTAAAACTCGAAGAAGCCACCGAGGGAAATCAGCGCAACTTGCGTCCAGACGTTGGTGGGCTTGGCACTGTTATGCACAGCTACGAGGTTACAATTGAACCGAGACTGGCGGATGACATGGAGCGCAAGACGAGCGGGATTGATCGTGCTCGCACTCTCACTCGCCCTCTTCCTGGCGATAACGAGCTTCGCTCAGCGCTTCCGCTCTCAAGAACAGGAAGAGGAAGGTCCGCGGCCGGTGTTTCCATCCCAATCGGAATTTCATTTCGTCCGGGCGGAGTACACGGACCTGCCTGAGTATCATCGCTTCTTTGGATATGCTTCGCGCGGAGCCCGCGGCGAAGGATGGTGGGTGGTGGATTGGCCGGATGCGGACGACCATTTTTCCCAAGGAGTTCAAAGATTGACCCGCATCGCGACCGGCGATCCACGCCACATGCGCTTCACCGACGAACACTTGTTCGATTATCCCTGGGTATACGCCACGCAAACCGGTTGGTGGAATCTCAGCGAAGCGGAGATTACCCGGCTGCGCGAATATCTGTTGCGCGGAGGCTTCCTGGTGGTGGATGATTTCTGGGGCGCCGATCAATGGGAGATTTTTCGCGACACCATGTCGCGCGTGCTGCCGGGCCACGCCATCCCCGATCTGGCCCAAACAGATTCGGTAATGCATGTTCTATTCGATATTCAGGATAAGGATCGCACCTTCATTCCGGGAACGCGTCATTTGCGGCGCGGCCCAGGCGGTACCATACGCGTCTATCAACCCGAAGGTTCCACGCCGGCCTGGCGCGCCATGTACGACGACCGGGGCCACATGGTGGTGGCAGTGAATTTCAATACCGACGTCGGCGATGCCTGGGAATATGCGGACTCACCGATTTATCCTGAGCAGATGACGGCGCTCGCTTATCGGTATGGGATCAATTATTTGATTTATTCCATGACGCACTAAGTCAGAGGCCCGGAATCGGTACGATTTCGCTATCTTTCTTGATCCCCAAGCGGATCGGCCGGGGTGGACCTTTGCGCGGGATAGTGACTTCGGCCCAGAGCTCGGGCGCGTCACGGCGAAAGCGGGCCGATTCGAAATCTGCCGGATGCTCGGGCATGAAGAAGACCACGCGTTGGTTATTGGTTCGATCGAAATATGGGCCGCCAGGATCAGGCGAGAGCAGGAGCGAAAGATACCGGCCGCGAATGGGAAGGTTCGGATCAAACCGCAGCGTCTTTACCCAAACGCGCGGACACGTCGCGCGATCGTAGACCAGCTTTCCAGCTAAGCTGAACACCAGCGAACACTGCAGCGCCCCGACGATTATTCCTTTGTGCAGCGAGTTCATGCCACCCCCCCGGCGTTTACACGCGCTACTAATTTGCGGCGCAACTTTTCCCAATACCAGGCGCCCGCAAGAAACACGACGCCGAGCACAATGAGGCTCGTCGAGCGGCCAAGCTTGTCCATGACTTTCGAAAAGTAAAAGAGCAGGATGGTGAGAGCGAAGCCGGCCATGCCGAGATTGACGCGTTCAGCGCGATATTCATGAATGCCCCAGGCGATCATGCCAGCCGATCCTAGAGCACACCACGCGAATATCAAAGGCGGATTGTGGTGGACCGTGAGGGCGCTGAGAACACCCACCCACAGCGCCGCCACGGCGTTCATCCATGCCGCAGTTCTTCGATAGAAGAACGAAAGACTGAGCGGTAGGAGAAATGCGCCGATCCAGCCGATGACGACCCACCGATCCAGGCTCGGCGTTCGCGCGGCTCCCCACCAGTTCCAAACGGCCAGAGTAAGAACGGCGGGGATCAGGCCCAGGCCGCCTATCCAGGCAAATGTACGCGCTACAGCGGGCTCGCCCGATTCAGTTCGCGAAGTCCAAGCGCTCAGATAACAAATCGCCAACAAAGTACAAAAGACGGCGACGACAGGATAAGCTCGCATAGGTTGTGATGCGGCTTCAATCCATTCGCCAATTAACCAGGCAGGAACCAGCAGCACCGAGGAGGCAAGCTGCGGCCAACCGCGCAATAGCCACCATCCGGCGAGCGCGCCGATGGCCCAGAGAAGAACGCCCGTGGGCCAATGCTCCTGCATGTTGAAGATCTGACCGGCGAGAAAAATGGCGCCACCTAGAGCCGCGGTGCCCACCGCGTGCAGGGTTACCGCCATAGCGGGAAATCGATCGGCGGAGAACGCGGCGGCCAGATGCGAACAACCGACGG
>Ga0210383_10005198_pt1 | contig 11451 bp, 9 predicted proteins | sample IncBWC14OmetaG_FD_160072 | JGI IMG/M metagenome (GOLD analysis project Ga0210383, IMG submission 160072) | Forest soil microbial communities from Barre Woods Harvard Forest LTER site, Petersham, Massachusetts, United States - Inc-BW-C-14-O ...
TTCGTGCTTGCGAAGATCACCGGACGCCCGAGCGAAACTGCCCACAACCGGAGGTTCGCAAAAAGCTGCTCTGTCGCGCCTCGCCCACCCGGGAACGGATCGACAATGGCGATAATCGCCTGGATCTGCTTGGTTACTGCCGCCCTAATCAGGCGAGGATCACCGGCATCCCAATTGATGAATGTTATCCAGCTTGCGTCGGCGAATTCAAAAGGATTGAGAGTTCGGCCAATCGATCCGGCTCCAGGTCGAAAAAAATCGTACTTGGTCGGAATCAGAAGGAGATTTCTAATCGCACCTGGAACGATGATCGTGGTGCCGCCGAGAATCCCGTTTTCTGCGGAGGTGGTGCCGCTCACCAAGGCGGCCGTTTTTCCAAGCAACTCGTCGTCTACCAGTTGATAACCACCAGGACCGAACCGAGCACCTCGCCAGACGAACAGATCGATCCCCTTCCCGCTTTCCTGCTTGCTGAGCTCCAGTAGACGGTTGAAATCGACGGAATCGGGACAGATCAATCCGATGTTCTTCCGGGCGCCCACCGGCCCTTGCCGCAACCACCAGAACCCGGCGAGACCGGCAAGGAAGATGACGCCGAGAGTGGCCGTGACGTCGAAGCGAGACGCCCAGTTCATCCGTCCCGGTTCCAGGATGATCCGGCGAACCGCCGTCAGCGCAATGAAATTGGCGAATACCACGACAAAGGAAAGGCCGCTGACACCGGTAATGGTCGAGATTTGCAACAGTGGCAGATTTGTCTGCAGAACCGTTCCAACAGCGTTCCACTGGGGAAGAAGCACTCCCCTTATCCACTCCAATACCGTCCAGGCCGCCGCCGTTAAGAAGGCCGCCCGCAAATGTGCGATGGATGTTTTCCAGGCCGCCGCACTGAACCCATATCCCGGCAAGATGGGAGAAACCTTGCGATCCCCGCTCTTGGCGGGTAACCGGACGAAGAGGCCGATAAAACTCCCCCAGATCGCTCCGAGCAACGCCAGGCTGCCGACGTTCGACACCCAATCGTTCGGGCGTCCGCCTGCCCAAAGCCAGGAAAATACCAGGGCCCCGAATGTGCCTCCAAACACCGCCCCCTGGATCAGCGAAGTGAACCAGCGACGCGGGAACAAGAGCAATCCGGCCAGAACAGGCGTGAACCCGATCCAGATCAGCCAATCATGGTTCCACGGAGGGAATGCCTTGGCGACCAGAACGCCCCCGGCGAGACTCAGCAAGATCGCCGATAGATGAAGCAGGAGAGGTTTCATAAACGAATGACCTGTCCCGCAATACCATGAATATCGTCCCGATCAAGACGGACAGTGCAGTGTCAGTGGAGAGGCCACTGGGTTGTCGGTTGTCAGTGGGAAAGGCCGCTAGGTTGTAGTTGTCGGTGGTCGGTTGTCAGTGGGAAAGGCCACTGGGTTGTCGGTTGTCAGTGGGAAAGGCCGCTAGGTTGTCAGTTGTCAGTGGTCGGTTGTTAGCGGGGAAGGCCACTGGGTTGTCGGTTGTCAGTGGGAAAGGCCGCTAGGTTGTCAGTTGTCAGTGGTCGGTTGTCAGTGGGAAAGGCCGCTAGGTTGTCAGTTGTCAGTGGTCGGTTGTCAGTGGGAAAGGCCGCTAGGTTGTCAGTTGTCGGTGGTCGGTTGTCAGTGGGAAAGGCCGCTAGGTTGTCAGTTGTCGGTGGTCGGTTGTCAGTGGAAAGGCCGCTAGGTTGTCAGTGGGCCTCTTTGATTGAAGGCGGGTAATCGGAGCGTGGCTCGCGCTTCGAGTAATCCAGCCAACAACAACTTTGAGGCATTCCCCACTGACAACTGACAACTGACAACTGACAACTGACAACTGGCAACCGACAACCCAGCGGCCACTGACACTGATTACCTGGCTCCGAGGGTCGGAATCAGCTCGAGGGCACATCGCCAGGCAACAATGATTAACAGGGGAAAAACCGCGGGATTGAACTTCTGCGGCAGAAGGAAAGAGAAACAAACGAAAACGACAGCTGCCAGAAAGGCAAACCACAAATACCATCGAAGAAATACCGGCCGCCGCTTAGCGAACAACAGCCAGAGACCGGCGGGAAGGTGCAAAGGTACGAGCCACAAAAGGTTGTAATTTTCGTGCAATACCCAGAGGCGCGTCCAGAAGGAGACCCCCAGAACAAAAGTACCCAGAAGACCGAGGATCATCAAAAAAAAGGCTGTCGGCCACCTGGAATGCCCTTTCCTGCGCATATACCAGAAGAGAAACCAAAGACCCCCGCCGCTGGAGAAGACGCAGATCGGACTGAGGAAAGGCGAGGTCACAGCCAAAACTTCCGGGGGAAAGATTACTTTTTTTTCCTCAACCAGGTTTTGATCCCCGTTCTTACTGGTCTGCACGGCGCGTTCCAGGTTTGCAGGCAGGAAGCATGCTTCTCGCGGGCTCGCCAGTCGATCGACCGTCGCACCGAGCAGCAGGGAGACCCCAAACCCGATCCAGGGCATCCGGGCAAAATAAGGATCCAGCATCTCTCGGAACGTCTGCTTGCCGGCTTCTCGCAAGAGCACCGGAGAACCCGTGACCCGCTCGATAACATCTCGCGGTCGTGTGGAGCAATTATCCAGGATGAAGTCGTACGGATAGAATCGGTTTTCAGGGAGAAGATTGATCTCGAGCGCTTCGAATAACGCTTGCCTCTGGGCCGGCGAAAGGTTCAGCAGGAGCTCCGTAACGCCTTGACCGTACGCTCCAACCGTCCGGATCTCCTCTTCGCCTGGTCCGACGGCCAGCTGGTAGCGCAGATCACCATGAACGAATTTGACGTAGAAATTCTGGGTCTCGAAATCGAAGACTCCATAATTATACAAGCGATCCATGCCAAGGAAATCGTCTCTCACTCTGATCGCACTGTGGCCAAATGCTTGATAAAGTTCCTCGCCCGGCGTGTAAGTTATCAGAGAAACCTGAGCGCTATCGCTTAGCCGAGGCAACCGACTGGCGAGATCATTTTGAGCAGACTCAGCTTCTTGAGCAGAAGCCGACAGAAAGGGAATCAGAAGGACGAAAAGGAAGATCGCTCGCAAAAAGTTCGCCACCAGTAGTTGCTGAGGAGAGTTAAGCGTCAACCCTCTCGTGTGCGTCTTCCTGTAGCCATGCCCATAGACTGTCCAGGGCGGCCGCGAGATTCGCTTTCACCTCACTCAGCGAATCCGAAGAGACGTCGGAGTTTTTACCGAATAGATAAAATTTGATCTTCGGTTCCGTCCCGGAAGGCCGCACGGCAATTCGCCTCGCATCAGCAAGCTCGAAGATTGTCAGCTTTTCTTTTGGTAGAAGGTCCCCTTCCACATCGCGGATTCTTCCAGTGGAAAAATCTTGCACCAAGACAACATTCGACCTGTCGATCTCACTCGGCGGATTGGCGTTGTAGGACTCGGCAAGGCGGCGAATCTTTTCGGCGCCCTCAGCCCCCTCAAACGCAAGCCAACAGGTCTTCTCGAAGTAACAGCCGTACTCGAGATAGATCTGGTCCAGTTGTTGATCAAGCGTCAATCCTCTCGATTTGGCGTAAACAGCCACCTCGGCGGACATGATCGCCGCTCCGTTGCCATCTTTGTCGCGGACAAAATCGGCGCCGCTGTACCCGTAACTCTCTTCGCCCCCAAAAACGTAAAAACCGGAATTCTGCAATCGAGCCGACCGCGTTTCCGATTCCGGCAAAGCCCGGTACACCTGGCGAATTTCCTCCGGTAAAGCCGCCTCGTATTTTCCAAGTTTTGCGCCGATATACTTGAATCCAGTGAGGGTTTCGACGCAACGGAGCCCCTCTCGCTGGGCAATGGCCTTTTGCAGATCTGTCGTGACAACGGTCTTGAGAATGACTGCGCGCGCCTTGTTTTCATCGTTCAATACCGCCTGCTCTTTCAACGTTTTTGTTCGGTAAAGGGCCAGCAGAGATCCGATTTGATTGCCGTTCAGGAGTTGCATTTTCCCGAATTGATCACGAAAAGCGATCCCCATGCGATCGGCATCCGGGTCAGTTCCAATCACCATGTCTGCCTGCTCCGTTTCGGCCAACGCAATCCCCATGGCCAGAGCATCTGCGTTTTCCGGATTCGGAGATTTCACCGTCGAGAAGGAACCGTCGGGTTTGTCCTGCTCCGCAACGGTCAATACGTTGAACCCTAAATCGCGCAACACCGGAACCGAAATGATTCCGCCTGTCCCATGAATGGCTGTAAAAACGATCTTCACCTCGTTCTGGCATGCGACCATGTCCGGGCGGAGCACAAGGGTCCGCAGACGAGCCTTGTAGATTTCGTCAAGCTCCTCACCGAGATAGACCAATTTGCCCTGCTGGCATTCGGGGAGTGGCTCATAGACTTCGCCCGCAACGGTATTAACGAGTCCGATGATGGCCCCGGCATGCGGTTCCACCACTTGGGCTCCGTCCGAAAAGTAGACCTTGTAACCATTGTCATGCAGAGGGTTGTGGCTCGCCGTAATGACAACTCCGGCGGTCGAGTTTGTGTGGCGAACAGCAAAGGAGAGCTCCGGAGTTGAACGGCTGGCTTTGAAAAGAAAAACGTTGCACCCATTCTCGGTCGCCACCTTCGCCGCGAACTCTCCGAATTCTCGTGAGAAAAAGCGGGTGTCGTAAGCAATCGCCAGGCTCGGCGTCGCCTTAGAATGACTTTTCTCCAGGTACTCTTTGAGGTAGCGAACAAGTCCTTGCGTGGCGCGACTGATATTATAAAAGTTCATCGCGTTGGTGCCGACACATGGGAACTCCGGACAGACGCTTCCGACCCTGCTTCCGACTTCCGCTCGAGTTACCAGTTTCCCGATCGTCCGGCCCCGTAGTCCGCCGGTCCCAAACGAGATCGTCTTGAAAAAGCGGTCGTTCAATTCAGTCCAGGCCCTGTTCTCCGTCAATTCCTCGATCACCGTCGCGTAAAGCGGATTGTTCCCGCCGGAAAGTAACTGCAGGATATTGGAGACACTGGTTGCCAGAAGCCGGTCTTCGTGCACTGCGAGCTCGAGAGTTTCGCGCAGATCGCTCATAGGTTAAGCCTGTAGCCATCGCCGTGGACACGCAAACGTTTATGATTCCGACAGAAAAAATTTTGGTTGCAGCCGAAAAACGGCGCTCCATTCGGACCGGCCAAACCAACGCCGTTAGGCTATTGGACGGCTCCGGGGACGGTTTGCCCGGTCTGACCATCGACGATTTCGCCGGTCGCTGGATGGTTCAGACGCAGGATGAACGCGAACCGACGCTTGACCCCAATCTGGGATATCTCTCGCTCTATTGGAAACCGATGCTAAAAGCCGGCATAACCGGCGCAAAACATCTGGGAGGAACACTCGTCCAAGAGCCTTTTTGGGTCCTGGAGTCCGGGCTGCAATTCGAGATCGATTTTCGAGCCGGCTATTCTCCCGGGCTCTTTCTCGACCAGCGAATTAATCGAAACAAGCTCCGGAGCCTAGTCAGAGACATGACGCTTCTGAATACCTTCTCCTACACGTGCGCTTTCGGTGTGGCAGCCGCCATTGGTGGCGCGTCCACTGTGAACCTCGATCTCTCACGCCACTATCTCGATTGGGGAAAACGGAATTACGAAATCAATCGGATCAGCTCAGACCATCACGATTTTATCTTTGGGGATGTTTTCGATTGGTTGGGACGTTTTCAGCGGCGAGGCAGAACATTCGACGTCATCGTTTTGGATCCGCCCACTTTTTCAAGGGATCGAAAGTCAAAAGTCTTCAGAATTCAAGAGGACTATGGCGAATTGGCCAATCTCGCCTGCAACTGCTTGAGTAAGAACGGACGGCTGTTCTGTTCCACGAACTTTCGCGGGATGACCTTCAATGAATTCCTGCGAATCCTTAGAACCGCCATCAACCGCCCATTTAAGGCCGTGGCCGGATCGATGCCACCCGATTTTACCGGGGACAGATATTTGAAATCAATCTGGATGGAGTTCTGAGAGTAAGCTCTCAGAAAACGCAAAGCCGGACGCTTCGCATACTTGCATTTTCGCTTTTTTCTGTCATCAAGGATCAGCCTGAACGCTGAACGCCGACCATCCATGACTCGTTTAATTGTTGTCGCTCTTTGCATCGCCACTTGCGCTCTGACTGGTTGCAATAGCCGAACCCGCGATGCCGTTCGATGGGAGCAGATTGCTGAAGCGCAAAGGACCGTTAAAAATGTTCAGCCCTGGTCCGAAGCAAGAAGGCCCTGGGCAAGCGTGCAATATCACAACGGGACCGCCTGGTAGCAGCGGGGGGGACCCTGTCGGCGAAACGGCGCGTTGGCCGTCGCAGGCGCCACACATCAACGCCCGCGATGATAACAGAAAATGTCGAATTCCGGAGTTTCCCGAATCGTTTCTGAGATTGCGAACTGGGACTCGAACTCCGGAAAATAGGCGTCTCCTTCGTGTTCTTCCTTGACAATAGTCACATAGATCGTTTCGCAGCGATCCAGCAATGCTCCGTAAATCTCCGCGCCTCCAATGACAAATATTTCTTTCCCATCCGCTTGGTAGAGAGCCGGATCGAAAGTTTGCAAATCGCGGATCAACTCGACCCCCGCGAAGTTTCCGGTGCGAGTGACGACCAGATTGTGGCGGCCCGGCAGCGGCTTGCCAATCGATTCGAACGTTTTGCGACCCATCAGGATGGAATGACCCATGGTCACCTCCTTGAACCACCTTTGCTCGCCTCGGAGACGCCAGGGAATCCGGTTATTTTTTCCAATCACCCGCTTCCGGGTCATCGCCACGATCGCCTTCATCTGTCTAGAAAGAAGCCAGAAACCGAGAAGCCAAGAAGCCAAGAAGCCAAGAAGCTGAATAGATGCCTTTGAGTGATGGGCTGGCGCTCATTGCGATTGCTTGGCTCCTTGGCTCCTTGCCTCCTTGACTCCTTGGCTCCTTGGCTTCTTGGCCTCTTGGCCTCTTGGCTTCTCGATTAAACCGCGATCGGCGCTTTAATGCTCGGATACGGATCGTAGCCGATCAGCTGGATGTCTTCGTACCGAAAGTCGGCTAGCCGTTCCGGCACGCGACCGAAACGTAGAACCGGGAGAGGACGCGGAGAGCGGTTCAATTGCTCATGAACCTGTTCCAGATGATTCCGGTAGATATGGATATCTCCGAACGTGTGAACAAATTCTCCAGGCGACAATCCGCAAACCGCCGCGACCATCTCGGTCAGCAATGCGTACGAGGCTATGTTAAACGGAACCCCGAGAAACAGATCGGCGCTCCGTTGATAGAGTTGGCAGCTCAACTTTCTTTCCTGAACATAAAATTGGAACATCGCATGACATGGGGGCAACGCCATCTCGCCGATCTCCCCGGGATTCCACGCGGTAACGATCAGACGCCGGCTGTCGGGATTCTTCCGTATGTCCCTGATTAATTGCTCCAACTGATTGATCGAGCGGCCATCGGAAGCACGCCAATTGCACCATTGCGCTCCGTAAATCCGGCCAAGATCCCCTTTTTCATCGGCCCACTCGTCCCAGATCGTCACGCCATGCTCGTGGAGGAAGCGAACATTCGTTTCGCCGCGGATAAACCAAAGCAGCTCAAATACGACGGATTTAAAATGCACGCGTTTAGTCGTGAGAAGCGGGAAACCCCTGGCGAGATCAAATCGGACCTGGGCCCCAAAATAGGAAATGGTACCAACACCGGTGCGATCTTCTTTGGGTTTGCCTTTTTCGAGAACTAAGCGAAGCAAGTCGTGGTATTCTTTCACGCGGAAAAGGAATGATCAGAGAATTACAGGTCCCGGACAATGTCCAAGGCAAACTTCTTGGCCGACCGTCGGGGGAATGGCAACTGCTATTTTAAAATTCTAGGACGATGCACTCGCCGCAACTATCCGGACTCGTGGACACTCAGAATCAGCCTGATCATCGGGAAGTGGCTATCGACCGCGTCGGAGTCACGAATCTCCGGTTCCCGGTCCAGGTCAGAGATAAAGCGCATTCCTCGCAAAACACCGTGGCGACGGTTTCACTGACGGTTGATTTGCCGCACCATTTCAAGGGTACGCACATGAGCCGGTTTATCGAGGTGTTGAACGAGCACGGCTCGGTGATCCACGTCGACAATATCAAAGTCATCCTCCAACATCTCCAAAAACGACTCAACTCCAAGCAGGCACACGTCGCGTTCGAATTCCCGTTTTTTATCGAGAAGCGCGCACCGATCACCGGTGCGGTGGGTTTAGTGGATTACTCAGTCAAGCTGACGGCCACCGCCACTCACGATGACAGAGATTTCGTCGTAACGGTTGTCGTTCCCGTCACCACCCTCTGCCCATGTTCGAAGGCGATCAGTCGATACGGAGCACATAATCAGCGCAGCCAGGTCACGTTTGCGGTTCGTTTCAATAAGCCCATTTGGATTGAAGATCTCATTCAGATGGCGGAATCTGCCGCCAGTTCCGAATTGTACAGCCTGCTGAAGCGGCCGGACGAAAAAGCGGTCACAGAACGGGCCTACGAACATCCAGTCTTCGTCGAAGACCTGGTCCGCAATATCGCGGTAATGGCCAATCAAGACACGCGGATAGACTGGTACAGGGTTGAGGCAGAGAACTACGAGTCGATTCACAACCACAACGCCTACGCCATGATTGAGAAGGGGTGAGAGTACGTACGGGTGATTCCAACCGTGCTTGTCCTCGAGGTTTTCAGTTGCAGCGCAGAGATTTGGTAATACTTTCACTGCTCGTTTCCCTGACGGGTTGGTAGCTCAACGGTAGAGCAGCGCCCTTTTAAGGCGTTGGTTGTGGGTTCGAGCCCCACCCAACCCAAATCTGCTATTTGGCTTCGAAAGTCCGCTGAGCCGCTATGGAAGCCATTCGGCGGGCGGTGTAACACAATCCGATCAGCAATTTCATACCGTTGACTGTTGCTATTTGTTGCTCTTTTTCCGGGCCACTTTGGCCGATTTGACCTTTCTGACCCCTGATTGGGATGCGTTTAAGTGCTATTGGTACCGATTTGGCCGGTTCCAGAACACCGGCAACCGCCCCTCGAGGTTTGAGAACCGGCAAAACGCCATCGGTTCAAACTCTTTCGTCCCCTTCTTAAGTCGAGACACCTCAGCAAACCAAATGTCGTTTCTCGGTTCCGGCAGAATCTCGCGCTTCTCCAGCCTCGATTGGATATCTTCCTCGACTATCTCGACAAGCTTGGCATACGCCGCTATCCGATTCTCGTCGTGGCACACACCTCCCACGAAGAGCACTGGACAGTCACCAATGAAAACCTGATCCTCGTCGGACCAACGAACAAGGGATAACGGTCACTTGGTTTTCCGCGCGTTTTCGATCGCTCTGCCAACATTTTTTTCTTCATAGTTCTTGGCGTCGTCACCGTCTGCACCTGAAAGCGAAACGTGCTCTGCCACTTTAGGGTGCTTAAAACACACGGTGCGAACCTTTTTGCCGGTCAAGATACCATCCAGATTTTTTCGGATCTCGGACGAGCTCTCGAATCTTGCGTGGCCATGTGACAATCCTTTTAGCCATGAAGCTAGTATCTTTGAAGTCGAATAAACCGTGTGATTTAATTTCGCGCCAGTTCGCAGAGCTCCGAGGGGATCGCTCTCGGCGATTCCAGGCCAACTCCGAACCGCTTTCGCAAGGGAATGCGCATAGTCACCGTGGTGCCCTCTCCAACCTCGCTACGCACCTCCAGCTGAAACGAGCGCCCGAACAATCCTTGCAGGCGCCGGCGCAACAGCACGAGGGCGTGCACCCGCTGGCGCTCTGCGAAGAAAACATGTTCGACTTCCGTCGGGGGTACGCCTTGCCCGTCATCCCTGATGCTCATCTCTAGCCACTGTCCCGTCGGACGTACCGCGAGTTCGATCCGGCCGGCCCTCGGCGAGGAGCGGAGTCCATGATGGACCGCGTTCTCGACCAGCGGCTGGAAGGAGAAAGGCAGCGTTAGAGCCTTCAACAAACACGGATCGATCGTCTGCTCCACCTTCAATCGGTCACCGAGTCGCAGTGACTCGATCTCTAGATAATCACGCACTACCGCCAGCTCTTCCTCCATAGTTACCAGCAGTCGCTCGTGTTGATCGAAACTGGCCCGTAGAAATTGGCGCAAGCGGCGCACCACACGTGGGACTTCGCGTGGAGCGATCCTCGAAAGCGCTGCTAACGTATTCAGAGCATTGAACAAAAAATGAGGATTCATGCGCGCTTGCAGGGCGCGCGCCTCGGCCGAAGCCGCCGCCCGGGTTTGCTCGTCACGGTCACGGACCTGCTCAATGATAGCCAGAATCAATGCCGCGCCCAAACCTTGCAACACAGGGGCCATGCCGATCTCCTCGAGCCTGTGCAGTATCGCGGCCGGATGAGGAGCGAAGAAGAGCAAGCCACTCCGCAGCAACGATACCCCAAAAGTCAGACTGAATCCCGTCAGCGGATGTTGCGCCAGCTTAGGGCGCCACCGGCACAGCCACCCTCCAGCCAAACCACCGCCCAACATGGAAGTGGTGATGGCGCCTAACGGCAGGCCGTGGTGCGCAACGGCTAACCAGGTGACAAACACGCCGACGGCCAGTCCCACCCAAGGACCCGCTACCAGACCGGCCGCGCAGACCGCCACGATTCGTTCGTTGAGCAAGCCGGCGTCTGAAACAGCGGCTTCTTCGACGAGACCCAGAATCGTAAAGACCAGCAGAACCGCTCCTTGATCGCGCCTCGATAGTAGAGAACGTTCGAGATTCCTGAATCCCGGCACCAGTGTGAGCGCGAAGGCTGCCGCGACTAGTACGCAAACGTCATTAAATATAGTATTCATCGCCAAGACCCCGGAATTGACTACTAAAAGGAGGATAAGAGTTGCGAGGGAACCGCTTCATGTCAGTGCTCCCTCTGCTGCCAGGACGAAAACTGGTCTTCTGAGACCGTGACTACCACGACACTCCATTCTGCAAAGGCCCATGCAGCCGAAACCGATTGCTGAGACTCTCAGATTACTTTTTCCGAGTTTGCGTTTTTGCATTTCGTTTTCCTTTCGTTAAGTCGTGGCGGGACCTGCGCCGGCCATCGCGGCCTAGACCTCAGCCCCATACGCTGATAGGTTATTTGAAAGACGTCTCCGCCACTTCAAAACGACCGTACATTAGTGAATAAGAATCCGGTATGGCGATCCTCGGCAATACTTGGAGAATTCTCCAACTAAGTAGACCAACGCATCAATCGAAGGCGATTTTCCCCCATGAGTAGCAAATCACAGTCCCGAGTGGCACGGCCGATGGACCGGTCGGAGATCGAGCGGCAGGAACTCGCGGCAGCAATCCGGCGCGCGCTGCCGCGGGACGGATCTGTCGAGATGCAGCCTGGAATTACCCTATTCCGGGCTTCAACTCCAACCAAACCCGTCTATGGAATCTCCGAAGCAAGCCTTTGCCTCGTCGCAGAGGGAGC
>Ga0210383_10005199_pt1 | contig 11451 bp, 12 predicted proteins | sample IncBWC14OmetaG_FD_160072 | JGI IMG/M metagenome (GOLD analysis project Ga0210383, IMG submission 160072) | Forest soil microbial communities from Barre Woods Harvard Forest LTER site, Petersham, Massachusetts, United States - Inc-BW-C-14-O ...
CTGTTTTTTTTTTGGCGGAGACCAAATTTTGCACCAAAGTAAGCGGCCTCTAAGCTCCTCTAAGTGAACGGCACCATAAGAATTGAGCTAAAGTCTACTAGCATACTTGGGTGACCGAAGTTTATTAAAGTCCATCACGTGAATAGCGAAGCTTCCCAAGGAATTCTATGCTGCGGAAGTTGGCAGAGGTTACAATATTAGCAAGAGATAATAACATGTAAAGTGGTGGTGCAATATAGAATCTATGTGGTTCGAGCGAGTTGAGAGATGGCAAAAACAATAGTGATTCTCATTGTGGTCGACAGTCCGGCTCTGGGCCCATTCCCCCCTCATATCCATCCCCGTCGTCGTTTTCGTCCTCCCAATCATCTTCATCTCCTTCGCCGAACTGGGATGAAAAGCCGTGATCAAAGAAGTCTGGGCTAGCCGGGAAAGACCGAGCACGCACATCCACAATGTCACTCTCTTCAAACTCTGCGTCGTCGACTACCGTTGGCCTAGTCCCTAGATCCTCCTTTTTGGGGGGGAGTAGCGATGCGAGGGCCTGTTACAAGGAGAAAAATCATTGACTATCTTAGAACGATATACATGAGATATCTTGTGTGGTCTAACCTTTTGGTCAACAGTCTTCAGCCATTCCTTATCAGGCATCTCAATGGCAAAGATAACGTAAAGATCGCCTTTTTGGTCTGGTCGCTTGTAGACCGGCATTCCTTCACCCCGTACCACAATGGAGTCGTCAGGTTTGATGATTTTGCCAGGCGGAGTGGTGACTTGCACGCCACGGCCATCCAGGTGTCTAATCAATATCCGAGAGAAGCCCAGTAGAGCTTCTGATAGCGTGATTGTGACATTTGTGAGGAGGTCATTGCCTGAACGCTCGAACGAGTCGTGCGGACTGGCTTTGAGGATGAATACCACGTCACCAGCGGGGATTCCAGGCTACAGAGGCGTGTAAGTGAGTTTTCATCGTTTAAATCAGGAAGGATCTCGCCTCTTGATCACCAGCGCCCGCCAGAACAATGCGTTGTCGATCTGTCATGCCTTTCTCGACAAATATCTCTTGGCGAGTCTTTTCCGTGACGGTTTTCTCGCCCTTGCATTTTTTACATCTGCAATTTTCATTGCCATCGATCAGGGAAGTCACGGATGGATGAGCCAAAAAGGTATACTTGTCTTTCTCTCTTAGCTTCTCTCCAGTACTTTCACAATCGTGGCATGCAATTCTTGATGTGCCCAACCGTGAGGGTGAGATCTTAAGGAAGAATATTGTGGATGTCCAACGAGAGATTGCGTGAAATGTACGGACCTGACTGTGCACGAATGTCCAGCCCTTGCCCTCACACTTTACACAGGTTTTTGGCTTTGCGTGCCCCCGTGCCCCCGACCTGCAATCCCGTGTGTGAGAATTGAAGATCAAAATGTAGCGATGACTGACCCTTTACACACACTGCATACCACCTCCTTCTCCATGTTCATCTTTACGGCCTTCCCATTGTATAAATCGTCCAGTGTAACATCGTAAGGGATTACAGAATCCTGCCCTTTGCCTCTCCGCCGACTAGGGCCTCCTGACTCAAATTCGAAACTAAATCCTCCACTGCCTGTAAAGAATTGTGCAAAGAAGTCGGCCGGGTCCACCCCTCCCGGACCATCGCGCCCTCCTAGACCGGCCATACCCCGCGCGTCATAAGATTCTCGTAATTGTGAATCGCTAAGGATTTCATAGCTAGTAAAATAAAAGAAACTCGTATTAGTTTAGCTTTGAGAGAATGGCACTATCCAACGAACGCAGCTGCCATCTCTTGAAATTTCTGTCCCGCTTCAGGATCGTTGATGTTCTAAACATTGCGGTAAGTTTCTGAGACCGAAAGGGACAAGGGATACATATACCTTGTCCTATTGTACATTGTCCCTCTAGTTTGGATCGATGATTTAGATATAGCACAGTGAACATACTGGGTGGTGTTCTTTTGCCTGGAAGAAGTAAGGTCTCAAAATCGAGATTCTGACATGAAACCAGGCACCTTTTTCCGATATGCCTTCTTGATCTCGACTGTGGATTGAGCGTCAACCTTTTGTTCATGACAAAATGAAGCAGGCTCGATACCTTCGCTCGCATCTGGGGAGACACCGAGGAGCTCATAAAGCCCGGATTCGACGGGCACTACCGGACTTATCAGGATGTCCAGTGATATTGGTTATGAATTATTCGCTTACTTTTCAATCCGGTTTGAGTGTGAGTTCAAGTTGTCCACTGAGATTTTGGATTTTTGTCGGAGTTTGAAGTCCAAGCATCCGACTCGAGCCAGACACCTGACCTTTGTCCCCTCGGTTTTGCTACACCTGCTCACCGGTGAGTTCCTGTTTCGCGCGGAGATGTTCATGGCCTCTTGCCTTTCAAATGATGCTTTCAATTTATCTACATTGTCCTATTGGGTCTTCCCCAAGTGACGACTCACAGAACCTGAATATTAATGTTACCATACGCTTTGTTAAAGACCCGCTGAAGCTAACCTCTATTCTTTCAGGAATGGTTGGGTGATCCTTTCTGCATAAAAGGGTTGTTTACACTGCATTTCCCTATCGACGTTCTTCGTCCTCTCGAACGCTGATGCTTGTACATGACTATAGACTTACACCATGAACTTTTACTTCGAGGCTGCCAAGACTCTCGATCGTCTCGACGCGAAACAAGGTTCCATAAAGGGCATTCTGGCTACTCTTCCTGAGAAAGACAGGAAGAGAACTACTGCTCTGGTGATTGAGACGTTGAAATGTAAGAATCATACAAACTTGAACGAGTGACTAGTGACTATTCACCGTGTCCCTCCGTCCGTTCGCAGACAAACAGGTTCTGATAGACATCATAAAGGAGGCAAAACTCATGCAAGAAGAACGGAAGAAAATAACGTCTCTAAACTTGGCACTTGTGCTTGTACACGACATCCTCTTGTCAAGCGGTATTCAGGCCCGAGATGGACCTATAAAACAAGCTATCTTACGACATAAAACCCGCCTGCATGGCGAGTTCCAAAGAATCAAAATCAAACGCGGGGCCATATCTAACGCAGAGCTTGCGGAATCTGGGGATTCACGCACCGGTTTGTCCCAGCACTTTGATAATGACTGCCTGTATACATGGATCTTACCTATTCCGCGTAGTACGAATACCTCGTTATGTTCGTGTCAACACGGCTGCCTGGTCTACAGATAAGGCCATTGAAGTGTTCCTCACACAGGGCTTTACCCTGTCAGGTCCCTTCCAATCAAGGTGAATCTTCAGGCTCAGTTCAGTCAACAATTGCCCTGATCGTGGTTTTCTATCTGCACAGTAAAGGGTTTGCGAAAGACGATCACATTCCAGATCTGCTTCTATTTCCTCCCCAGACCTCATTCCACGATGATCCGTCGTACAAGTCGGGTAAGATCATCCTGCAGGATAAGGCATCATGCTTTCCTGCAGTCGTGCTTGCTCCCCCTGCCAGGGATGACAGCGTTGTCATCGACGCGACGGCTGCTCCTGGAAACAAGACCTCTCACTTGAGTGCCCTTATGCAAAATAAAGGAAAAGTCAGATCTCTATATCCCAGAACGTTTCAAGACCACTTACCTTTCCCTCCACCCTCAGCTATATGCCTTTGAGAAAGACCGTAAGCGGTTCTCCACGCTTACCATGATGCTGTCGAAAGCGAGGTGTAAAAACGTGGAGGCGGTTTACGCTGACTTTCTGACTGTGAATCCACTGGACCCCAAATATGCCTTGGCCACCCATATGTGAGTGATACTTGTATATTTACGGTTAGCGCCGATTACGGTGTTGAACTAACGGAACTGATGCATAGCCTTCTGGATCCGTCATGCAGTGGTTCGGGGATTGTGAACCGACTGGACCACCTTCTCGAGACAGGTGCCGAGTTTATTCTCTTGATCTCCGGCTTTCAAGCGCGCTAAACTGTAACTCCTAGAAGAGGATAATGAGGTTGGCCAGGATAACCGTCTCAACAAGTTGGCTGCTTTCCAACTTACGATGGTGAAACACGCCATGAAATGTATGCCTTTCGGTCATCACTCGCCACGTTACCCACCTGATATGATCTGCGGATGGAATGCTATAAATTAGTCCCCGGTGTGTTGAGAATCGTCTATTCCACGTGCAGCATCCACGCGACGGAAAACGAACTTGTTGTACGCGACGCTCTCAACTCCGATGAAGCTAAGGCTGGCCACTTCAAACTTGCTCCCCCAAATGACGTTTTACCCAGATGGCATCGACGTGGTTTGCAGGACAAAATGGATTCTTCTGGTAACGCGTTGTCATTGTTTCCAATTTCTTTTTCTCACTGTTTGACGTGAATTCAAGGTGATGCTACGTCGTTAGTACGCTGTTTGCCAGGTGAAGATGCTACCAATGGGTTTTTCGTCTCATGCTTTGTCAAAATCCCAGAGGACCTTCCGCTGGATAACAAGTGTCGAAAAAGGAAGGTGATTGACAGCAATTCACCGCGAGAGCGGAAGAAAAAGAAAAAGGCAATGCCTGCATCATGATTCAATTATGCAGGTTTTATGAAAGAAAACATGAATTTGTATATGAGTGGCCTCACATATCTAATGGGTAGCTTGCCTAAACTGAGTTCTTTTTATTTTATACCCTCAATTTTGTAGTGATGCCCAGGTTTGAACCTGAACTTTTGAGAACTGAACCAAAGTTCAATTCAAAGTTTGGTGGTTTGCCCTGAAGCCTATACTTAACCTAAGGTCCAGTTCAAGGTTCAGGTAAGTCATTTTAAAGTCAAAGGTAAGTAGTATTTTGTCTGAACCTGGGATAACTTTGCTAAAATTGAACCAAATGTGACAGTTTTTCAACTGAAATCTGGCAAAATAAAAATGTCAAGTATACCTGATGAACATCAAAGGCAGAGCAATGTCCTCAACACATGTTCTAGAGTCCTCAAATAACCTGCTTGAGTGTCATTGATATGTTGCAAATGAGCACATAAGTGATGTAATAAGTCCTGTTATGTGATCAGACATAAAAAATCATGCCTATGGTCATTGAATATCTTCTTGAATACTAAATGGTACTTTTGAGATTGTTTGGGTTTGGTTCATGGTTCAGATCTCAGTGAACATGTAGTGTATTGCATGGGTAAGGGTAATGCACAGGTTTTTCCCAGGGTATGGGTACAGGCACAAGTCACATCATGGTCATGTAGTCTGTTTGGCAATCACCTTGTGACCCAAACATTGCCAGGCTACATGTTTGTTCCTCACCAATCATGCGGCCTCATGTCTACCCAAACCGAACACAAGGTTGCACACAGCCACCCATAACACCAAAAACAACACATAATGTGTCAACCACCCACCACCAACCCATCCACACTCAGTGGGTCACAAGCCACCACCACCACATGTAGGACAGGAGAGGGAAAAGAGAAAATATAAGTAAATTTCAATTTTTCTCTTGTGTCCTCAACACTTACCACAACATCATCTCATGTTTCCATGTGAGACGACATGTTCATTCACAGTCCCTCACCACCATCTCCTCCCTCGCAAGCAAACATGAGAGGAGGTCCCACCACCACCACCTCACACAAATGTGAAACAGAAGTGATGCAGTCACCACCACATCACCACAATCAGTCCACTGGAACCACCACCATCTCCTCCCTCACAGGCAAACACAACCCACCACCCCCTTGCAGGGTGACATGTACCCACCTCCACCTCATCTCACGTCACCACTACCACCACCACCATCTCTCCCTCACAGGCAAACACAACCCACCACCATCCCCCTCATGGGGTGATGCATACCCACCTCCACCTCCTCTCGCATCCAAATGCAAGAGGAGTGCATGTACTCACCACCACCATCTCCCTTGTGGGTGACACATACCCACCTCCACCTCCTCTCACATCCAAACACAAGAGGAGTGCATGTACTCACCACCACCATCTCCCTTGTGGGTGACACATACCTACCACCACCTCCTCTCACATCCAAATGTGAGAGGAGTGCATGTACATACCCACCACCACCTCCCTGGCACCCACCAGCACCTCAACTGCCACTCAACATAGCAGACGTGGGCAGCATTAGGCTGCCCAGTCTATTAATTTCATTGAGTTTCTTTTAATATACATTAAATACACTATGTACAACAAACATGAGTAAGACCCATGGGTTATCCATGACGGGTACAGGTGCCGGGTATACCCAGGGTAAGAATTTGTGTGCCCCCCACAAAACCCAGACCCGTGAAGCGGGTATGGGTACCCCTGAAAATACCCAGGGGTTACCCATGCAATTCACTATGAACATGGCCAAACCTGGACCTGGGGTTTGGTTTGAGGTTTGGCCAAAGTGCTGAGCTGAAACCCAAGGTGTAATGGATTTTACCATTAACTAATACTTATTTGTATATGTTTGGCTGGAGCCTCTGGCTCCTAATTAGGACATCAGTATTTTCCCTCTCATGCAGACTCCCTTTGATTTATACATTGGTTGTGTACACCATGAGGTGTGAACTAAGAAATAGATGCAAGGTGTATGGTGCTGCTGTTATGCTCTAAACTGGGGGACAAGACTGTAAGCACATGTTGGGCCTGATTATGTAAGACCAGGGCTCCAATGAAGCAGACAAGCGAGGATAGACTTAGCAGGGACATATAGAGGACTTCAGCTTCAACCTATGAAGGTTGCACCCCTTGCACCCAATGGTCCCTGAATTTCACAGCACAAAGATTACTAAGTCTCAAGGACTCAGAGGGGAAGAGTCAGACAGAAAGCTAGGGTGAGGGTTAGTAAGCAGGTAATTGAAGGGGGGTAGTCTCAATACCAGCTATTACATAGGAAGACTCATGAGCAAGGGATTACTTCCTATAATGTCTGTGTAATGACTGTTACAATCACATGACTCATTACCATGACAATACTCAATCACGCCATCACTCCCATAGTCACAATCCGATCCCACATAATCATGTGACTCTTCCCACACACATCCCCGAGCTCATACGTTCCCCAACCTGTGAGCCAACCCCAATATGCTGTGCTCCATTCTTGTGGTGCACTCCGCCAAACACATGTTCCCACTTATGTGCATCGCCTCCCACACAGAATTATGTTTATGCCTTTACTTACCTTGTATTTTCTCCACTCTGATTCCTATGCCCCATGCTTCCCCCTCACTATATGTTCTCCTCCATATGACTTATGCCCACCTTCCCCATTGCACCCTGATTAGCCCCAATACTATTATGAGTTCCAATCTGACTTGTCTTAGTATTTAAACCACTAGTATTTACTCATGTACCCTAGTTCAAATATTGTTTGTTACCCCCACTATCCTTTGATGCTTAAGCTTTCCCTTGTCTATCTCCCTCTCTGAGTCCCACAAGACTTAGTATCCCGGCACTCTGAAATTCAAGAACACATTGGTGCCAGAGGCACAACCTTCGTAGGTTGAAGCTGAAGTTTTCTCATTGCGCTAAGTCTTCTTGTCCTTGTTCGTTCATCAGACCCTGATCACGTGATTGGGCCTGGTGCACACTTATGGTCTTTCCCTCCCCGGTTTAGAGCATAACAGTATATTCGAACTCATACTTGCCCACAACCTTGTCTTTCACTCAAGCTAGCACCCATCACCAAACCAAAACTTCTCGCCGAGCTGGTTCTCAGCAGCTACCAACTGTTACCACCCAACAAGCAACCTCCACTACTGCTGGTCCTGCCCCAGCTGGTACCTCCACTGGTAGAGGACCCCCAGGACCTCCAGATCATGATCCTCCAGATCCTGGTCCCCCAGACTGTGACCCAGGTCCTCCAAATGACAGTCCTGACAGGGATGGTCCCCTGGATGACCCCCTGGGTGGCAACCCCAGCAACCCTGGTGGTGCCCCACCCAATCCTGATCCAGATGATGACAATGGTCCAGCTGATCCTGACGATCATGAACCAGACTTACAAGCTAATTTGGCTGATGCCATTTTGGCTTTAGCTTATAGCATTGGATGACCCCATACTCAGCATAGCAAAGTCCGGGAACCTGATCAGTTTGACAGTTCCAATTCCCAGAAACTTTGATCATTTTTGGTGCAGTGTCAACTTAACTTTAATGACCGAGTAACTGCCTTTGCATCTGACAAGTCCAAAGTCAATTATGTTCTATCTTTCCTGAAGGGTACAGCTCTCAATTGGTTTGAGGCCACACTCCTTAGAATTCAGGAAGGTGGTGATCCCCCACCCTGGATCAACAATTACCCGTCCTTCATTTCAGAGTTATGCACTAATTTCAGACCTCATGATCCCATTGGTGACTGTCATGGATATTGGTATATTTACCCATCTCTCTCCTTTCACTTCAGTCTACACCCTCTTTAATCTTCCCTTATGCTTAGGGTTGCCGAAGTTTGGTTCCATCCGGTTCTTCAAGGATTTTCTTGAACCTAGAACCGGACTTTAGGTTCAGTTCAGCCAATTGGCCGAACTTCAAACCGGACCCTCGGTTCAGGTTCAGGATGGTCCAGTTCAGGTTCAGGAGGGGTTTGAACCCAGAACCGAACTTTTTTTATATGGAAAACACTGTAAAACAATTTAAAGCTAGGTAGACCACTACTTACTTGTACAGAGCCCTCACAATAGTTGTGAGATCCAAAGGATGACTCAGGCAGCAGTGGTAACGGCAATACAAAATCTAACACCTACCATTAAGCATGTCAACCATGCCTCTGACCGCTCAGAAATCTAAAGCAAGTCTAAAGTCGACAATTTGATGGTTGCTCAAACTGTTGTACACACAGCCTTGACAAACAACACACAATATCCTCCTCCAGATCTTGTCCGGATTGCTAAAAGTTCAAAAATAAGGTTCGGTTCGAACCAGGTTCAGAGATTTTGCACCAATGCACCTTGCCTGAACCCAGAACTGAACTTGTGGTCCAGTTCTGTGCAACCACAGAAACCTTGGACCAAACTTCGGTCTGGTTCTGAAAAGTTCAGGTTCGAACTTTGGTTCAGAACCAAACTGCAGCATCCCTACTTATGCTCATTTCCCCTTATTATATTAGTCTATCCCACTTTAATCCACTATTCCTACTTACTATACCTTCTACTATGGTTTATTCTACCCAGAATTACCCATTATTACTTGTACTACATTTATTTCTTGAATGTGTCCGCTTCAGTTTCCTTTTTTGGAAAGAACCAAACATGGTGTTGCCAAACATCCCTTTTGGGAATGCCACATGGCCAACACATGTTTGGGGCTATCCCAGAATGTCCAGGAATGTAGTAGAATCATTTGGAATGTCCTCCCTTGTTCTCTCTAATTCCAAGGTAGTAGTATATAAACTTGCAGCAGAGTAGAAGACCAGAAGCACCACTCAATCATCACTTACACTGTACTTAGCTACATTGTTGCCAATGCAATAACACTAGTTACCTTAATCCTTGTCTGAGATTAAGTCTAGATACCTTGTCTGAGCTCTATCTGCATCAGGTTCTCGTGTGACAATCTGATCACTCCTCATTCATGTGAGTAAATGAATCACTTCCATTCACATCTTCAACATCAGTCATGATTAGATAAGAAGTTTACATAATCACTTAGTGTACTCATCCTAGTACACCAATATTAACTCATATATTCTCTCAGAACCCCTATTCCTTAACAGTGACACTGAAGCAAACATTGAGTCCCTTTGTATGCACAATACCCAGCATATAACCAAGTATGTTGTTGAGTTCAACCAACTTGCTTCTCAGTTGGAATGGGGTCCTGTTGTAAGGGCACCCTAAGACTGAGGAGATCACTCAGGCTAGAAGGGGGAATCTGAAGTATATAAATGAACAAGGTCTAGATACATGATGGGCCCTACTCACCTAGAAGGGGGAATCCAAAGAGATAAACATAAGGAACCCCCAACTAGGTAAATTATGTGTATATACCCTAACTATACAGTACCAAGCCACCAAGTCAACTGTCAGACACAAGCAAGATCTAGGAACACAGGAACATGATATATACATAAGTGCAACATAATGTGGTAGAGTCTGTGGTATGTGTGGTGTGCTCCAAGGTTGGAGAGTGGTGCATGATGTGAGTCCAACATCAGAAAGTGGTGTGTGGCAACAGAACATGATGGAGAAGGTTGGAAACAGGTGTTCCCTGACATTTACCCCCCCCTCAAGGCATGGTGACTTGACATGGGGACCTCCAATTAGTAGCAGCATCCACTTGAGAGAAGGAAATTGAGTTGAATGTAGCTGTGTTGACCTGACACAGGGCTCTGGGGTTGAGGCGGTAGAAAGCTGCGACTACATCCAGTGCGTGGACATTATAGTGTGTGGTCCAGCTGTTGTGTCCGCTGTCGTAACCCTTCCACTTGATGAGATATTTGAGGCGACGCCAATGAACACGACTATTGAGGATCTCCTCAACCTCGAATTCCTCATTACCCTTGACTAGGATTGGTGGAGGTGGTGGTTTCATCCATCTACCAGGAATGGGGTCTACTGCCACAGGGTAGAGTTTCATGATTGGGAACACCGGGTAGAGGCACCAGAGGGAAGGGGGTAGCTTGACGCAGTAGGCCCCATGTCCTATGCGCCTTTCAACTGGGTATGGTCCAAGGTTGTGGTGGCTGAGCTTTCATGACAGACGGGTCATCTGTATATCACTGTTGTCGATCCAAACAAGGTCGCCAGGTTTTAGCTTGGGAGTGGGGGTCCTACAGCAGTTATAGTACAACACATACTTGTCTTTTGCTTTTGTGAGTGCCGCCCTTGCCTCTTCAAGTCCCCATGCCATGCAGTCCTTGAACTCATTCACCAACTCCACATGAGACCACAGCTGCTGCGGCTCAAAGCCCATGTGGGGGTGTCAGCCAGTATCTACCATGAACGGGGTCTGCTGCATTGAAGAGTGAATGTGGTTGTTGTATGCAAACTTGCCCAGGGGGAGGAGTTCGTCCCAGTCGTCCTGGTGCTCATTTACAAAGAGGCATAAGAACTACTCCATCTCTTGGTTGACACATTTGGTCTGGCCATCCATCTGTGGGTGGTATTCCATGGATGTTGCAAGCTTGATCCCAAGGAGCCTGTACAGTTCACATGTGAAGTCCACAACAAACTGTGGCCCACAATTGTTCTGGACCAAGTGGGGGAGCCCATGGTAGAGCCACGTGTTGCCTTCCGCATTGACCGTGGTGTGCGTGGGCATGAAGTGCACTCACTTTCCGACGCTATCGACTATGTTCATGATTGTGTCATAGCCATGTGCGTTGGGAAGCTCAACCATGAAGTCAACAGTGATTGTATCCCATCGCTCCTCTGGAGTCTCCATCAGATGTAGCTCGCCATGGGGCTTGTGGTGCTGGAGCTTGGTCTGCATGCAGAGGTCGCAGGTCTTGACATAGAGGCCGATGTAGTGGGACATCTGG
>Ga0210383_10005200_pt1 | contig 11451 bp, 9 predicted proteins | sample IncBWC14OmetaG_FD_160072 | JGI IMG/M metagenome (GOLD analysis project Ga0210383, IMG submission 160072) | Forest soil microbial communities from Barre Woods Harvard Forest LTER site, Petersham, Massachusetts, United States - Inc-BW-C-14-O ...
AGCGGCACGGGCTTCCCGGCGGAAGCGGTCCAGGGCCTGAGGGTTCTGGGCAACGTTGTCAGGAAGGAATTTCAGAGCAACGAAGCGTCCAAGATCACTGTCCTCGGCCTTGTACACCACACCCATCCCGCCGCCGCCGAGTTTCTCGACGATGCGATAGTGCGAGATGGTCTGCCCAATCATTGGGCGAAATCTTAGGACTAGGGATGGGGCAAGTCAATGAAGGTGAGGAATTTGGCGGTTTCTCGGCACGATGATTGACGAAAAATTACGCTCAAAACCCCTCAAAACGTGTGATGGCCTGCTAACAGCAGTTATCCTCCGACGTTCAAGAAGTCATTCCTATAGCTAGGGCAAGGTCCCAAGGGGGCTGGAAGTGTAACGGGAAAAGTTCGGGACGAGCTTTAAGCCTGTCGAGAACCAGCACGAATAACCTGGTTCTTAAATTAGTAACGCTGGAAACTCGGGGACTAACAGTGATGACCGACGTTCCATGCGAATCCACACCCACGACGGAGTATTCAGCCGTAATATCCACGCAAAATAGTTACTTGTATGTCGCCTTAAAGCCTAAAAGGGGCGGGTGGCCATTCTTGCCCTTGACTTGGTACCCTCCGACGAGGGTGCGCTTATCGTTGATCCCGCCGGCGTAAGTGAATATCGCCTTGGGGTAGTCGAACTTGTAGTATCTCCCAGCGTACAACAGTGCACCCCGACCGACGGCAGCGGAATCCGTCCAGAAATAAGTAACGTCACCCGCACTGTCAAGGTCGGAGGCATACGAGTCGACCGCGAGGGGGACATCAATAGTCGTGTATGTGTTGCCGTTGTCTTTTGTAACAGCAGACTCAACAAGGCCTTGCTGGTCCACGTACCACACGACGATCCAACCGGCATTGTTGATGCCCGAGGCAGCAGTCGTGCCAAAGGCTGCAGGCTCATCCAGAATCGTGTATTTCCTCCCCTTCAAGAGGAATCCGTGGGTTCTTCCGTTGCTGTCCACGTAGTCGCCGACGATCGCTCCCGTGTCGTTTATTCCGGAAGCAACCGAGGACACGGCGCTAGCAGGGCCGGGAATGTCCGTATATTTGCCGTTCTTGTAGAGAAATCCCACAGTGTTGCCGCTGGAATTGTTGTAGACGCCGACAACCGAAATCGCTCCGTTCGGATTCAGATTCTCGGGGCCGGTGGTGCCTGCCATCGCTTTCGGGTCGTCAAGTGTGGTCAGCTTTTTGCCGTTAAGAATATACCCGTGCGAGACCGAGTTCGTGTCTACGTACGAGCCCACTATCACTCCGGCGTTGTTGATCCCGCTGGGTCCAGTCTGCATTGCTCCGGCAACGTTGGCCTTGGTGAACGTAAAGGTGAGCTTCGGCGGATCGCCTGCGGTAGCACCGACCGTGCACGCCAACGCCAAACCCATTACCCATAGCATGGATCTGCAGTTTTTCATGGATTTTCTCCTGGTACGCACCAGACCCCTTCAGCAAATTGCTGTCTTGAAACCAAGAAACATGAATGGACACGCTTAAGATTCCAGAACGGGGCTCGAATGCTTAGAAAAAGCCGGCATCGGAGGTCGAGTCCGAGGCAACGAGAACAAAGGAAACATGTGCTTGAATGTGGGCTGGATTATGCTCCGTGGCGGCCGCCCTTGTCAATCTGCAAATGTTGACATCTGCAAATATGTTGCGTCTGTAAACGGGCGCTAGCGGCGGCTCAATGGTTATCGTTGGCGTAACATCGCGATTTCACTCATCGACTCGTTCCAGCCCCTCGGGTCCAGAAGAAATATTGCTCGGAAACAGCAACTCCAGAAATCATTGCTGGGGTCTCGGCGTCTCAGACAAATGATTCACCTGACTCCACAGCTTTCATTTCTTTCTTGCGTCGAAGATAGCTGTAGCCACAGTAAATCCACGTCAGCCACCGCTGGATGCTTCCCCTCGCGCCCCGCTTTATACAATTGCAGAATAGGTTTAACCTTTGTGGCTTTTCTTAGCTGGTTGTTCAATTCGCGCCAAGTCATTCTTAGTTTTCCTTCCTTTGTATCGCGCCAGTTAAAATTCCGCTCTCATCAACCTGACGTGAGATTCCGAACCACATTTCTCGCATTTCGCACGACTTCGTCAAAGGTCCGGATCTGAATGCGGTGACCTTTCCATACGCACATCAGGATTGACAGTGCTTTCTAAATGACCTCCGGAATCCTCTTCCGATCCTGAAAACCGAATTGCGGATCAATTTACGCCGTTATAATGACACCGGTGCACCGGTCTTTACTCGCACGGTGATAGCTATGACGCACGGCGGAATCAAAATAAATGGCGTCCCCCTCTTCCAGGCAGACCTGCTCAGAGCCGATGGTAAGTTCTAGCTTGCCGGAGATCAGATAAAGTAATTCGACACCCGGATGCTGGTGAGGCCGCGACCTTTCGGGCGCTACGGGTTGGAATTCGGCATAGAAAGCATTCAGCTTGCGCTCGGTTGCCTTAAAGTCCAGGCTTTCGAAGTTGTATGCGATGCTGCCTCCTCCGGGACTGTCAGGAAACCGCATGCGTTCTTTCTTGCGCGCGATCGCCACCACATGACGCTTGCGCTCGTCCGTGAAGAAATATTCCAATCCAACTCCAAAAACCAGTGCAATTCTCAGCAGAGTTGGGAGTGTCGGGAACAGCTTGCCGCGCTCCAGTTTTGATAGCATGGCCGCCGAGAGGCCGGTATGCTTTCCCAATTCCACTAATCCCATACTCTTCCGGAGGCGCAAGGTTCTAAGTTTTTCACCCAGGGCATAGGGTTTTAGACCGTCTTCAATCGTCTTGTTGACCATTCACCTCTCCTGTTTTCCCGCCAGTACAAACGCGCGCGAAGATTTTCACTGTTGCTCACACGAGTTGCATTGCTTGAGATCATTATCATATTAAGAAAAGAAATATTCTCTATAGTTAATACAGCAAAAGATTCGCTATTACAAGAAATCAAAAACAACAGCACTGGAGGAATAACAAAGTGAGAGCAGCAAGTTTTGTATTGATGTTGGGTGTTCTTGCGAGCGCGTTGCCGGCGACCGCCGGCTCCGGAAAAAACATCGTCGACATTGCGGTGTCCGACGGCAACTTTAAGACCCTGGTTGCGGCAATCCAAGCTGCCGGATTGGCGGAAACACTAGAGGGCAAAGGTCCCTTTACTGTGTTTGCTCCAACCGACGAGGCCTTCAACAAACTGCCGGCCGGCACTGTTGACACCCTTCTGAAACCGGAAAACAAAGAAAAGCTGAGATCGATTCTTCTCTACCACGTGGTCGCCGGCGATGTGACTGCGACCAAAGTGATGAAGATGTCGTCGGCGAAGACCCTCGATGGCCAAAACCTGAACGTTATGGTCAACGATGGGACGGTAATGGTCAACGACGCCAAGGTCATTAAGGCGGATGTGATGGCGTCCAACGGTGTGATCCACGTGATCGACACCGTGCTGATCCCCAAAAACTAAGTAACGGAGGAAAAATGAAAACCTTAGATGTAATCGCAGCAGTGCTTCTGGTGGTTGGCGGTCTAAATTGGGGTCTGGTAAGCGTAGCGCACTTCGACCTTGTCGCCGCCATTTTTGGAATGAAATTCGGCGAAACTTCAACTTTCAGCTCGATCGTCTACGCTCTTGTTGGACTTTCGGCTCTGTATCAGGCGGTATCGTTCAAGGGAATCCAGCACCGATGGGGGCAGGCAGAGGCAGTTCGAGCCCGCTAATGGGAACCAAAACCAGAGGGGGAGAGAAATTTCTTCTCTCCCCCATCCGGTCCAAAACTTCTTACGCTACTGCGAGGAGAATGAGGAGATTATGAAATCTTTTGTTTTGATTTGCTTTGCAATGCTAGCCCTGGGTGGGGGCGCGCTGGCGCAGAAAGATATCGCCGACAAAAGTTCAGGCGCCGTGGATGAGGCTACCGGTTTGCGAACTGTTATGGGCTGTCTCTCCAAAACTGATAAAACTTACGTCATCACCGGCGGCGCACCAGGTCCCAAACAATTCCGTCTCGTATCTGGAGATGTGTCATCTCTCAAAGGCAAGATTGGTCATACGATTGAAGTTGTCGGTATTGTCAGCAAGAACGATGCCTCGGCTAATCAGAATGGAATTTACAACGAAGGGACGACTACTGGCGTAGGTTATCTCACAGTCGATGTTCAGAAAATCAAGCAAATCTACGGGAATTGCAGTGGACCGGGCAAAGAGTGGGCCGGCGATCACATCTAGTGAATGCTGGAATCCGAAAGGGATAAAGAATCATCCCGAACCTTAAAACCCTACGACAGGTTAAGCCATAGAGGAGTGTGGATTTGTGCAGGGCAATCCGCTGGTCTTGCTGACCGGAGCCACCGGGTACATCGGAGGGCGTCTTCTCGACGCCCTTGAAAACGCCAATGTGCGAGTTCGTTGTTTGGCTCGACGCCCGGAATTCCTGAAGTCGCGTGTCTCCGCAGGAATCGAAGTTGTGAAGGGCGATTGCCTGGACCAAGCTTCACTCCTGCCGGCTTTGGCTGGAGTCCACACTTCTTATTATCTGGTTCACTCGATGGGCTCTTCAGGAAAATTTGAAGAGGAGGACCGCAGAGCGGCACGTAATTTCGCCACGGCGTCGCGCCAACAAGGCGTACGCCGCATCGTATATTTAGGCGGCCTCGGGGCCAACGAGCAGCCGTTGTCCCCCCACCTCCGGAGTCGTCAAGAAGTCGCAGATATGCTGCGTTCTTCTGAAATTCCCACCATTGAATTTCGCGCTTCGATCGTAATCGGTTCCGGAAGTCTTTCTTTCGAAATGATTCGGGCTCTGGTTCAGCGGCTGCCGGTGATGATCTGTCCCCGTTGGGTCAATGTAAAAGCCCAACCGATTGCAGTCGAAGATGTGATCGCGTACTTAACAGCCGCACTCGAGTTGCCCGGGGAACAGAGCTCCACATTCGAAATTGGTGGCTCCGACCAAGTCAGCTACGGCGACATCATGCAGGAATATGCACGGCAATGCGGCCTTCGCCGATGGATGATCCCGGTTCCCGTACTTACCCCTCGCCTTTCGAGTTTATGGTTGGGCTTGGTCACGCCCATTTATGCCCGTGTGGGGCGTAAGCTCGTCGATAGCATGCGCCATGCAACGCTAGTAAGGGACAAATCGGCACTAACCGTGTTCAATGTGAAGCCGAAAGGTTTGAAAGAAGCCATCGAGAGAGGACTTCGAAACGAGGACCGCCAGTTTGCGCTAACCCGCTGGTCGGATGCACTGTCTTCCAGCGGAAAGTCACAGTCTTGGGGTGGTGTGCAATTCGGGACAAGACTCGTCGACTCCAGAACCGCACAAGTCTCGGTTTCGCCGCATTTAGCTTTTGCTCCTGTCGAGAAGATCGGAGGTGCGAATGGTTGGTACTTCGCAAATATTCTTTGGTGGCTTCGGGGAGCTTTGGACCTGCTGGCAGGCGGAGTCGGCCTGCGTCGGGGGCGACGCGATCCTCACACCCTGGCCGCGGGCGATACTCTGGATTTCTGGCGAGTCGAGAGCGTTCAATCGGACCGTCGTCTGAATCTTGTCGCGGAAATGAAAGTCCCCGGCCGCGCGTGGCTTCAATTCGAGGTTGAACCAAATATCCGAGGCTCAGTGATCAGGCAGACCGCGATTTTCGATCCTGCCGGGTTGGGGGGACTTGTTTACTGGTACGCACTTTATCCCATTCATCGATGGATTTTCAACGGAATGCTCCAATCGATTGCCACCACCGCCGAGCGTTCGGCAAGAATTGCGGAGCCCCGACTTTAAAAGGCCATCCCTTTGGAGAGTCGCTGGTGTGCAGCTGGATTCCAAGCACTAAAGCATAAAATTCCCTGTTGGTCCTCCGTCCAGAAGTAATTCAGATATTACGGTTGGTAATGATAACTCGGCTTGTGGCAAGCTACCGCACTGCTCCCGGTTGACGAGCAAACAGGAAGTAATCCCTATGACGGTGAAAGCCAGGCTGGGAGAGGCGTCCGGATAGTTTACGTAATCACGTTACACTCAAAACTCCCCGACGGCAGGATGATGAGTGTAACCGCGATTTTTCGACAGCAACCCTTTTGAGATACGTCAACTCCACGCCTTTCATTGACTTGCGGACGCTTCCGCCATAGCATGTTTTGCACACATGATCGGCCTGACGATCTCGCACTACCGCATCGTCGAGAAACTTGGTGGCGGCGGAATGGGCGTGGTTTACAAAGCCGAAGACACGGAACTGGGTCGCTTCGTCGCCCTCAAGTTTTTGCCCGACGACGTGTCCGGCGATGCTCACGCGTTGGAGCGTTTTCGCCGCGAGGCACGGGCAGCCTCGGCGCTGAACCATCCTAATATCTGCACGATTTATGAGATTGGAAAGAATGGCGAGCGGAGCTTTATCGCCATGGAGTATCTGGAAGGCTTGACTCTGAAGCATCGCATCGGAGGAAAGCCTGTTGATCTGGAGACCCTACTTTCACTCGGCATCGAAATCGCCGATGCCCTGGATGCAGCTCATGCTCAGGGCATTGTGCATCGAGACATTAAGCCGGCGAACATTTTTGTGACCAAGCGCGGTCACGCAAAGATTTTGGATTTCGGATTGGCGAAAATTAACGCCTCCGGATCTGCGAGCCAGCCTGAAGCAGCGCGTACCGCGACTCTCGAAGCGCAAAACCTTACCAGCCCGGGTGCAGCACTGGGAACGGTAGCGTATATGTCGCCGGAACAGGTACGGGGCAAAGACTTGGACCCGCGCACGGATTTATTTTCCTTTGGCATAGTGCTCTACGAGATGGCGACTGGGGCATTGCCGTTTCGCGGTGATACCTCTGGAATAATTTTTGATGGCATCCTGAATCGAGTGCCGGTTTCGCCGGTACGTCTCAATCCCGATTTGCCGTCGCGACTGGAAGATCTCATTACTAAAGCGCTGGAGAAGGATCCCAAGTTGCGCTGCCAGAGCGCGGCCGAGATGCGGGCGGATCTGGAACGGCTTAAGCGCGACAGTAGCTCGCCGCAAGTCGCGTCCGCAGAAGCTGCGGGATCGCCAAGTGCCACCGGTGTTTCCGATACCGCCGGATTGCAGTCAGCGATGACGTCGGGAACGAAGGCCGCCTCTCCACCGACAGGCAACAGAAAGTATTGGCTTGTGGTTCTCTCGCTATTGCTGGTGGCAGGTATTTCGACGTTCATCTTTCGCAATCGCCTCTGGAATAACGGGCTGGCCCAGACGGGTTTCGAAAAATTTGAAATTTCCAGCATTACCTCGAGTGGCGACGTAGCGCTGGCTCGCATTTCCCCTGATGGCCGCTATCTGGCTTATGTAGTCCAGGCCAAAGGCCATTCGAGTATGTGGGTCCGGCAGATTGCAACCGCCACCGCGCTGCAAGTCGTGCCACCGACGCTCGACTCGATTTCAGACCTGACATTCACACGCGACGGCGACTTTATCTACTATTTCGCGAATCCGAGCTCTGGGCAGCACGGCATGATTTACCGGGTGGCGTCGCTGGGCGGAGCGTCGCGCGTGGTGATGGCGAGTACGGACTCCGGGGTGTCTTTTTCGCCGGATGGAAATCACATGGTGTACGCTCTGATCGCCAAGAGTGATGTTGTCGATTTAAACATCGCTGACCAGACCGGAAGTGGCGTTCATACTTTAGCGTCCTACCGGCAGGGCTTAGTAGGAACCCTCTACGCGCCCGCGGTGGCCTGGTCACCCGATGGACGAAGCATTGCGGTTCCCAAAACCGAACCAAGTCCTGACGGCAAGCCCGCAGGCTTATACCTCGTGGATGCGGTCACGGGGCAAGGGATGGTGCCAGTAGGGCCACGATGGCGGCAAATTAACGATTTCCAGTGGCTGCCCGATAGCAGCGGTTTACTTCTGGCGGCCCAGGACAGGACCGGATTTCCCGCGCAGATTTGGATGGTAAGCAGAGCCGATCGAATGCCCCGGCGGATTTCGAACGACTTGAACGACTATTTCTCTGTGAGCATCTCCTCCGATGGCAAGAAGATCGCCAGTGCACAGCAAAGCCAGTCTACTCAAGTTTGGGTGGGGCCTGCGGCCACGCCCGACCGATTGAGCCAAATCACAAACAACCGTAGAGATATTCGCTTGGCGTTCACGCCGGACGATCACATCGTCTATTTGAGCAATACGGTCGCTGGCTGGGACCTGTTTGCGACGGATACGGCGGGCGCAAATGTGCATCAGGTCAGCTACGACGGCCAATTCGTCAGCACTCCGGCGGTTTGTGAAAACGGCGCCAGCGTCTTTTATGATTCGGACGCGGACGGAACCGAGCACATCTGGCGCACTGACTTAAAGACCGGTTCCTCAAAGAAAATCACAAACGGATTGGGGGAACTCTCCCCCAAATGTGCGACTTCGTCAGAGTGGGTTTATTACCTCGGGCAGGTTGCAGGCGAAGGAACTCACATTTTCAAGATGCTACCCAGCGGAGAAAACGCGACGCGTTTGAGCGACCGCATATCTATCAGTCCGCCGTTCGTCTCGTTGGACGGGCGTTGGATCTCTTTCGCGGGACCCGACAAGCGAGGCGCAATCGTTGTTACAACAATTTCCGCTGAAGATGGTTCTGTCAAGGCCGTCACTGACGTTGTCAACACGATGGATCCGAATGTCCGGACTGGCGCGTGGATGCCCGACAGCCGAATTGCTGTCGTCGACATCCGTACCGGCGTACCAAATCTGTGGGCGACTTCAATTCTTAAAAAAGCGCCGGACGAGCAGTTGACCCACTTTACCTGGGGTATAATTCTGTCGGTGGCCTATTCAGCGGACGGCAAGTGGCTGGCCATGATTCGAGGTACGCAGCAAAGTGATGCTGTGTTGTTTAGCGCCTCGAAATAATGAGCGCCAGTTCTGGGGGTTCGGCTGCACCGTCGCCTCGCTTGGCATAAACTCCTCCACCCCAGATCGTGACTGTCGAGAACCCGGACCATGACCCCGGTCGAGAGAGATTCCTCCACCTTTGCGAGTTTATCAGGACTAATCCGAGGGACGAACTGATAACTTCTGAATATTCTGTCACAAAGATCGAAGAGCTTCTCGTCCGGGATTCGTGGGTTAAAGGAGATAAAATGAAGAGGTAGAAATCGTGTAGACGATTACCCGCGAGAGCAATTCACCTGTCTAAGAAAGTGGCAATAGTGACGGGCAGTTCCAAAGGAAAAGGCGCAGGGATTGCAACCGCCTTGGCAGCTGAGGGGCGCGAGTGTGGCCATGAACTATTCTTCCGACCGCGAAGGTGCCGAACGCGTCGCTCAGGCGATCACCGGGCAATGTGCTGACCTCCGCAATAACAACGCAGTCAGGACAACACAGAAAGGAGAATACGATGCAAGTTCAGAGTGACTACCTCAATGCTTATCACAATCTAAAGCTGACGCGAGATGCGAACGGCGTGCTGGTTGCTGAATTCCACGACAATGGCGGGCCGTTCATTATGACCGCGCAAGCTCACACGGAATTTGTCGATGGGTTCTACCGGATTTCGCAAGATCGCGCGAATAAGATCGTAATCCTGACGGGCGCGGGCGGGGAGTTCATTACTGATGTCGATTGGTCATCGTTTGGCGACGCCTCCGATCCCGGCATTTGGAGCCAGGTTCACGACGAAGGTGTTCAGGTGTTGGAAAATATCGCCAACATACGAGTGCCGGTCATCGCAGCTATCGAAGGACGCGCCCATGTCCACTCCGACTACGCACTGCTTGCCAGCGTAATCGTGGCAGCGGAGGGTGCAACTTTTAGGGATGTGGCGCATTTCTCGGCGGGCATTGCTCCTGGTGACGGAATCTTTACTACCTGGAGCTATCGCGCTGGGGCGGGACGAGCGGAGGCGTTCCTGCTCAACTCACAGCCGCTAACAGCACGTACCGCATATGAATGGGGAGTGGTTGCCGAAGTTGTGCCGGACGGGAAGGCTCTCAATCGGGCGCGGGAACTGGCCGCGCTATACTTGAAGGCTCCGGAAGTCACCCGCCGCAATACGCGCATACACTTCATACAGCCCTTGAAAGAACGCATCGTGCGAGAAGTCGGCTATGGACTGTCGCTCGAAGGGGCGTCAGCAGCTGACCTGGTGAAATCAATGAGATCGCAGAATGAATCTGTCGCGCAGAAAGGAAAAGTTGCATGACACGCACCGAAAGCACCTCATCCGCTCAGGTACTTACGAAGGCTCAGCCGGAAGAATTTGACCTCGTGATTCTCGGTGGCGGGACGGGATCGACCGTTGCTGCGTGGACCTTCGCTGGCGAAGGTAAGCGTGTCGCAGTCGTCGATCGCAAGTATATTGGTGGCTCCTGCCCTAATATTGCGTGCCTTCCGAGCAAGAACATTATCCATAGTGCGAAAGTTGTGGACTACGTTCGCCGAAGCAAGGAATTCGGCATCGCGTGCGACGGCTTCGCGATCGACATGTCGGGCGTCCGTGACCGCAAGCGCAAGATGGTGTCCGGCCTGAACGAAATGTATCTGGACAATTACCGGAAAACGGGAGCGGAATTCATTTGTGGAACCGGACGGTTCATAGCTCCGAGGACGTTGGAGGTCGCTCTCGCAGATGGAACCACGCGTCAACTGCGCGGCGCGAATGTAATCGTCAGCACAGGCACAAGGGCCGCATTGGAGAAAATTCCTGGTCTTGCTGAAGCGCAACCGCTCACGCATATCGAGGCTCTTGAACTGGATGAAGTTCCCCAACACTTGCTCGTTATCGGCGGGGGCTACGTCGGAGTAGAGCTTGCGCAAGCCATGCGGCGATTCGGCAGCAAAGTGACTGTGGTTGATCGTAATGCGCGGCTGATGTCCAGAGAAGACCCGGACGTATGCGACGCTCTTCGCAGCCTGTTCGCAGATGAAGGCATCGACATTCTCCTGAACGCACGAATCAAGCAAGTGTCGGGCAAACCAGGCGACTCGGTGAGTGTCGTCGTCGAGCAGAATGGAGTTCAGAAAGTCCTAAAGGGTAGTCATATGTTGGTCGCCACAGGCCGCATTCCGAACACCGAAAGACTTGGCCTGGAACTGGCCGGCGTTGAGCTCACCGACCGGGGATACATCAAGGTCAACGAGCGGCTGCAAACTACCGCGCCCCGCGTCTGGGCGATCGGCGAAGTCGCAGGTAGCCCACAGTTCACGCACATCAGCATCGACGATTTCCGCGTAGTCCATTCCAATTTAACCGGAGGCAACCGGGTGACCACGGGCAGGCAGGTCCCCTATTGTCTGTTTACTGATCCCGAACTTGCTCGTATCGGCCTGAGTGAAACAGAAGCGACGGCTCAAGGGATAGCGTATCGCTTATTTAAAGTCCCAATGGAAACCAACCTGCGTGCACACACGCTTTCGGAGACCCGCGGGTTTGTGAAGGCCCTCGTCGAGGCTGATAACG
>Ga0210383_10005201_pt1 | contig 11451 bp, 10 predicted proteins | sample IncBWC14OmetaG_FD_160072 | JGI IMG/M metagenome (GOLD analysis project Ga0210383, IMG submission 160072) | Forest soil microbial communities from Barre Woods Harvard Forest LTER site, Petersham, Massachusetts, United States - Inc-BW-C-14-O ...
ATCGGACTTGCAGCGCGCCGCCGACCGCATTGTCCTGGCGCGTTTCGGTCCGCCGGGGCTCATCATCGACGAGCGCATGAAAGTTCTGCAATCGCGCGGACAATCCTCGCAGTACATGGACATTACCCCCGGCGCCGTGAGTTGGAACCTGCTGCGAGTGTTGCGCGACAATGTCGCCAACGAAGTCCGGAAAGCTGCCCAGCGCGCCATCCACGACAATGTGCCCGCATCGGAAATCGCCGTCATCATGGACGAGCGCGGGGAGACGAACGTACAGATCGACGTACTCCCGATTACCGCAGCCGCAACGCGTCCACGCTGTTACCTGGTCCTCTTTCATACGCTTCCGGAGGGTGGGGCAGCTCAATCCATCGAGAGGCTGCTGCATCCGCAGCTCACCGTCGACGAAAAGGACCGTCTGATTGCACAACTGCGGCAGGACCTCAGCTCGACTCGGTTTCACCTGCAATCTCTGGTTGAGGAACGCGATTCACGCAACCAGGAACTGGTATCGGCCAACGAGGAAATCCAGTCGGCCAATGAGGAATTGCAGAGCACCAACGAAGAACTCGAGACCACCAAGGAAGAGCTTCAGAGCGCCAACGAAGAACTGCAGACCGTGAACGACGAACTGCAGCAGCGCAACAACGTCCTCACCCAGACCGGCAACGACCTGACTAACCTGCTCAACAGCGTGAACATTCCGTTGCTGATGCTCACCAGCGACCTGCATATCCGGCAATTCACCCCGCCCATGCAACGCCTGCTCAATGTCCGCTCCGCAGACGTCGGCCGCTCCATCAGCGAAATTCGCCTCCAGCTAAGCCTCGAAAACATCGAACCGATCCTGAGCGACGTTCTGGAGACGCTGGGCACGCGGGAACTCGAAGTGCAGGACCGCGACGGATGCTGGCACCTGCTACGAGTCCGCCCCTACCGCACGTCGGAGAACAAGATCGAGGGCCTGGTTGTCGTTCTTCTCGATATCGATCAGCTGCGGCGCAGCCAGCAACACCTGGTGGACGCGCGCGATTTCGCCAGCTCGGTGGTCGAGAGCGTGCCCGTTCCCATCGTCGTCGTCAACCAGGATTGCACCATCCGCACGGTCAACACCGCGTTCCGCGAACTGGCCCAGATGCACGCCAAGGAACTCGAAAACCGCCTCCTGCCCGATCTCGTTCATCATCTCTGGGGTCTCGAAGGCCTCCAGTGCAAGCTCGATTCCGTGATGCAGGCGCAGAACGGCGGCACGGTTGAATTCGAGCATCAATCGACTACGGGGCGGCGTAACACCCTGCTCTTCAAGGCCCAGGCCCTCTCCACCGACGGCAGCCGGGTGTTGTTGCTCATGATTGAAGACATCACCTTGCGCCGTGAAGCCGAGCTCCTGACTTCACAACAAAAGGAGGCCCTCGAAAGCGAGATCGAAATCGCGGCGCGCAAGCTGAATCGCAGCCAGGAAGAGCTTCGCGGCCTCACTGCCCATCTATTTACGGTGCAGGAGGAAGAGCGGCAGCGAGTCGCCCGCGAGTTGCACGATGACATCAGCCAGCGCCTGAGTGCGCTCGAGATTCTGCTCCATGAAATCGAGACACGCGATCGCAAAGGAGTCGATCTGGAACGAATTGAATCTGCCCGCTCCCTGGTTCAGTCATTGAATACCGACGTGCGGCAGATTTCCCATCGGCTACACCCTGCGATCCTGCAAGACCTGGGATTGCCAGCCGCTCTCAAGGCCATGGTGCAGGAGTTCGGCCACCGGGAAAATATGCCGGCGACCTATACCAGCGAGGCGCTGCCCGAAACGTGGTCCTCTGAAGCGGCAACAGCCATCTACCGTATCGCGCAGGAGGCCCTGCGCAACGTTTCAAAACATGCCGGCAAAACCCACGTAAAGGTGATGCTGGCGGGAAGCGATAGCCAGTTGGAGCTTCGGGTGATGGATTTCGGCCTTGGCTTTGACCAGGACTCGGAAGACCAGGCACATGGCCTGGGCATGGTCTCGATGCAGGAGCGAGCCCGCCTTGCCGGCGGCACGCTCGCAGTCAAGTCTTTCCTCGGTCAGGGAACGACGGTCACCGCAATGGTTCCGCTGAATCACCATGCCTAAACGCTTGCTGATTGCCGACGATCATGCCCTCATGCTTGATGGCCTGACGCGCCTTTTGTCTGCTGAATTTACGATCGTCGGCACGGCCGCCAATGGCCGGATTCTCGTTTCGGAAGCCGAACGTCTCCACCCCGACGTGGTTTTGCTCGACATCGGCATGCCGGAGTTGAACGGGATTGAGGCGGCGCGCTGCATCAGCAAACTGCAACCGGCCCCGAAGATCGTTTTCGTTACCCAACAACTCGACCCAGCCTACGTGCATGCCGCCTTCACTGCCGGCGCCAAAGCCTATGTAGCCAAACAGTCGGCGACAACGGAACTGGTGGAGGCGATCCATCGGGCGCTAAGGGATCAGTACTATGTGACGCCGCTGGTCGGAGAAGAAGCGGCGCAACTCGCTCAACAGCACCCCAACAAGAACCCCTCCGCATTCTTCGGCGGAACTCTGACACAGCGCCAGCGCGAAGTCCTGCAACTGGTCGCGGAGGGAAAAACGACGAAGGAGATTTCCTCCGCCCTAAACATTTCTCCCAAAACAGTTGAATTCCATCGCAATAGCCTGATGGACGAATTGGGAGTCCGGACCACAGCCGAACTGACACGCTACGCCATCTCTCACGGCATTATCAGCTGAACATCAGCTTGACAATGTCTGAACAAGCGGCCCTTGAAACAGCACGGCCTGGGCTTTCCGACCGGAACCAACCGAGCCCCTTCCCTCGACCAATCGCGTCGATCTCGCGGTTGATCAGGCGCCCGATGAAGCCGGCACAAGACCTGGCGGTGCCACCTGCACCATTCGGCCTTTGCTCCTGAACTCGAAGCCAAGCAATTCGGCCGACTTCTTTACCAGGGTAAAAGGACCATCCTCCGCGGCTAAGAAGTAACGATCGATGTCCCCCGGCTTCGCAGCATACCCGGCAGCAGTCAACACCAGGATCCTAGCCTGTGGGCAATGTTGTTGCGCCGTATCCACGATCGTTTGGCAATCGTCCTGGGTAAGTGTGTAACAAAGCACAACCAGGTCGAAATGTTGCTCTCCGAGAAGCGCCTTGGCTTCCAGAACTCTGCCCGCGGCATGCACATCGAAATAGGCCCCAATCATCAACTTCCGCGTCTGCAAAACCATCAGATCCCTGCTCACAAGCAGGATGCGTTTCGGACGACTCATAAACCTCTCCGGCAAAAAGTCGTGCCAAGGCAATTCCAGTTCAACAAGGCGTTCAATATTTGGACAAGCACAACCGGGCGCAGAGGGGGAGTTAGCCCTGATAAATGAGGTTCAGGAAGAGTCTCTGCCAACTATCCCATTAGATGCGGCAGGCGTCAACGTTTCAAACTTGAAACACGAACATAGACGCCGTTCTAAGTGACCTTCCGCGATCACGGTACTAGGGTTATCCCTAGTTGTAGCCTGAGCGAAAGCAAGATTAGTTCTAACGGCGATTTAGATTTATAGGAAAGTCGGAATGGATATGGATGAAAGCAAGCATTCTTTATGTCACTTATCAAACACTTAGCATGTCAGGGTTGACGCGAAGTACCGGACGCGGGCCCGTGCCCAGGATCAGCGGCTTTGTCCAACTTCGTGATGTGCACGCTGGCCTGGCTCTCGGGAACAGTTCCGTCGTTCACCTGCACCTCCGTGGGCTTGCCTTGAATCAGGATGCGCTGTACGGCTTTGCTGCGGGCAGGAACGCGCAACCTCTGGGTGACCGAAGTGGCCTCGGTCCTCACCGTCACCGGAACCTCAGCCGCGGCGTAACCTGCGTTGGCCACGTTGACCGCCACCAGCCAGTTGTCTGCCCGTTCCGGGGTGGGAAACACGCTTTCGATCGACAAGTCGGGCAGCCCCTTGTCGGCATCGACCCAATCGCCGAAAAACCAGGAAAGATCGGTCCGCGTTCCAGCCCGTTCGACCAATGCCTCAAATGAGCCCTCCCGCGTGTCTTTGCCATTGTTCAGATCCTGCAACGGATCGTAGGCCCGAAGAGCCGCAGAAAGAGTCGGGTCTCCGGCTACGTCGCGCAGCATCCACAAGACGTAGGTTGCTTTGGTCCGGTAGAAGGCCGGTGAGATGGCCTTGGCGAGGGGCTGCCCGACGGCGTCGCCGGGACTGCCAGGCTCAGCCAACGCCAGCGCAGGCCGCCCGGATTCGAGCGCGCTCAAGGCCTTTTCGCGACCCTGCTGTTTTTCGATCCACAATGTGCCCATAAAATGGGCAACCCCCTCGCTCAGCCATGCCCGCGGCGATGCCATCCATGCATGCGTAAGGGCGTGGGCAAGGATTCCCTCCAGTTGCCGGGAGCCGGCTTCATGGAGGCTGGTGACGAGCAGCGCTCCGGTCTCGTATGGGGCGTCCTGAGGATCGGGCAAATCCAGCAGCGTGAGTTGAGCCCTCGGCTTCTGCCCCAGCCACCCTTGCAGGAAGGGCGTGACCGTCGCGGCCGCGGCCGTCCAGGATTCTACTGCCACTTCGTTGTCCGGCAACGTCCACGCCGTAAGATTCGCCCCTGCGTGAGCCTTGCGCATGGCGACAAACAGGCTTGGCGTCTCGAATCCGAGGGTCGAACCGTCTAATTTCGCGGTAGCGATTCCGGCAATATCGGCGCCCGCTCCTGCCGTTTCGGTGATGTTGAGTTCGACTGGCTGCCCGTTGATCAGCGCCAGCGAAGGGGCCTGGCTGTGAGGAAACTCAATCGTGAGATGGAGCCGGAAGCCCGCTCCCGCCATGCGCAGCTTGTGCTCGCCCATTTCGTCGAAAAGCCGGGCGCCATCCCCCAGGATCACCGGCACCGACGAGACCGGATACCACACCACGCTCCCGAAGCCGCGCAGTCCGGTGAACCGGGTATCAATCTGGTCCCAGTCGGAGTGGAGAGCCACATCTTCAGGCGTCCCAATCGCCAGCAGACGCTGCGCTGAAGCCGCAATCGCACCCGCATAGGTGACGTCCAGCTGGAGGCTTTCCCCGGGAGCAAGAGGCTGGTCCAGGGGCACGGCGGCCTCGTGAAGCTGGCCCGTGTGGTCCGCATCGGAGTTGAGCGTGGCTACTGGAAAAGCCACATCTTTTCCGCGAATGCGAATCCGGTCCCAGTTGAGCGACGACGAAACCTGGAGAGGAATGCGACTCAGCGGGGCCTTGCCGTCATTGCGCACCGTGAGCAGGGCCCGCACCGCGATCTGGTGCACTTCGCCCCGCAAATGCACGTCCAGATCGAAGCCGGTAAACGTTATCGCCTGGCGCTCGGGGTCCTGAGCGATCGGCGCCGCAACGACCTGTGGCCTGGCCGGCCCCGCCTGGGTGGTGGTTTCTCCGTTCTCGTCAATCGAGCGCGAAAAGATCACCTGGCCCTTGGGAGGCTCTTGGGGCGCGGCCTCAGGCTTGGCCGCAGCCGGCTGCCCGGAGGCCGGGGGCGCTTGAGTGCTGGTCTGGCTTCGAAGAATCGTGGATGGAAGGCAGAGCGAGAGGCCGGCTGCAATGCATGCAACCGAGTACCAGAACTTCATGAACCCAGACCTTTCTGCTTTGCCGGTTTGGACGCAGCAAGGGACTGGGGGAGAGCATTCTTGGAGAATCCGGTGGAAGCGCTCCGGGCCGCGGCGCGGCGCTGACGAAACGCTTCGTACAGAACCACGGCCCCCGCGGCCGAGACATTCAGTGAACTTACGCCCCCGGCCATGGGAATGCGTAGCAGATGATCACAGGTGCGCCGGACCAGGTCGTGCAGCCCGGCGCCCTCGCGGCCCAGCACAAGCACGCAGTTCCCGGTCAGGTCGAATTGGTCGTAATCCGAGGTTCCCCGCTCATCGAGCCCGATGATCCATAGATTCTGCCTTTTCAGATCTTCGAGGGCCCGCACCAGGTTCACTACCCGCGCAATGCGGAGATGCTCGGCGGCGCCGGCGCTGGCCTTTACCGCGGCAGGGCTCAGGGGCGCCGAACGCCGCTCGGTGAGAATGACTCCATCCACTCCGGCGCCGTCCGCGACCCTTAGCAGGGCGCCCAGGTTTTGCGGATCCTCGACCCCGTCCAGAGCAAGCAGCAACCGGGCGCCGCGTGTGGATGGCTGCGGCTCGAACAAATCCTCAATCGTCAGGAATTCCAGCGCACGGACCGTGGCGACTACGCCCTGGTGAGCGGTAGTGCCGGCAATGTGCGTGAGTTGATCGCGCGGTTCCTCGCGGACACGCACCCCAGCCTGCCGGCATTCCGCGACCAGCCTTGCGAGCCGGTCGTCGTGGCGCTCGCGGGCCACCAGCACGTGGTCAAACTGTCGTTTTCCAGCCCTCAGCGCCTCTTCCACCGCATGGACGCCGTAAAGGATTTCCATAGGGATAGTGTAGAAGGTCAGCGCGAGTTGGCAGACAGTCGCACCCAATCCCTCCTCGCTTAGAATTCTCGTCGCCGGGATTGAAAAGGGAGACATACTCGTCGTATGCCCGACCCGAAGCCCCAAACCTTCCGCGCCGTGCTCGAGCCAACCGGCAATGCGCTGCGATGGGTCATCGCCCGTGTCCCCTTCGACCCGGCAGAGGTCTGGCCGATCCGGAACGGAAGGCGCGTGCGCGGCGAGATCAATGGTTTCGCATTTCGCACTTCCCTTTTCCCTGAATCGGGCGGAAAGAAGCACGTCCTGCTGGTGAATAAGAAGATGCAATCCGGAGCCCGTGCCAAACCCGGCGATACCGCCAAGTTCCTCCTCCAGCCCGATCTGGAGGAACGCGAGGTGCCGATGCCCGCCGAGTTGGCGAAGGAATTGAAAGCCGACCGCGGACTGCGACGCTATTTCGACGCTCTGAGCCCATCGATGCGGCGGGACATTGGGCGCTGGGTCAGCGAGGCAATGAGCCCAGGAGTCCGCCAAAAACGGGCAGAGCAGATGGCCGAACGCCTGCTCCTGGCCATGGAAGGCGAACTCGAGCCGCCGCCGATCCTGCGTGCGGCGTTCGAGCGACAGCCTGCGGCGCGCGAAGGATGGGACGCCATGACCTGCATCAAGAAGCGGAACCACCTGCTGGGCATTTTCTATTACCAGACCGCCGAAGGCCGGGAGCGCCGGGTCCGGGCTGCTATTGAAGACGCACTCAAGGTGGCAAAACGGACTGAAAACGGCCGGAAGCGGTCAAATCTTTGAGTAAATCGCTTCACTTTCCTCGTCTTTTGACGAAGCTTTGTCGTCTAATAGAGCAAGATGAACGCGCTTGCCTCGGTACAGTCGTTGTTTGCCCCCGGTTTGTCTAGCCAAAGCCCGGCTGCCGCCGCGGACGAGGCCGTCCGGCAGGAAAGCCTTGCGATCGCTTCCGGGCTGAAACACCAGGAAGCCGGCCTGTTGGACGAGTTGATCGTCCGCTACCAGCACCGTTTGTTGCGTTATCTCCTTTATTTGACCAGCAGCCGCGAGTTGGCCGAAGACCTCTTCCAGGAAGTCTGGATGCGCGTGCTTGTGCGCGGGGGACAATTCAACGGCAAGGCGCGTTTCGACACATGGCTGTTCACCATCGCCCGCAATCTGGTCATCGATTACCGCCGCAAGCGGACCGTCGCCAGCCTGGACGAATTGTTCGAGGGCTCCAGCGAAGATGACCGTCCGATGAGTTTTGAGATCTCCGACAGCCAGCCGACGCCATTTGACCGGTTCGCCAGCCTCGAAGACCGGCAACGGATCGCCGATGCCCTGCTCCAGGTCGACACGCTCTATCGCGAAGTGCTGGTGCTGCGTTTCCACGAAGACCTGTCCCTCCAGGAGATCGCGAGCGTAACCAGGGCTCCCCTTTCGACCGTGAAGTCCAGACTCTATCGAGGCTTGGCAGCGATCAGGCCCGTCCTTGAAAACTCGGCTGCGCCTCGCACCGAGGCGGTGTAATGGTCGCAGGAACCGCCCATGGATCGGATCATGGGGCCGATCCCAACCGCGAATTGAAGGCATCCGTCGCCGCAGAGGATGCCGACCGGGACCGCAAAGTCGCCTATGGTACCCGTCGTGTAGTGTTGGCCTCGCTGGGGGTTCTCAAAGAACAGAAAGCCGGGCGCAAACGCATTCGCGCCGTTGCCCTGGCGTCCGTTCTGGTATTTCTCCTGGTGCTCGGTCCCCTGATCTGGTGGGCCGTCGATAACCTTATCGCCGGGGAACATCTGGGCGACATCGCCAGCCAGTTCAGTTTGTGGGTGTGCATTCTTTGCCCGGCGTTGCTGGCCGCTGCCGTCATGGCCGGGTGGCTTCGCCACCGCTCTTAAGCGAACCCTCGTGCCCCATCTATTCGCCCTTCCTGGCCTCAGGGTGAGTGGTCAGCATCCGCCAAGGGTCGGCGCCGGGATAAAAGCAAATTCCCTTTCTCATCGACGCAACTTCCGTGGACAGGCCGCCGTCACTGATATAGAAGTTAATCACTACTTGAACTTCTGGAGAACCCTCCGAGTCAGGGTCTGATTTATGCGTGATCCCGAATCCATTACCGTCAATGAAGACGCCCGCCTGATCCCGATGTGGTCGATCGTCGCGGCCATTACGGCCTTTGTGGCGGTCGAGTACTACATGTGGATGGTCATGCCCGAGCAGGCCCACCACCATGGACCGCCCATTGGTTTCAAGATCTACTTCAACGTCTCGTGGGGGCTGCTGGCGGCGCTTTACTTCCTGATGATCGGCTACGTGAGCAAGGACGCTCCCCGCCGGGCCATGAGCGCCCGCTTCTGGATGCTGATCTGCTTCGTCATGCCGGGAGGAATCGGGGCGGTGCTCTACTTCCTGCTCCGCCAACCGCTCGTTTCCCGTTGCCCGGCCTGCAGCACATTTGTTCAAAGTGACTTTCACTTCTGCCCGCAGTGCGATTATCAGCTCACCGCCAGTTGCGGAACCTGCTTCCGCACCGTCCGCGCCACCGACCAGTTCTGCACCCGGTGCGGCCATGAACTGGCCGAGGACAAGATGCCGGCCCGCCTCCGGGTCATGGCCGAGTAGGTTTCCTGCCGCGGGACGATGTGCCTGGTTCGCGTTGACCGCGCCGCTCAGGCTTCCTACAATCAAGCTTCCGCATGTCTCTTTCCGCTCTCATCATTGACGACGAACAACTGGCCCGCGATGAGCTGAAGTACCTGCTCGACTCGGTGGGCGGCGTCGAGGTCTTGGCCCAGGGTACCAACGGCATTGAAGCCGTGGACCTCATTGAGGAACACCACCCGGACCTTGTTTTTCTCGATGTGCAGATGCCCGGCCTGGATGGATTCGCAGTGATCCAAAAGCTGAAGGACCGCAACGAAGCCAAAGCGCGTCAACGGCCCGGCACCGACGAAGAACACCTGCCCCAGATCGTGTTCGCAACCGCCTACGACCAGTACGCCGTGCGCGCCTTCGACGTGAATGCCGTGGATTACCTCCTGAAGCCCTTCGACCGCACCCGCGTGGAACAGGCGGTGGAGCGGGCGCGGGGGCGGGTGTCGGAAGGAACGACGCCGGTCGCCGAGGCGCAGATCGACGCCCTGCTGCGGCTTCTGAACCGTCCACAGGGAAATGCGCGCTCGCCCCAGCCTGCCAAGCTCATCGTGCAGTCACAAACCCGGCTATTGCTCGTAGACCAGGCAGAAATCTGCTATGCCGCCATTGACGATGGCATCATTCGCGTGGTGACGCAGACTTTTGAGGGTCACTCCAAATGCCGCACCCTCGAAGAACTGCTGGAGCAGCTCGATCCAACGGTTTTCTGGCGTGCCCATCGCGGCTTCGTTGTCAATATCAACCACATCCGGGAAGTCGTGCCCTGGTTCAAGTCCAGTTATCAGCTGCGCATGAACGACAAGCAGCAGACCGAAATTCCCGTAAGCCGGTCGCAGACCAAGCGCCTGCGCGAACTGTTCAACCTTTGACTTGTTTGGGCGTCAATCGTAGCGCTCGAAGATGATCTGCTTGCGGTGCCAGCCGTAGTTGGCGAGCTTCTCGCGCACCCCGGCGACCATGTTATTGAGCCCGCAGATGTAGGCGTGGACGTCGAACCGAAGCTCGGCCGGCAGGATTGCCGGATCGACCGGCGGCAGCGGCAGATGGATGCCCAGCCGGGCAGCGCGCTTCTCCACGATCCGCGCCACATGCTCCTGGACATACCCGCGCAACCCGGTCCAGTGCTCGTCTCCGCGGCTCAGCGTGGGTATGTAGTGAAAATTCGGTTTGCGGCGCGCCAGCGCCTCGAACTCCTCGCGATAGTAGAGTTCGCTCTCGTAGCGCGTGCCGTACACCATCCAGATGTCCCTCCCCTCACTGCGGTCGGGACCATCTTCGGGAAACATCCATTGCGCATAGGCGCGCATAGGGGCAATGCCAGTGCCCGTGGAAATGAAGATCGAATCCGCGACCGGTTCACGAAGGACGAAATGCCCATGCGGTCCGTGGACCTTCACAAATCCGCCCGGCGGCAAATCGGTGAGATCAGCCAGGTGGTTGGAGAAAAAGCCGCCCTCCACGCGATTGACGCAGAGGTCAAAGCGATTGCCGCTGGCCGCCGACGCAATCGAATAGGCGCGCGTCTGCTGCTTGCCCTTCGGGTCCTCGGCCAAGGTGGAGACAAACTGCCCCGCGACGAATGGAAAGCTCTCCAATTCGTCGATGACAAAGTTGAAGTGGTAGCACTGGGCGATTTCGGAGATGCACACCTTGCGTTCGAGACGCGCCGAATAAAGCTTACGTTCCAAGGCAATTCACCGCGGCAAAAGGATGGAGCCCGATAAAGAGGGCTGTGGGACGTATCCAGAATATCAAGCGGATTTGGCAAAAGGAGCACGGCAAATCGTGGGACGACGGGGCAGCGGCTTAAATCGGCGCAATCAAACCCGGTTCGTCGTTCTTCACATTGCCCACGGCCGGCCCCACTTTCCACCCCGACATGAGTTCGTCAGGATAGGGACGAAGCAGGTCCAGAGGCAGGTGAGACGGTTCAGCCGGCGCCATCCAGCGCTCATAATCAGCGGCCCTGACAATGACCGGCATGCGATTGTGAAACGGTTCCAGCAGCTCATTCGGGTCGGTGGTGATGATGGTGTAGGAAAGCAGCGCCTGGCCCGTCGTCTTGTCCCTCCAGACGTCAAACAGGCCCGCGAGGGCAAAGAGCGAAGCATCCTTCAACCCAAAAGCAAAGGGCTGTTTGGTTTTCTTGTCGATCGGTTGCCACTCGAAGAAACCGTCCGCTGGGACCAGGCAGCGCCGCCGCTTGATCGCCTCGCGAAACGCCGGACTTGTGGACAGTGTTTCGGCCTTGGCATTGATGGTGCTGTAGGCAATCTTCGCGTCCTTCGCCCAGTAAGGCACCAGGCCCCATCGCATCTGGACGAGTTCGCGTTCCAGCGTCTTCCG
>Ga0210383_10005202_pt1 | contig 11450 bp, 8 predicted proteins | sample IncBWC14OmetaG_FD_160072 | JGI IMG/M metagenome (GOLD analysis project Ga0210383, IMG submission 160072) | Forest soil microbial communities from Barre Woods Harvard Forest LTER site, Petersham, Massachusetts, United States - Inc-BW-C-14-O ...
ACGCCAAGGCAGCCGTCAGCAGCTCCGACGACGGCGCCAACTGGACCCCCTGGACCACCTTCACCAGCGGCGCCTACCAAGGACGCTGCTAACAAGTTCGCGGTGGGATCATCACCGTATGGCCGTGACGCATGGACGTGTCGCTTTGGTGACCGGTAGCTCGCGAGGGCTGGGGGCGGTGATCGCGCGGCGACTGGCGCGTGACGGTTTCGCCGTCGCGGTCAATGGCCGGCCCGGCGACGAACAGGTCGCTGGCATCAGCCGCGCCATCCATGACGATGGCGGCGCCGCCGAGGGCTTCTACGCGGATGTCACCGACGAGGAGCAGGTGGCCGGGCTGGCCGCCGCGATCGCTGACCGCCTTGGCCCGGTCGAGGTGCTGGTCCTCAACGCTACCGGTCCGCAACCCGAAGCGGCGGTGACCGATGTGGCCTGGGCGGACCACCTGGCCCAGCTGGACTTCTTCGTCAAGAGCCCGGTGCTGCTCGGCCGGGTCGTCCTGCCCGGAATGCAGGCCCGGCGCTACGGCCGCATCGTGCAGATCGACTCCGAGGTCGCTGACCGGCCACCCCCGTACAGGTCCGCCTACGCCACCGCCAAGAGCGCGCAGATCGGCCTGACCCTGAGCTGGGCCCGTGAACTGGCCCCGTTCGGCATTACCGTGAACACGGTCGCGCCCGGTTTCATCCCGGTGGAGCGTCACGCCGATGTCCCTGGCCACGTCAAGGAGGCCTATCTCGCCTCGGTGCCGGCCGGGCGGATGGGAACTCCCGACGATATCGCCCACGCCGTGAGCTTTCTCGCCTCCGAAGGCGCCGGGTTCATTACCGGCCAGCGCATCGTCGTCGACGGCGGCCGCAGCCTCGGCAACTGAGCGCTCGTGATCCGGTCAGGCGCGCGCGAATGACGGTTCTGCGGATCCTTCGTCACCTTGGTGGTGAAGCCGATCGCGGGTCACGGCGCAGAGGGTGACTGGCAGGAACCTCGACCAGGACGATCCGGGTGCCATCGGGGTCCTCGATCCACATCTCGATCAAGCCCCAGGGCTCTGTTACTGGCTCCCGGATGACCGGGACTCCGGCCGCGGCCAGCCGGGCGTGCTCGGCGCGGACATCCCGCACCTGGATCCAGATCATCACCGAGCCCCCCGGAGCGCCGGCCGCGGGCCCGGAGACTTCGAGGAATCCCGGACCGAGGAAGAACACCATCCCGGGATCTTCCGGGGGGCCGAACTCCCGGTAGACGGCCAAGCCCAGGACATCGCGGTAGAAGCGGCGGCTGCGGTCCAAGTCGCTGGGGCGCAGCAGGATCCGGCTGCTCAGAACGTCCACGCCACTATTCCAGCAGCACGTTGAGTGACGCGAAAGGTCAAGGACCGGTGCCGGTCACTCCCCACCCTCGGTGACGGATCTGGTGGCGTGCGCTGGCGAGCAGCCGGCTGACCGCTGACCGCTTTGATCACTGCAGCTGATAAATCCCGTAGGCGTAAAACGGCGCGTGTTCGGGCACTCGTTTGTCCGTGACATCCGCGTACGTTTCCGCATCGTCGGGATTGTCGAACAGGTGCCATTCGTTGAGGAGCGGCGCCCAGACCGGCGCCAGCGAGGCCGCCTCCTCGGGCGAATAGCCGCAGTTGGTCAGGCCGCTCAGAAACCAGTAGTCGGCGACGTCGTAGCCAAGGAAGTCGTACCTTTCGACGGCTGGCCCGATCGGATCGAGGTCTTCTGGCGCCGGTTCGTCCTCCACGAACGCCGTGATCCGCACCGCCACGACGCCCGCGCGGTCAAGTGCGCCCGCCGCCGCGTACAGATCGGAGAGGTTAGGCCACAGCCCCTCCGGTACCGGCGGCCGCGGGAGTCCGGGCGGCCGCTCCCAGACCTGCGTATCGACCGAACGCACCGACGCGACGTCACGGCGCAGCAGATAGCGCGTCCTTCGATCGACGGTCCAGCTGGGGTCCGGGACGATCGAGCGCAGGTCGAATCCGTTGGTCTCTTCCATCACTCCTCACCGGCATCTTCCCACGACCCGTCATCCCCGGGATACCAGCGAGAGTTCGGCTGCGCGTCCGGCCGCGAGGTACTCGTGCGCGAGGCGCACGGCGGTCGCGCCGTCACCGACGGCCGAGGCAACCCGCTTGATCGAACGGTAGCGGGCGTCCCCGGCGGCGAAAACGCCGGGCATGGAGGTCTCGAGCGGCAGCGGCGGGCGATCCAGCGGCCACCGCGACGGAGACGCTCCGTCCCGGACGACGTCGCGTCCGGTCAGGATGTAGCCGCCGTTGAGCTGGATCGCTTCAGGTAGCCACTGGGTGCGCGGCTCCCCGCCGATCAGGACGAACAGCGCGGCCGCCGGGACCTGCTCGGTCCGGTCGTGCAGCCGGTCGTGCAGGGTGAGCGATTCGAGGTGATCGGATCCGTAGCCGTCGGTGATTTCGGTGTGCAGGCACACCGTGATGTTGGAGGTGACCTCGATTTCCCGGATCAGGTAGTCCGACATCGACTGCGCCAGGCTGTCGCCCCGCACCAGCATCGTTACCTGCCGCGCGTACCACGCCAGGTACAGCGCGGACTGGCCCGCTGAATTGCCTGCTCCCACCACGAAGACGTCGCGACCCTCCATCGCTCGCGCCTCGCTCCCGGCTGCGCCGTAGAAAACGCCCGAGCCGATCAGCGCCTCCAAGCGGGGTACGCCAAGACGGCGCCAGGCGATGCCGGGTGCGACGATGACCGCGTCCGCCGCGATCTGGCGGCCATCGGCGAGGTGCACGACACATCCGCCGTCCTGGCGCGTCAAGCCGGCAGTGGGCTGGGAGAACACCATGTGCGCGCCGAACATCCAGGCCTGCTCGCAGGCCCGGCGGGTGAGCTCATACCCGCTGATGCCGTGCGGGAAGCCCGGGTAGTTCCGGATCATCGGGCTGCTTCCCGCCTGGCCGCCGGAAACGCTTTCTTCCAGTACGACCGTCTGCAGGCCCTCGGATGCGGCATAGACGGCGGCGGTCAGGCCGGCCGGTCCCGCGCCGACGATGACGACATCGCACTCGTCGACGTCGCTGGAAACGCTCCCGCCCACCGCCGCGATGATCTGAGCCGGAACCGGTTCAACCATCGTGTAGCCGTCATGCCGGACCATGACCGGAAGGCGTGAGGCGTCAAGGCCCTTGGCCTCGAGCAGACGGCGACCCTGCTCGCCGTCGGCGGTCTCGAAGCGGAACGGCACGTTGAACCGGGTAAGCAGCTCGCGAAGCTCATTCGTACCGCGGTCCTGAGCCAGCCCGATGACGTGGAACAGCTCGAAGCCGGCCTGCTGATCCTTGGCCCACTCGGCCAGGAACGCGCTGATCTCACGGTAGAGATCCTGCTCGAGCATCCACGGCTTGGTGATGTGATAGTCGGCCTCGCCGAGCGTCATGGCCCGAACGACCGGGCTGCGCGCGGAGTAGTCGCGCTCCACCAGCAGCACCCGTTTGGCCAGCGGGTGCAGTTTATGTGCGCGCGCGAGGAAGCCGACTCCGGACATCCCGTTCAGGTCGTGGTCGACGATGAGCAGCGCCACAGGCTCCCGCTCGCCAGCGAGTCGGTACAGCATCACCAGTCCCGCGGCGGCCGACGACGCGCCGACGACGCGGAAGTCTCTGCCGAATCGCCGGCCGAGATCGTCTTCCAGCGCGCGCACCACCCCGGCGTCGTCATCGACCACGAACAGCACGGGTCGTGACATCTGCCGCCGCCTAGGGGCGGGACTGGCTGGCGGGCTGGATGTTCTGGTTGACGTGGAACGTGTTGTCCGGGTCGTAGCGGTCCTTGACCCGGGCGAGCCGGTCGTAGTTGCCGCGGTAGGACGCCTTGACCCGATCCTGTCCCTCGTTCATCAGGAAGTTGACGTAGCCGCCGCCGGCCGAGGTCGGGTGCAGCTCCTGCCAGTAGTCCCGGGTCCATTGCGAGATGAGGGCGGCGTTGGCCGGGTCCGGGTCAACGCCGACGATGACGCCGGCCCACCCTCCGTCCCGGTAGGCGAAGGCCGTCGCGGCCTCGGGCACGCGGCTCGTGGCGCCGTCGATCGGGTACATGTGCATGGTGGAGTGAGCGGTCGGCAGCTGTGCGCCGTACTTGACGTGCACATCTATCGCGGCGTCGGAGATTTCGTTGAAGAAGTCGGCCCGCCAGTACCATTGCAGCCCGGCCGGGTAGAGGCCGTCGAACGCGCTCTGCAACACGCTGAACGGCATGGCCTGCAGGCCCACCAGCAGCGGCGAGCCGTAGGTCATGACCGGCTCGAGCACCTCGTCGGCCCGGTCGTGCGATCCGGTGTAGCACCAGACGATGACGCACGACTTGCGGCCCCACAGCGCCTCGGGGAACGGCGGAGCCGGGGGAATCGTGATCAGGCCGATCCAGCCGCTCAGCTCTTCGGGCAGCGAGGGCAGCAGCTCCCGGTACCAGCGCATCACCTCGGCGGTGTCGGCGATGTCGTAGAGCACCGGGCCGCCGATGATCGTGCCGTGCTCGCCGATGTCGTGGCAGCGCAAGGTGAACGAGGTGACGACGCCGAAGTTCCCGCCGCCGCCGCGCAGCGCCCAGAACAGGTCGGGGTGCGAGCTCTCGCTGGCCGTGACGAACGTGCCGTCGGCGAGGACGACGTCGGCGGACAGGAGGTTGTCGACGGTAAGGCCGAAACGCCGGGCCAGGTAGCCGATGCCCCCGCCGAGCGTCAGGCCGGCCACGCCGGTGGAGGCGAGGATGCCGGAGGGGGTGGCCATGCCGAAGGCCACGGTCGCGTGGTCGATGTCCCCCCAGGTGCAGCCGGCGTCGGCGCGGACGGTGTGGTGCTCGGGGCTGACCGTGGTGCTGCGCAGCAGCGACAGGTCGATGACCAGGGCGTCGTCCCATACCCCGAGGCCAGCTGCGTTGTGACCGCCGCCGCGGACGGCGATCTCCAAGCCGTGCTCACGGCCGAAACGCACGCAGGTGACGACGTCGGCGGTGTCGCGGCAGCGCGCGATGGCGGCGGGATGCTTGTCGATCATGGCGTTGTAGACGGCGCGCGCCTGGTCGTAGCCGGGGCCGGCCGGCCTGATCAGGTCACCGCGCAGGGCAGCGGCGAGCTGCTCGTACGCCTCGGTGGCGATGCTGGCGGATGTGATGGTCATGTGGGGGTCCCTTCGATTCGCGCCCTGCCGTTCAGGGCCATCACGACGCTAGGACCAGCGCCGTTCGCGGAGCGTTCGGGCGTGTGCGCTCGGGTCAGCCGCCCGGGAGAACGCCGGGAGACCAGGCGTTCTCCCGGCGGCCACGGCTGGCGAGATCGTGCTCACAGTGCCGGAGCAGCCCGACGCTGCCGTGGGCGGCCGCCATCTCCGCTGCGGAGCGCAGGCGCGAGATGGCCCCCTCTTCCCCGTCGTAGGCAGCGCGCAGCCGCATGACCTCGGGCAGCCACCACAGGTCGTCGCGTTCTCTGCCGCCAATGAGGGCGGCGTCCAGGGCCGCTTGTGCGGCGCCGCGCCGACCGTTCCGGGCCAGCAGGTCGGCGAGCAGCGACAGCCAGTACGGCCTGCGGGCGAACGAGCCCGCTGCCTTGAGGTTGGCGATGCCTTGCCGGGCCAGGTCGAGGCCCGACTCGTCCGGGCGGGACCAGCCGTCCAGGATCAGCCCCCACTCGCGGTAGTAGGCAAAGCCGTACCGGCCGCACAGCTCGCGCAACTCGCCGACCGTGTCCCTCAGCTCGGACATATCGTGGCGCATCTGGTGGGTGATGGAGCCATAGGCCAGGGCCACGGCCAGGCAGTACGGGTCGTCGATCACCCGGGCCAGTTCGATGGCCTCCTGACCGGCCGACAGGGCTTCGGCGTCGTGGCCGAGCAGCCAGTGGGCGTGTGCCGTCCAGGCCGTGCCATGCACGTCGGCCCTGGTGCCGACGCTCAGCCTGACGGCACCGCTCGCCAGCTTGGCGGCGAGCTCGAGGTGACGCAACCCCTCCACAGGCATCCCCAGGCTGACGGCCGACCCGCCGACAGCGAGATGAGCCGGACCGCTCAGCTCGGAGCCGGGGTCGACCAGGGCCAGCGCGCGGGTGGCCGTCTGGTATCCGTCGGCGATGCGCCCTTGAACGAATTGCGTCCCCCAGAGCGCGACCAGGCCGGTGAGCGTCGAGTCTTTGCGGCCCAGTGATTCCGCGAGGTCGATCGACCGTTCGAGGGCGCGCTGCAGCTCGGGTGAGGAGTAGCCGTACCTGGCGTTGAGCGGTGCGGCCATGGCCTCGAGGACTTCGAGTTCCTGCCGGTCCGTGTCCTTCCCCGCCGGCAGGCTGCGCACGACCGACAGCGCCTCCTGATGCAGCCGGATCGCCTCGGCATGGGCAAACATGCCCGCTGCGACGTCGGCCGCCCGCCGGTAGTGGACCACGGCCTGCTCCGGCCGCCCGCCGCGGACGTACTGCTCCGCGAGCTGCGCCGAGACCGTGGCCGCGTCATCACCGTGCAGCAGCTCCAGGGCCTGCGCCACGCGCCGGTGCAGCAGCCAGCGCTTCGGCGGGCTGACTTGCGCGTAGGCCGTATCGCGGAGCAGATCGTGGGAAAAGTCGTAGCCGTCACGGAACTCGCGCACGATCCGGCGGCGCCACAGCTCGTCGACCGCCCCCACCACGGTGCCGACGTCGAGGTCACTCGCCTCGGTGAGCAGGTCCAGGGTGAAGTTCGTCCCGACCGCGGCGGCCAGGCCGGCTACCTCCCGGGCGGCCGGCGCCGCCTGGTCGAGGCGGTTGCGCAGCACGGCCGTGAGATCGTCGGCCGGCCGCGACGTGCCGCCGGGATCGACACCGCCGCGTACGGCCTCGATGATGTAAAGCGGAAACCCTCCCGTCGTCGCCTGGAGCAGGTCCACGTCGTCCGCCAGCAGGGGCCGTCCGGAGATCGCCTCGGCGACCCGTGCCGTGTCGGCGGCGTCCAGCGGGCTCAGGGAAAGCTCCGTCATCAGTCCGGTGGCCCGCATGCGGACCGTCCAGTCAGCGAGTTCGCGGTCTTGACCGAGGGTGTCGTTCCGCAGTGTGCCGGCCACCAGGACCGGGGTTCCGGGGGCGAGGCCAAGGAAGAACGTGAGGAAGGCCAGCGTCTCCTGATCGCACCATTGCATGTTGTCCAGGACGAGCAGCAGTGGCCGCCCGGCGACCATCAGGCCCCGCGCGAGGCCCTCGAAGAACCGGTGGCGCTGCCAGGCATCCGCCATTGACCTCGAGCCTGCCGCGTGTTCTCCGCGCCCCGCGGCCGGCACCAGCCTGCTCACTTCGGCGCGCCAGGCCGGATCCAGGGCCGCCGTCGCGGCTTGCACGGCCGGGTTTCGCAGCCAGTCCGCCACCGGCGCCAGGGCCAGTCGCCCCGGTGTTCCGAAGCACTGGCTGCTCGCCACCACCGCGCCGTGCAGCCGCGCCATCTCGGCGAGCTCGGCCACGAGCCGGGTCTTCCCCACCCCGGCGCCGCCGCTGACCAGGGCCAGGCCGGGATGGCCCGCCGCGGCGGTCCGCCACAGCTCCTGGAGCTGGCCGAGCTCCCGCAGCCGGCCAACGAGCCGGGCCGCGGCCAGCCCGGAGCGGGGGGCGTCGGGCTGGAGACCCGGCTGGTTTGAGCCGGCCGGGTCGGTGTCGGCCATCAGCCGCTGGAAGGCCTGCCGCGTCGCCGGGTCCGGGATGACCCCAAGCTCGCGCTCCAGGACCGAAGCGCAATGGTGGTAGGTGCTGACCGCACCGGCGCGGTCGCCCAGATCGGCCTGCAGCAGCATCAAGGTGCGATACCCGGCCTCTTCTAGCGGCTGCAGCTGGATCCGGCGGCGGACAGTATCCACCGCCCCGGCCAGGTCACCCGTACGCGCCCGCGCCGCACACAGCAGATCACACAGGTCCGTGCACTGGCGCTCAAGTTCTGACCTGGCCTCGAGCACCCAGTCGTCGTACGCGCCGGGTAGCAGATCGCCCCGGTACTGGGCGACCGCCGTCGCCGCATGCGCCAGGACGCCCGCGTCATCACCGGCCGCTGCCGCCGCCAGGGCGGCCTGCCGCTCACCTTCGAAGATCCGCAGGTCGACGCGGCACGTCTGCGAGTCGCGCCAGCACAGATCCCTGAAGGACACCACGAGCGAGCGTTCGTCTCCCAGCACCTGACGCAGGTGATGCAGTTCCCGGCGCAGGTTGGTCAGCGCCTGCGCGTCCGTCGAGTCCGGCCAGAAGGTCCCGGCGATGCGCTGCCGGGGCTGCGGCGCCCCGGCGTGGGCAGCCAGAAACGCGACCAGGGCAACCGCGTGCGACGAATGCACGTGAACGCCAGCCTCGTCGTCGCTGGTGATGGCCTGCTCGCCCAAGACAGACACGTGCAGCATCAATTTCCAACTGACGCCGCCGATATGGCGGCCAGGTGGAGACCCTGCGTGATTCACACGGAGGCTGCTCTCACTTCAGCCACAGAAAGTAATCATGACGATGCGCTTACGGACATCGTATGGGCCTTACCCGCGCCTGCCCGAGCGGAACAATCGTCACATCTCGTGCGGATCTGAACACACGGGGCGTCCGAGGCTTCTGTTAACCGCGGGAAGGCGGGAGCGTCATGGCGGTACAAACCGGGACTACTAGCCCTGCGGGCCGGACGGCGCGGCGCGCGGATGCGGGCGTGGTGCAGCTGAGCCAGCGGGACATCGACGGGCTGCTGTTGTGCGGGGAGCATTTCGGCGCCCCCTATGATCTGCTGGCGGCCGCGCTGGGGGTGCAGCCGGGGCGGCTGCCCGCGATCGTGCGGCGCTGGCGCCGGGCCGGATACGCCGCGGCCGGGCGGCTGGGTCCCGGGCCGGGTTGGTGCTGGCTGACCCGGGACGGGATGAGCGCGACGGGGCTGGGGTTCCCGGCTGGCCGGCCGGCGCTGGGGCGGCTGGCGCATATCCGCGCGGTGCTGGCGGCCCGGTTGTGGATGCAGGCCAGCCCGGCCTGGGCGGCGGGGCAGCCATGGTGGCACTGCGAGCGGCGGCTGCGGGCCGACGAGCCCGCGGCGGGGCGCGGCGGGCACGTGCCTGATGCGGAGATCCACTGGCCGAGCGTGGCGGGAGCCCCGTACGCCGGGCAGGTCTGGGCGATCGAGGTCGAGCTGACCCCCAAGGCGGCGGGGCGGACCGCGCGGATCATCACCGAGCTGCTGACCGCGATGCAGTACGCGCAGGTTATCTACCTGACTGCCCCGGCGGCCCGGCCGGTGGTGACCCGGATCGCGGCGGACCTGGCGCCCTGGGAACGGGCCCAGGTAACGGTCCGGGACCTGCCGCCGGCCGCGATCATGGCGGAGCCGCCGCGATGAACGCGTGGTCGTGGCTGAAGCTGACGGTGTCCCTGTGGCTGCTCCGCAAGACGGTCACGGTCACCAAATGGCTGCTGCTGGTGGCCGTGGTGATCGCCGCGTGGCCGGTGACGCTGGTCGCGGTGATCGAGTACGCGGCCGCGTGGCTGCGCGGCTGGCCCGCGATCCGCTTGTTCCGGACCGCCGCCTGGGCCCTGCCGGTCACCGCGGTCTGGCTGATCCTCGTGGAGGTCCGGGTGCCGGGCTGGCGGTCCGCCGCGCTGATCCCGGGCCGGGCATGGGGCCACGGCTTCCACCACCTCGGCGGGGCCGGCCTGGCTCACACGCTCGCGCTGCTCGTCCCGGTCGCGATCCCGGCCGGGCTGGCGCTGGCCGGGCTGGCGTGGGCCTGGCGGACCTACGCCGTCACCGCCGGGGTGGGCGGATGGACGGCTTCCGCGCCGATCATCTTCGACACCCGGCAGTGGAAACGTCAGGTCCGGACGGCCAAGGGCCTGAATAAGGCGCCCGGCGCCGTGCCGTTGCTGGCCCGGGGCGGGCGGATCCCGGTCGGCGGGACGATCCGGCACATCGGGCACGACTGGCGGCCCGTGTTCTCGCTGCCGGCGGCGGTCAGCGGCCGGCACGTGGTGGTGGTCGGCGCGACCGGGTCGGGCAAGACCAACCTGATGATCCGGCAGTGGGCGGGCTGGTTCACCGCCGCCCTCCAGGCGGCCCGGGCCGGGCGGGGTAACCGGCCGTTGCTGATCGTGCTGGACTGCAAGGGCGGCCGGGACGCGCGGTCCAAGGCCGACCGGACTCGCCGCCTGCTGTACGGGGCCGGCGCGCGCCGGGTCGCGATCTGGCCCGACGAGGCCCGGCTGTGCCTGTGGGACCTGCCCGCCCACGATCTAGCCGTGCTGCTGTACCAGATGATCGACACCGGGACCGGCGCGGCGGCCTACTACGCCGACATCCTGCAAGCGGTGCTCGACCTGGCCGTCCTGGCGCCCTGCGGAGCGCCGGTGAACACCGCCGCGTTCCTGGACCGGCTCGAGGCGAAGTGGCTGCAGCGCGCCTGGGGCGACGGCCGCCACCCGGCGGAGCTGGCCCGGGCCCGGGCCGCGGGCAGGCACCTGCCCGACATTCAGCTCCGGTACGCCACCCTGCTTGGCCGGCTCGGTCCCGCGCTGGACGGTCCCGGTTCCCTGGCCGAGGCGGACGCCTGGTACTGCATCCTGGAGGGCACGAGTGAACCTTCGGTGGCCGAGGCCCAGGCCATGGCGTTGACCGAGCTGGCCGCCCGCGCCGCCACCGCCCCGGATGCCGAGCCGCGGGTGATGCTGCTGGCCGCGGACGACTACTCGGCCGTGGCCCGGCGAGTGCCCGTCTCCAACCTGTACGAGCGCGGCCGGTCGCTGGGCATCGGAGTCCAGGTCTCCGCTCAGACCTGGCAGGGCCTGGGCCGCGACGACGATGAGCGGTACCGGATCGCGGCCACCGCTGACGGCGGCGTGTTCGTCCTGCGGACCCCGTACCCCGAACCGCTGACCCTGCTGGCCGGGCACCGGCGGGTGCTGGACACCGCGCACAAGCTGGTCGGGAACATCTGGGCCGATGAGGGCACGACCCGCATCCAGCGGGCCCCGGTCGCCGACCCCGATCTCATCCGTCACCTGGAGGTGGGCCAGGCCTGCTACATCCAGGGCGGCGCCGCGACGTTCGTGCAGGTCGCCCGGCCCAAGGCGTCACCCCTCACGCTGCTCCCGGCGCCCGCGGCCGGACCGGTGGTCCAGGTGCCAGAAGCGCGCCGCGAACCCGACCCCATGCCGCCGACCTGGCCGCAGGGACCAGCCAGCCTGGATGACGCCTTCGGACCCGGAGGCACGCGATGAACCCTGACCCGTTTGCGGCGCTCGGGCTGCCGGCCCGGCCCGACCTGAGCGACGAGCAGGTCCGCGCCGCGTGGCGGTCGATCGCCGCCGCTGCCCACCCCGACCGGCCCGACGGCGGCGACCTGGCCCGGTACACGGCCGCGTCGGCCGCCTACGCCCAGCTGCGCACCCCGTGGGCCCGCAGCGAGGCCTACGCCGACCTCATCGAGCAGGCCGAGCCGGACACCTCACCGCTGCCGCCGGTG
>Ga0210383_10005203_pt1 | contig 11450 bp, 7 predicted proteins | sample IncBWC14OmetaG_FD_160072 | JGI IMG/M metagenome (GOLD analysis project Ga0210383, IMG submission 160072) | Forest soil microbial communities from Barre Woods Harvard Forest LTER site, Petersham, Massachusetts, United States - Inc-BW-C-14-O ...
CTCTGGGGCCACGTCATACTGGAACATATCGTAGGCGGGGGCGACGATACGCGTCTGAAAGAGGAAGTGAGGCACCCCTGCAGTTTCCGTGCGCGAGTCAAAGCTCGCAGCCATCAATTTTCTGTCCGGCTGTATGTAGAAAATCTGCCCGCCGTCGTGGCTCCAGCGAGGCTGAGCGTCCCCGCCCCCGGAAATCTGGATCCGACCTCCGGGGCCTGGAAATGGTTGGACGGAAATCCCGGTGTAGGCAATCCATCTTCCGTCTGGGGAAAACTGTGCTTCCGCGCCTCGGGGCGCGAATGGTATGACTTTTTGGTCTTTCTTGTTATATATCTTGAGAGAAGGCAACCCCTTTGCGAAATCCATAAAGACCAGATGTCCGTCCGCTGACCAATCACAAGGCACGATTCGACTTCCCTTAAGAAGCACCTGCGGAGAGCCAGAGCCGTCGGCTGAGACTTCCGAGATGGGGACGTCAAGACCACCCTTCGCGCCAAAGGTAATGTGTTTGGCGTCGCGAGACCAAGTGGGGACTTCGTCCTTTCCGCCATCGGCGAGGCGAGTGCTGAGACCGCGCTTGACGTCGTAGACGCGAATAGAATATTTGCCGTTGTGGTCGTCGTCCGAGGAAACGGCCAGAAAACGCCCGTCGGGAGAAATGCTGGGATCCTCATAACCGGAATCGGGAATCTGGCCCAGTTCTTTGCCTGTAGAGTCGTACCACACGAGCCGCGAGGCCGAGTCCGCTGCGGATTGAAAAATAAGAAGACCATTCTGAGACACAGAGAAGCCTGACTCCGAGAACCCTCTCTGTTTTTCCAATTCCTCGGCGGCCAGCGCCACCGGGGCGCCCATGGTTTGCAGCTTAGCAGTGTCGAATGGTTGCGCCATGAGGCTACGCTCCTGGACGTAGAGCAGATAACCCGACGCGAAGTACACGTTCCCTGTCAGTTCCGACGAGATCAGCCTGGTATCAGTTGAATCCAGCGAACCCACGTACATGCCGTTCTGTAGAGAATCATCCGGGCTGCTCCATTCCACGGTAAAAAGGAAGTGCTTGCCGTCGGGAAGAAACAAAGGCCAGCGATGCGCCTGGCCGCTGCCCAGACGCGAGATCTTGGTGAGGGGTGTTGCGGCACCACCGCGATCCGAGACGGTTAGAAGCTGTCCGAAGATTTCGGGTGCAAAGAGGATCGTTCCCTCACTATTCCATGTGCCGCCGCGGCCACCAGGGGCATCGGCAAGTACCTTCACCGTACTGCTCGTGATATCCAGGGTTTTCAGTTTGCTGTCGGTGAAGAAGCCGATGCTGCGGCTGTCTGGCGACCAGAAAGGAAATGAGGCTTGTTCTGTGCCGCTGATCTGTTGCGCACGGGAGGACGAGAGGGAACGTACCCATAGAGTGTCCTGGCCGTCGGCGCCAAGGGCGACGAATGCCAGTCGGGTGCCGTCGGGCGAAATAGCGAAGTTATAAGGTTCGTAAGCTGAGCCTTGGGGTGGGAGGAGCGAGGAGCGCATCGCCGGCGCGGGCTGCGGCGCACGGAGAAAAATAACGGCAGCGAGCGCGAAGCTGGCGAGGAAGCAGATCGCGGCGACGGCCCATCCGGCGAATTGCGCGAGAGTCCGCCGTGCCCTAGCAGACGCGGCGATGCCGGCTTGCGAGCCTCCTTCGGCGATCCACCTAAGTTGCAGCTCTACATCGTGAACGGAGTGCCAGCGGTCGTCGGGATCTTTCGCGAGGCAAATCTTGACGACGCGGTCTAGCGAAGGAGGAGACATGGGCTTGACGCTGCTGATGGGTGCTGGTTCTTTCTCGAGGATCGCGGACGCCACGCTCAATTGGCTCTTGCCCTCGAAGGCCCGCTGGCCCGTGAGCATTTCGTACAACACCGCGCCAAACGAAAAAATATCGCTGCGACCGTCGAGTTCTTTCCCCTCGACCTGTTCCGGCGACATGTAGGAAAATGTTCCAACGATGGTGCCTTGCTCGGTCACCGGTGAGTTTCGCGTCGCTGTCAGCGTCGCGGCGGTGGAGAGTGCCGCCGTCTCCTTGGCCAATCCAAAATCGAGCAGCTTTGCGCCCGGCGGCGTCAACATGATATTGCCGGGCTTCAAATCGCGATGGATGATTCCGCTGCGGTGCGCTTTGTCCAGCGCGCCTGCAATCTGCATCCCGTACTTCAGCACTTGCTCCAACGGCAGCGCGCCTCTTTCCAGCCGCTTCGCCAGCGTCTCGCCTTCTACACACTCCATCACGAGGTAGTCGATGCCGTCCTGACGGCCCACATCATACAACACGCAGATGTGCGGATGATTCAGACTGGAAATGGCTTTGGCTTCGCGCTCGAACCGCTGCTTGCGGACAGGATCGGAGGAAAGGTGGGCCGGCAGAATCTTAATGGCTACGGTGCGGTCCAGCCGCGTATCTTTTGCGCGGTAGACTTCGCCCATGCCGCCTGCGCCCAGTGGTGATTCGATCTCATACGGCCCGAGTTTGGTGCCCAAGGTTAGAGCCATGCGTGCGCGTAATTATAGCCCACGCAGCACGTTGCATGTGGATGCGGTGATTCTGGGTGTATAGTCGGCAAACCGGAACTAATCCAGATCGGGACATTCGCATAGGTAACGGGAAGTCTTAGGGTTGTATCGGAAGCGCGATGGGGCAAGGCGCCTATACGAGCACGGTGTGTTGGCGCGCTTTCGATACAACGACTTGAAGGAAGCCGCCCGCGCGGCGGACGCGGGCCCTATGCAAATTGAATGGAGCGAAGGGCCTGCGTCGCGGTGCATCGGGGCTGTGCGACGGAGCACAGCAGATGACAGGACGCGCTCGGAAGCTGAATTTTGCGAAGTCGGGTCATGAGGACCTCCTTGTGACCCGACATTATCCCGATCACATCGACACCGTTCACCAACACGCACGCGAAGCGTCCGCCGCGCGGGCGGCTTCGTTCAAGTCCGCTTCTGTCCAGCGATTGATCGCACACTGCCGGCGCGTTTCTCGGTACCCATCGAGTCCGCCAGCAGTTAAAGTCATGATCGCCCCGGACTCAAGAACTCCATAATCGCGCTTGCTAAGATTCATTCCGTTTTAGCGCGCGTTCTTCGAGACACGGGCGACCAACTCGTCCAATTTCGAAAGCAAAAGCTTTAGGATGGGGGACTGGTTCGACTTTCTGAAGCCGAGGACTAGCTCGACAATCGGCGCTTCTCCCTTGAGAGGGCGACTCGTGATAGACGAAAGGAGAAAGTTCTGCGCGTAAGCGGGTAACAGCCCTACGCCTCCTGTCGACGCTATTAAGGACATTGCCATGGCCAGGTTATCCACCTCGTGAGTCGGCTTGATATTGATTCCGGACCGCTTCAAATAATTGTCGATGACCATCCGCAGTACAGGAGCCGTATCGGACACGGTCACGAACGTCTCGCCCACTAGATCCCTCGGACTTATGAATTTCAGAGCAGCCAGACGATGGTCAGCGGGCAAGATCACTACTAAAGGTTCCTTGACGAGAAGGCGGAACGCCAACCCTGCCACCCCTCTTTCCCGTCGAAGAAAAGCTGCATCGAGTTTTCCTTTTGAAAGGCCGTCCGCAAGCAGCGGGGAGTATTGGCTCGAGATCATCACATCGATGTTAGGTAGCTCGTCCCGCAAGATCCGCAAAGCTTCCGGCATCCACTTTAATTCGTGTCCGGTCAAAAAGCCCATGGTGAAGCATGGCCTGGTAGGATGAGCGACCCGGCGAGCAGTTTCGATTGCCGCTTCAACCTGCGATAGCACCAAGCGGGCGTGATCGAGAAAGGCTCGCCCTGCAGGTGTTAGTTCGATACCGCGAGCGCGGCGGGTCAAGAGTCGCGCACCTATCTCGTCCTCAAGATCTCGAATCTGCCGGCTTAGCGAAGGTTGCGACGTGTGCAGCCTTTGCTCTGCTGCCACCGTCAGGCTCCCCGCTTCCGCCACTGCAACGAAATAGCGAAGGTGTCTTAACTCCATTTCCGCTCCCATGCCTGCAAAGCATCGATGCCAGCTTAACAAAGTATGTTGCAAACGCGGCACGGCAACATCCAACAAGGCAGTCAATCTCATCAACAAGGGAAGGAACGGGATTGAAGGAGTAGGAGAAAAACAATGACTAAGAAGCTCGAAGGGAAGATTGCACTCGTTACCGGCGGATCACGCGGAATTGGAGCTGCCATTGCTAAGCGACTGGCCTCCGACGGAGCGCACGTGGCCATCACCTACACGAAGGGTGCCGATGCGGCCGCATCGGTCGTTGAAGAGATTGAACGCGCTGGCGGAAAAGCAATCGCCATTCAGGCGGATGCCGCCGATGCCGACGCGGTTAAAGCCGCGGTCGAAAAGACGTTTGCGACCTTCGGTCGACTGGATGTGCTGGTGAACAACGCCGGCACGGCCATTCCGAAACCGTTTGAGGAGGCGACGCTGGAAGAGATGGATCGCGTACTCGACATCAACGTTCGTGGCGTGTACGTCGCGACTCAGGCGGCGCTCAAGCACATGAAGAGCGGCGGTCGCGTCATCACGATAGGTTCGGCTGTGGGTGAACGTGTCGCGGCGCCCGGGCTTGTGCCCTACGCGGGCACCAAGGGAGCCGTCAAGATGTTCACTCAAGCGCTCGCCAGAGAGATCGGGAGCAGGGGCATCACAGTCAACAACGTGCAGCCCGGTCCGATCGACACAGAATTGAATCCCGCCTCGGGTGATTGGGCGGAGCCACAGAAGGCCGCCACAGCGCTTGATCGTTACGGGCGTGTGGATGAGGTCGCCGCGATGGTGGCGTTTGTCGCAGGACCGGAGTCCTCGTACATAACCGGAGCGAATCTTACCGTGGACGGCGGAATGAACGCCTAAACCGACCCACACACTATCGGTGGTTGCACCATGCAACCCGACAAGAGGAAGGCGGATCGTTCGATGAGTCCCCTTGTAAAAACCCAAATGCAATACCACAGCTGAGTTCAAACTCAGAGGAGGGATACATACCAATGAAAGCCATAGACAGAGCAGTGGAACTCTCCGCGCGGGCGACGAGAAGCGTGTTCAGGAGAAATTTGACGCGCTTCGCCGCCGCTCTTCTGGCGGTGCTCGTCAGCTTTGTCGCCGTTCCAAACGCAGTTCTGGCTGCCCCGTCCCAACATCATGATCAGGTGCCGGGCTTCTACCGACTAAAAGTCGGCGATCTCGAGGTAACGGCTCTATTCGATGGGCCAGGCGTATTCGATGTGAACTGGCTAAACGGACAGAAGACGAAAGATGGTGTCCTAAAGGGACTGCAAGACGACCCGCATCTGCTCGATGTCGCCGATGCAGGCTACCTTGTTAACACTGGCAAGCAGCTGATCCTAGTCGATGCGGGATCCGGTAGCTGGTTTGGCGGGGGAAAATTCGGGCACTTGTTAGCCAACCTCCGCAGTGCTGGGTACACGCCGGAAGAAGTCAACATCGTCTTGGTCACGCACCTCCACTCCGACCACGTCGGCGGCCTCACGACTCAGGACGGAAAGATCGTCTTTCCAAATGCCGACATCTATGTGGCAAAGGCAGATAACGATTTTTGGCTGTCGCAGGAGATTGCCGCTAAGGCGTCGAAGGAAGCACAAGAGTTCTTCCAGAGTGCACAAGGCATCGCAGCACCCTACATTAAGGCCGGAAAGTGGCACACGTTTACTGACTCCGATCAAATCGTTGACGGCATGCAAATCGTACCTCTCCGTGGTCATACCCCCGGACATACCGGTTATGAATTTTCGTCCCAAGGAAAGAAGATTCTATTTTGGGGCGACGTCATGCACGTACAGCGCCTTCAGCTGCCAGACCCCAAGGTCACGGTGGTATTCGACATTGACCCAAATGCAGCCGCGGTCACGCGGGATCAATTGCTTCGTAAGCTCGCCAGCGGTGATGTCTTGATCGCGGGGCCACACATGCTCTTTCCCGGACTTGGTCGCCTGCACAGGGAGGGGAGTGCCTATCATTGGGCGCCAGTGGCATTTACTGATCAATGGGACGAGAAATAGTAATGCTGCGACAGTCTCGTACTCATCGTCAGCGAATAAGATAGGAGCGATTATGGAGCGTCTTGCTTTGGGTTCTGCCGTCATCGGTCTCTTGTTTCTAATTTCGTGGCTTTCATTCGCGGGTGGTCAGCACGGTTTTTCAATCAAGGTGTTCACCTCTCCCGACGATCAGTTTTGGGCTAACTCCGTGATTATCGAGGGAACCCGCGAAGTGATGTTGGTCGATGCCCAATTAACAAAAACCAGTGCTGAAAAAGTATTACAGGAAATCAGAGAAACCAAAAAGCCGCTGTCTATCATCTACATTACTCACGAGCACGCTGACCACTTTCTTGGTCTGGAAGTTTTTAAGGAGGCATACCCGGGAGTGAGGATTATCGCGAATTCTGCGGTAATAGACCGAATCAACAAGGTCTATCAACAGAAAGTAGACAAATGGAAAAAGATCTTGGGCGCAGGTGCAACCTCTCATGTTGTTGCTATCGAAAAATTCGACGGTAACTTTATTGACTTTGATAACTCACAAATAGAACTCCTTAAAAGCGTCCAAGGCGACACTGATGAGAACACGATGCTTTGGATTCCTGGCCAGAGGGTTCTCATTGCCGGCGACGTTTTGTTCAATGGCATGCACGTTTACACCGCAGAAACGGACAGTAAGGCGAGAGGGAAATGGTTGAACTCATTAAACAAAATCAGAGGATTAAAACCTTCGGTTGTTATCCCGGGACATAGCAAGGTTGGTGCTCCCCTTGATGCGAGTATCGCCGTAGATTTTACGGAAAACTATTTACTGGTTTTTGACGAAGAACTCAAAAAAGCTAGAGATCCGGACACCTTTATCAACACCATGAAGGAAAGATTCCCATCCGCCGACCTCCTCTTGGCACTTGAACGTGGCGCGAAGGCTAATGTTAAACCCTGACAAACAAACTGACGATTTGGTAGGCCGAGCCTTCGTCGCGGGACGCGAATGCTCGAATCAATCACTGCGGGGTGGATCCCAATGAGGAGGTACAAGATCGCGGTTCTGGACGATTACCAAAATGTGGCGGTCGAGAGCGCCGATTGGTCGGTGCTCCGCGATCGAGCGGAGATCACCGTATTTCATGACCACCTCGCCGACACGGAAGCCGTGATTGAGCGGTTGCTGCCTTTTGATGTCGTATGTGTCATGCGCGAGCGGACTCCACTGCCCCGCAACGTGATCGAGCGCCTTCCTAATCTCAAATTCATTGCCTCGACGGGATCTGGAAACGCGTCGATCGATCTCGCCGCCGCAGGGGATCGTGGGATCGCAGTGGTTCATACGGGGTACCGGTCGGACCCCACGATCGAACTCACCTGGGCGCTGATCTTGGCTGCCGCACGACATATCGCGACGGAGAGCAACTCCGTCCGATCTGGCCGCTGGCAGCAAACCGTGGGCACGGATCTCCGTGGGAAGACCCTTGGCGTTCTAGGACTTGGGCGGATTGGATCACAGGTCGCGCGGGTTGGCAGCGCTTTTGGAATGCATCTGATTGCCTGGAGCCAGAACATGACGCCCGAGGTCGCACGAGCCGCGGGCGCACTCCTGGTTACCAAAGACCAGCTGTTCGAGCAGGCCGACATCCTGACGATCCATTTGGTGTTGAGCAACCGAACGCGAGGCCTGGTTGGAGCCGCAGAGCTGAAGAGAATGAAGCCAACGGCCCGGTTGATCAATGCGTCGCGCGGGCCGATCGTCGATGAGCAAGCTTTGATCAGCGTGTTGAAGAAGAAGCGAATCGCCGGCGCGGCGATCGACGTATTCGACATCGAGCCGCTGCCTCCGTCTCACCCCTTCCGGACGCTCGACAACGTTCTAGCAACGCCGCATATCGGTTACGTATCCAGCGGTCTCTACAAGACGTTCTACGAGGATACCGTCTCGAATATTCGCAAGTGGCTCGACGCTCATCAGAACTCGGCAAGAATAGGAAAAACCAATGCCTAAAAAGCTCGGAGGTAAGGTCGCCGTCATCACCGGCGGCACAGAAGGGATTGGCTTAGCTACGGCGAAGCTTTTCGTCAAAGAAGGTGCCTATGTCTTCATCACGGGCCGCCGCCAGAAAGAACTCGACGACGCCGTGAACGCAATCGGCACCAATGTTTCTGGAGTGCAGGGAGATGTAGCCCAATTGGCTGACCTTGATCGTCTTTACGAGACGGTTGCTAAGGAGAAGGGGCGAATCGATATCGTTTTCGCCAACGCCGGCGTTGGCGAATTCGTTCCCTTGGGGGCCGTAACCGAAGAGCATTTCGACAACCTATTCAACATCAATGTGAGGGGAACGCTGTTCACGGCACAAAAAGCCTTACCGTTGCTGAATGATGGTGGTTCCATCATTCTCAACGGGTCTGTCGCCAGCGTTAAGGGTACTGCCGCCTTCGGCGTCTACGCCGCGAGCAAGGCCGCCATCCGCTCTTTCGTGCGCACCTGGACTACCGATCTGAAGGACCGTCGTATCCGCTCCAACGTTGTTAGTCCAGGTCCGATCAACACGCCGCTGGCGAGGCGGCTATCTGCGGACGTGATTGAGCGGATTGTGTCCACCGTCCCGATGGGGCGCATGGGGGAACCCGAGGAAGTTGCTAAGGTGGCGTTGTTTCTCGCTTCGGATGACTCCAGTTTCGTCACCGGTATCGAACTGTTCGTTGACGGCGGCAGAGCGCAGATCTAATCGAGCGTGATCTCGCCAGTCTTGCAGGTCGCGATCAAGATTAGGTACCGAGAAGTCGGCTGTGGGAAGTAATTCGTTACTTCCGAGAAGCGCGTTTATCGCGACGAATCCGGAGGCATTACTTCCGCATTAGCACTTGCTTCAACGTCACCACTCGGAGCGAACCTCCTGACCCCGAACAGCCTCAGACGAGCCGCCGGCCTCGGTGTTCTAAAAGGCGACGTGTGGTCCCACCGGCCGATGGCATCTGCACACCTGTGACGATGACTTAGATCTGGGCCGTGCCGCCGTCGACGAAGAGTTCGATGCCGTTGACGAAACTTGAATCGCTTGAGGCGAGGAAGAGCGCGACGGTCGCGATCTCTTCGGGGCGTCCCATTTCGCCGCGAGGGATCTGAGATTTGAAGAACTCCTTCGCGTCTGGCCCGAGCGGGTCTAGGATTGGCGTGTCGATGGTGCCGGGGCTGAGGATGTTGACTCGAATTCTGCGTTCCTTGAGCTCTACCAGCCAAGTACGAGCGAAGGAGCGCACCGCAGCCTTGCTGGCGCTGTAGACGCCGAAGGCCGGGAATCCCTTGATGCTGGCGATGGATCCGTTCAAGAAGATGGAACCGTTGTCGTTGAACAGAGGCAGCGCCTTCTGCACAGTGAAGAGCGTGCCGCGCACGTTCAGGTCGAAGGTTTTGTCGAAGTGTTCTTCGGTTACTTCTTCCAGCTTAGCCAACTCGCCCTGTCCGGCGCTGGCGAAAAGAATATCGATCTTGCCCTTCTCGCGCTTTACCGTATCGTAGAGGCGGTCGAGGTCGGCTAGGTTACTGGCGTCGCCCTGCACACCGGTGGCGTTTTTGCCGATGAGTTTGACGGCCTCATCGAGCTTATCCTTGCGGCGTCCGGTGATGAAGACGTACGCGCCCTCTTTGACGAAGAGCTTGGCGGTGGCGAGCGCCATGCCGGACGTCGCTGCTGTGATGACCGCTACTTTTCCTTCGAGCTTTCCCATGACTGTTCTCCCTTCATGCGTGCGATAGATTAATGCGAGAGCCCGCTGGCATGTCGTTATCAGCGGCGTCTCGGTGCTGTTGCGCTGGGCCGCCCCGCATTCGCTTCCAGTGAGTTGATGCAATTGGGCCCTGAAAAGGTTCATTAGTTCTGACCGATAGAACTATTGAACCATTTTCCTTGGATGACTACTCTAATTAGCATGCGCCCTCTGTTCCACCCATCGATTGAGGAGATTACGGTAGAAGGAATTCTCCACGCCTTATGCGACCCGGTGCGGGTGGCAATTTATGCGGACATCGTGTCGCAGGAGTGCTCGCAGAACTGCTCGACGTTTCTCACAGTCAGCGACAAGACGATCCCGAAGTCCACACTCTCTCAGCACTTTAGGGAACTGAGAGAGGCGGGGCTGATCCGTGGTGAGCGTCGCGGCGTGGAAGTCCACAATACCTCGCGTAGCACGGAACTCGAGCAACGCTTTCCGGGACTAATTCGGGCAATCGTCAACGCGCATGCCATCCAGTCGAGGGACGAAGGGCAAGGAAAGAAACGCGCTGTGCAAAGAACGGCCAGACGTGTAAGGACAAATAAGTAAAGAATCCGACTTTTTTCCCTCGATCAATCCGACCTCCTCGTCGTGCATCGGGTATACCGGGGCGCGGCTCCTCAGAACCCTCACTCGTTAGGTATCATCGATATCGGGAAGTCGGCTTCCCTCCAGCAATTGGTTGGTCACTGCTGGCGCGTTTGCGGGGACTGATCTAACTTTGCGCTAAAATAATCAACTAAATCCTGATTGTTCCGATGGAGGGGATGTGGCTTCGGCAGTGATGCCCTGAATGGCTGCAGGTGACCCAGAGCAGAAGTCTGAGTTGAACGAAAGCGGACACGCGGACGAGAGCTAACACTCGGTGGAGCCGCACAATGCCAACGTATGTTTCACTTTCCGTGCAGGCCTAGCTAGATTGCTTGCAAACCTGGGCATCCTCAATAACACGCGTGATCGGTACTTGTGGCGACCCACCGCGGCCTCGGGTTGACTAGGAAGCAAGGTCGCCGCGCGCCAGATCGCTCCCCGCATCCAGGTCAGGTAGCACGACCGACTATGATTCATAGACGGCGTGCGGCGGAACCTTCAACACAGCATCCAAATGTCCGGCCGCTGAAAGATCAACTCCCCGTGCTCGCCGCAGGCTAAGGATCAGTGGCTGCTGGCGGCGAACAATTGCGCAGCGTACTGCAGCACTGGTTGCATAGCGGCCGGTGCTACGTCCGCTGCGTAGATCTCCAGATAGTTCACGTGCCGGCCGCCGCTGTTGCGTGCCATCCCCTTATCGATGGATCTTCGCAAGGCTAGCGGAGGATCCCCCTCCGCACCCATTACCTTGCTCGCAATTGCGTCTTGCGAGCCGCTGCGCATTTCAAAGCCGGTGATGATCCGCCCGCTGTAGCTGTTGATGAACTCGGTATTGTCGGGCGCTTCGACCGCAGCGTGGCCGGCATGAAGATCACTCGATTGAATCGCCAGTCGGTTGCCGACAGCGCGCGCGGCGCGCTCAATGACCTCCTGCTTGGCGCGCAAGTGCGCCGCTCGACCCTTTGGGCCGGCTCCGAGAATCGGCAGACCAGGAGCGGACAGGGAAATGCACTGATTGCGAAACGTCTCGGCGTAGAAGTGAAACGTCTCGGCCCAGGCGCTCAGGCACC
>Ga0210383_10005205_pt1 | contig 11448 bp, 9 predicted proteins | sample IncBWC14OmetaG_FD_160072 | JGI IMG/M metagenome (GOLD analysis project Ga0210383, IMG submission 160072) | Forest soil microbial communities from Barre Woods Harvard Forest LTER site, Petersham, Massachusetts, United States - Inc-BW-C-14-O ...
GCGGCCATCTGGTGAATACGGGTCTGGTCCAGCCCGATCCTGAGCCCGAGGTAGAGGCAATTATGGACCAGGCAAAACCCGCGGCCGAACCCAAGAAGGAAGCTCCGCTCACGGCGGGATGGAACGGCGAGCATTTCTTCATCAAGAGCGCCGATGGACAGTTCAGCATCAGCCCCTACGGGTACGTCGACGTCGACTATCGCGCTTACAAGGGCGACGGCGCTCCGTCAGCCACATTCGTGATCCGGCGCGCGCGTTTCGGATTCCAAGGTAATTACGGTTCGCACTTCGACTACGCCATCTTGACCGACGCCAACTCCACCACCGGCGCGATTGTGCGCGACGTTTATCTCAACGTCAGGATCAAGCCCGAATTCCAATTCCAGGCCGGTCAGTTCAAAGAACCGTTTGCCCAGGAAACCGGGATCGGCGCCACCAACCTCGACTTCGTCGAACGAGGCTTGCAGGCCCTGCTATATCCCTCGGCCGTTACCGCTTTCCGCAGCCCCGGCATGGTGTTTCACGGGGACATTGACGGCGGCGTCTTGCAGTACTGGGCGGGAGCTTTCAACGGCAGGGGCGGGGTTGTCGCGAACGTCACCAACGAACCCGAGTTTGTGGGAAGAGTTCGCCTGTATCCCTGGCGCAAGACCAAGAACGAGTGGCTTAGGCAGCTTGCTCTTGGCGGGTCGATCAGCCACGGTCGTTCCCGTGGACTTTCCAATGACGTGAGCTTTAGTGGAACGCTCCCCGACGCCACCTACACGTTTTTCCCCCAGTTGAGGATCAACGGCCCGATCGAGCGGTATGAGGGTGAATTCACCTACATCAAGTCTTCGTACGCGCTTCGCGGCGAGTATGTGCAGATGCAACAACAGCGCGACAGCGTGGGATCGGAGCAGGTCGGTGGCCTGGGTTTCCTGACGCTACCAGGAATCGGGGCCAAGGCGTGGAACATCGGGACTACTTATCTGCTGACCGGCGAAAAACGTCCTGAGAACGGCACTCCGCGCGTGAAGCATCCGCTGTTTGGTCCGGACACTCCGGGTGGAACGGGACGAGGATGGGGAGCTTGGGAACTGGGCTTCCGCTTCTCCGGCATTCAGGCAAACGCGCCCGCTTCGAATTTCTATAACTATTACACTCCGGGTTTCGTGCCCCAGTACAACTACCACACCTACGAGTACACGTTTGGCCTCAACTGGTACCTGAATTATTGGGTGAAGTACCAGTTCAACGTAAACGTCGATCAGTTGAAGCAGCCGAGTGTCACGGGACAAGTGCCGCAGAATTTCTTTGCCTTGACCCAGGAACTGCAGTTCCGCTTCTGAAGATTGTCAGGGACGGACTTTGAGTGAGTTTTTGGTTGTACCGCCAGGGCCGGTTTCAGCCTGCTCTGAAAGAAACTTGCAGGAGGAGATTCGATGAGATCGAGAATTCTGCTTACTGTTCTTCTCACGGCATTGTTTGTGATCGCGAGCGGCTGCGGGGACGTGAAGAACTGTCCCGTATGCGGTACAACCACCGCGGACGGTTACGCCGACGTCGTTAACATCACGGTGCCTGAGCACAATCCCACCGGCGAACCCGGCGGTCCGTTCAACTCCTTCGACATAAGTTGGGTCAATCAGGCGACCCACTTGGATTACGTCTCGGACCGCATCGGTCTGGCCGTGGTGGTCGTGGATACCATCAATAACATTGCGGTCAACGCGATCCAGGGAGTGAACGCCGTCACCGCCGCGGGGAACCAAGCCAGTCCATGCGATCCCAGCATCCCCCCTACCGCTGACGTGGTTGGAAATTTCACCCGCTTCGGATGCCGGAACGCGCCCTTTCACCTGATCTCGGGTTTTGGCGCGAATGGTAAGTTCGGCGGGTTTCCTGGAGCCCAGTGCTGCGCTTCGCGCGCCAACGGCGTGAACCCGATGTCGGGCCCCGACGGCGAAGAAGTAACCCCGGACGGGAAGACGTTATTTACCGCGATTGGCAATGCTGGGGTCGTAGTCTTCGATCTAAGCACCATGGACCTGACTAAGAACCCACCGACCCCACCCAACGTGCTCGCCACTATACCGACCGGCACATCCGCAGACTACGACGGTCCGCTAGGGATCGCTCCTTGTGTCGCTTCTTGGAACGGAGAAGCTGGTTCGGCTGCTACTTGTGGAGACGACCGCGCTGACGAAATGGCATACGATCCCGCGCATCAGGTTCTCGCGGTGATCAACGGCGATCCGGGATTGCCTTTCGTAACGTTCATTGACATGTCCCATATCGTGGCCAAGAGTGGCACACCGGCGCAGCAGCACTGTCTTCCGATGGACCCGACGCTCGCTTACGGTCCCTGGGCAGCCGGGTTCACTCCTGCCGACTACGGCGTGAACTACCCTTTCCAAGGATCGGGCACCGCCATCCCCCAACCATCGCCGATATTGGATCCGGGAGTGGCTGGAACCTCGTTTAATCCTCCCAGTTGCATCATTGGGCAGGTTTACTACGATGGTGCAGGTGGCGGGGCCTCTGCAGGAGCTGGGCTCAATCCTAGCGTTCCCGTCGACACCGTTGGAGCCACCTTCCCCTGCCCGGACCCCTCCAACCCGCACGTGTTCAGTGGCGTTTCCGGCGGAGCTGCCAATGCCGCGTTAGGGCTTCCGGGCCTCGCGGGAATAAGGCCGAGCGGTGCCACTTACACGATTCCCTGCCATCACGGGCCGATCGTCGATCAGGCTACGGGATCATTTTGCAATCAGGCCACGCCGGGGAGTACGTGCGCTGGGGCCATTGCGCCAGCTGGGCTGGGCGGAATGGTCTGGAATTCAAATACCGGCCACCTGCTCCAGGCAAACGAAAATTCCATTGGCATCACCAACATCGGAAGCATCGATGAAATCGATCCTCGGCTCGGAAACCCCAACGGTCCGATAGTCGTCAATAGTTTCGTGATGCCAAATTGCATGCCCACCAGCGTTGCTCAGGGGCCGGGCAATAACTTCCTGGTAGGTTGCGCGGACCACGACGGCGAAGCGTTCCCGCCTAATGAGTACGTGATCGATGGAACCTCGGGCGCAATCCTTGCCAACATCACCAACGTCGGCGGCGTTGACGAGGTCTGGTACAACTCAGGTGACAACCGGTATTACCTGGCAGCGAGAGATATGCCCAACGGTCCGGTGATGGGCGTGATCGACGCCAAGACCAACTTGTGGCTGCAAAACGTTCCGACCAATGCGAACTCGCATAGCATCGCGGTTGACTCCAGTAATAATCACGCATTTGTGCCCTTGCAAGCGGGCGGAATCTGCACTTCGCAGAGCAGTAACGGTTGTATCGGCGTGTTCGCGCAACAATGAGCGGAGCCGGGCGAACGGATCACACGAAACCCCGGATGCACCAACGTGGGTCCGGGGTTTTGCACTGAGGGAAGACTCGATTCAGAATTCGAACCGGGAAAACCTGTGGTATAGTTTCGCGAAGTAGCTTGAGACCTGAAGTTGGTGTCATTATGCAGAGCATTCGTAGAGTCGTCGTACCGGTTGGAATCGCAGTTCTGACCTCCTTCATGGTTCTTAACGCGCTGTCCTTTGCGAAGGACGATGCACCTCAAAAGCCTACGGATGTGCCGGCGACCGTGATTGCGCATCTGTCGTTGCCGCAGGCCACTGGAAATCAAATGTTGCTGCAACGTGAAGAAGGAAAGGATTACCTTTACGTGCAGCAGGCTTCCAGGCAAGGCTTCATGATCGTCGACGTCACAAGGCCATCCAAGCCGAACCTGTTGAAGCGCACGGCGGAAAGCAATCAAGCCACGGCAGGGAACCTGGAGATGGTCAGCCCTGACGTTGCGATCGCGGCAGCGCCGGAGAAAAAACCGAACACCCTTACCAGCAGCAACCACCCGACGCAGAATGTGCGTGTGCTGGATTTAAGCGATCCGCACAATCCGAAAACCCTTCAAGAGTTTACCGGAGTCACCAGCGTTCTCCCCGATGCCGGACACGGTCTGATCTTTCTAACCAACAACGAGGGCTTGTGGGTCCTCCGCTACACCCGTCCGGCCTTGCTGGAGCCCGCTAAGAAGAAACGTCCCTGCGACTCCGAATCGTCGATAGAGTCCATGCCCCCAGAGTGTGACTAAAGCTCCTCCCTGCTAGTCGGAGGCTGGCTGCACCGTACATTGTTTCGAAATCGTCTTGATCGAACTGATGGTTATAGTCTCCGAAGCCGCGGAGCCCGTTCTGGTTAAGGCGTCGGAACTGGTACTCATCGAAGGTGCCTCTGTTCCCGTTACTTCCACGCGCTGCCCCAGGTAGTGTCGGAGCTTTGTCTTGCCGGTCGCCTGAAGTTGGTACGTCATGGCTGGGTTCTGCTTCATCAGTATGTAATCGCCGCTAAACCTGTTGACGCAGCCCTGTACCGTGATCTCTCCTTTAGAAGCTTTCGCTTTGGGCTGGCTCGTGACGTTGGGATTACTGTCTTGAGCCAGAAGAAAACTGCCCGAAAGCAGCAGAGCCAAACACAGCTTATTCATGGAGATTTCTCCCTTTTGCAGGATCGGATGGCAACATTATGGCACGAGTTGGCATGACCTTGGAGGAGAGCTATTTGACGTGAGTCTCCTGGTAGTGCAACTCCTTCCATTGCCCACCGCGCTTCACCCAAAGCTCGGTTATGTAGACCCTTGAAATACGCACCGCCGACCTGGGCGGGAATTGCAAAGTAACTTCGTAGATCGCGAATGCGGCATCCGGCCCCAGCGGAATCAGTTTGTAGCCCCACAATGTATAGTTCGAAACATTGCCGTTCGCCAGTTCATTCAAAGCCTGAACCTTGGTGCGCTCACCCTGTCCGTCGACTTCAACCCCCTGATAGTCGTCGGCCAATAATTCGGCATAAGCCTTCTTGTCCTTATTCTTCACCGCTTCCCATTCGGCTTTGATTTTCGCCTCGAATATGGCCTTCAGGCCCGCGTCCGCCGACACGCTGCCGAATTGCTGGCTCTCGCCAGACTTATTCGGCGCCGCCGGGATTTGTGCAAAAGTCACAGCCGTCAGCCCCGCCACGCAGGCGAGGACAAAGCAAACTCGCATAATTCCTCCATGGGAACGCAGCATCTTATCAGATTCTTCATCTGCGATCATTTTGAACTGAGTTATTCGAAGTGAAGTAGTGTTAGGATGCTGGTCGTCCGAAAATCCACGCCGCGAAATGGACCTGCGCGCGCGGATCCTAATGGGCGCAGCGCTGCGGAGGCGAACCAACTTATGTCGCACAGTGGAGCGGAGACTTTAGCCCGCGAATTGCTATCCGCGTATGACACCGGCCAGATGGTCGCCATCCCTCCCTCCGCCCGCCCCGGTTTTGACCTCAACATGGCTTACGAGGTAGAAGCAACCCTCAAGCGGTTCCGCGAAGCCGCTGGACACAGGGCACTGGGCCGCAAGGTAGGCTATGCCAACAAAGCCATGTGGCGGGTGCTCAAGCTGGAAACCCTGGTGTGGGCCCACATGTATGAAGACACTGTGCACCACAGCCAAAGCAACTCCGCCGCGCTGTCGTTCCCTCATTGCCGTTCGCTTAAGATCGAGCCCGAGATCGTCTTCGGCTTGAAACAGCCAATCACGACGGAAGGCCTCGATGCCACTGCTGCGCTCGAATCCACGGAATGGTTGGCGTTAGGATTCGAAATCATTGATTGCCCATTCCCCGAATGGAAGTTCCAACCCAGTGATTTCGTCGCCTCCTTTGGACTTCACGCCGCGCTCGTAATCGGCGAGAAAATCCAGGTGCGGTCCGACCAAATCGCCACGCTAGTGGATGAGCTACCACGCTTCAAAGCGCGCATGTCGAAGAACGGAGCCTTCGTAGAAGAAGGATCGGGCAAGAACTCGCTGAAGAGCCCCGCCCTGTGCCTGGCAGAACTAGGCGCAGCCATCGCGCGCCGATTCCCCAACCAACCATTGAGCGCCGGCGAAATCGTCAGCTCCGGAACCCTCACCGCCGGACATCTCATCGACCCGGGCGATCTCTGGACCGCCGAAGTCGAGGGGCTGGCTCTACCACCGCTAACGCTGCGCTTGACCTGACCGCGACCCTTCGAGGCCAACCCGCGCCCCGATGCGTGGCTCCGCCATAGGATTGTCGCCGCAAAATCGTCATTGCACTCACAATTTAGGTCAATGAGCGCATGGCCTGTTAGCAACAGTTACCCCTGCGGCGTACAGGCGGCGAGCCAGGAGCCGGTGCGCTACTCTCACTCAGGAATGCTCTGGGCTGGGATAGGAATCCCGAGCGCGGCTGTGTTCTGGATTCGTAACGACGGCGTTTTGCCCCTCGACAGGCGGCAAACTTGTGATAAAGTGCCAGTCAATTTTGAGTGTCCAGACGACCTGACTTCAGGCGCTGGAAAGGACCCCGCAGTTTCGATTTTTCGGGCTGGATTTTGAAAGCCCGTCCACGAAGTTGGTTTACGTTTTATTAGCATTTCCGGACCGAGCCCAGGGGAGATAACTAAGTATGAAACGCGTAGTAATCGGAATCTGTTTAGCGCTGGCGATTGTTGCGACTGCAAATCTGTTTCCGGGGCGGGCGCAACAAGTCAGAGGGGCGGGGGATGCCACGAACAATGGCGGCCAGGCGGTCGCTAAGAACTGGGCGGCTGGTAACCCGCAAAAGATCGCGTTGCTGAAGTGGTATCAAGCCAACTTGGTCCCCACTAGCTTCGCCGTGGGCAAGACTCAGAATAGCAATCCGTACGGCATAGCTTTCGACGGGGCGAACATCTGGACCGCGAACAGCGAGGGCACGGTCACGAAACTACGCGCCAGCGATGGGGCGAGCCTTGGCACGTTTCCCGCCGGGAACGCGCCGACTGGCATCGCCTTCGACGGGGCCAACATGTGGGTAACCAACTATTACGACGGCACCGTGACTAAACTCCGCGCCAGCGATGGCAGGAGCCTGGGCACCTTTTCGTTGGGGCAGGGGACCTATCCGTTCTGGCTGGCCTTTGACGGAGAGAATATGTGGATAGCGGACGGCCTCGGGGTGACGAAGCTGCGAGTGAGCGACGGGAAGAATCTGGGCACGTTCAAACTTAACAGAGGCGGTTTCGCGGTGGCCTTTGATGGAACGTACGTGTGGGTGACTGGTGGCGGACCCAATATTGTGACGCGGCTGAAGCGAGACGGCTCCAGCGCTGGGCAATTCCAGGTGGGCGCGAATCCGTACGGAGTCGCGTTCGACGGCCAGAATATCTGGACCGCCAATGACGGTGATGGGACGGTAAGCAAACTGCGTGCCAGTGACGGCAAGCTCTTGGGGACATTCACAACGGCCGGTCTACCCTACGGCGTTGCCTTCGACGGGTCCGACATCTGGGTCACGCTGGACGGCGGACTAGTGCAGCTGCGACCGACTGACGGCAAGATACTGGGTTACTTCAATCAAGCGAACGGCGGTTCAACCGGCATAGCTTTTGATGGGTCCAATGTCTGGGTGGCCATTAGCCTCGGAAATTTTGTCCTAAAGTTTTGATGTGAGGGCGGAAGCGAGTACGTCTACGGCTTCCGAGTGCCCCTGCTCGTGGTCTCCGCGTACAACTACCGTGCGCAAAACGCAAGCGGATACATTTCCGGAGCCTGCGTAGCTCCAGGGAATTGCCCAAACAAAATGCCACCGTACATCCACGACTTTGGCAGCATTCTCAACTTCATCGAGTACGCCTTCGGGAATAACCAGCAGCCGTTGCATTTTGGAGGGTTCCCGCCGACAAGCGGGATCAGTCCTTCCTACCCCTACGCGGATGTCTTCGCCCCGGACGGCGCCGTCGTTTGCGGGTCAAGCTGCCCGCACCCATATTCGCTCTCTGACTTCTTCAACTTTGGCGGGAGCCCGACCGCATTTGCCCCCTTTACTCCGCAGGAGGGAGTAAACTACATCACTCAGTGCTTCATAACCCCTAAGACTCAGAGTTGCTTCGGCACGAACTTTAAGGCCACTGACCCTGACGCCGATGCCGTCGACGAGTAGATTGAGGGGGTGCTCTGACTAAGGTGGGTGCTGGCAGTGCTACAGAGCCAGCACCCGCTGTTCCCCCGGCTGGTTCAATGGTATAGTTCGAGCCAGACGACACGCGGCAACTAGTTCGGGACTGCCAATTCCTCGCGGAGCCCAAACGGGAGTCAACCCAATGACCCAGAACAAACGGTCTACCACACTGGTGATGGTTATGATCACCGCTGCCGTGGCTCTGATTTCTGTGAGCGGTGCGTTGGCCGCCCCCAAGTACAAAGTGCTACACGCGTTCACTGGAGGCAAAGATGGCGGTAATCTACGTAGCGGCCTACTGCTCGACAAACTAGGTAACGTCTACGGGGCAACCGCTCTTAATACCGTCTTTGAACTGACGCCAGATTCCGGCGACCGCTGGAGTCTGAAAGTGCTCTACACGTTCGACGGCAATGACGGATCGGGTCCCATGGGCGGCCTGATCTTCGGCGCAGCGGGCGAGCTCTACGGCACCACCGTGTTCGGCGGCGGACCATATAAATATGGCACGGTCTTCGAGCTAACTCCAGGCTCCGGCGGCTGGGCGCTGACCGTGCTTCACCGCTTCGGGTTTAACAAACATGGCTGCTGCCCTCAGGCCAGCTTGGTTATGGACAATGCGGATAACCTATTTGGCACCGCCAGCGTTGCCTTCGAGCTGTCGCCCGGCGCCGATGGCTGGAAAGAAACCGTGGTGCACCTGTTCACCGGCCAGCACGGCGACGGCGAGGGCGCCTACGCCGGTTTGATCCGGGATGCGGCCGGTAATCTTTACGGACAGACCGAGATGGGCGGCAGCAGCAGGTGCGGCGGAGGCTGCGGCACGGTCTACCAACTCTCACCAACTTCGGACGGCAAGTGGAAAGAGCACATTCTGCACACCTTCCAGGCTCGCTGGGATGGATCGAGTCCCGTGGGAGCGCTGCTGCTTGACAGCGCGGGCAACTTGTACGGCACTGCAGGCGGCGGGAACAGCGGGTACGGCGTCGTGTTTAGGCTATCGCTTGGCACCGATGGCCGCTGGAGGGAAACGGTTGTGTACAACATCGCCGGAGGCGCAGACGGAGACGGTCCCGGCGGCGGCGTAGTCATGGACAAAGCGGGAAACCTCTACGGCACAACCGTTGCTGGCGGCGACCCCAACTGCGACTGCGGCGTGGTCTACAAATTGGAGCCGCAGGCCGGCGGCAAATGGAAGTACACGGTACTGCACTCGTTCGCTGGCTACGACGGAGCCCAACCCGCTGCCAATGTGATCCTCGACAGCAAAGGCAACCTCTACGGCACCACAATCACCGGCGGCGCTGGCGGCGCTGGCGTAGCCTTCGAACTCACTCCGTAGATTCAGTAGCGCTGATGGGACCACCTTCGATGCCTCGGAAGACAATCACCACCGCATCAGCTAAGGCTAAGACGACCGCGCCATCACTCTGATCTGGTGAGCGACACCGTTTCATTCCAAGAGTATTCCCCTTTTCGAATCTGCACTGAACTGGGGATAACTGTCGAAACATCCCCATTACACTCACGCTCCGAGGTTTCTAACGTAACCATCAGTCAACAATTGTCGCGGCGCTTGCTCACCCTTCGTCCAAATGAACTTGGGCGGCCCTCGTCTGAATTCCCATTTCGGGAATTCCACCGACTTTTCTTCATTATTTCCTTGACTTTACTATTAGATATACTGTACTGTAGCTATATAACTAGTCAATCAAGGAGCCTGTAAGTTGTCCCTTCCCTCCAGATCCACCTGCCGGGCAATCGCTTCCCCTTCAACCACCCCGCAACTCCTTTGTCTCCAATATTTTGCCCGCAACCCGTTTCTTTTCATAGATCTGGCGGGTACCCCTCAACCTCGCCTCAATCGATTCATAGATTTAGGCGAAAACACGATTTTTTTTCAGGAGTAGTTCCATGCCCAAACCCTTACCCCCGCATCCCAACGTTCGTTTCTGCACCCACATCAAAGCCGCCGGACAGCGCTGCGGATCGCCTGCCCTGCGCGGCGAGTTTTTTTGCTATTTCCATACCCGCGTGATCAAAGGTGTGCAACAGCGCGTCGACATGCAACTGCACTCCATAGCCCTGCTCGAAGATCCCGAAGCCGTTCAGCTCTCGCTCATGCACGTCGTCGATGGCCTGTTGAAAGGCACGCTCGAGCTGCCCCGCGCCCGGCTCATGATTCAAGCCCTGCGCATCGCCGCCCGGAACGTAAAGGAAGTCCGCTTCGACGCCTGCTACTACGATGAGGACGAGCAAAAGATGGTCCGCGAAGTCCCCGACTACGCCCGCCAATACCTGATCGAACATCCCGAGTTCGGCCCGCCCATAGACTCAAACCACCAAAGCGAGTGTGGCGCGGGCGCCCCCGCCCGCGAGGCCGACGCAAAGAATCAAAGCCCGTGTGGCGCGGACATTCCCGTCCGCGAGCCCGCAACCAACGCCGTCGTCGAACGCGAAGCGCAAACCGAACCGGTCGCCACGCAGATCGCATCCGCGAAAAGAACCGCAATCCCAGCCGCGGAGCGGCGACAGAACGCAGCCCACGGCGCCAGCCGTGGGACGACGACAGAAAACAACCCAGCTCCGCAGGAGCGAAAGAAACCCCAGCGCGAATTGCAGCAGGAAGAAAAAGAACTCGAGCGAGTGCAAGCCGCCATCGCCGGAGCCAGGCGCGGAAACTGGCGCGACCTCCGCACCGTCTTCGAGTTCGCCGGAATCACCCCGCAAAACAAAGATGCCCCATCCTAAATCGCGGATGGGATGGCCCACCTTTACGCTCTTTGCAGAAGTTGGGACGACCAATTTGGTATTTACTTGAGCGAAACCAACTTCTCCACGAGCCCCGAGTAGTCTTTCTTTTCGAGGCCGTGGACAGCTTTGTTGTAGGCGTCCACTTTGCTGGAATAGTTCATGGAGCAGAATTTGGGGCCGCACATGGAGCAGAATGCGGCTTCCTTGTAGTAGTCGTCGGGCAGGGTTTCGTCGTGCATGGATCGGGCGGTTTCCGGATCGAGCGACAGCGCGAATTGCTTCTCCCAGTCGAATTTGTAGCGGGCGTAGCTGAGGGCGTCGTCGCGATCTTGCGCTCCCGGACGGTGCCGCGCCAGATCCGCCGCATGCGCCGCGATCTTGTAGGCGATGATTCCGTCTTTGACGTCTTTTTCGTTGGGCAGCCCGAGATGTTCTTTGGGTGTGACGTAGCACAGCATGGCCGCGCCGTGCCAGCCGATCATGGCTGCGCCGATCGCCGATGTGATGTGGTCGTATCCTGGCGCGATGTCGGTGACTAACGGCCCCAGGGTGTAGAACGGAGCTTCGTGGCAGAGTTCTTTTTCTTTGTCGACCTGCTCTTTGATCTTGTCGAGGGGCACGTGGCCAGGGCCTTCGATCATCACC
>Ga0210383_10005206_pt1 | contig 11447 bp, 11 predicted proteins | sample IncBWC14OmetaG_FD_160072 | JGI IMG/M metagenome (GOLD analysis project Ga0210383, IMG submission 160072) | Forest soil microbial communities from Barre Woods Harvard Forest LTER site, Petersham, Massachusetts, United States - Inc-BW-C-14-O ...
GCGCCTTGAAAGCACGTATATGCGCCGAACGCCGACAGGTCTTCGTCCGCACCGGCGACGAATACAGATTCTATCCCGAGCTGACGTTCCAGATGCTCCGCAACGGCGAGGAAATGTTCTTGCTGCCAAGTCTTGCCGGGTTCCGAAGCAAATGGATGCAGGACGGCATACGGCCGCGGCCGGGAATCCGGGGCGGCGGCGAATAATCGAGCGCCGGGAATTTCCGTCTGTGGCGCTCCAAGATAAAACATAGCGGAAGCGAGATGCTCCGCTGTGTGCACCTTGCGATCCACGCTCAAAATCTCCTGCGCGCGCGGGATCCGGACGTTGTACATCGGTTGGAAGCGAAAGTGGCCGAAGCCGGCCCGCAGTCCTGATGACGCCGCCAGCATCAAACGAACGCTGGTTGCGCCGCCATGCACATTGATCGCAAGCTGCGGACGAAACCGCGAGATGCTGCTGGCATTAGGCGCGAGAATTTGATCGACATCCGGATTGCCCGCAAATACGGAGCGAAAGCGATCCTCCACCACTACAGCGATCCGTAAATCCGGACGCGCTTGCTTTAACAGGAAGAGCGCGGGCGTCGTCAGCACACAGTCGCCCAGCGACCGCAAACGGATGATTGCCACCCGTGCGCCGGACGGCAAGCGGTCTAGCACATTGGTCATTTCAACGGGCCAGCTTACTCCTCGACCTTGGCTTCGTCGATCAGCATGACGGGAATATCGTTGCGAATCGGGTATACGCGCTTGCACTGCACGCACTTCAATCCGCTCTGATCCGGCTTCATCTCCAGCTCCGCCTTGCATAACGGACAGACCAGAATGTCGAGCAAATCCTTACTGATCGGCATGGTTTCGATTCAGTTTAACAAGGTTGTGAGCGCACCGCGCGCTCAGAATGTGAACCGGGCTTGTAATTCGACGCGGCGATTCAGACCGCTTTGCGCGAATGCGCCCACGCCACCAGCCAGATTGTTCGATTCGCCAAATAAGGGCGACGTCACGATGCCATTGATGGGCCCTGGATTCACGTGATTGAGCAGATTCCGCGCTTGCACCGAAAAGGTCAGATTGTAGCGCTGGCCGGTAGATCCACCATTGAGTCCGCGGAAAAATCCGCCTGGTCCACCCCCGGGACCGCCGCCAGGGCCACCACCCGCAAACCCGCCGGCGCCGCCCCGCCCGCCACCACCACCGCCCCCTGGATTACCGCCGCCACCGCCGAAGTTTTGGTTGGGGCGAGCCGTCGTCTCGCGCGATCCACCGAATCCGAAAGTCTTCGCCAACCGGAAGTTCAGGCTGATACTGCCGGGGCTCCGTGCGAAGTTACGAGGCAGAATCGCCTCGCCCGGCGTGGGGTTCGGATTCAGCCAGCCATATGCCGTCCGCACCGCGCCCGGCGTGGAAGGACACGCCGTATCGGCCAGGGTGCAACCGCTCACGATGCCAGGACGCGCGGTGAACAGCGTCGAAGTGAGCGCCGTTCCGTAGGGATCGGTGCCGGTAATGATATTAAACGGCGCTCCCGAATTGGCGTTGAAGAATGGCGCCGCCAGAATTCCCCACCAAGCGGTAATCGTCCCGCCCACAAACACGCGGTTGCGCTCATCGAGCGACGACGGCCCGTATTCGCCCGTCATGCTGTAGGGATTCGCGGGCAGCGTGTTCACACCATCGGTATTGCTGTTGGCATGGCCATACATATAGAAGCCGTTCAGCGAGATTCGCTTGTTTAATTGCGTGCGGACGTTAGTGATCAACTGCCATTGATTAAATAAACCCGACGATTCCATCAACAGCACGGGATTGGTTGCGTACTGCGAGTAGAGTGGATAGACGCCCGTACCGGGCCCTGTGTAAGTGCCGGGCAGCGGCGCGTTGATGTCGTTCGACATCAGTTCGTGCAATCCGTGCGAGTTTACGTAGGATTCTGAAAGCGTTGTGTTCTTGGGCAGCTGGCGTTCTATGGTGAGAGCTTCCTGCAAAATGTAGGGCGCGTGCAAGTGCGAATCCAATAGCTCGATGGTGTGCGGCGCCAGCAATTGCAGGCCGGGCGGAAGTCCAGTAACGGTCGGATCGAAAGGAATGGGGTTGGCGGCGCTTTGCGTGATCACATATTGCTGCTGGAGGAACCCATAGCGATCGGCGGTCTCGACGTTTGTTTCACTCACGCGGTCGTAGAAAATTCCAAAGCCGCCTCGAAAAACCGTCTTGGGACGTGGGTTGTTCTTGCCCTGGCCAGGCGCCCATGCGAATCCAATGCGCGGAGCCCAATCGTGCCAGTCGTGAATGTTGGTCTGCGTCTCGAACCGCATACCCAGGCTCAAGGTAAGGTTTGGCTTAACGCGCCAATCGTCACCCACGAACGCACCGAGATCCACTTGATTAACGTTCACCAAAGGAATTCCTTGCGTGATGGTGAACTGCGACGGTCCCAGGCCGTGCTGCTGAAGCGCCTGGGCAAGCGCCGTCCCGGTTAGCGACGATCCCTGAATGAATTGCAGCGAGTCGCTGTAAAGTTGGATCGACGAGAGCTGCGTACAATCCGCGGGATCCGGAGTTGCCACCTCGCATTGCAACCCTCCAATGCCGCCGCCGTTGAAAAAGTATGACCCGCCGAAGTTCTGGGGCGACACGTTATTGATTGTGACCGCGCGAACTCGAACGCCAAATTTCCAGGTATGCGCGCCGCCCGAAACCGTCGTGTAATTCTGCAGCTCGTAGTGATTTTCGGTATCGGTAGAGTGTCCCACCTGAGCGCCGCCGCCATTGAAGGCGCCGCCCACGGTGAGGCCGGGCAAATTAAGACTATTGGCCATCTGATCTTCTTCGGTGTGATAGAGCTGGAATCGCGTTTCGTTGATCACTTTGGTGCTGAGCACCGCGGTTTCGATGATCTGCACCGTGTGGTCGGTATCCAGGTTGTGGACCCCCCGCGTGAGAAGGCTGAGGTTTCCAGCGCCCTGATCTTGAAGATCGTTGCGCGTGTAACCGTAGCGCACGGTCAGCGTATTGTTGGTACTGAGTTGATAATCGATGCGCGGGCTGATCCGCAAACGGTTCTGCGGAGCCGAGAAGACGCTGTTGAACGGAGTCGGCGCGAAGTTGGAGCCGAGATTGAAGCCGTTGATGATGTTTCCGTTGTCGATGTCGCGATCCTGAACATCCAGGAAGAAGGAAGCCTTCTTGCCCAGCGCACCGCTTAGCGAGCCACCGAAATTACGCTGCAAGAACGGAGCTTTCTCAGCGGCGTAGGGATTCCGCGCGTCGAAGAGAGCATCGCCGATGTCGGCGTTGACGTTGCCGTGCAGCTTGTCGGTGCCCGGCTTAGTGAGAATTTCGATTCGTCCATATCCCAGCTTGTCGTATTCCGGCGAAAAGGGATTTTGGTTGATGCGAATCTCACGAATGGAATCTTTACTTGGCAGGGTGCCGCCGGTAAATCCGTCGATGTAAATCTGGCCGCCGCTCGGCCCAGCGGATGGCCCCGCCAGCGCTTGCAGATCGGCCTGCAGATCGTCGGGATCGTCGGACAAGGCCTGCAGGTCCGTTCCGCGTAAGACCAATGCGCCAGCGTTCTGCGAGGGATCCACGCTCACCTGCGGCCCCGCGTTTTCTTGTACCGTCACTTCCTGCTTTTCGGCGGCGACGCTCAATCGCAAATCCGCCGTCGCAGTCTGGGTGCCGCCTCTCATTTCAACCGGCGCGGGTTTGAGTTGCTGCAAGCCAGGCGCGGACGCCTGCACCGTATAAGTGCCCACCGCGAGACCGGGCACTGAGTACGTGCCATCGCTTCCGGCCGTGGCCGATTTCACCGTACCGGCAGCATTGGAGACCGTCACCGTAGCGCCCGGCACCAGCGCACCCGATTCATCGGTCACCACACCGTGCAGTACGCCAGCGGTCTGGCCGTATGTGGCCGGTAACAGAGTCAGTAATAGCGACAGCAGCAGCAGTAGGGGTTTCATTACGTGCCTTTACTTAGCGATCCACTTTTAGCAACCCGCCGGGCCTCATTGGTCCGGCCCGCCGCCGCCGAGATCGAGATTCCAAGATCCTAAATTTACTTGTCCGCCGGTTCGCGGCGCAGCTGCCAGGAATGGCTCTACACCCGCGACAAACGCAAAGGCCGTGACTCCGGAGTCGCCCGGACCTTTCGAACTGGAAACGATTACCGCATCGCCCTTTTTCAATTCAGCGAGTGACAGCGCCGGCATCCGCTCGAGGATTTGCTGCAAATCGCCGCCGCCAGGGCCGCCACGAAAACCGCCCGGTCCACCAGGGCCGCCTTGTGCCGCACCTTCCGGACGACCACCCGGCGCGACCGCTCCACCGGCCGAGGAGGAATCAGGGCGGAGCCGTCGCGCCAACATGCCTGCGACTGCCGGATCCAGCCGTCGCAAAAGGGAATCTTTATTCGTTCGAACCACCACCGGCTTCTTCGTCTGCAGGTTGGTGATCCGAACTTCGCCAGTCGCAGGGTCCACCGAATCCACCGTGCCAGCGATCGTTTCGAAAGCGCCCGAGACCACTTCCTCGGCCTTCAGATGCGTGCCGTCTTCACTTTTATCGCCCAGCGCTCGCACCGTATCGCCCGGTTGCAGTTCGGCGAAAGAACTGGGCTTGGCGTCTGAAAACCGCACCGAATCGGGCGCATAACGGCGCAAATCAGCCGCGGAAGCATCAATCGTCATGGTCTTCGGATCACGACCGCGAGTCGTAACCGTCACTTCTTTATTCGTGGCGTTGAGAGCCGTAACCACGCCAGTTATCCCGCGCGTCTGCCACTCCGCCCGGTCGCGCTCATGCTTCTGGGCCAGATCGCCCTTGGTCATGATGATCAACGTTCGGGCCGGTACCGTTTTGGTGTCTTCCTCCAGCGGACCGCGCGCCAGAGCGCGATCGCCGACGGTCATGTCTGAAAACGCGATTTTGCTGGCTTTCTTTAGGTCTTTCTCGCCGGGAGGAATACGCAGGAACGAAGTATTGTCGCTGAGCGTGACAGTGTAAACAGCCCCGTCGTCGCCTTTCAGCTTTACCTGTTTGCTAGCGGAGTCAATGGAAGTGACCTCGCCGATTATCGACTTAAGCGCCTGAGGAGCCTGGGCGCAGCACGTAGCGCAATACAACGCGATAGCCACCGAGCTGAGCCACACTCTCATCCTTTAGACTGGGCGAACTGGAACTTACGCCGGTTACTCGCAAAGTGTCAAGAAACGTAAAAGCGCCCGCCATTCAAGCACTTTGGCGCCTGCTTAGACTACTCCGGACTAACCACCAGGCGGTCCTCTACTCCAGTGACGCCTTTCACTTTCTTGGCTATCTTTTCCACTTTTGACTTGAGCTTGTCGTTGGTGATCTTCCCGGTAAGCACCACCACGCCGTTGTGAGCATCCACCTGGATCGGTTGGCCACCCACTTCGGAATCGTCCGCGATCTTCACGCGAACCTGATCCACAATCGTGTCATCGGTTATAGGCGTCTTTTCCTTGTCCGCAAACAGCGGCATCAGGACCAGGGCAAATAGCAGCGTAATCGTTAAGAGTCGCATTAGGGAACCGAACCTTCGTCCGAGTCCAATTCTCCTCCCCGCATGGATCGCCAGTCAATGGCATTGAGAAATTCCGGATTTTCACGCCAATCTTTTTGCACTTTGACAAATAGCTCCAGAAAGACTTTGCGGCCCAGCATCTTCTCGATTTCCAGGCGTGCGTACGTTCCGATCTTCTTCAGAGCCGCGCCGCCCGCGCCGATGACAATCGCCTTCTGCCCGTCGCGTTCGACGTAGATGGTGGCCGAAATCTTCGTGATTTTCGGGGAATCCTCCCAGCGCTCGATCATCACCGCCACCGAATGCGGCACTTCCTGGTGCGTTTGACGGAGTATTTGCTCCCGAATCAGCTCGCCCGCCAGGAATCGTTCGGGTTGGTCAGTCAAATGGTCGGTGGGAAAGTAGGCCGGCCCCTCCGGAAGCCGCGAGATGATTGCCTCGCGAACCCGATCCAAGCCTTCCCCTGTGGTAGCCGACACCGGGATGTATTCGTCGAATTCGCGAATCGCTTTGTACTGCTCGATGAACGGCAGAAGTTTCCGCTTATCCTGCACGCGGTCGATTTTATTGGCCAGCAGCAGAGTAGGCGTCGACAAATCCTTCACGATGGAAACAGCGTCGGCGTCTTGAGGGGAAAAAGGAATCGACGCGTCGGCCACAAACAGCAGCACATCGCGATCCTCCAGCGCCGTTCGCACGGTCTCCATCATGCGCTTGTTAAACATCGTCGTGGATTTGTGAATGCCGGGCGTGTCGATGAAAACGATCTGGGCGTCGGGGAGATTCACCACACCCTGAATGGTGGTGCGTGTGGTCTGCGGTTTTTCAGAAACAATGGCCAGTTTTTCGCCGCTAAGGGCGTTTAAGAGCGTCGATTTGCCCGCGTTGGGCCGTCCAATCAGCGAAGCGAACCCCGACCGGAAGACGCTCATGAATGAGTCTCAGGCACGGTTTCCTGAGCCGCTTTCGACACCCGCACTTGCTCCACTTTCAGCTCGTCCCCCGCCAGAATCTCCAGCCGGATGCCATCGCGCTCAATCACCTCGCCGATGTGCGGCACATGGCCCAGCCATTCCGTCACCAGCCCGCCGATGGTGGTGGATTCCGTCTCTTCGGGCGGCCGGAACTCCAGCAGGTCGTGCAAGCGGTCCAGATCCAGGCTGCCCGCCACGACGAAACTGCCGTCCGGCTGCTTCAAGACGTCGCGCTCCGGCTCATGCTCGTCGTGAATCTCGCCCAGAATCTCCTCCACCATGTCTTCCATGGTCGCGAGACCAGCCGTATTTCCGTATTCGTCGATCACGATAGCCATGTGCGCGCCGTCGTGCTGCATCTCGCGCAGTAAATCGTTCACCGGCTTGGTCTCGGGAACAAAGCGAATGGGACGCAGCAGTTCTTTCACCCGGCGGCCCTGGCGAGCCGCTTCGTCCAGTTCAAACATGTCGCGAACATGCACAAACCCGATGATGTTGTCGATGGTTCGCTCATACACCGGGATGCGCGAATATTGCTCGTGGATCACCAGCTCGCGCAGGTCTTCGAGCGACCGGTAAGCTTCGATCGCCACGATCTTCGGACGCGGTGTCATCACTTCACGAACTGTCTTGTCGCCGAAAGCCACCACCGACTCGATAAGCTTGCGGTCATCCTTCTCGATAATGCCTTCTTCTTCGCCGGCCGAGATCAGCGCCTCAATATCTCCCGACGTCCCCGGTCCTTCATCGTTCGTCTTGGCTGGCTCGGACAATTCCACCAGAGATTGAAAGAAGCCCAGAATCGCGGTCAGCGGCCTGACCAGAAGCGCGGACAAGCGAAAACCCGGCGCAAGCGGCAACAACCAGCGGCCGTTAGTTTTGCGGTATAGCACTTGCGCCAGAACATACGTGGACACCAGCATGGTGAGCCAGGCGAAGAGAGCCGCTTCAAATAGGTTCTGCCAGGCTGAGGCAACATCGCCCGAATGCGTGGCCAGGAAACAAACTCCCAGCAGCACCACCAGCGTGTGTTTGATGAGCGAAAACGCCAGTACGCCCTCATCGCCCTTTACCCCGATGCGATCTTCCAGAACGTCTTTGAAGAATTGGAGCGCGGGCAGATCGCGCGAGCGCAGCCGGATCGATTCCATGTACAGCGTCTGGACCACGGTGATCAGACACAACAAAACCGCCCAAACAATCGTCGCGCCTACCGCGAACCAGGTCACGAGCGTACCCGCGCAATCAAACCACCCGGCAGTCCAAAAACAACGCGCCATTTGTTCTCGGCCCGTGTCATCTGGCCCCGGTCTTTTTCGTGATCCATCCCCAGCAGGTGGAGCACGCCATGCAACATCAGTATTTCGATCTCGGTGCCCGCATCGTGGCCATATTTCTCCGCCTGCCGCCGGGCATGTGGGAGCGAGATCGCAATATCCCCAAGGAAACCGAGGGTCTGCTTGGAAGGAAACGACAACACATCGGTGGCATGGTCTTTCTTCCGAAAATCGCGGTTCAGCCGCCGCAATTCCGCTTCGTCCGTTATCAGGCAGGTGAACGGCCGTCCTGCCGTAACTTCCGATTCCAAGCGCTTGGCAAACGCGCGTGCCTGTTTCTTAGAAAAACCTGGCGGCACGCCTGGTTTGGCGGAATGGAATAGCAGAGTGGTCTGCTCAGCAGGCATGGCCGGATCTTAAACCAGTGGGATCTCGCGGTTTTCCGCTGGCGCGACGGGAAGCGGTTGGCCGGCAGCCGACGCTGCTTCGGCCGATGGATCGGTCAGCTTCAACGCCAACTGCCGTCCACCGATGATTTCCTGGTGCCGTTCATAAGCCTTTACGATCTTTTGCACCAGGGGATGACGAACGACGTCGCGGTCGTCAAAATAGACAAAGCTGATTCCTTCGATGCCGCGCAGCACTTCCACTGCGTCGTTCAGTCCGCTGCGCTTTCCCGATGGCAGGTCCACCTGGGTGAGATCGCCGGTCACCACCATCTTCGAGTTGAAACCCTGGCGCGTGAGCACCATCTTCATCTGCTCGGCGGTGCTGTTCTGTGCTTCATCCAGGATGATGAAACTGTCGTTCAAGGTGCGGCCGCGCATGAAAGCGATGGGCGCCACTTCGATCACCGCGCGCTCCAGCAACTTCTCCACTTTGTCGGCGTCCAGCATGTCGTACAGCGCGTCGTAGAGCGGACGCAGATACGGGTCCACTTTTTCCTGCAGATTGCCGGGAAGAAATCCCAGCCGCTCGCCCGCTTCTACCGCCGGCCGCGTCAGGACGATGCGCGCCACGCGCTTGTTCATCAGCGCCGAAACCGCCATGGCTACGGCCAGATAAGTCTTCCCGGTGCCCGCCGGCCCCACGCCGAACACCAGGTCGTTACGCTCGATCGCATCCACGTAACGGCGTTGATTCACCGTCTTCGGCGCCAGTGTTTTCTTCCCGAAATTGCGCTGCCGGCCGCTATGAACCAGGCTGCGCAGAGTCACCTCAGGATCAGCCGTCACCACGCGCAGGTAGCTGTTCAAATCTCCATTCGGGAAGGTCTGGCCCTCTTTCACCAGACTGACATAATCCTCCAGAATGCTGGCGGCGCGAATCACATCCGGCTCGGCGCCTTCGATCTCAAGCGAATCGTTCATCAGGCTGGCCGTGACGTTAAGGCCCTTCTCGAGCACACGGATATTTTCGTCGCGGGTGCCGAATAGGGATTCAATGCCGCGGGTGATCTGAACGCTAAGTTTCATTCCTGCAGATTCATTCCAAGATGTTGGTGTGGATTAGTAGCATGCGGGGACAGCAGCGGAGGCCTGGCACGGAACGCGATGCGAGCAGGGATCGGAAGCGGGAATTTTCATCCGCGAGAGCGGAAGAAAAGCAAACATCTAAAGGCATTATACCAGAGGTGACAAGGGGGCGCTCTGGTCCCAGCAGTTTCGCATGTGAAAGAACATGGTCATGAAGCGACCGTTCTCCGCTACCGTATGGCGTGAAGGCAACTGCTATGTTTCTCAATGCCTCGAGGTTGATGTCGCCAGCCCGGGTGAAAGCGAAGAAGAGGCGCTTGCCAACCTAAAGGAAGCGTTAGAGCTCCACTTCGAGGCGCCGCAAGCGACGCGTCCCTCCAAGGTTCGCACCATCGAGGTTGAGGTTGGGGCGGCTTAAGCCCCAGCCCTTCCGTGAGATTAAGCGCCGGCAGAAGCGCCTGGTTTCATCGAGGCGAGTCAGAAAGGCAGCCACGTTAAGTTTGTGAGACATACGGGCGACGTCGTCGATACTGCTGTAGTACGAAAAAGCGCGAGGTTCCTATCGGCACTTTGCGGAGCATTTCTCAGCCAGGCTCACCTTGATATCGATGACTGGGACAAGGTCGGCTAGCGCTGCGACCTCTATTTCTTCGGCAGCAACCATTCCACGGTGTCCGCTGTCTGTAATCGCACGGTGCCCGGTTGGTCCTGAGACCGGAAATTCGGATCGTGATACACCCAAAGAGTCCCACTGATCGCGACGGTAAGCACGTTAGTCTGGGACGTAAGCTCGACATCATCCCCGTCTATCGACCACATCAACGATTCGCCGCCGGCAATCGCGCTTTGGATGAATCGACGTCCTGATCCCTTAGGATCATAAGCGGCGATCACGTACGAGCCATGGCCCGGAACATCAATGCGTGCAGCCGCCCCAACTATCGACGAGCGCGGCGCGCTGACATCCTGACCATTTACACGAAGTGCAATGTCTTTCAGCGAAAGTTGTTCCGACACAGGCCGGATGGTTGTCGCCGTTCCTGGATGTGGCGATGGGTCGGTGATCGGACGCAGGACGTCATACACCTTTTCGCCCGTCGCAGGATTGTACAGAATGTCCAATGTCACAACTTCGCCGATTCTTACGAACCGGAATTCGCGAAACCCAGAAACCGTCGGAATCCGATTTCCCGCGGTTCTGATTCCCAAAGCAGGCATGTTGAGCATTTCCAGGGCTTTGGAATCTAACGGCCGGATACGGATGACAATGGTATCCAACTGCGTGTCATGCCCCGCTTCGAGGATGTAACCGAACAAGGCGTTGTTATCCCTGTCGACGACTGATCGAACGACTCGGCCGTAGTTCATTCCAATAATGCCCTGGGCGGAGCTGGCCTGTGTGGCGCCGGTTGTTTCGGCAAAGATCTCTAATCCAGTTCCATCCGGAAACCAGGCCCGCCCGGCATAAGAACTTTCCGCAGCACGCGTGCTCGAGCTCGTAATCGCGATTAATAACAGCAACGTCCGCATCATTTCTTCAATTCCTTGATGGAGACTACCCGGGCAGCGCCATTTGGCAAAGGCTGGAAGCCTGTAGCATTCAGGTACGTCACTACGTTGGGCGCGACCCGTGATGGACTCGGCGTCGCAGCCACTCGAAACCAAATAAACACCATCACCGCCACCAAAATTGCCATGCCAAAGATCGGCGCCGGCACACTCACACGCGCCCGCCAAAATCGGCCGAGAATTGTGCGTTGTGGCCGAGCCATCCGGTAGGCTGCGGCCACTCGCCGGTCGAATTCATGCGAAGGCTCGGGCGCTTTCCATTCCTCGAGCAGCGCGTGAAGCGGATCGGGTTCCCTCATAAACAACTCCTTTCTCTATCGCGGATCAGCAGAGGCGACAGCCGATTTCGCAAAGACTCCCGCGCCCGGTGCAACCGTGCCTTTACCGCGCCAACGTCAGCGCCGGTAACGGTCGAGATTTCTTCGAGCGACAATTCTCGTACTCGAACAGCACGATTGCTTCGCGCTGCCGCGCGGGAAGGCTTCGAATGGCGCCTGCCACCATTGCCGCTCGTTCCGATGTCAACAGCTGGCCTAACAGGTCCAACGGAGCGGCTGCGTCCGGCTCCTCGCCCGATTCCCGCTCGGAAAGGCGTA
>Ga0210383_10005207_pt1 | contig 11446 bp, 10 predicted proteins | sample IncBWC14OmetaG_FD_160072 | JGI IMG/M metagenome (GOLD analysis project Ga0210383, IMG submission 160072) | Forest soil microbial communities from Barre Woods Harvard Forest LTER site, Petersham, Massachusetts, United States - Inc-BW-C-14-O ...
AAGTTCAACTTTGGTGGTTGCCGCTCGCAGTGGAAGACGGCGGCCCGGGATACGAGTCGCACAAATATGGCGTATCGCAGGTAGTGAAAGATCATCCCGACTGGCTCGTGCTCGACAAAGATGGCAAGCCCGCGAAAATGACGCGCAATCTCGCCACGCTTTGCCCCGCGGTGCCCGAAGTTCGCGAATACTACAAGCAATTAACCGAGCGGTTCATTCACGATTGGGATTTCGACGGCCACAAGCTCGACAATATTTACAGCGTCCCAGCCTGTTACAACCCCAAGCATCATCACAAGTCTCCGCTCGATTCCGTTTATGCCATGGGCGAAATCTATAAAACCATTTTTGAAACCACGCGCGCGCTGAAGCCGGAAAGTGTTACGCAGAGTTGCCCGTGCGGCACGCCTCCCAGCATTGCCTGGTTGCGCTACATCGACCAAGCCGTAACTGCCGATCCAGTCGGCTCGGTGCAGGTCCGTCAGCGAGTAAAAATGTATAAAGCGTTGATGGGGCCGCGCGCGGCGGTGTACGGCGACCACGTCGAGCTAACGCGAATTCAAAATCCCGATAGCAACGAGCGCGATCTGGGCTCCGATTTTGCTTCCACACTCGGTACCGGCGGCGTCCTGGGCACCAAATTCGCATGGCCGGACTATGGGCCGAAACTAAGCGACGTGTATTTGACTCCTGAAAAAGAAGCGCACTGGAAAAAATGGATCGGGCTGTACAACAAAGAAATGCTATCGCGCGGCACGTTCAAGAATTTGTATGTCTACGGCTACGATGTCCCGGAAGCTTATGCCATAGAGAAAGATGGCGCGATGTACTACGCATTTTTTGCTTCCGGCGGTGATTCCGATAAGAATGTGCCGCAGAATTGGTCAGGGGAGGTGGAACTGCGAGGTTTGGAGCCGGGAAAATATCACGTGGTGGATTATGTGAACAATAAGGACTTCGGAGTTGTTACCGCTCCCGATGCGCGGCTTAAGGTTGATTTTAGCGATCACTTGCTGCTCCAAGCGACTAAACAATAACTTCCGGCCGTGCCGGCGGTTTTTAATCGCGTCCAAGCTTTTCTTGGAAAAAGCGCGACATTTCGTTGTGATTGCGGAATGCTTCCGTGCCGCCTTCGCGTGTGGTGGAAAAAGCGCCCGCGACATTGCCGAATTTCAGGGATTCCTCCACGCTGGCCCCCTCAATGAAACGATGAATAAACCCCGCGTCGAAGCTATCGCCTGCGCCTACCACGTCAACCGCGTTGACATGTAACATCGGCGCACGCCATTCTTTTGCCCCTTCGCGTGCCAAAGCTCCTTGAGGCCCAAGTTTCACAACTACCAGCGGAACGGTTTCCGAGAGTTTGTTAATTGCTCGCGCCAGATCTTCAGTTCCCGCAATTTTTTTGGCTTCGCGCTCGTTTGGGAAAAATATATCCACAGATTTCAGAACTTGCTGCAAATCGTCAGCCCAGCGATCTTCGGGATCGTCATTCGTGTCCAGAGAAGTGGTTATCCCTTTGGCCTTCGCGCGGCGAAATAACTCCGCAATTTGCGGCCGAAGCGCGCGGTGCAGGAAAAACGAAGAAAGGTGCAGATGCCGAGCCGACAAAATGTAATCAAAATCGAGATCGGCGTAACTCAATTCAAACATCGTGCCGGGATAGGTGAGAATGAACCGTTCGCTCGGATGCGCCAGAATTACGGAAAGACCGGTGGCGGTAGTTTTTGCAACGGACACATGCGTTACGTCAACTCCCCCTGCTTCCAGCCAGCCTACGGACATCTTTCCGAACGGATCGTTGCCAACTTTGGACACGATTCCCACGTTCGTGCCCAACACCGCAAGATTATGCGCAAAAATTGCGGAAGAGCTTCCCAGCGTGAGCCGAAATCCTTCAACTAAAGTTTCCTGCTCCGGTTTTATTTCTTTTGGAAGGCCGTAGAGGATTAAATCGGGGTTAATCTCTCCCACGACGCACACATCAGGTCGTGGCACGATTGGAGCCTCCGTCTCTGCCATCGAGCATCACCACGCGCGACAGATTGCGCGGCTGATCGGGATCGAACCCTTTTCGCATGCCGGTATAAAAACCGAGCAGTTGGCCCGGCACCACCGCCGCTGCAGCCCTCGCCACTTCCGGAACGTCCAGCTTTAATTCAATAAGGTAATCCGCCGAACCACGGGTTGCAGCGTTTATGGAATTTGAAATTACCAACGTCGCCCCGCCCAATTCCTTAATTTCTTCCAGAACGGAGACTTCCTCGGCGAATCCGCTTTCACTCAGAAAAAACGTGATCAGCGTTTCCGGGCTCACAATCGCTTTGGGACCGTGTCGAAATTCCAGCGTGTGGAATGCCTGGGCGTAGGAACAAGACATTTCTTTCACTTTCAGCATAGATTCTTGCGCCACGCCGAAAAAAGGGCCTTGTCCCAGGAATACATAGTCGGCATAAGCCCGCGAATCCACCAGGGAACGAACGGTGGCCTCCATTTCGTTCAGCCGCGGCGCAACTTGGCCGGGAAGTTCGCGCAGAGCTTTGAGAAAATCTTTGCGCTCTCCCCGTTCCGCTGCCAACGCTTGCAATGCAAGCAGCATGGAGGTAAACGAGCGCGTCATCACCGTGCTCTTCTCGTCCGCCCGAAAAAGGCGAATCACGTGCGAGCATACTTCTTCGATGGGAGTTCCGCTCCCGCAAGTAACCGCCAACGTCTTAATTTTCAGCTCGCGCTCAGCATACCGCGCCGCTTCCACAGCTTCCGATGTGCGCCCGGATCGTGAAATAAAAACGGGTTGGCAGGGAACCGGGAAAAGCTTGGGGAAAAGCAGAATTTCCGACGCCGGAATGGCGCGCGCCGGAGTACCAGTCAAAATAGACCAGCTCGCTGCCGCGATCTGCGCCAGATAAAAACTGGAACCGCATCCGACAAAAATCCACTCGACATTTTTGCCCAGTTTTTGATTCAGAGAAACCAGCTCGCCGCTTTCTTGAAGCTGCGATAGGCATTGCGTCCATATTTGCGGCTCAGACAGAATTTCGGCAATCGTATGCACGCCGGCTGTTGAACTGGAGCGGGTCAAACAAACCTCCATGTGTGTTTTTAAACCAAGATGGTTTTGATTCCAGCTTCGCGCAGGCCGCGCAAATGCTTAGACGATATTTTCTTGTCCGTAATCGTGTGGTGCACGGCGGAGGTCGGCGCGATGAGCGAAAGACTGCGCCGGCCAAACTTGCTCGAATCGCACACCACCACAGTGGCCTTGGCGCTTTCCATCATCGCCCGATTTACCCTGGCTTCCAGAATATTAGGCGTGGTCAGGCCATAGCGCACGTCAAATCCATCCACGGCAAGAAAAAGAAGGTCGGCTGTAACATGCCGCAGTGAATCCTCCGCGAGCGGCCCTACAAGAGAAAAAGAATTTTTCCGTAGCACCCCGCCGGTCAATATGAGTTCGATATCCGTGCCGGCAAGCTCCGCTGCGATATTCAACGCGTTGGTGATTACAGTTAAATTTCGGACATGTTTGGTGGCGCGCGCAACCGCCGTGCTGGTGGTGCCCGAGTCAAAAATGATGACTTGTCCAGGCTTTACCAACTTTGCCGCTGCCGCAGCGATGCGAAGTTTTTCTTTGTGGTGCAGGCGTTCTTTTTCGTGCAAGGTTGGATCGCTCAAAGCCGCGCCATCCACGGGAAGCGCACCACCGTGAGCGCGATGCAACCGGCCCTGTTCGTGCAAATGTTCCAGATCTTTACGAATGGTGATCAGCGAAGTGGAGAATAGCCGAGCGAGGTCGGTGACCACCACGCGGCCATCGCGCTGGACTAATTCCGATATTTTCCGTCTTCGCTCTTCGCTTAGCACGTTAATTTGCTCGTTTATGGCCGTGGTTTCGATTCATTTCTTTTAGTTATTATTTCGAGCGCTATGCTAGCATAGCGCACCGCGATGGAACAAGGGCCTATAGCTTCCGCGAAGATTGTCTGCGTCAGCGCGAACCCGGCCATGGACCGCCGCGTTTACGTCGATTCGCTCATACTTGGCGAGGTAAACCGCGGACGTAATTCGCTCGCCATGCCCGGCGGAAAAGCTGCCCATGTAGCCATGGCCGCGCGATCCCTGGAGATCGAAGCCAACTGGATCGGATTTCTCGGTGGCGCTATTGGTGAGCAAGTCGAAGCGGAGCTGCGCAAGCTTGCTATTGACGTCAACCCGATTCGAACAGCAGCTTCAACGCGCGTCAACCTCGAGGTAATTGAAAACTCGGGGAAAATTACAGAGGTGTTGGAGCCCGGCGGAAAGATTAGCCCGAACGAACAGACTGAGCTGCTTCGTTTGTATTCGCAGAATCTCAGTGAGAAATGGAAAGGCGCGCTCGTCGCTGTTTCCGGCAGCTTGCCTCCGGGCGTGCCGGCCAGCTTTTGTGGAGCCTTGATCGACATTGCAAAGAAGGCGGGTTCAGCAGTTTTTTTGGACACCAGCGGCGACGCACTGAAAGTAGGTCTCGCTGCCGGGCCAAGTTTCGTAAAGCCGAATCGCGAGGAAGCTGAAGATTTGCTCGGCCGAGCCTTGCCGGATATGCAAGCTGTAGTAACTGCCGCCCGCGAAATAATTTCGCTGGGCGCGCTAAGCGCGGCAATTACGATGGGGGCCGAAGGCTTGGTCTGGGTCGAAAGCAAAGCTGGTCCGGCGCGGTTCGCGCAACCACCACGCCTGAAAGCAATTTCGACCGTGGGTTGCGGCGACACGACACTGGCTGGTTTCGCTTACGCCGCGATGCACGGCCTGACCGGCGAAGAAGCTCTGAGGTTCGCCACCGCGTGCGGCGCGGCCAACTGCCTCGCCGAGTTCGAAGGGCGCATCTCGCTCAGCGACGTGCAATCCCTCCTTCCGAAAGTCAGTGTAAAATCCTTGAGCTAAGTTGAGCCCCACTCGGGCTACTTTTTCAGGAGTTGCCGGTGGCGCCAGAAGGCTTCAATTTCTTCGAGCGTGCGGCCTTTGGTTTCCGGCACCAGGGAATATGAGAAGATCCATGCTGCAATGGCGAGCACGCCGTAGAGCCAGAAAGTCCATGTAGGACCGAACACTTGCACCAGCGTGAGAAAAGTCAACGACACAACGAAGTTTGCCGCCCAGTTTGAGGAAGCTGCGGTTCCTTCGGCCAATCCCCTCGTTTTCAGCGGATAAATTTCAGCGATGATCAGCCAGAAAATCGGCCCGAGGCTTATGGCAAAGCACGCGACGTAAGCCATTAGTGTAATCACCGCGAGTTGACCGAAAGCAGCGTCGTGCGCCGTAGCCGACTCACGGAAAATAAAACCGAGGACGCCGAGAGAAATCACCATGCCTGCGATTCCGGTCAGCAATAGTGGACGTCTTCCAGCGCGGTCGATGAGCCACATCGAGACGAGCGTCATGATCACGTTTACCAGGCCGATGCCGGCAGTGGCGAGAATCGCTCCCGAAGCCGACGAAATACCCGCGGACCGAATGATTTGCGGAGCGTAGTAAATCACCGTGTTGATTCCGGTCACCTGTTGAAATACGGCGAGGCCAATTCCAACGATCAGCGCGGGACGAATCGAGGCTTTGAGCAGGTCAGACCATTGGCCGCGCTCGTTCGTTTGCGAGAGCGTGCCCTGAATTTCTTTGAATTCCGCTTCCACGTTTTGCGTGCCGCGAATTTTTTTCAATACTCCGACCGCTTTTTCGATTTGCCCGTTTTTCACCAGCCAGCGCGGCGTTTCCGGCATGTACAACATCCCCAGTCCCAGCATCGCGCCGGGAACTACGGCGAGCCCCAGCATCCACCGCCATTGCTCGGATTGCGCGAACGCATAATCCACCAAATAGGCGGCCAGGATGCCGATCGTAATTGCCAGTTGAAAAAGAGAAACTTGCCAACCGCGCGCTTTGGCCGGCGATACTTCCGAAATGTAGAGCGGAACGGTGGAGCTGGCCAGACCGATGCCGAGTCCGACGATAGTTCGTCCCACGATCAGCGTAATTTCCGATCCGGCGGCTGCGCATATAATCGCGCCCAAAATAAAAATCACCGAGGTGATCAGAAGATTTGTTTTGCGGCCGATGTGGTCGGCTAAATTGCCGCCGCCAAGCGACCCGACGGCGGCGCCCACCAACACCACACTCACCACCAATTCCTGGTGGAAAGTTGAGAGCGCAAAACTTTTCTGAACGAAAATCAGCGCCCCGGAAATTACGCCGGTGTCGTAACCGAAGAGCAGGCCGCCCAGAGCAGCGATAGCGGCGGCGATATAAACGAATCCGGTACTCTCCCCCTGTCGCGCAGAGAGGTTTTCCGCCGCGTCAGAATTCATTTTTGGTTCGGGCATTGATCCTCGTGGGGCGGGTGTCTTCGGGCCGTGTGGCCGGGTCACGAAAAAACGTAGCACGCTGCCTGACGAAATTCAAGGACCTGCGTGTGGACGCTCCGAAGTTGAAGCCGCGCGGAAAGACGGTTATGCTGGAGACTTCTCTGGCTGGTGATTTCCATGCGCATTCCTCGAATCCTAAGTGTCACCGTTTTTCTAACCCTGTCGTTCACTATCTTGGCAGCGACTCCCGCAGCGCATGCTGCGCCTCAAGAGGATCCCTCCGGCGAACCGGACATTAACAGCGCCTGCTCAAATTTAGGCGTATATATTTTTGTCGGTGGGACCGCCGGCTTCAACGCGCTCGTAGATCGCGCTCAATTCAAAGAGCTTCTCAAAACCGGTCACGTAGGGCTGTACGAGCATGCGAATGCGATAATCGCAGCCGAGAAGTCGTCCGGCCTCATGAGGGCCATCGAGCATGTCTTCATTGGTACCGGGCCAGGCCAAGCTGAACTCGGCCAAGTCGGAGCGAACTATTTCACGCTTCCGCCAAGCTTCGGTTTCTACCAGAGTGTGTATGAACAGAATGGCTTGAGCCCCACTGAAGCCAACGTGAACACGCCGTCTGATTCAGCTGCTCCCGGCCAATTAGAAAACGACCTGAATCAGTGGAGGGAGTACGTGGACGCGGCCAGGAGCGTGGGCATCGCGACAGTGGCTCCCGTCGTAGGTCCCAACGACCCGAGCGAGCCAAAGCTCGGAGACAATGTTTTTGCCACCAACACGTTCTATGCGCTCGAGCGCGGCGAGGCGCTGTATGGAAAAGCAATCGCCTTCGACGTTCCTCCAAATTTCTTTCTGACCGGTGGCAGCGGCCCAGGCTACGAAAAGTTTATCGTGCAAGCAATCCAATGGGGAAACGCTCATGGCCTGCGAACCACAGTGTTGCTCTCTCCTTACCCGTGGCCTTCCAATTCCGACGGCAAGCTGAAGACTTTCCGCGAATTCACCGGCAACACTTTCAGCAGCGACACCCAGGATTTTGTCCACCGTCTGCTCGCGGAACAGGCCGTTCCCTCCGAATGGTCGGTAGACAATTACGAAGACACATATCCGAACGATGCACCCGCGATGGTGCCTGAAACCGTCTCAAACACGACGACTGAGGTTGGCCTTTGGTTGGTCAACAATGCTCCAGTCTACGTACAAACAAAAAATACTGACGGCGTGATATGTCGTCCACAGCAGCCCGCCCCCGCGGGAAATTCACAGTGACCCGGCCCGTGCATTCACCGTGAGCAGCGTCCTGATTCCCGGTTTCCGACCGGATCAATCGAGCCAAGTTCACGGCACGTTTTTCCCGTCCATTTCATCCAGAATTTGTTTTACTTCGTGCAGTTCGGCCAGTTTGCGGTGGCGGAGCCAACCCGCCCCGTACCACAACATCACCGGCTGCATGAGCACGCAGACAACCAGCAACGCAACCCAGGCCTCGGGATGAGCCCTAAAGTCCTGCCCAATGATTGGCCAATTAACAGCCATAAGCACCGCACAAAAAATAAGCCAGCCGATAGACAGATAAATAGAGATCCGAAGCAGCCGGATTCTGGCCTCCACTCTTTTGTGCCAAAGTTCGACGAAGGCGCGGGTGGATTGTGCTTCAGGACGCCAGGTTCGCCGCAAAACCCAAATGCGAAGTGAGACCGCTACGAAAACCAAAGCGCAGACGCTCGTTGACCAGCCTGTTCCCATCCAGGTGGCTTGATGCCGCATGTAGAAAGCAAAAATCAAAATGCCCAGGAACGCGATTGCCGTGAGGATATTTCCCAGCACGAAGCGCCGATTGTGGCGCTTGATCCTCTGCTGCACCTTGCGCCGGAAATCGCGCTGGAAGTTGGCTGACGGCTTCGCGACGCTGGTCCATTGTTCGCGCCAGGCATCAAGTTCGCGGTCTTCTATCATGTCCTCACTCCGTTCATGCGCTCACTCCGACCATGCTCTCATTCCGGTCATGCCCTCGCTCCCAACGCGTCCTTCAACATGTTCCTTGCGCGGTTCAGACGTACCCCCACATTGTTTTCCGTAATGCCCAGCACTTCCGCCATCTGTGCCTGCGACAATCCTTCCAGCATAAGCAGAATCAGTTGCCTGTGAGCCACTGGCAACGATTGAATCGCCGACATCAGCCGCTCGCGCTGGTCGATTTGCGCCACCTGCTCGTCCGGATGCGGCCGCGGATCGATCGGCTGCTCGGACTCTTCGATGTCGTCCAGCGGCTGATGCGCCGGCCGTCGCTTCCACACATGGCTAAGGCCGCGATTGTGAGCGATGCGGTAAACGAAAGTTCGCTCCGAGCACTCGCCTCGAAAATGCGCCAGCGCTTGCCAGATCGCGAGCGCGATGTCTTGCACCAACTCTTCTCTCACGCTCGCCACCGTCTCATAGCCGAACGCCAGCCGCGAGATGGCCGCACCGTGTTCGCTGAGGATGCGATCGAATTGCGCTTCCAATTCGTGGCGGCGTTCACTCACAATTGCGACCTGGTCAGCAAATCGATCTTCGGTCGAATACGCATCGCCCCTTCACACAGAAACGTAAAACCAAAACTCACGAAGGTCTCGGAGACAGCGGAGACTTTACGAGACTCTCACCGGCATCGACTGTGGTTTCTCGACCTGATACCGAGTCTCGGGATAGTAGCGGCTGAAAAGTACGGCTACAACTAGCAAGGCCAGCGGTGTCAAGAAACTGGCCTCCGGACCAACCGAGCCGCCGGTAAGCCACGTCGGCCCGCTCAAGGTGGAATTGAGCATATTCTGGTAGGGCACGATGCCGCTGTCAGGAACTCCGTAGAACATTTGTCCCCAGTCGTAGCCTATATGAAAGCCGACCGCGCACCAGAGACTTCCAGTCCGCCGCAAAAACAGGCACAGAAGCAGTCCGAACAGCACTACCGTCCCGGAGCCTACCGCATTCTCGTGCGAATTGAAGAAGTGGCCCAAGCCGAACAAGCCTGACATCAAGAACGCGGCCGGCCAGAAACCGATTCCGGTGGTGAGTGTGTACTGGATGTATCCGCGAAACAAGAATTCTTCAACCAGTCCCGCAAGCAGAAACGCGATGCCCCAACCGAAAAGCGAATAAAAGATTGCCGTCCCGTGAATCGCCAAGCCGGTAATGTGGAACCCGTGCAGCAGAAATATCGTCAGCAGCGTGCCGCTGATTGCTGAAAAACCTATCAGAGATCCAACCCAGAAATCCTTTCTCAACGCGAGTCGCAGCGGCAAACCATATTCGCCCAATTTGCGATGCTCAAGTTTGCCCATCGCCAGCGCAGCGATGCAGAGAAACAGCAAGGTGATCGCTTCCGATCCGCCCATCAAAAGGGGCGTGATCGTAACCTGATTCTGATTTTTGTAAGCCTCCCGAAAGGCTTCAGGTCCGCCTGCGCGAATTAGAACGAAACCTCCCATTAGAACGGCAGACAAAGCGATGAACATAAGCACTCGCCAGCCCGCCCGCAGGCCATTGGGTCCGACAAAAACTTGCTTAAATCCGGACGAGCGATGGAGACTTGGCTGGAAAGTTTCTGTCGGTAACACGGGCAAGTTTTCAGCTGCCTTCACTGGATTTGCAGAGATCATTTTTCTCTCCTGTATCAGGATTGGTGCGGCCATCAGAGAACTGGGTCTCAGCCGTCCCTATACAGGTAGTCTCAGGTAGGCAAGAAACCTTACAAAGAAAGTTGAGGGTGCCGTGACCGGTGATCGACCCTGGGTGTCCGGCGTTGGCTGCGGGCTAGTTGCGATCGCGCACGAACATTATTGTGGGGTGGGATTTGTATGTGGTGCGCTGGAACTCGCGGTAAGCGCATTTTTCTGCTACGCGGATGGAGGCAAGATTTTCGGGCTGGATGATGCAGGCGGTGCGCGGCGTTGGGAAGTACGCGTCGCCCCAGACGACGGCGGCGCGGACGGCTTCGGTTGCGTAGCCTTTGCCGCGTGCTTGCGTGGTGAAGGCCCACCCGATTTCCGGGATGTCTCTTAGTGGCGGCAGGTCGCGCTTGTAGTCCGCAAAACCAACTTCTCCGATGAAACTGCCGGTTGCTTTTTCTTCGACGACCCAATAACCGAAGCCTAGCAACGACCAGTGGCCGGCGTAACGCAGCAATCTCGCCCACGATTCTTCTTCCGTGTAAGGTTTGCCTCCGATGTAGCGCGTGACCTCGGGATCGGCCCACATCGCGGCGCAGTGGACGAAATCTTCCACGCGATGTCCGCGCAGCTTAAGTCGCTCGGTTTCGAGCACCGGAACTTCGTCGGCAGGACGCGAAGAATGAGACATCGGAGGAGTTTATTGATGGATGTGCGTCGCGTCAAACGATGTGATCGCGATTTGTTTGCCGGTTCCAGCTCCGACCTAAACGAAGTCCGGCGATACCACCGATCTCGTTGACGTTGAATCGGGCGAAGAGGCTAGGCCAGAGTTAAGATATTTTTCCCCGCGACGCGCCATTTGAGCGGCCGAAAGAATCGTACAATGAGAAGTTCGGCTTGGACGAATGAGCGCGGAAACCAATTCGACTGTTGCTGTAGCGGCAGAGCCCGAGGTGGGGCTTTCGCGCGCGTGGCGTGCTCTGCGCCATCGAAATTTCCGGCTGTTTTTCGGCGGGCAGAGCATTTCGCTGATTGGAACTTGGATGACGCGGCTGGCGACCAGTTGGCTGGTTTACCGGCTGACTGGTTCGGCGTTCTTACTGGGCATCGTGGGATTCTCGGGACAGATACCGACGTTCCTGCTCGCGCCTTTTGCCGGGGTGTGGGTGGACCGGTTGAACCGGCAGCACGTTTTGATGGTCACGCAGATTTTGGCGATGGTGCAATCGTTCGCGCTGGCGGTGCTTACTTTGACGAAACATATCACCATCCACGAAATTATTTGGCTCAGCGCGTTTCAAGGAATGATCAACGCGTTTGACATGCCGGGGCGGCAAGCATTTTTGGTGGAGATGGTGGAAGACAAACAGGATTTAGGCAACGCGATCGCGCTGAACTCTTCGATGGTGAATATGGCGCGGCTGGTGGGGCCGTCACTCGCTGGTATGGTGATTG
>Ga0210383_10005209_pt1 | contig 11444 bp, 10 predicted proteins | sample IncBWC14OmetaG_FD_160072 | JGI IMG/M metagenome (GOLD analysis project Ga0210383, IMG submission 160072) | Forest soil microbial communities from Barre Woods Harvard Forest LTER site, Petersham, Massachusetts, United States - Inc-BW-C-14-O ...
AGTTACCCGATTCCGATGTGCATGCCGACCGGCGTGAATGTCGGGCCGGGCACGGACGTGCTGGTGGGCTGCGCGGATCATGATGGCCGCGCGTTTGCGCCGTCCACGGTCATCATCAATGGCACGACTGGCGAAATCTTGACCACCATAAATAACGTAGGATTCGTGGACGAGACCTGGTACAACCCCGGCGACAACAACTACTATCTGGCGGCGAGAGACATGCCCACCGGACCGGTTCTCGGAGTCATCAGTGCCAAGACGCGCCAGTGGCTGCAGAACGTGCCGACGAACGGCAATGCTCATAGCGTGGCGGTCGATCCGATCAACAACCACATCTTCGTGCCGCTACCTTCTGGCAGCTCTGCCAATTGTCAATCGGCATCCGCAGATGGTTGCGTCGGGGTGTACGCGTCACAGTAATCGAATCTCAGTTCACTCGAAACCAGAAGCCCGGATTCGCAATCGCGGATTCGGGCTTCCGTTTTTGACTAGACCGTGAGCCTAACCGACTGGCGTTTCCTGATAGCGCATCATCTTCCATTCGCCGTCGCGGTTAGTCCAAAGCTCGCCGATGAAGACTCTCTTGAAACGCAGGCCGGAGGTTTTTGGAAATTGCATGGTGCTCTCATAGGTGACGTAAGCGTAGTGTGTCCCGAGCGGCTGCACTTGGAAAAGCTGGAGCAGGTAGTCTGTGTAATTGACGTGCTCCACTTCGCGCAGGGTCTGAATCTTGGTTCGTTCGCCGGCGCCGTCGGATTCCACAGCCTGGAAATCATCGGTTAGAAAATGCGCGTATCCATTTTTGTCTTTTTTTTCGAACGCGGTCCAGGCCGCCCGTACTTTCCCCTCGAGCAATTCGGCCAGCTTAGACTGAGTGGCGTCCACTTTCTTTGATGGTGCGCTCGCGGCGGGTTTGTCCGGTGACGCAGGTTGTTGTGCGAAAACGGAGCAGGGAAGTGCAAGCGCAATACACGCAAAAAGAATACAATTCCGCATCTCTGGTCTCCTTGATCGAAGCGCCGCGAATCTTACAAGCCTGCGGCGCTACAGTCAAAGCAGAGTTCAGTGTATCGGCACGCGTTCTGCCGACGCATGATGCTCGGTTGCCGTCACGAATTGTTTGGCCTAAAATCGAACGTTACGACGAATGGAGTTTGATTCGGGATTATCACACTGTCCGGGTTGCGGAACCCTGACGCCGAAAGCGATAGGAGATAAAATCATGAAACCAGCTCTACCACTTTTGCTCATGGCCCTTTTCTTGACTTCAGTTGGATTCTCCGGCATGGCGGCGCAAGAAGCCTCATCGGCGCATGTGTGGCGGGAATCTGTAAAGACGGATGCTAATCGCGGGACCGTTTACAATCGATATACATTAACAGGCAAATTCCTAAAAGCGCCACAGCGCGGTGATACTGCGAATCGTCCCGCTTTAGTGGTGGATTGCAACTCGGTCAAAGAGCGCAAAGGCAAGGCTAAGTTCGAAGCCGCGAGCCTGCTGGTGGGTGCTGCGTTGAAGATCGACTACGTGGAGCCTTCGGAGATACGCGGGACGTCTTATTACCAAAAGATCGCCGCCCGATATCGCATGAATGATGGGAAAGAAGAACAGGAAAACTGGGATCCGGGAAGCGACAAAGCCTCCGCGTCAATGCCTAAAGATGCGCTGAAAAAAATACTTCGCGCCCAAACCGTGGACATAACCGTTAAAGATGAGTCCGGTACACCGATCGTGATGAAGTTTGATATGCCCAATGCAACGGCGGTGGAGCAGGGCTGTAACGTGGATGATTAGAACGGCGAGACGCCTGCGAAGAGTGGGCGTCTCGCCACATCGAATGGAAGCGATCGCGTCGAGCGGCCGGATTTTTTGAGCCTACGTTAGCTCGAATTTCAATTCGCCCAGCTTTTCCAGGCTACAGGCAATCTTATCACCAGGCTTTAGCCACACCTGCTGGTCTTTCGGTTTGCCCTGGATTACGCCTTGAGGTGTGCCGGTGAAAATAATGTCGCCCGGTTTCAGGGTGATTACCCGTGAAATGTAGCTGATCATCTTCCGCGTGTTGAAGATGAAGTCGCTGGTGTTAGAGGACTGGCGCGTCTCGCCGTTCACTCGGCACTCGAGTTTGAGGTTGTCGGGATCGATTTGGTCGGCGGTCACCATGTAGGGACCGATTGGCCCGAATTGATCGGGCGTTTTGCCGACCATCCACTGGCCGCCGGTTTCTAGTTGGAGATCGCGAGCGGTGAAGTCGTTGCCGGTCGCGTAGCCCGCTATGTAGGACAACGCGTCCGCTTCGGTTACCATTTTGGCTTCGCGTCCCACGGCCATCACCAATTCCACTTCGTAGTCGAATTTCGTCGCATAGTCCACGGGGAGTTTTATTTTGCCGTTGTGATGATTCAGCGCGGAGTTGAATTTATTGAAAAGCACCGGCTGCTTCGGGATGGGCGCACCGATTTCCATAGCATGCTGGCGGTAGTTCAGCCCCACACAAACAATTTTTTCCGGGCGCGTGACGATCGGGCCGTACTCGATCGTGTCTTCCTTCAGGTACGCTTTCTGCGCGGATTTGGACTTGGCAGTGGCGTCCACCAGCGCGTTCAGGCTGGGGCCGTCTTGATTCTGGAGCAAATCGTCGATGGTAGCAGGCGCGTGCATGTGGAGAATCTTGGCGGCTTCTACCACGTCGAGAATTCCTTTTTCGTTCTTCACGCCAAGGCGATAATCCGCGCCGCTGCGGATATTCAGCAGGGTGAGCCCATGGGCCATGCCTCGCGACTCGGACGGAGAAGGTTGCGCCACTGCAAGCTTCGCCGGAAGCCCACCCGCCATTGCAAAGGCTGCGACCGCGCCGGTGTCCTTGATGAAATCCCTGCGATTACGATTCATAGGAGGATCTCCTTTAACTGCTTGAGTTTGCTCCGCGCCAGGAGGGTTGAACGGCAGGATTATAAATCAATTCAACAGTTTAACTATTGGGATTTTTGCGAGATAGGGTGAATGTCCGATGATTTTACAGGCTTTTGCTGATGGCAGGCCTCTGGATGAAATATAACAATTGGCACAGCGCTAGTACTAGGAAGCGTTGAATTCAGACCTGGATTTCGGCCCTCAATAAACGGTCCCTACCAAATTATGAATGAATACCGAAAGGAGAGACAAATGACCAAACATTCCGCAGGATGTTTCCTTCGCAAAGTGAGTTTTCAAATTTCCGCAGTGGCAGCACTGGCGCTGATTTCACCGTCATTTTTGCCGAGTCACACACGCGTATCAGCTCAGGACCATGACAAATCCGGGACGAGAGACAAGGTCGTCGTACTGGCACACGTGCCGTTGCCCGGATCGGCGGTGAGGCAGATTTTTACGGAAGAGGAAAACGGCAAGCGATACCTTATCCTGCAGCAAAATGTTCATTTTACGGTGGTAGATGTCAGTGATCCGAAAAATCCGAGAATCGTTGACCGTGTAGCGGGAGAGGGCAGAGTGGCCGATGTGGGCGCCGGACTGGCCATCTCCATTCAGTCCGACCAGCCGGGACAAGAGAATGTTGCGACACAGACAGTGAGACTGGTGGATATGAGCGATCCGAAGAATCCACGCGTGGTCAAGACGCTCACCGGCGTCACCAGCGTTTATTCAGAGGACGGACGACAATTGATCTACATGACGAACAGCGACGGACTGTGGGTTATCAAGCATTACGAAACTTTCCGGCTGCCGTTTTGCACCACGGAATCATCGGAGAATACAGTCGTTCAATGTCAGTAGACGAATGAACGTCAGTAAACAATAAGCGCGCCCGCGTCGACTGCCCTCGGCGGCGGCCCGTGTAGACTGCGCTTGGCGACTGAATGATGCGCGCCTGTGGAACTTGAAGTTCCAGCTATTGGCCGCGGGGCGGTTACTTGACGAAAGTCAAGCCATGCGGAACGAGGTGAGGGAAGACGTAGGCGTACAGCATGACGATGACGCCGACGATTGCGCCGAGCGCTATCGAGTGCCAGAAGACGAAGCGGAAAATCATGCCTTCGTTGCCGACTTGTTCGGTGGCGGCGGTGGCGATGGTGATTGACTGCGCGTCTACCATCTTGCCCATCACGCCGCCGGCGCTGTTTGCAGCGCACATCAGCACGGGATCGATGCCGAGCTGCTGCGATGTGATTCTCTGCAGGCTACCGAACAGCGCGTTGGAGGAAGTATCGCTGCCGGTTAGCGCAACGCCGAGCCAGCCGAGGAACGTCCCGAAGAAGGGGTAGAGCCATCCGGTCCGGGTGAAGGCGAGACCGAGCACCGCGTCAAGTCCGGAATACCTTGTAACGAATCCCAATCCCAACATAAACGAGATGGCCACCATTGCCAGGCGCATGCGCACCAATGTACGCCAGAACGTCTTTATAAGCGCCAGGGGGCTCATGCCAAGAAGCAGGCCGGAAACGAGGGCGGCGAGGAAGCAGCCGCTGCCTGTGGCCGAAAGCCAATTGAAATCGTAACGCGCCCCTTCTGGGGTGGGTTTGGCGACCACCGGAGTGGAGCGCGAAATGAGGTTGTGCAGGTATGGCCAGTTCCATCCAGGTGGCCCAGGGCGGACCTTCCCGTCGGCTTGGACCACGTGAAATGCGGGAGTAGTCGCCTGGTTGATGGCGAGTTTCACCTTTGGCAGGCCCCACAGCAGAACGAAGATCGACAAAATCGCGAACGGCATCCAAGCTTTCAGCGTCACGCCCGCCGAGTATTTCTTGGCCGCAACGTACCCGTCATATTCTTTAGCGGGCCATTTGCCGCCCATGTCGTCAGCGACTTCCGCTACAGGCATGGCACCGGCCGGAGCGGAATCGGTTTTGTCATAGTCGAAGCGCCAGATCCTTTTCGGCTTCCAGAAGCGCAAGAAGACAATTGTCGCGATGATGGAGACGACCGCGGAGGCAATGTCGACAAGGTTGCTGTCCACATGGTTGGACCACAGGAACTGCGTGAGGGCGAACGAAACGCCTACCACGACGATGGCGGGAAGCACCTCAAAGGTCTCTTGCCAGTTCACCATCGTTCGCACAAGCCACAGAGGCACGATTACCGCCGTGAAGGGCAGGATGCGGCCAACCATAGCGCTTAGGTCGGATTCAGGCAGGCCGGAAACGGCGGCCAGCGCATGAACGGGCGTTCCGATAGCTCCCCATGCAACCGGAGCGGTATTCGCGATTAGATTGAGAGCGGCCGCATGGAACGGCCGGAATCCGAGGCCGATCATGAATGCGCCGGCAATTGCCACGGGCGCTCCGAAGCCCGCAGCGCCCTCAATGAACGCGCCAAAACAGAAGGCCACCAGCAGCACTTGCAGGCGCCGGTCGGGTGTGATCCCGGCAATCGATTCCTTCATAATTTCGAACTGCCCGGTTTCCACGGAGATGTCGTACAGGTATACCGCGGCCAGAACGATCCATGCGATCTTTAAAATGCCATAGGCCACGCCGTAGGTGAACGCAGAGGCCGCAAGAATTAGCGGCATGTGGAATACCAGGATGCCGACCAACATCGCGGTGGCGGCACCAGCAACGGCGCACCAGTGCGGTTTAACTCGCAGTCCAGCGAGTAACGAGAACAGCACGATAATGGGCAACGCGGCGACGAGTGTGGATAACCACCAGTGGCCAAGAGGATCGTACACCTGGGTCCAGTTCATCGCGCACTCCTAACATCAGCGGTCCCACTACACCACGCTGCGCTCGTATATCCTTGGAAATGAGAAATGTCAAGACGAAGGTCGGAAGAGCTCAACCAGCATCCCCGTTAGGGTTTCGCGGCATTCACTTTCCGTGCGAGATTCGCACACGGTCGCTCCGCATTGGTTCGCATCACAGAAACAGGTGTCCCGAAGTTCGTGAAACGCGTCTGCTTCCGCCCAAGCATAAAATCGTGTTGACCTTGCAAACTCTTAACATTCGATTTACCAAGCATTCATCCACTTCGGGATTCACTCCGCTAAAGTTGCCCTCCGAATCTTTCCCTGGAGGAAATACCGATGCATGTTGCAAAATCGTTGTTATCGACGGTCCTAGCCGCGTCGATGCTCACCCTGCCGCTTCAGGCTCGCGCGGCGGATGAGAAACCGCAGACTAGTTCCACCGTACAGCACGTCCTGCTTATCAGCGTAGATGGACTACATGCTCTCGATCTCGCAAACTATGTAAATACTCATGAAGGTTCCACGCTCGCGCAACTTAGCCATACGGGAATCACCTACACGAACGCATCCGCGTCTTCGCCATCCGATTCGTTTCCCGGCTTGGCCGCTTTGGTAACAGGGGGCTCTCCGGTGACCGCGGGCCTCTGGTACGACGTCACTTACAATCGCGCTCTATCTCCTCCGGCCCTGACCACTTCGCTTCCCATCACCGGTGGCCCAAACCTGTGTCCTAGTGTCATCGGCACTCCCATGGCTTATGACGAATCGATCGATTTCAACCTGAGACTCCTTAATGGCGGCGGTGGCATCAATCCGAAATTCCTGCCGCGCGACCCTAGCAACAATTGCGCGCCGGTATTTCCGCATCAGTACCTCCGCGTGAATACGATTTTCGAAGTCGTAAAAGCGAACGGCGGCACGACTGCGTGGATCGACAAGCACCCTTCTTATGAATGGACCAATGGTCCGAGCGGCACAGGTGTGGACGATTTCTACGGCCCTGAAATCAACTCTGTCCCAGTGGCTCTCCCCCAGTTTGCAGGTTGCGCACCCGTGCCTTTTCCGGACCCCACATTCGACGATGGCTGGACCACCGACTTCCGGAATATCCAGTGCTACGACAGCCTCCACGTTGCAGCCATCATCAATCAAATTGACGGCTTCAAGCACGATCGCTCGGCGCCCGCGCCGGTTCCCACGCTCTTCGGCATGAATTTCCAGTCCGTCAGCGTCGGCGAGAAGCTTCTAGAGGGCCCTATCGCAAAGAATGGTCCGGTGGTGAAAGGCGGCTATTCCAACGTTCTGGGCACGCCAAATGAGGGGCTTGCATTCGAACTCGACTTTGTGGACCACTCGCTCGGCAGGATCGTGGCCGAACTTCAGAAGCAGAATCTTCTGAGTTCGACGCTGATTATCATTGCTGCAAAACACGGCCAATCTCCGATCGACATCACCAAACTCACTCCCATCGGCGGTGGCCAACCGACAACCCTGCTTGGTCCCGCGGACGCTTTCGATATTTCCGACGACGGCTCGCTGATCTGGCTTACAGACCAGGAGCTTCTCGGCAGTGTCATTGCGAATATCAGCCGACCCGAGAATCAAGCCACGCTCGGCATTCAGGAAATCTTTGCGGGACAATCGCTCCGGAACAAATTCAACGATCCCGGCCTCGATCCCCGCACACCGGATATCATCCTGAAGGTCAACACCGGCGTGATCTTTACCGGAGGAAGCAAAATCGCAGAGCACGGCGGCCTCAATGAGGATGACATACACGTCGCACTGCTTGTCTCTTTGCCGAGCCTGCCGCAGCAGACGGTAAAGTCTGCGGTATTAAATCAGCAGGTCGCGCCGACTATCATCAAGGCTCTCGGCTTCGATCCCAACCAGCTCCAGGCTGTGCAACAGGAACAAATCAACGTTCTCCCGTTCCTCTTCAACGCCTCGGGCATAAGGTAACATCTCGACAGGGAAGCGAAGATGCCGGCTCGCAATCCGGCATCTTCGCCCACCGCCATCTCTGGTCGTAATTTCGAGCCATTGTTTGGCGCGGATTGACTTACCTCGTCTCGCATCCTACTATTTCGATTCCGCGTTTATTACCGGACGCGCGTTTATCTAGCCGCGCAGGAGGCGCTCGTGGAGGATTGGCAGTACGCACAGGCTAACGCGGCAGAGGAGCTTGCTCAGCTGCATCACTTCATGATGATCAAGCAGCAGGACGGCCGCAACATTCCGTTCGCGATCACCGTGAAAGAATTTGCAGTATCTCCCAAGGGACAGCATTTGCGCTTCTTCGCCGAAGCTGACAAGCCAGTGAACCAGAAGACTGCGCCCTTCGTTCCCTCCGGTTGGGGCGATTCGACGCTGAAGGCACTGGCTGATTGCATGCGATTGATCCGCCAATTTCCATTCGAAGATTAAGTTCCGCAAGGTGATATGCGGCCCACGTTCATATTGACGTATCTTGCAGTGGCGCATGTCGTGCTTTAGACTGGTTCTCCCCGCATCAAAAGCACTTGTTACTACAGTGTGAATATTCAACGTTGTGGAAACTTTCGTCAAGGAACGGTGTTTTTATCGCTTGGAGGTAGTCAAATGTCACCACGGCCGGCCTTTATTCTCCGGATTATTATTTTCTGCAATATCTTAGCGCTCTCGCCTGGACTTTCCACGGCTCAAAGCCAGCCGTCCACCCTAACGCAGGTCTGCACGCCGACGGTCACTGCTAACATCGTGGTCGCATCCGCAAAGCAGCGATTCGACGCCGGTCAGAGAGCGCAGCCCCCGATTACCGACACGTTCAACGGATTCGCTTGGCCCGACACACCCATGGGTGTCCTAAAGGCCGCAAATGGCTACGAATTTTTCGCCAGCGATGGCGGCTCACACTCTCGTCAGCTGTGGCGGGGTCAATACGTTGGCAACAACAAGTCAGGATCGGTCGTCACCACGCTCGGTACACTCGACAACCCGCTCGGTTCAGGCGATCCTCAAGACGTCAGCATCTCGCCCAATCCCGATCCCGCCGTTAATCCTAACTATTCGAGCTATGGCTACATGGGTGGCGGCCCGGTGTTTCAAGTGCCCGCGGGCATGCCGGGCGCCGGCAACTTGCTCGCGGTTCATCACAATGAGCTCCCCAACGATGCGCTCTACGCGGCGCTTGGCTTGGCCACCTCATCTGATAACGGACTGCATTGGACTGATCTGGGCGAAATTATCCGCCTGAACCAGGCTTACGCGATCGGGCTCGATGGCTATGAAATCGGTGACGGTCCGCTCGTGCTTTCGCCCGACGGCAAGTATTTCTATCTCTATTTTCCCGACTGGATCGCCAACGGCTCTCTCCACACGAGTGTGAATAACGTCTCGACCACCACAAACGTTTCGGTCGCGCGCGCTCCGGCCGCCTCTGTGCTCGAGGCTGCGTTTGGTTCGTCACATCCTCACGCCGTCCCTTTTCAGAAGTTTTATCAGGCCAATTGGAATTTGCAGCCTGCGCTCGGCGGATCTTCTACCGACCTGATCCCGAACGCTCCGCCACAAGGCTATATCGATATTCATTACAACAGCGCGCTCCAGCGCTATGTGATGATCACTTCCAACGACACTACTTTTAGCTACGCCGAATCCGTCGACGCCCTGCATTGGACGTTGCCTACGTTGCTGGGAAGCTTCGGTCCCATCGCGGCCTATCCCACGGCCGTCGGACTTGGAGACGATCCTCATATCCTCGGCAACAATTTTTATCTGTACTACACCTTTCTGCCGCCGGCCGAAGGATGGTCGGGCGGCTTGCTGCGGCGGCTTAGCGTCACCTGTCAGTAGAAAGTTCACAACGCCGTTAGGGTTAGCGCCTTTATATCGCCGAAAAGAATTTTTGCGTATACTTCCCTCCGCCGAGCGATGGGTGACGGCGGAATACCGCGGCAATTTGCCGCGATCTGTTAGTATCGATTCTCAAGACTCACAAAAATATTCGCGAGCGAGGTATCAGATCCCGTGATGATGAAGAAGAAGGAAATCAAGCCGGGAATCTGGGTGTTCGAAATGAGCGGACGCGTCCAGATGGGCCCCGATTGCAAGCGCGTGGACCAGGAAGTCGAGGGTCACATCGAGAAAAAAGAAACGCGCATTATTTTCGACATGCATGATGTGGACCACATCGACAGCGCTTTCGTCGGCCAAATTGTGAAATCGTTCACGCAGCTCTCGAAGTCCGGCGGCACCTTGCGTCTTGCCGCAGTGAGAGGAATGGTCGAAGGCGTCCTGAACATGACGCAAGTAAATCGGGTAATCCAGATCTACCCGACCGCCGAAGCTGCCTCCGAAAATTTCCCCGCGCCAAAGTAATCTCTGCACTACGCGAACATCTTCTCACTTGCGATTCGTCTGCCGACCGCCGGCGCGATCACTCGAACTTCATCCATTAGTCGCGCAAATTGATCCGGAAAGATGGACTGCGCTCCGTCGGACAAGGCCCGCTCGGGATCCTGGTGGACTTCTATCAGCAAGCCGTCGGCACCTGCTGCAACTGCGGCTCGAGCCATGGGCGGAACTTTATCGCGGCGCCCGGTGCCGTGCGAAGGATCTGCCATCACGGGCAAATGTGATAGCTGTTTGATTACTGGAATCGCCGCGATATCCATAGTGTTGCGCATGTATGTGTCAAAGGTGCGAATTCCGCGTTCGCACAAAATCACATTGTAATTTCCGCCGGACATAATGTATTCGGCGCTCAACAGCAGTTCTTCAATGGTCGCCGCCATCCCTCGCTTCAGCAGTACTGGCTTAGTGCTTTCTCCGAGGGCGCGCAACAAATGATAATTCTGCATGTTACGTGCGCCCACTTGCATCACGTCCACATAGGGAAGCATGAGCTCAATCTGCGAAGGGTCCATCACCTCGCTGACCACGAGCAAGCCGTTCTTGTCTGCGGCTTCACGCAGCAGCTTCAAGCCCTTCTCGCCTAAACCTTGAAAGGAATACGGCGAGCTTCGTGGCTTGAACGCGCCTCCGCGCAGTAACTTTGCGCCCGAGCGAGCCACAGCATGAGCGATTTCGTTAATCTGCTCCGCGGATTCGACCGCGCAGGGGCCGGCACCCACGATCACTTCCGTTCCGCCAATGGATACGTTTCTGCCCAATTCAACGATGGAACCTTCCGGCCGGAAATTTCGCGACGCCAGCTTGAACGGATGACTGATGCGTATGATTTCCTCCACGCCGGGCGCGGCCACCAAAGCTTCAAGTTCGCTCTGATGTTGTTCGCTTCTTCCGACCACACCGATGACGGTTCTTTCCTCGCCGCGGCTCATGTGTGCCTGGCAGCCACACTCTTTGATCCGTTCCACCACGTGATTGATTTGTTCTTCGGTTGCGCCCTGCGTCATATTGACGATCATGATTGCTCCCTAAGTTACGATGCGTCGCTCATGTCACTTTTTGCTGAAACGTAAGAACCTAAAATCCGAACATCCACCGCGAGTTTCTCCAGCTCTCCGAGTGCTGCTTTGACCTCTGGATCATTTGGGGACGCTTGCAGGTCCAGATAAAAGCGGTATTGCCACGGAAGGCCGCGAACCGGACGGCTTTCAACTTTCATCAAATTGATTTTTCGGCGGGCGAGCGGTTCCAGGGCATAAAACAGTGCACCCGGAACGTGAGCCAGTCTGAAAACCAAAGAGATTTTGTCCGCTCGTTCCACTGCGCCTTTAGTGAGCGGCGCAAGAAGCACGAACCGCGTGT
>Ga0210383_10005213_pt1 | contig 11441 bp, 11 predicted proteins | sample IncBWC14OmetaG_FD_160072 | JGI IMG/M metagenome (GOLD analysis project Ga0210383, IMG submission 160072) | Forest soil microbial communities from Barre Woods Harvard Forest LTER site, Petersham, Massachusetts, United States - Inc-BW-C-14-O ...
TTCACCTTGACGAAAGGCCCCTGCGACCGCTTCGACCGGGCGTGGATCGCGCGCGCCACCAGCTCTTTCCCCGTCCCCGACTCACCGTGGATGTAGACGGAGGCATCGGTCGGCGCGACCTTCTCGATCGTCTGGAACAGCGCACGCATGAGCGGCGTCTCGCCGACGATCTCGGCGAACCGGTACTCGCGGGCCACGTCGTCGCGCAGCGCCGCGCTCTCCGCCTCGGCCCGCTCGCGCGCCCGGCGCTCGGCCCGCAGCTCCAGCGCGCGCGCCACCTTGAGGCGCACCACCTCGGGCGCGAATGGCTTCTGGATGAAATCGTAGGCACCGGTCCGCATCGCCTCGACGGCGGTCTCGACGGTGCCGAACGCCGTCGCGATCATCACCGGGCATTCGGGATCGCGCTCGGCGATCGCCTTCAGCACCTCGAGGCCGCCCTTCCCCTCCATCTTCAGATCGGTGATCACGAAGTCGACGGTGCTTCGCCCGGCCGCGAACTGCTTGAGCCCCTCGTCGCCCGACGCCGCCAGCACCGCCTCATGCCCCATCCGGCGAACCGTGGCGCCCAGCCCCTCGCGCATCGTCTCGTTGTCGTCGATGATGAGGATGCGCGCCATCTCGGTTAGCCTACCCCCGTCTTAAAATGACAGACAAGCCCGCACCCCCATCCCGACGCCAGAAATCGCCGATCGAGCTCCTGCGGCCGGCTGTACGTGCGATGCCCGCCTACACGCCGGGTGAGCAGATCGCCGATCTGACCAAGCTGAACACCAACGAAGGGGCGTTCCCGCCGTCGCCACGGGTGCGGGCCGCGCTGGCCGCGATCGCCGACGAATCGCTGCGGCTCTATCCCGATCCGACCAGCAGCGGGCTCCGCGCGGTGGCCGCGGCGCGGTTCGGCGTCACGCCCGAGCAGGTGCTGGCCGGCAACGGCTCCGACGACTGCCTGACCGTCCTTTACCGCGGCTTCCTCGACGCGGGCGAGCGCGTGGTCTGCCCCTGGCCGACCTACGGCCTCTACGCGACGCTGGCGTCGCTGCAGGGGGCGGAGCTGATGCGCCTGCCGTTCGTGCAGAGCGGACGTCGCTTCGTGCTCCCCGACGCTCTGGCCCGCAAGCGCGCCAAGATGATCATCCTCGCCAACCCCAACAACCCATCGGCGACGCTGGTGCCGGTCGACGAGCTGCGCGCGCTCTGCAACGAAGCGACGGGCGCGATCGTCGTGGTCGACGAGGCCTACGTCGACTTCGCGCTGGGCGCCGGGATCGACGCCAGCATGCTCCCCTATCTCGACCGGCATCCGAACCTGGTGGTGCTGCGGACGATGTCGAAGAGCTACAGCCTGGCCGGAGCGCGCCTCGGGCTGCTGTTCGCCGCCGCGCCGCTCGTCGAGGCGCTGACCAAGGTCAAGGACAGCTACAACGTCAACGCCCTCACGCAGGCGATCGGCATCGCCGCGCTCGAAGACCGCGCCTATCTGGACGACTGCGTCCGCCGGACGCTCGACCAGCGCGCGCGCCTCGAGACCGCCCTCGGCGACCTGGGCCTCACCTGGCCCGAATCGGCCGCCAACTTCCTGCTGGTCGAGATCGGCGAGCGCGCCCAGGAGATCTACCTGGCGCTCAAGCAGTCGGGCCTCCTCGTCCGCTGGTGGTCGGCCCCCGAGCTGCGCACGAAGATCCGCATCAGCGTCGGCAAGCCCGACGACAACGACCGCCTGATCGCCGCGCTGAAGTCCCTGGTGTAGGCGGCAAGCGGCTCGCCCGTGGGATACCCACTCGGTGGCGCTCCATCGGTGATCGGAGCGCTACGCTCGCAACGGAGCAGAACGGACGGCCGATGACTCGCAGTGGCGGCGGTCAATGTACGAGCTTGAGTGGTCCGAGGAAGCGAAGGCCGACATCCGCCGGGTCTCGGCGTTCGCTCGCGGACCCGTCATGAGGGCGACCGAAGAGCTGCGCGCCAGGGCAGAGAGCGAGACCCGAAACCGCAAGCCCCTTAGAGAGCCTCTCGAAGACCTTCCAGAAGCGACGCGGGAAGTCCGCGTTGGCAACCTCAGAGTCTTCTACCGAATCAGCCACGGGCAGACGGCGCGGATTCTTCGGGTTATCTTTAAAGGCGTCCGCACCACCCGGGAAGCAGTGGCGAAGGGCAAGAAGCCATGAGCACCAAGCAGCCCGTAACGCGCGCAGAGGCCCGCGAGCTGAAGCGCATCGATGAGAAGATGTCGCGCGAGGGAGGGATCCCCCACGAGATCGTTCGTCGGGAGTGGCTGTGCGACATGGCTACCGAGCTGAAGAGGATGGTGAAGGCATTCGAGCGCACAGGCCGTGGTGCCAAGGATCTTCTCGAAGCCCTTGTCTTCGCCGAGACCGAGGGTGTGGACGCCACCTTGCTCGCCGAAATCCGGCGCGAGCTTGGGCAGAGGGTCAAGAAGCGACGCGCCGCTTAGGCTCTCCTCACGGTTCTCGGCCGATGGCGTAGAGTTCGGTGATGAGACAGGAGGCGGTCTTCGCGCCGATGAGCGTGCTGGCGCTCTGGACGGGGTGCATGGTGTTCATGGTCGGCGTCAGCCGCGTCCGCGCGGTGAAGGCGGGGCGCGTCCGGCGCGGCGCCTTTCGCCTCGGAGAGAGCCCGGAGGTCCCGGACGACGTGATGGTCTGGAACCGCAACCTGATGAACCTCCTGGAGATGCCGTTGCTGTTCTACGTGGTGAGCATCGCCTTCTACGTCACGCACCAGGTGACACCGAGGGTGGTGACGCTCGCCTGGGTCTACCTGGCGCTCCGGCTCGCGCATTCGCTCGTCCACGTGACATCGAATCGGATCCTGGTGCGGCTGACCTCCTACGCCGCCAGCAACGTCGTCCTGCTGACGCTCTGGATCCGGTTCATCTCGCGCGTCGTTTAGCATTCGCGCCTCCATGCCTCGCCCTCCCCGCCCGCGCCGACAACAACGCGAACAGCAGCGCGCCTTCCGCAAGACCGTCCGCCAGCTCGAGCGCCTCGCCGCCGAGCTCCCCGGCGGCTCGCCCGAGCGCCCCATCGACGTGGCGTCTGCGTCGGTCGTCGAGACGAAGGCGCGGGCGATCCAGTGCGTTCAGTGCGACGCGATCGAGATGGAGCTCCGCGGCGACCACGCCTCGTCGACCCCGCGCGGGGTGTTGCGCGAGCTGGCGATGGTCTGCCGGCAGTGCCACGCGGCGCGCGCGATCTGGTTTCGCGTCGCGGCCGGCGCCAACTGATCGCCACACACGGCGACGATCTCCGGAACAGGCCGCGCGCCGGCGGGCTTACGGCCGAGCGAGCTTCAGGTGCACCACGCCGTCCCCCTGCACCGTCTTCACCAGCGCCAGCCCGTGCAGGTCGTCGAGCCCGCCGTCGAACAGCCGCTCGCCGCGTCCGAGGAGAATCGGCACGACGTGAAGCCACATCTCGTCGACCAGCCCCGCCGCGAGGAATTGCCTCCCCGCGCTGGCACCCCCGGCGACCGAGATGTCGCGGCTGCCTGCCGCCTGGCGCGCCAGGGCCAGCGCCGCCTCGATGCCGTCGGTCACGAAGTGGAAGGTCGTCCCCCCTTTGGCGACCAGCGGCGACCGCGGGTGGTGGGTGAGGACGAAAACCGGACAGTGAAAGGGGGGATCGTCGCCCCACCAGCCGCTCCAGGGCTGCTGCGGATCCCAGGGGCCCGGCTGACCGCCGAACATGTTGCGTCCCATGATGACGGCGCCGACGTTGGCCTGTACCTCTTCGATGACCGGCGTGCTCGCCGTCGTCTCGCCCCCCTCGAGGCCGTGCATCCCGCGCCAGGCGGCGAGCGGGAACACCCATTCGTGAAGGCCCATCCCGCCCAGGCCGAGCGGGTTCGTGATGCTCTGGTCGGGTCCCGCCACGAACCCGTCCAACGACATCGAGATCTGGAGACGCAGGCTGGACATGCCCCTCTTTTAGCGCGCGGATTCGAGGCGGTCGATCTTGCGCAGCGAGCCGAGCGCGAACGTGTAGACCGCGACCACGATCAGCGTCCCCACGCCCCCGACGATCACCGCCGGCACCGCGCCCAGCCAGGCCGCCGTGAGCCCCGATTCGAGCTCGCCGAGATCGTTCGAGCTGGAGATGAACACCATGTTGACGGCGCTGACCCGGCCGCGCATCTCGTGCGGCGTGCGGAGCTGCACCACCGTCGAGCGGATCACCACGCTCACCATGTCGGTCGCGCCGAGCACGACCAGCGCCGCCAGCGACAGCCCGAAGTGGCGCGACAGCCCGAACACGATCGTCGCCACCCCGAACAGCGCCACGCAGACGAGCAGGATCGGCCCCGCCCGACGGGTGAGCGGGCGGTACGCCAGGCCGACCGCGGTCAAGGCCGCGCCCGCGGCCGGGGCGCTGCGCAGGAGACCGAGGCCGAACGGTCCGACGTGGAGGATGTCGCTGGCGAAGATCGGCAAGAGCGCGGTCGCCCCGCCGAGCAGCACCGCGAACAGATCGAGCGAGATCGACTCGAGGATCACCGGCCGCGTCCAGACGAAGCGCAGCCCCTCGGCGACGCGCGCGAGCTCCCCCTCCCGGTGCGAGCTGCGCAGAGGCGGATGCGGGCGCATCGTGAACGCCGCCACCGCCGCCAGCGCCATCAGCGCCGCCGCGGCGGCGTAGACCCAGAGCGGCCCCTTGGCCACGCCGTAGAGCACCCCACCCAGCGCCGGGCCGGCGATCGTCGACACCTGCCAGGTCGTCGAGGTCCAGGTGACCGCGTTGGCGAGGTGCTCGGGCGGCACCAGCCCCGGGACGGTGGCCTGCGCCGCGGGGGCCAGGAACGCCCGCGCCACACCGACGAAGAACAGCACCGTGTAGATCGGCGCCGGACCCGCATGCCGGGCCGCAAGCACACAGAGCGCCAGGATGCAGAGGGCGAGGGTGACGTTGCAGATCGCCACGATCCGCCCGCGATCGAAACGGTCGGCCACGTTCCCGCCTGGCAGCGTCAGCGCCAGCACCGGCGCGAACTGCACCAGCCCCACGTACCCGAGGGAGATGGCTCGGTGAGTGAGCGCGTAGATCTGCCAGCCGACGGCGACCGTCGTCATCTGCGCGCCGAGATTCAGCGCCAGCGAGGAGACGACGTAACGGCGAAAGTCACGATGCGCGAACGCCGCCCCGGGCGCGACAGGGGCGGCAGGAATTGGAGTGTCCATCGTGTGGGCCGCGCATGATGACACGGCACCAGCCATCGATCCGCGCGTTCGCGCCGATGCTGCTGATCACCCCGACCTGCCGGGGCTGTCGCGGCGCTCGAGCTCAGATCGCCGCGCAGCGATCCATCGTGACGCTCTCGGTGTCGCCGTCGATGGTCACGTCGGCGGTGCCGCAGCCGGTGAGGGTGACGGTGGCCGACTTGCCGTCGTCCTTGCCGCCGCCGGAGACGGTGCCGCTGAGCGAGCCCGACGAGGCGCAGTTGCAGGTCGGGGTCCAGGCCAGGTCGTCGGGGGTCAGCGACACCGAGTAGCCGGCCAGGTGGTGGGTGACGACCAGAGTCCCGCCGACGATCACCATGTCGGTCCGCGAGCTGCCGGTGATGGTGAGCGGCGTGGAGGTCATCGTGCTGATGTCGAACAGCGTGCGGCCCCCCGGCAAGGTGAGGACGCGCTCCATCCCCGGCACCGCGAAGGTGAATCCGCCGGCGGTGCGGGTCAGCGTCTGCCCGCCGCCCGGCGCGGTGATGGCCAGCGAGCCGCCGAGGGCCGAGAGCGTCAGGCTCCCGGTGCGGTTCACGCTGTCGCCCACGGTGGCGATGTTGCAGGCCGCAACGTCGCTGAAGGTGAGGTTCACCGAGCCGTCGACGGCGACGGCGCCCACGGTGCACCCGTTGAACGTCGCCGTGCGCACGCCGGCGCTGCAAGCGGAGTAGGTGACCGGCAGGCAGGAGTCCGCGTAGGCCGGCGGAATCAGCGTCAGCGCGTCCATCGCCCGGCGCCAGAGCGGCGGCCGCAGCTCGGTGGGCGCGCGCAGGACCGGCAGCGCCGGCAGCATCGCCGTGGTCGAGCCGCCGTTGGCCGACTCGTCGGCGCTCGCCATGACCTCGCCGACCGCGGCGCCGATCTGCCCCTGATCGCTGAGCCCACCCTGGCTGCGACAGCCGACCGCCAGCGTCGCCAGCGCCACCGCTGTCAAAATCCCCGTCGTCGATCCCACGCGCGTCAACATGAGCTGCTCCTTCGCCGAAAAAGCGAGCCTCGCGCCCCAGACATCGGACGGACGAACGGTGTGATTGAGGCGAGGCTCATGGTGGGGCCGGACGGGACGACCTTCCCCGTCCGCTCACCCCACTCAGACCCGCCTCACGCAAAAATCTGAAAGAACACCCTCACTTACAGGTGCTCTCGATCACACCGCCCCCTCTAAAACTCGAACTTGCCGACGGCGCCCAGCTCTTTGAAGGCCTGAACCAGCCGTCCGGTCATCCCCTTTTCGCCGATGTGCAGCCAGCCGCGCGGGTCGATGTACTTCTTGTTCGGCTTGTCGGGCCCCTCGGGGTTGCCGATCTGCGACATCAGGTAGGCGCCCTTTTCGTCCATGAACTGCTTGATGGGGTGGGTGAAGGCCCACTGCGTGTCGGTGTCGATGTTCATCTTCACCACGCCGTAGGAGACCGCCTCGCTGATCTCCTGGGGCGACGAGCCGGAGCCGCCGTGAAACACGAAGTTCACCGGATCGGGCCCCGTCTTGCGCTGCTCCTGGATGTACTTCTGGGAGTCGCGCAGGATGGTCGGCTTCAGCTTGACGTTCCCGGGGGCGTAGACGCCGTGCGTGTTCCCGAAGGCCGCGGCGACCGTGAAGCTGCCGATCGGGTTGAGGACGTCGTAGGCCTTCAGCACGTCTTCGGGGCTGGTGTAGAGCTTGGAGTGATCGGTGGCGGAGTTGTCGACGCCGTCCTCTTCGCCGCCGGTGATCCCCAGCTCGATCTCCAGCGTCATGTTCATCTTGGCGATGCGGGTCAGCGTGCGGGCGCTGATCTCGATGTTCTCGGCCAGCGGCTGTTCGGAGAGATCCAGCATGTGCGAGCTGAAGAGCGGCTCGCCGTTGCGCGCGAAGTACTCCTCGCCCGCGGCGATGACCCCTTCGACCCAGGGGAGGATCTTCTTGGCGCAATGGTCGGTGTGCAGGATGACCGGCACGCCGTAGACCTTGGCCAGCGTCCGGACGTGATGGGCGCCGGCGATCGAGCCGGCGATCGAGGCCTGCTGCTGGCTGTTGTCCAGCGTCTTGCCGCCGTAGAACTGCGAACCGGTGTGCGAGAGCTGCACGATGATCGGCGCCTTCGCCTCCTTGGCCGCCGCCATCGCGGCGTTCGCCGAGTCCGATCCGATCACGTTCACCGCCGGCAGGGCAGCGTCGACGTCCTTGCAATAGGCAAACAGCTCTTTGAGTGCGTTGCCGGTGATGACCCCAGGTTTCAGCTTCAGGTTCGCCATAGGCGCGGCAGTATAGGCTTCTCGCCTCGGCTTTTCGACCCCGCTCGCGTGTTAAATCACCGCCAAGAGGAGGTGTCGCGACCGTGAACCTCTCAGAGACCTCGCAACCGCTTCAGGCGGTTGAGAGGCCCCAGGATCCGGTGCAGCTCGTACTTGGTCGGGGGACGATGGGCGGGCAGGGCCTTGGCGGCGCCGACTGGAACCACGAACTCCGGAGTGGTCGTCCCCGGCAGATAGAAGAAATCGGAGGGGAACAGGCCGACCGGTAGAAAATGCGACGTCGGATCGCTCGTGGCGACCACCGCGGTCCTTTCGGCGACTGGATCGAAGGGCGAGGCCGCTGTCATCGACGCATAGCGTGCCGTCAGCGGCGAGGCGAAGCTGGTGCCGCTGGCCCAGGTCAGCCAGCCGCCAGCATACTCGACCACGATGGACTGCCCGGGGGCATAGACGTTCACGCAGGCGCCGTAGTTCGAAAACATGTTCTGGGCCAGGGTGATGGGGTTGTAGGCGCCGACCAGCAGCGACTTGGGATCGCCGAGGTCGCAGGAGAGTGAGTCGCTGCCGCTGTCGATCTCCACGCCGTCGTTGCCCGCCGCTTGCACGGTGAGAATCGCCGGCCCCTGGATGGTGGCGTTGTGATCGTTGGTCATCTTGTCGATCAGCGCGAAGTAGGCGGACAGATCGACGGGGTTCGGACAGTTCGTCTGCTGCAGCATCTCCAGCGTCTCGCGTGAAGCTGACCCGAAGCTCTCGTTGACGATCCCGACGTCGTACATCGTCTGGGCGCTGGCCAGCTCGCTGTCGATCTGCGCCGGCTGGTTGACGGAGGCCGCGTAGATCTGCGGATCGTTCAAGAGGTCGACCGTCTGGTCGATGTCCGCCTGCGCGATGCAGGGGAAGTTGGTCTCGAGCGACGACTCCGATCCGAGCTCACGCTCGACCAGCACCAGACGGACGCTGGTGTTCTCGTGCGCGACGGTGGTCGAGGTGGCGGTGCCGTGATAACCGAACGAGCTGAACTCGGTGTTGATCGGGTCCATCAGCTTCATGATCTCGGCCGCGCTGAAGACGTCCGACGGCGACTGGTTGGCGCGAACCATGGCGTTCCAGCGACTCTTGAACTGGTCGATGCTGGCCAGCGGATCGGCCTTGGCGCTGATGCCGGTGGTCAGGTGGCAGCTGTCGTCAGGCTGCGACAGGGCCGCCAGGTACATCTGCTTGAGGGCGTCGAACGCCGGCCCGCCGTCGACGACACCCCCGGGACCTGCAATTCCAGCGTCCGATGAATCGTCGACGCAGGTCTCCGTGTAGGCCGCCGCCACTCTCCCTTGCAGATCGCTCGCGGTGAGATCGATCCCTTCGTCGATCACCATGACGTTCTGCTGCTGGCTCGTACTTTGGGGGACCAGCTTGTTGACGGTGACGGCACTGCTGCCCCCGCCGCAGCCGACTCCGGCCGATGCCCCTCCAGCCAGAATCACGATGAACACAACCCTCGACCGATTCATGCGGCCTCCTCCTGGCATTGTTTCGTTCTCTTTAAGCGCGGTCAATGTGCGATTACTCACAAGCTCGGTGCCTGATCACAATGGGCGCTCGGCCCATGGCCCTTCCCTAGTTGTCGAACATCGTGAAGGGACGGTTGCTCTCGGGCGTCCAGGCGTCCCGGTTGTGGCGCGCGAAACGTTGCAACCGCAAGAATCCCCGCGGCGTCAGGGCGCCGAAGACCAGCGCGTACCGGCTGGGGGCGCGCGGGTCGGCCACCTGGGCCCGGAAGGCGCGATCGCCGAGCGGGCGCGCGTCCGGCATCACCACCGCGAGCTCGCCGGCGAGCTTATTGAGAGGGGCCGCCCCGACCAGCACCAGGTTGAACTTGGCGCGATCGCCGGCCGTCACCTCCCGATCGCTTTTGACCGTGAACTTCGCCGCGATCATCGGGCCCCAGTCGGCGAGGCCGCTCGCCAGCGCCCGCGCGGCGGCCACCGCCTCAGGCGGGCCATTCGTGCCGTAGACGTAGAGGTGCGGATGCTGGCGGGGAACGCTCTTGCCGGCGAGCCCCGGGATCGCCTCGCCGGCGGGCGGTGGCGAGAGCGGCGTCTTGGGCGCCGCCGGATCGCGCCTGATCCCGGCGAGCGTCCGCAGCAGCTGGGCGTCCTTGTAGGCGGGAATCCAGGCCGAATGCTGGACCCCCGGATACTCCGTGTAGTGGACGTTCTTGCCCAGCCAGCCGAGCGCTTTGTAGCGCGCGGCCAGCTGGCGGGAGTCTTCGACCGGAACGGTCGGATCCTGGTCGCCGTGGAAGATGAAGACCTGCTGGTGCGCGGCGTTCCCGGCGATCGCCGCCGGCGACAGCGCGTCGAGCCGCGCCAGATCGTAGAGCGCGGCGTCTTCCGGCTTGACCATGCGCCGGAAGTCGGCGACCGCGCAGACGGGCGCCAGCGCGGCGAAGAGCTCAGGGTGGCGGAGGCCAATCGCCCAGGTGCCGCCGCCGCCCATCGACAGACCAGTCAGCGTGATCCGCTCGGGGTCGATCGGGTAGGCCCGGCGAACGTCGGCGATCACCCGCATGACGTCGTCGTAGCCGAGGCCGTCGTAGCCCATCAGCTCACCCCGGCCGAGCGGCGAGACGACGAACGCCGGGACGTCGGGGAGGGGAAGCTGGTTGCGTGAGGCCTCCGCGTCGGTCTCGCTCGGCCGGTTGTCGAGCCCGAACACCCGCCGCAGGTTGTGCTTGTGGTCCGAGAGTGCGCCATGCAACGCGACGACGAGCGGCCAGGAGACCTTCTTGTTGCGGCCGTCGTAGCCGCGCGGCACATAGAGCGCGTAGGGCTGCAACGTCCCGTCCCAGCCGGCGCGATAGGCCTTCACCAGCTCGCCGGTCGCCGTCCGGTAAGGGTCGTCCCCCCTGGCCACCCGCTCGGCGTAGGCGCGCGCGGTCGCCAGCGTGTCGCGCACGAAGGCTTCGTCGCGGGCCGGCTTGGTGACCGACGCGCGGCGGAGATCGGCGTCCTCGACCAGGCGCTCGATCGACGGCAGCGTCACCTCGCGGACGACCTCCGACCCGCCGGCGGCGCGCGCGCGCGCGATCGCCTCCAGCGCCGCGCCGCGCAGCGCAGCGACGTCGGCGGCGGCGCCCTCGGCGCGCGTGGGACCGACGACCGCTGCCGCCAGGACGACCACCGCCAGGAGACCGACCGAGGGCGCGCCCGCGCGCGCGGTCTCCCACCTCGAAGCCCTCATCGGTGGGGGTGGAAGAACGAGTGCTTCGGGGGCGGCGTCTTCTTCAACGTCACCGCCACCTTGCGATCCTTGGTGTTGTGCACCGCCAGCTTGCGTGTCGCCGGCTGGTAGCCGCGCTTGATGAGGACGACCTCGTAGGTGTTGCCGGTCTTGAAGTGCAGCGCGATCGGCGTGCGGCCAAGGACCCGCGCCCTGGTCTTCACCACCGCCCCGGCGGGCACGCTGGTGAAGTGCAGGATCGCCGTCTCGACGTGCGGGACCTCGGGCGCTGGTCGGCCGGGCGCGGCGGCGTGGGGCTTGGCGGCCGCCTTCTGTTTGGCCGTCGTCGTTGTGTCGGCTTCGGCTTCGTCCTCGCCGATGACCGCGTCCTCGGCGTTCGGCACCGCCTTGCGGAGCAGCGCCTCCTCGTCGGTGTCGGCCCCCTCCCCGGTCTTGTCGGCCGGCGATCCGGAGGGCGACGGCTTTTGCTCGGCGGGCGGCGCCTCGGCGACAGCAAGATGCGCGTCGGGCGAGCCCGCAGCGATGCTCGGTGCCGGACCCGCCCCGGCGGCGTCGACCGACCCCGTCTTCTCCGCCGTGGCGGGCGCCGCGCCAGGGAGTTGGGCGGGCTGCGAGGGCTGAGCCGCGTTTTGTGACGGCGGCGGGGGCGATGGCGAGGGCCCCGTCGCCTGCACGGGAGCAGGCGCGGAAGATGGTGCCGGCGACGGTAGGAACGGGTTCGACT
>Ga0210383_10005214_pt1 | contig 11439 bp, 9 predicted proteins | sample IncBWC14OmetaG_FD_160072 | JGI IMG/M metagenome (GOLD analysis project Ga0210383, IMG submission 160072) | Forest soil microbial communities from Barre Woods Harvard Forest LTER site, Petersham, Massachusetts, United States - Inc-BW-C-14-O ...
CGCTTGAACCCTGGCAAAATGCTGCCCACCGGCAAGGGCTGCATGGAAATCCGGCAGCCGGCTGGGATGCAGATCTAATTCGTTGCGATCGCGAGGGTGGCGGTGTTGCTGGTTTGACTTCCCGACATAATCACTACCGGCGATGTTGCGCTCGCCGCTATGCCCGCTGGGATGGTGCAATTGATCTGATCCAACCCAATGTAATTGGGCGCTGCGCCCGCGAACGTCACGGGGCAAGCGATGCCCCCGATTGTCACCGTGGGCTGTTGGAGGGCGACTTGCAGATCGTTGTTGGTCATCGTGAGACCCAAGCCCGTTGCGTATAATTCCACCGTATCGCCAGCTTGTAACGGATTGCTGGCTGTGATTAAGCTCTGGTCACTGGCCTTCAGCGCGGACGCTGGACCGGCGCCTGAAGAATCCTGCGTGAAGATGGCCGGCGATGCCGCCGCCACCAAAACGTTCAAGCTGTTCTTGCCCGCGCTGTTTTGAATGGTGATCTGCGTCAGCCCGGTTGCGCTTTCGGGAAGCACCGCGTTAATCTGCGTCGGCGACGCATAGTACAGCGGGATTGGCGATCCACCCACGATTACCTGCACGTCGGCCAACTGGGTGGGAAAGCTGACGCCGGTGCTCTGATCGGGCTGGCTCGCCAGATTCGCACCATAAATGGCGATCAACATTCGCGGCGCAAGGTTCAACGGGAAAATATTAGCCGCGGCAGGCAAAACGCGCGCGACCAGAGGACCAGGCTTCACGATGGAAGGTTCCGTGCCTCCGGCAGGCAACGTGACGGAGCTGTTGATGTTCAACGATCCAGAAACGACATTTACGCTCAACGCCCCCGCGGTGATCTTATCGATGTAACCAAGATGATTCGAGGAAGTACTGAGCTTGGTGGATGCGCCTGGCAGGCCGGCGGTCGCCGAATCGATATTGAGAGTGGAATCGTCGGCAGCTCGCGCCGCGACGATCAATCCGCCATCCACAGAAAGAAAGTGATCGCTCTCCGCCGCAGTGCCCACGGTCTGCCAGGCATTGGTTCCGTTCAAGAATGAAACGATTATCTGCGCCGAATTGTGGGTTGGCGAGTCGATGTCCGCGATACCCTTCGCATTTCCCGAGCATAAGCCGAAATCGCTGACTAAACCGCCGCCCGAAACGTGACAGTAAGGCAATACCCGTGTTCGGCCGGCCCCATAGAATCGCAGCGAGCCGCTGGTAAGGGGCACCACGCCGTCGTCGAATCCGGAAGTAGTCAACAAGCCGGTGCCTCCGTTGCCGGCGGCGGCGATGGCATCCACTCCACGTAGGTCGTCCGTTGTATCGTTCCAGGTGCCGAGATCAAACAGAAACTGGCTTCCACTGGCCATTTCACTCAATTGATTGCTGGAAATCGGGACCAGTGATGCGACCGGTGTTCCGAAATGGGGAGTCGCAAGAAAAACCGCCTTCCGGACGTGGGTGCCCCCAGGCGGTTGAAACATTCCGGCTGTATCCTGTTTCCCGCTCAGATAGGTCCGGAGAACCAGACCACCCATGCTGTGCGCCACCACATCCACCGTTTCCACTGGCTGACCATTGGTGAATTTCAAACCCGCCAGGAAAGTTCCGAAAGCCGCGCCCAGATCTTCGATGGTGGCCGTGCTGGGCAAGCTGCACGTACTGAAGAACAGGCTGACTTCGCCGTTGCTTTGAAGCACTTGATCGGCAATGCCGAACGTTCCAGCGAAGGTCGATGGACAGCCCTCAAACTGGTATCCGTTGATGAACACCACGGGCGGAAGCGTAGTGATGGGCACCGGTGTTCCAGCCGGAATGAGTTGGGCCTGCGCCGCAAGCGCCAAGAATAGGCCCGATAGCAGGCCGGCCTGCATCAACGAGTGGGAACCGGTTGCAACGCGCGGCTTTCGATGATGCGATCGATGATGCCGTATTCGAGTGCCGAATCTGGCTCTAGGATGTAGTCGCGATCCACGTCGCGAGCGATCCGTTCCACCGGCTGGCCGGTAGCGTTGGCGAGAATCTGATTCAGCGATTCGCGCATGCGAAGAATTTCACGCGCGTAGATATCGATGTCGGTGGCCTGCCCGCCCAGCCCGCTCATGGAAGGCTGATGAATCAAGATACGGGAGTGCGGCAGGCTGTAGCGCTTGCCCTTCGACCCGCAAGCCAGCAGCACCGCAGCCATGGACGCCGCTTGTCCAATACAGTAGGTCACGATGTCGGGTTCCACCAGATTCATGGTGTCCAGAATGGCAAGGCCCGCCGTGATGGATCCACCGGGCGAGTTGATGTATAGCGAAATGTCTTTCTCCGGATCTTCGGCGGCTAAAAACAGCATTTGCGCCATCACCAAATTGGCGACGTTGTCGTCAATGGGGGTGCCCAGAAAAATGATGTTCTCTTTGAGCAGACGCGAATAGATATCAAACGCGCGTTCCCCGCGCGAGGTCTGCTCCACCACCATGGGCACTAGAACTGAATTCTGCATCGAACCAGGCTCCTTAAGTACAATCAGCGTCTGAAACCCCATGATAGCGCGATGTCGTTGCGGTCGCGCTGAGCCGGCGATTCATGGCCGCCATTTAAGCGAGACAATAGAGAAGCCATGCACCTTGTTCCTACTCAAGAGGAAGTGGTCGCCTTGTTGCGACGCACCGGCGCCATCCGCGACGGACATTTCGAATATCCAAATGGACTGCACGCCACCGAATACATGCAGGTGCAGTTGGCGATGCGCTACTACCAGCACGCCAAGGTGCTGAGCGTGGGCTTGAGCCGGCTGCTGCGAGCCAACGCGGAAATTCGCGCCATGATTCCGGAATTGTCGATCGTCTCCCCCGATACCGGCGGACTGCCGGTGGCTTACGGTGTATGCGAGGCTCTGCGCGCACCGCAGGTTTATTGGGCCGACCGCAAGGAGGAGAGCGGATCCATGCGGTTTCGCCAGTATCTGGAGCAAAAGCCCGGGGAGAAAGTGCTCCTGGTGGATGACATTCTGCGATCTGGCCGCAATCTGGCGGAGCTAAAGCGCCTGGTGGAATCCACCGGCGCCGAAGTTGTGGGAATGGCAGTGATCATTTATCAGCCCACGCCGAAAACGGTCGATTTCAGTCCGTTGCCTCTTTACTATCTGGCACAGCTCGATGCGACGTATTACAAAGATGCCGGATCGTGCGAGATGTGCCGGCGAGGCGTTCCGGCCGAGAAGGTTTGGATTTAAGGTTTGAACGTTCCCTTTTGCTTTGCCACGTCGAGCAGCACCGGATAAAACTGCACGAAGGTATTGTCCACGGCGCCGTGTGCGAGATGGCAGCTATAACAATCCTGAGTGCGCGTCAGCAACTTGCCGGTACTTGATTTGCCGAATGCGAAGAACGCCCATCCGTTGCCTGGAAATTTGGTGTCCTTTACTTCGGCTTCGACCGCCAGCACCTCGCTTTGATACGATCCCGCTTGATTGATCGATCCTTTGCTCGATGACGCTCTCACTTCCAGTACGAGCGTGGTTTTGTCGGGCCAAGTGCCGGTGGAGAGAAAAGATCGATAGGCGGAAGGGTTCACGAAGACGTTGGTAAAGTCCGGGGGACCGTTCTGTCCTAGCGCATATCTCATTCCCAAACCCGAACTCACGAAGACCCATTCGCGATAATCGCTAGGAAGAGTCAATTGACCATTGGGAGCATAGCGCGGCTGCGCCATCAGGCATGTCATGGAACTGAGTGCCAAAAGAAGCGCCCATGGCGACATGGTCCCAAGTTTATCATTAGGATTCTGGATAATCATGACCATGCCGATCCAGTTCGATCACGCCTTTTGCGGCGATCCAGGGGAAGCCTGTTCGCGCGAGTGGCTGGAAACCAATGGGATCGGCGGCTTTGCTTGCTCCACCCTTATCGGGCTCAATACGCGCCGTTACCACGCGCTTCTGGTGGCAGCAACCAAACCGCCGGTCGGTCGCATGGTGCTTCTTTCGAAGGTAGAAGAAACAATCGTGCTCCCCGATCAACGCTTCGAACTCAGCGCCAATCAATACAAAGATTTGATACATCCGCAAGGATACGAGTACCTGGCGTCGTTCCGGCTGGATCCATTTCCTGTTTTCCGGTATCGCTGTGGCGATGTGCAACTGGAGAAAACCGTCTTCCTGGTGCAGGGCGAAAACACTGTCGTCGTCCAATATGAACTGTTGGGCGACCTGCACGGCCGCGCGTGTTCGCTTGAAGTCCGGCCTCTCGTTGCTTTCCGCGATTACCACGGCCTCACGCATGCGAACCAGGCAATCGATCGCGAGGTGAAGACCCAGGCCGGCATCGCGATCATTGCACCCTATTCCGGACTTCCCAGTCTGTACTTCGCCCACAACGCGGAATCGATCGACGCCTCCGGCTTCTGGAGCTACAACTTCGAATACGCGCGCGAACGGGAGCGTGGTCTCGATTCCGTTGAGGATCTTTATAGCCCCTTCATGCTGCGCTTCGACCTGGCGAAGAACGGCTCAGCTTGCTTAATCGTTTCCACACTGCAGTATGCGGCTGAGGAGGCTAGCGAGCTTCGAGATCGCGAAGTACAGCGCCGCGCCCGGATTGCTGAGGCAGCGCCAACGCCCGATGCATTCGCGACGATGCTGGCTTCGGCGGCTGATCAGTTCATCGTCTGTCGAGGAGGCCAAAAGTCCGTCATCGCAGGCTATCCATGGTTTGGGGATTGGGGCCGCGACACGATGATCTCACTCCCTGGCCTGACGCTTGTGACCGGCCGTTACGAAGACGCCCGCAACATTCTTCGAGCGTTCGCGCGCAGTATCGACCAAGGGATGCTGCCCAATCGTTTTCCCGATTCGGGCGAAGAACCTGAATACAACACTGTGGACGCGACGCTCTGGATGTTCCACGCGGTGCATGAATTTCTGCGCTACACCGGCGATTACGATTTCATTCGCGACGAGTTGTACGGTCCGCTCGCGGACGTGATCGCCTGGCACCAGCGGGGAACGCGCTACGGCATTCGCGTCGATTCCGACGGGCTGCTGCACGCCGGGCAGGCGGGCGTGCAACTCACCTGGATGGACGCCAAGATCGGCAATCACGTCGTAACCCCGCGTCAGGGCAAGCCGGTGGAGATCCAGGCGCTATGGCACAATGCTCTGCGCGTGATGGCCGGCCTGGCTTCCTCTTTTGGCGACGCCGGCGCTAGTGACCATTACAGCGCTCTCGCGGATCGCTCCCGCGAAGGTTTCCTGCGAGTGTTCTGGAATGATGCCGGCGGGTGTCTCTACGACGTGATCGGTGACGATGGAACCCCCGACGCAGCGCTGCGGCCCAATCAGATTTTCGCGGTGAGCCTGCCGTATCCTTTGCTCACGCGTGAGCAGGCCCTGCAAGTGGTCGACGTCGTCGAATGGGAATTGCTGACACCCTACGGCCTGCGAACGCTCTCACCGCGCGATCCGAATTATCACGGGCGATACGATGGAGATCCGCGCAGTCGCGATGGCGCATACCATCAGGGCACCGTTTGGCCGTGGCTGCTGGGTCCGTTCCTGACCGCCTACGTAAAAGTCCACGACAATACTGAAGAGGCGCGCCGGCGTGCCGATCATTTTCTGGAACCGCTGCGCGCTCATCTTTCAGAAGCCGCCGGACTGGGACAGATTTCTGAAGTGTTTGATGGGGATGCCCCACATCGTCCCGGCGGCTGCTTCGCGCAGGCGTGGAGCGTGGCTGAAGTGCTGCGCACTTACGTGGAAGACGCCAAGGGCCGAGGGCCGGAGTTCGAGATATCCTGCAAGAGATGAAAGCGTTCATCACCGCTCTCACGGCGATACTTTGCGTGTCCTTCCTCTCTGCCGCGGGGCCGCTTCCCGCGCCTTATAAGGCCGTTGAAATCGATAGGTTTGTGGCAGCCGCTGGAGTGGCGTTTCCCACTGACTATCAGAGCGCCCTGGTGGAGGACATCGCTCGCGAAGTGAGTCTCGCATTTCCAAGCGTCATCATCGTGCGTCAGGGAGAAGCGCCACCTTCCGGGCATGCGGTGTTGCGCGTTTCCGGCACCGTCATCGAATTCAAGCCCGGAAATAGGGCGAAGAGGCAATTGATTGGACTGGGCGCAGGGGCCACGGTGGTTGGCACGCAGGTATGGTTTCTAGACGCCGCCAGCGGCCAGGTTCTGCTCAGCCGCGGCGCAAAGGGTATCACCCGAAGTGGAATCGCGGGTGGGGATTCTCAGGGAGCCGTGGATGGTCTGGCCAAAAAGATTGCAAAATTCTGCAACGCAAATCATCTTGTGGAGTCGAACTAACAGAGCTTAGCTATCGCCGGGGCTGTGTTTTCAGGTGTTTGCCCCATCTTGCTCTCTCATCGCACTTTCGATATTTTGAAGGAAGAGGTTTCGCTTGCTTCAGTCGGCCTTGGTGACGTTAATAATCGGGGCCGGGTTCCTGAGCCAGCCTTCTCCTTCGTATCGTCTGGAGCGTGAACCGGCGGCGGATGGAGCGGAGCTGATTACGGTTTTTGGACGCCTCCATGATCCGGCGTCTGGTACTCAGGATCTCGACGTTCCGTTACTGGCAGTACTACGCGATTCGCTGGGCGATAACGATCCGGCGAACGCACGTCTGCGCTCTGTCTGGATTCTGACAAGCACTCGGCCTACCGCCTGGCAACGCGCCGCTTCTGCGCTTTCGTTCGGCTACTTTCGGGCTGGAAGCCGGAGTCACGCCAATCGTGTGCCCTCAGCCGCTTTGGATCTGGCCGCACCGTATCGCAGCGTCTACAGCAATCTTTTCAGCGATGGCTTGCAGGCGCTGGAATTCGATCCACTGGGCGCCGCCATCCGATCCACCACGCGTACTTATCGCGGCAATGCGAGCGACTATAGCAAGCTGCAAGCGTTCCAGGCCTTGGCTACTTTGGACAATCTGGATCGCGATCCGGCCAGCGTCTCTCTGCTGCCGGACAGCCAGTTCAAGCAGATTTATTCCCGCCTCAGCCTGTCCACCCGAGCGTTTGGCGGGCTGGTTCGAGAACAGCAATTAGCGAAATACTATGACAAGAAAACCAGCCAGAGGCAACAGAATCGCGGCCACAATTGGGAACTGCTTCGACAGCGGGCCGAACTCAACGGTCTGATTTTCGAGCCGCTAGCGCTGGAATCCGGCACTCCCAGCGAAGCGTTGCTCTGGATTGCGCGTTCCGATCTGGACGCACGCGAAGGACGAAAATTCGACGGCCAGTTTTTGAGTATCGCCAACCCCTGGACGGACGATCGGCTGATGCATTGGACTGGTTACACGCAAGTCCGCTATTTCGATTCCGAGAATCAACTTGTGCCGGAAGGTACGCCTGGCGCGCGCGCCGAACAAATGATTCCGCTGGCGCTCTACAATCTGGACTATCCGCGCGTTCCGCTAAGGCTGGCTGATTTTCGGGATAGCCTGGGGCCTAAACACCGTGAGATGGTCAGCCAAGGGGCCGCCAGCATAGCGACTGGCGTGTTCGGCCTGACGCGATTCGGGAATCCGTCGTTTTTCGCCGCCGACGCCGTATGGACGTTCGTGCGCGGCCGTCATGGCGCGGCCGTGAATCGAAGCGCGCGCCTGGAAGCATATTCGGAAGCGCGCCAGTTTTTGTCGGTGGATTCAGGCCTCGATCCCGCGCTCCAGATCGAACTGCAGCGGCGGCTGGATCATTTGGCGCTCAATCCACGCGAGAACGATGTTTCGCACGAAGCCCATCTCGCCCGGGAACAGTATGCGGCCCTGATTCAGTATGTGCAGTCGTCTAGCGGAGCGGCGAAACTGGAACGGGACCGCCGAAAAGAGCTGGAGGCTTACACCCAATCGCCGGGCAGACGTTTTGCCACCGGAGTGGCGCGCGTCTTCACTCGCGGACCGCGCGTCGATCCCGAAAAACCCGACCCTATTCTGCGCGCCCAATTAGATGCGGATCGGCGGGCGGCTTTTCACGTTCGTTTTCTCAATCAGCTTCTGGCATCCAGCCCCAGCCCGGATGTTGTTTGGGACCCTGACGCCATTGGCCGCTCCGTTTCCGCCCTCAGCCCAGATGCCGCCGGCGATCCCAAGGTCCAAAAACTGATCTCAGACGTTTGCGCGCGATCTACGGACGGCGATCTTCGGCTGACTTGTCTGCGCGCACTGCAGCTTGAAGATGCCAGCGCGTCGGCACCCGTGGCGGCATTCGGCGTCACCGCCGGTCAATGATGCGGCGTGCGTCGCGCCACGCGCTGATTCTGTTACTGCTCGCCTGGATGCCTCTCGCCGCCGAGGTCAAGCGGGTGGTCATTATTAAGCTGGACGGTGTCCCCGAAGAGGTGCTCGAACGCGAGCTGTCCCGCGTGGATCCGATCACGCACAAAAGCACGCTGCCATGGATGGATCGCATTTTCGCGCAAGGCGGCACTCGATTGGATAACTTTTATGTGCGCGCCATTAGTCTTTCCACGCCCTCGTGGTCTTTGCTCGATACCGGCCAGCACCTGGAAATTCACGGCAATGCCGAGTTTGATCGTTACACCGGGCATGTCTACGATTACATGAACTTCTTTCCCTTTTACTTAAGCTACGCACGCAAACACAAAGTGGATATGCCTGGAGTGGAAGTCCTGGATGAACAGAGAATTCCGCTGCTTATCGATCGTTTTCCATACCCCGCCACATACCAAAGCTTCCAGCTTTATCAGCGTGGCGTGCGCTGGAAGACTCTCCAGGACGCGCTGCCGAATCATTTTTCACGGGGCTTCCGCGAGCTTCTGGACGAATGGACCATCGGGTTTGACTTGGGCAGCACGGTGGAGGAGCAGACCGAACGCGAGCTCATCGCCAAGCTGTCCGATCCCTCGGTGCAATACCTGGATTACTTCACCGGCGATTTTGATCACGTGGCACATGCCGCATCCGACATTGCATCCCAGCGGCTGGCGTTGCAGCGCATCGATGCTTTGATGGGCCGCGTTTGGACTGCAATCCAGGCCAGCCCGCTCTCCACGCAGACTGTGCTGGTGGCTGTATCGGATCACGGAATGAATACGGAGCCCGGCGTTTATAGCCAGGGCTACAATCTGCTCCACTTTTTCAACAGCCGCGCCGGGGGCGCGCATCACGTCCTCACCAATCGTCATCCGCTGGACGAATTCAAGCTGCGAGGTTTGGATCCATTCGTGAGTGAAGTGGTCACTTCGAGCGAGGATTCACTGTACTTGAAGGGCGAAGGCGACGATTATCCCACCGCGTTGCTTGATCTGGATGGCAACGAGCGCGCTTCGGTCTACCTTCGCAATTCCACATTCAACACGCTGCACATTCTGCTGAAAGAGATCAACGGCCCTGGAGTCGACTCTGGAATCCGCCGTGCCTCTATCGCCGCGTTCGTGCACGTCATTGACAGCCATCGCAGCGAATGGCACGCCACGCTGCAGCAAGTTTCCGAAGAAGTGGACGCGCTTCGCCGTGGTATTGAAGAGCGGCATGCCAGCGTGGAGCTAGAGCCGAAGAAATGGACGAAAGAACAGCGCGATCTTGGGTTGGACAAAGCTGCCCTCCGCCTGGCGGTGCAACTGGATTCGTGGCGCGATCAGGAGCGTACTTATTCGGCTTACGCTCGATCGCTCTCGAAGCTTCTGACTCTTGAACCCGACGACTTCAATCGCCACAAGTTTTCAGCAGAGGAGATGATCCCGAAGCGGGCCATGGGCGACCCGAACTCAGTTCACAACCTCGAAAACTACGTGGTAGGCCCGGCCGCGGGCGGCTTCGTTCTTGCACCGGATGGCTCGCTTGACTTGGCGCGCAGTTTCGCGCGTATCGACTATCCACCAATTCTCGCCAGCCTGTCGGTCCGCAACAACGTCCAAGCGGGCGTTGGGCCTCGGCCGATTGATTTCCTCGCCATGACTATTCCCATGGCGGCATTTCAATTTGCACCTGGCGACGCGCCAACGGAAGATCCCATATGGCTCTACGCGGGCGAGGAGAAACAGGTCTTGATTTTGTCGCGAGCAAACGACCTGCGATATATGCCCATCCGCGCGCTGCATCAGGATGCCACGGGCGCGGTTCATTTTGAATCCACATCTTTCGGGCCCGGGCTTCCTCTGCGGTTCTTCGAGGACGAAAATCTGGCGGTCCAGGGAGGGCGCGAGGCGTGGCTTAATTCCTGGCATTCTGAAGCACAATGGCTTAGCGCTACGCACCAGACTGCTTATTCCGATGGGATCGTCGCGCTACGCGAGCAGTTTTTGCCACCCGCGGTTGCGCCTCATAATGACGGTGCAGACAACGCCTTGTTGGCACGATTCAACCAACGCCGCCGCCGCTTGGCCGAGCCCGACTTTCTGATTTTCTCCAACGATCATTGGAACTTCAACGTTCGCAATTTCAATCCAGGAGGCAATCACGGTTCGTTTTTGCGCGCGTCCACGCACGCTGTCCTTCTGTTTGCGGGCGGCGTCGACACCGGTGTTCCACGGCATCAACAAGTGCAGCAGCCTTATGACAGCCTCAGCTTTGTTCCAACGATTCTGGATCTGATGGATATGCACGCGGAGGCCGCGAAGCTGCCGGGGCGGCCCATTCAAGAAGTGCTACCCGGAAAATCTACGGTATCCTCGGCGAATGTCACGCACTAACGGCTGGAAATCAACGCTCGCCACGACCATCGCCAGCCACTATCCGCTTCGGCGATACGCTGAAACAGCCTGCGATCGAAATCCGGCGAGATGGGTTGGGTGCGAAATTGGTCCAGAGCCTCCCACACTGCTTTTTGCTCAGCCACTGCACTCCAGCATCCGTCGCAGCATTCGATGTGCCTCTGAAACTCTAGTTCCATCCGCGCATCCAGTGTTCCCGCTACGTAATCGACAATCAGTTCCGAATACTCACCGTGCTTCAGCCCGCCTCCCAGCGACTGTTGCATACTCTTCCCCCTTCTAAGCCATGTGCGCCAATCGCACTCGCAATGCTTCATAGGCCCGAAATAGCAGCGATTTCACCGCCGACTCCGAACAGCCTATTACGCCCGCGATCTGCGCGTATTCCATCTCTTCGTATTTGTGCATCATCACAGCGGCGCGTTGTTTGGCCGGCAAGCTATGAATCGCCTGCCGAACTTCCCCCAACTTCGCCTGATACAACAGTTCCTGCTCAACGGTCTTGCGGCGATCGGGCACTTGCCTGCTGGTGCCATCCGCCGTCTCTTTATCTAAACTCGTCTGCCATTTTTCATTGCGCTCGTCGCGGATCCAGTTCAGCGCCAGATGGGTTCCAATGCGAAACAGCCAAGTGGTAAACTTCGCGCAACATTCGTAATTTTCCCTCGACCGGTAAACGCGCAGAAACACTTCCTGCGTCAGTTCCTCCGCCACGGCATCGTTCCGCACCATGCGATGCAGAAAATGGATCATTGGTCCCCGATGTTTCTC
>Ga0210383_10005215_pt1 | contig 11437 bp, 14 predicted proteins | sample IncBWC14OmetaG_FD_160072 | JGI IMG/M metagenome (GOLD analysis project Ga0210383, IMG submission 160072) | Forest soil microbial communities from Barre Woods Harvard Forest LTER site, Petersham, Massachusetts, United States - Inc-BW-C-14-O ...
AGGGTATCGTAATGTCCACGGTCAAGAACCCAAAAAATTGACCTGTTCATACAGTGGAAGATATGCATTAAGATGAATGAGTGCGAGCCGGGAAAGTCTCTCCGATAGTGACCGAATCTCTTCAGCCAGAGGCTCCATTCCAGTAGCTGCGCCGAGTGGATAGTCAATGGTGGGATTTGAACGGGCAAATGCGCTGAAACCAATGTTGGACAGCTTTCCAGTCGAGTCGCGACCTGGATAAGCGAGAGTGACAACAGCATTGAAGACGACGTCGCGCAAGCGGTTGCGCAACATGATGCTCAGCGGTGAACTGGGTTGGATATTCGAATCTGCCCACCGCTGCGCAAGGTTAAGCATCCGCTCATCGGGAGCCTGTCTAAGTGGCGACGGGAGAGGCGAGCTGAAACTGGGACGGGTTCGAGCCTCTTTGGCCCGCATCGCTATTTGTAAGACTACATCCTGCTTGACGTTGTGCCATTTATCGAACTCTTCTCCTTCAAGCTTTTCCGCTCGAGAACAATTGACAATATCAGGTGGACACCCGAGAGCGAAACAGTAACCTAGTCGAGAAGATCCAATATCCCGAATCTCTTTCTTCAATTTCAATAATTCCGAATCGTCCACCTTGGGCGCATCCTGACGGATATTTGGTTCACTCGATTCGGAGAATACGAGCTGCCGATAGAGAAGCAAAAACATGTACAGAGCCGTGGTGTCGGCAGCGTCCGTGCTAAGAAGCAGGAGACGAGCATTGTCGAGATAGGAAGTCTCTGGGTATCCGGAAAGCGGTGAGATGGCCGGCAAAGCAGCCTGAGATAGTGGAGTGGTAGGAATGGGCAAAGTTGTACATGGAACGGGTAATGGCGGATGGAAAACCAAATCTGTTAACCCCTTGAGCGTCGCAAGATATATCTGCTGGTTTCGTTGAAGTGCACGGTATTTGAGGGAATCGGGATAGAGGGGATGTGGTATAGGGTAATCGCAGGTAAACATGCTTCGGTGAGCCGTGCATAGCCATTCTCGCGTGATCTGGAGTGAACAATGGCCACCTTGGCGGCTATTGAATGTCCTGAGCTCGAACTGTCCAGATGTCCGTATCAGAAACGGACGTAGGGTTTGCAGCTGGTGGTTTGCGATGTCCTGGAGGATTGGAGTTAGGAACATATCACAATTGGACAGCAAAAGGATGCGGTCTATTATTTCTCACCAATTTCATGAGCTCTAGAATATCCATACACATCCGTACGGTCTTCACAGCATCAGCTTTACTGCCCGCTCCTCCAGGGCCACAAGTCTGCGCTGCCTGAACCATAACCTCAACCGCACGATCCCTCATTGGTGCGCAGTGCCCTTTAAGCGTCACACCGATGCAACGAAACAGTGCCGACGGGTCAAACAGTTCGTGCTTAAGTTCTTGCTCGATAAGAGCCGGATCGAAAATAGATCGCATGTAGGCCGCCTGAGCTGAATGCTCCTGCATCTGTGATGTAAACGTATTGGGATTTACGTACATGCCTGATATGCTGGACAACGGCTGTATGACAAGAAGAAGAACTTCAAGGAATTCGGAAAGGAGTGTTCGAATGCGGGATGGCATCCGCAGTGTCAGCACACGAAGGGAAGGGGAGAAGGCGACTACTGGATGGATAGAAGGAATTGAGACCTGTCCACAAGCACAAACAATCGGGTGTGGTTTTCCCCGCAAGTCAAAGGAAACACAAGTACAGCCAATTTCGAGTTCCCGAACAAGGGCGGTCCAATATTTTTCGGATATTTCGCGTTTTCGGCGGTTGCAGGTGGGCCGAAACTGGAGGCCAGGGTCGAAAAGTAAATCATGACCTAGAAGCATCGGATCGAAGCATGACGATCAGTCAAGGGGAAATGGGATAGAGGGGACCTTAACGCACGAAGCTGGGGATTGCGTAGAATGACATCCAGATCCAATTCCTTCAGCGTCTGCCTGTTAATGAGCGGTTGGAGGGAAGGTATGTGGAGTGAATTCGGATCAACAGGTATCAGAGGAGTAGAGATCTTGTCCGTGGGTTTGGTTGCAAAGGGGCTGTCACGTAAATGGAGAAGAGAACCACTGGATGGTCCCGGGTCTGCCGTAGACACGATACCAATGTCCTCGATATCGTTCCCCAGACGAGCTGTGGGGGGTGGTCGGGAAGGAAACCCCTTGCCAGACGATCTTCTGGGTGATCGTCTGATCGAACTGCGTAATGATGTCTCGATTTTTTCGAGCCTAGGACGTTTGGCTGGGTTGGCTCGATATGCGAACGCAACTTGAGAGGAGAGAGGACTCGAGACTTGTGGAGCCGTAGATGCTGACCACACTCCGTGTACAGAATCGGAGGCCAACCATGGCTGCCGTGGCGCGTCAGACGGCCCGGTAGGCGCCAGCGAAGCAGAATCAACAAGCATAGTCTCAGCAGAAACTACAGAATCGGAGGCGGAGGGGTCAGGACCTTCATCGCAGTCAGCCTTACGCTTGCGGTGGTTCAGTGGAATTTCATGGGCAAGGTCATCCATCAGTTGGGGGAAAGGGGTCGGAGAGAAAGAAAAGAGGAGGACAAGGGGAAGGTGCTATATAAGTAGTACTAAGGGGTGTGTGGAAACACATGGTGAAGACCAAGGCTAAGGCCTGCCATCCCCAGTGGCTGGTCTTATTTTGACGCTCCGGGGGCATTCTCCCTGCCACCACACGATCTTCACATGCTGTAACATTCCTGACATTCCTCTCCCCATGATTTCGTTCCGGATTCATTTCTTTGGGCTTTCCCCCTTCCAGATTTGTCGGCCGCACTCAGAGCCACGTTCATCCTGGAAGCACAGCGCAAGCGAGCTGACACGCCATGTCAGCGCAGTTATATTTAAGGGTAACCAAGATCATCAATGCGGCCACCATGCCGCAAGAATCCAATTCTACATCAGTCCGATTCAGCCGTGATCGTGTAGTATTTCCGGAAATCCAACGCCCATCTAGGCACAACTTATCGAGAGTTATCAAGAGAGAAGCTGTCACCATCTGGTCACGATGTGTCACAAAAGAGCCTCGAGGTATTGAAAACGGCCTAGTCTCAATTCCACCAACTCCACAATTTGAAGAAGAGCCTTTTTGGTAACTTCCAAACTGATCGACGGAAATGAACATGGCAACTCCAGAGTCCCGATGTCCAAAGAAGGATACAAAGTTGACCCACCAACACGTTTTCTTTGGCATTCCTTATGCGAATCTTCAGCTGTGAGTCCACTTTTCGACTTCTGAGATGCAAAGCAGAGGCAACTCTCGGAAGAATTACCTACTTACTGTATCAGAGTCTTCCCTTCTTGGTTTTCTGAAAAGCGGACACTGACGGTGTTGACGTAGAGAAATCAATATAGCAATGGCGAACTGTCGGGTACGTGTTACCTTTCGCATGTCCATAACTTGAACTTCGCACTACTCCCTCATCACTCCAGCCGTCGAGCTGATCCAACACTGAAGCGTACAACTTGGGGGATTGTAACGATATTTTACTGTTCGAATGACGGCTCTGAAAATCAAAACGAATGCCAATCCATGTAAGCAACCATGCATCATGATCAGCCTTGTCATGAGACCAGACCACCGGAATAAACGTTGAATCCTCTTATGTATGCTGCCCGATGATTGAAAGGTCTAATGGAATTTAGTAATAGGACAATGCATGCCAAGGCGCTGCACAATCACAACTTCGTACACGGGAGGTCAAGCAGGCTCAAACCCTGTCATGATATACTAGTAAGCCTTGATTTTACATAATACATTCCTCTCGCACCATCTCAGGCTCGCGTTCTATGGTTACTGGCGGCCCTGACAGCGACGTACACATCCGACACATATCCGAACCACTTTGTACGTGCTCAACACAAGCTCAACAGTCCACTTACGGCGTTGAACGACTAGTAGGGATGCGCCACTTCTCGTTTCTTGTGGTGGCGCAGACAAGGAATTGTATGTATATATGCTTGACAATTGCAAGCACCATATGCACATCGATTTCAACCCCCGTCAGTTTTACATATATGTGCTCCTTAGGCCTTAGCTATCGCACGTCTTCGTTGATCTACGAGCGAGTTTCCAATTCTCCACAGGACACGGTATTATGTTTAAACAAAACTTCATAGGTATATCAAATGGTTCCCGTTATTCGCTGAGAATCATGATGCCAAACCGATTTCTCACAGTTTCAATAAGTTGTGCGTTCCAAACCCTGGCTTATTCAACTCGTGTGGTGCAGGTTGCCCGGTCCCTCAGCTCAAGTAGTTACTGACATCTTAATTCTTCATCGCGATTTAACATTCAACATTCGCCCTAGTATACTACCGATGGGAACGAGATCAAAGTTACGGGATTATCTCCAAGCGGGATGCTGAAGACGTGTACAAGATATTCGGAAAGAGTCCTCCGAAAACGCTCATAAACTCATATTCTACGCATCGACCAGCTTCTCGTCAGGTTTTGCATCTCTATGCGCCTCGACGTCTGCGCCGGACGTGGGTTTCCTGGTAGGTTTGCGTCCGTAGAATTCAGCAATGATCTCGGGGTTGATTCGGTTGAGCTGTTCCTTGGGGAAGATGCGGAGGAGAGTCCATGCTAAATCAAGCGACTCGAAGATTGTTCGTGATTCGTATGCACCTACAAAGATTGTCAGTGTACGCAATTGAAAATTTTCTGGAAGCAACAAACCTTGTCCCACGAATTGATGCTCAAATTTGTCAAGGAACTCCAAGGCAAGTTTGTCCTCAGATGATAATGCTTCTTCACCAACAACGGCTTTCATCGCTGCAGCGTCGCGACCAATAGCATATTTGGCATACTATTTCAGGGACACGGGTTATCGTGTTGCCAGTAAGTGAGAGAGAATAAACTCGCCAGCTGATTAGATACATCTCCGTGATCTTTCCTTGTCAGTGTCTCGCCGATCGCGCTCTTCATGAGACGAGACAATGACGGCAGAACATTGATCGGAGGATAAATTTGTCTATTGTGCAATTGGCGATCGACAAAGATCTGGCCTTCGGTGATGTATCCAGTCAAATCCGGAATGGGATGGGTGATATCTACACGGGGATTCCGTGAGAAAGTGAATGTACAAACGGCGAATGAAACTGACCGTCATTTGGCATAGTGAGGATAGGGATCTGAGTGATTGAACCGTTTCTACCTTGGACTCGCCCCGCACGTTCGTAGATCGTCGACAAATCAGTGTACATGTAACCAGGATATCCACGACGACCCGGCACTTCTTCACGAGCAGCTGAGACCTAAAATATGGCATCAAGTTATCAGATAATCCCGCTAGAACGAACGGGATCTCTACCTCGCGCAAAGCATCAGCATACGAAGACATGTCTGTCAAAATGACCAAGACATGTTTCTCAAGCTGGTAGGCGTAGTATTCAGCAGTTGTTAGCGCCAAACGGGGTGTGATGATACGTTCAATCGTAGGATCATTGGCTAAGTTCAAGAATAGTGTGACTCGATCAAGACTGCCGTTTGATTCGAAGTCTTCTTTGAAGAATCGTGCCGTTTCCATATTAACACCCATTGCAGCAAATACAACAGAGAAGTTGTCCTCGTGACCGTCGTGTACGTCTTTGGTGGGTCTCTTAACAAGACCTGATTGTCGGACAATTTGCGCAGCAATCTGTATATTTTCTTCTGAATATCTGACAATCAGAGGGGGGCAGAAAATCCGACCTCATTATGTGGCAAGCCAGCAGCTGAGAAAATGGGGATCTTTTGCCCGCGAGCAATAGAGTTCATGGTGTCAATCGTCGAGATACCAGTCTGGATCATTTCCTCAGGATATATACGAGAATAGGGGTTGATTGGTGAACCTGGGTTTGTATGAATTGCCAAGGAGCGATCTTGAAAGAAGGAAAACACTGACCATTGATATCCAAATAATCTTCTGCGAACACCTTGGGTCCTTGATCAATGGGGTTGCCCGAGCCATTGAATATCCGACCCAACATGTCCTCTGCGACAGGCAACTTCATACTACTTCCCGTAAACTCTACATGAGTCGCCTTGACATCTACGCCAGATGTGCCTTCGAAAACCTGGACGATAGCCTTCTTGCCTTGAACTTCAAGTACTTGACCGCCGCGTTTTGAACCATCTGGTAATGTGAGTTGCACGATTTCGTTGTACGATGGGAACTTTGGGTAACTGAGTGACAATAAAGGGTATCGGTGCGGGATTGCTCACCTTGACATTGTCAAGGACCACAAGGGGTCTGAGAGGGCAACTCTGTCAGTGGCGCAAGAGGATGGTCTTACGATGGTCTTCACCCATTTATAGCAGAAACAGTTCGGTAATCTGGAAAAGCAAAATTAGCAGCACTCTTCTATGACAATGTCTTGGTTCTCACCGAGATGTGGTTGCACGCGATATTCCCTCGTTACTGCAGCTGCGTTAATGGCTGCCATCTCCTTATCACTCAAACGAGGGTCAGGCGCCATATTGATGTGATCGGATAACTAAATGTCGCCCAAGACGGGAGGATGGTGAGAAACGTATAGCTTCAAGTTCAAGTTGTGTCTGGGTCGACTCCGAGTCCGAGAGCTATATGATGATAGCCTGAGGGTCTGGCAGCGGATATCTACATATAAATATTTCCCACGATCGTTTCTGCCACTGAGTATACCTGATTGTTTACATGCAACGTTTACATCATTTTGACTACGGTATGGTACCGGTACTACTACTTGTTCAAGAATAACTCAATTAAGTGACGCGACGCTTCCCTTGCTACTTCGATATCAGCAGACGACCTGTAGAGGCAAAGGGCTTAGAATGAGAAACCGTGGTTTGATTAACATATTACCATTCAGTTTCCAACAAGATCTCTTGCACTTCATCGGTCTCTCGTTTCGTATCGACGCTTTGTAGGGCGAGGTACAGATATTCCGCGGTGTCGGCCCGGATCTGAATTTGGGGAAAATGAGCCACGATGGAAACACAAGCCTGAGCGCGGGATAAATAGCTACACTTGGGAACCGATGTGCAAGGAAATCAGCGAGGCTTGAAACACATTCCTCAAAAAGCACATCAAAGGATAGAAGATTAACAACTCTGGTAATTCGAACATCAGTACGTTTCATTTGAGCAGAATGGAGAGTGTCACAATTTCATAGACTCGTGAATCCTCTGGATGCTTTTGAGGCGAGCTACATTTTTTGATGCTATCGAAAGCAAAACCTGAAGGCTATTGAAAGACGGAGTCAGTCTTTCACAGATGGGTGGTTGTTCAGTGGCCACCTTTTCATACCGTCTGCGTTCTGATCGAGGCGTGTAAGGGCACTCGCCTCCAGCAGGACGTTGAAAGTCTGGAGAACGGGAACTACAGTGGCATTGAACGTGATGTGAGATCTTGCATGGTCGATGAGATCCTTGGCGAGACCAAGGAGGTCATAGCCAATGTTTTCTGCGTTGGCGATAGGAAGCGAACAGACATAGTCCACCAAGCTAGAAGCCAGAGGTCGTTGCTGCAAAAAAAGGTGTCAGGATACGATGTTTTGTGGTTCCATGACCCACCGTGCTGTCTGTTTTGCTGCCTAAACTAAGGACTAGACCAGCCAAAATTGATTTCCGATATTGATATACTTCTAGCAGTCGGACGGCTTTAGGAAACAGCCAATCCCCCTCATTCCAGCCGAGGGTTTCCTTTTCACTGTGTATACAGGCTTCAGCTTTTCTAAGATGGTGACGTTCGGAGATACCCACTTTGTAAACAACTCGTCAATCAAAGTTCGGCCTTTGATGAGCCACAGTTCAGAGTTCCCGACAGTTGGTGCAGGCAGACACAGAAGGCGCATAAAACACTCTCCCGCTTCTTGTCGAACATTGTCGAGTCTTTCAACTCCCTGTCGAAGGATACCCCCTATGACCATTTGATACTTGGACGCTGGAAAATACTGTTCGAAGCTGGGGATTGTACTTGAGTTGAGAATGAGAATTTCAGAAAAGGATGTCAGGCCTCGGAGACAAGCCATTCTGATCCAGGAACCGACATCGCCTCTTTCATCTATTGTATAGTCTTCCAGCCCATCTTGAAGAGCATCAAGGAGACCGTTGACGACATCAGGCGACATATCTATTAGAAATTCGTCAACGCATTTCAATCATACTATAAACTCAGAGACTTACGTCTGGAAAGATGAGCAGCAGTTGTTAACAAAACCTGAGGCATCGCAAGGTAGCAATTGCGACGGGCTTCAATATTGGATTTCATCACCGAAGACTAAGGAGAGGGTGTGAGTTGTGCTAAAGGTAACCAATGAGGGCGTGGTACCGAAGGCTTAACGCATTCGAGTAAGCATTGTAAGGCTTCTGGGAGACAGTTTGAGTGAGTGTCGTAATCGATGACGCCCAAAAATCGTCCAAGGCTTTGCTGCATTGCCATGGACCCAGATTTCAGTTCACGGATCAATGTACTGGCGAGTCTCTACGATTAGCCAAACTCCGAACCATTCACTTTTGCGGTTGACTCATCTTGTGATAACGGAGGAACAATCTACAAGTTTGCTGATGGAAGCCATCGCCATCGCCGCTGACTCTTGCACTGCAGTACTTCTGTGCTTCAGACCATAATCGACGATCCCTCTCCAATTGGGAACGGACGACTTTTGCTCGAGCTTTATTTCGGTCAAAGTTATGGTATTTGCTATCAGGCGACAAGCGGATCCCGTGACGAGCTCGTTGCGAGGTCCAACCAGAACTTCCGATGGTATGCGAGCCAGGTATTTGAAGGTCTAAATACGCATTAGCTAGAAGGTTATCAATCCTCGATATTTTCTTTACATCACGCATTTTGGTTTCTTGTTCATCGTCTGGTCTTGCGTGGTATGCGACAGCTATTTCTGTCAAGGCCAGTAAACCCCCGTGCAAGTCGGCTACGTCGGCAGAATCGAGCAGACGAGCCTGTCATTGTAGTAAGGAACAGTCACAAGGGAAAATAGTGTGCACATACGGCTCGGAGAGCTGCTCGGGAACCCAATGCGGAAAGGTCAGCCAGACATATCATACGGAGCGACTGCGATCCCAGCTGCCTCATCGATACATCCCAGTGCCGCAGAGTTACGTTAAGAATATGATCAAACAAAAAATCTCTATACTCTGGATGTCTGTGACTAAGATTCAGAAATTTGACAACAGAAAACCGAGATCAACTTACTCGGCTACTTGTGGTGCAGCCATCAAAAACGCGTTTCGTCTGATACTGATGGCGTAAAAATCAGTGTTTCGCAGGATGTCTATTCCGTGAGGGAATAGACTCTTATGTGCGCATCTTCGAGTTAAAAAGAGCAATTTGGCAAATAGAATGCAAACTCGCCGTTCTTCCGACATGCTCTTGGAAGGCAGCACTTGCTGCTCGACGGATATGGATTTCGCGGTCGTATAGCGCAACAGTAACCAGCCGGCGAGCAAGATTTTCCGCATGTGGGATTAGGGTGGAAGGATCCTGGGCTCTAGCAAGCGCCCATAACACATATGCTGCGGCATCGCGCACATTAGAACCAATGGAGTGCGCGCCTTTGCGTAAGTCAAAATAAAGCGCCTGAATGACATGATTACTGAATGTTAGTGGTATCTAATCGCGACGACGTACTTTGGATAGCCATTCAATCAACTCCGGAAGCTTCTCAGAGGTGACAAGTTCTCGGCGCGCCATTTCGGCACACGCAAGGCATGCACCGTGCCAAGTGCTCTCAGAGGTGGCAGGCAGGTCATAAATGCTGGCGGCAACGACGGAATGAATAAAAAAGAGCCCCATAATTGTATCGAGGACTTGATCAGCAAACTCTGTAGGCAGACGTTCAGATATCCGAGCAACGCCCTTTGCGGCCGACCATCGTACTATGGTATCCTAAGGAAATAAAGATCAGATAGAGATATCACATACATTACAAGAGTAGCCGGAACTTTATCCTGTAAACTCTGGAAAAGTTGCTCAAGGACAATCTCTACATCTTCTGGTACTTCTATGTCGTTATCAAGACGTGGAACACAGCCACTTGGATCCGTGCCCTTGAAGATTCGAGCTATTACATAGCTGATTATCTGATACTGCAAAGATAGATGGACAGGCTTACCTTTGCGGCGAGTTATGTATGATTTAGCTGGTAGCATGCGTAAGGCAATGCGCGAGATAAGTTTAGTCTTGAATTTTCGAACAATAGTATTGCTTGCGAGAGTTGTGCTTTCCTCAAACGCATTGACAATAGCAAAGAACTGGGGGACCTTGACCTGGATCTGTTCTGCTGGTCCTGATTTGACAACTTCACAGAGAACTTGTAGCAGACCAATGGACTACTCAAGAAGTTCGAGTGAGATTACGATATAAACACAGCGTGGACATACCATAAATACGTCCACGGGACCTTTAAGTAAAGTATTTGACCAATCCAAGAAGGTATGAAACCGCGAACGGGTATCCTTCCTACAAAAATTAGGAATATAGATATTCAAAATATCAGATCGCAACGTACCTCATGTAAAGCCTAGATAATAGGATGGCAGCACCTTCGCGTTCGAGGCCTGCTTTCCCAAGAAATTTCTTGGCAAGCGACTCAATTGCAGTAGCAGTTTGACCAACACCGTCAGTCTCATCGAATTGCACCAAATCAAAGGGTATCATGCAGACGAGAGATAACCAGAGGAGAACCACATATCGCAAAGCCCATTGAGAGCTTTCTTGAACTGGTCCATCTGGCATGAGCATGTAGTTGAGAGCAATCGACAAGTCGGCGACCTCATGAGGAAAAAAATTGACTGTATTCCTGTCACAGCAGCTCAACTTCAGAGCATGGCGCTGAACACTGACTGATTGTTTTATATCCACGGCATTTGATGTAGCTGTACAAAAGTAGGGCAACACGTCCTACTCTGGTTATCGAACCCGGTCGACCACGGCCGGACGCATATAAATTAGCGTGAACTTTTAAGCATTCAACCACTGGGGCCACAAGCTTCTCCAGGAACGGATCGAGCAGGTAGGACTGTTCCTGGTACTCATCAAGCTGTATTGATGGCGTCAATTTATTATTTCCACGAACGAAAATCACAACGCACTATATCGGAGAGCCTCTTAAAATGAACAAGCTCTTTTTTATTTTCTTCAGGAGTAGGTTCCACTTCCAAGGACAAGGACAAAAAGGACTGCTGAGCATTCACGAACTCCCCATGTTTCTCAAAAGTGGCAAAGAGTTTTCCTTCGGGTAGTGCTTCCTCCATAGAAATCCCAGAGACGCTCAAGCCAGGAGGAAAGTAGTGTTGGGACCGTGTGACAGATTGGAAAGTTAAAACGTTAAACGGTTGATTACATCAGCGACATTATTAATATTATACACCTTTTCATTTCTGTGAATCCACTCCCAACTAATGGCAGACGATAATTCGAAACGC
>Ga0210383_10005217_pt1 | contig 11435 bp, 6 predicted proteins | sample IncBWC14OmetaG_FD_160072 | JGI IMG/M metagenome (GOLD analysis project Ga0210383, IMG submission 160072) | Forest soil microbial communities from Barre Woods Harvard Forest LTER site, Petersham, Massachusetts, United States - Inc-BW-C-14-O ...
CGCGCAACGCAGCGCGCAATGAATTAGCGAACGAGTGCGTATCCGAGTGCACTTCGCGCTGGTTCACCAGGCACTTCTTGTGGTTGTGAAGGAACTCGATCGGGTCCTCAATCGTAATCATGTGCTCTTCATGCTCGTTGTTAATTTTGTCGAGCATGGCGGCCAGCGTGGTCGATTTTCCCGAGCCGGTCGGCCCGGTCACCAGAACTAGTCCGCGCGGTTTATCGCACAGGCCTCGCACCACGTTGGGCAGGCCCAGCGCATCGAAGCTCTTGATTTCCCACGGAATTGTACGAAACACGGCTGCCACCGCTCCGCGTTGATGGAAGATGTTGCCTCGGAATCGAGCCAGGCTCTTCAAGCCGAACGAGAAGTCCAGCTCCAGGTTTTCTTCCAGCCGGTGCTTCTGCACGTCGGTCAGCACGCTGTACGCCAGCGCCTTGGTGTCTGCCGCGGTCAGAGGCGGCATATCCAGCGGGCGCAGCTTTCCGTGCACGCGTATGCGCGGCGCGCTGTTGGTCGAAAGGTGCAAGTCGCTGCCTTGCATCTCGATCATCTTCTTCAGTAGTTCGCTCAAAGTGATGCCGGCCATCATTTCCTCCGCTTAAAGAACGGTTTCTCGTAATACTTCTTCCATCGTCGTGTGCCCCAGAGCCACCTTGAGCAGCCCGCTGCGGCGCAACGTAATCATCCCGGTTTCCAGCGCTTTCTTTTTCAACTCCAACGCCGAAGCTCCCACTAGAATTAACTCGCGTAGTTCGTCATTGATTTCCATCACTTCGTACAAACCCACGCGGCCTTTGTATCCTGTGTTGTTGCAGGTAGCGCAGCCGCGGCCATGCTGAATGATCGTCTTCTCCGCTTCCTCGGGCGAGTATCCGGCTTCGATCAACGCCTGCGGCAGAATCTGCAACTGCTCCTTACACCCGGAGCAAATGCGCCTCACAAGACGTTGCGCACATATAAGGTTCACCGACGTAGCCACAAGAAAAGGCTCAATACCCATATTCATTAACCGGCTGATGGTAGAAGGCGCATCGTTCGTGTGCAGCGTCGAGAGCACCAAGTGGCCTGTAAGCGCTGCTTTTACAGCGATTTCAGCCGTTTCAAAGTCTCGAATTTCTCCGACCAATATAATGTTCGGGTCTTGCCGCAAAAATGCGCGCAGCGCCGACGCGAAGTTCAACCCAATCTGTTCTTTCATCTGAACCTGGTTGATTCCAGCCAGCTGGAACTCGACCGGGTCTTCTGCCGTCATAATGTTCGTTTCTACGGTATTCAGCCGCGCCACCGACGAATACAACGTGTTCGTTTTTCCCGAGCCGGTCGGCCCTGTTACCAGCACCATTCCGTAGGGCTTCAGAATCTGTCGTTCGAACTTGGTTAGCGACTCTTGTTCGAAACCCAGCTTGGTCATATCCAGCCGCAGGTTTTCTTTGTCCAACAACCGCAAAACGATTTTTTCGCCGAACAGGGTTGGAACGGTCGAAACACGGAAGTCGAGTTCTTTTCTCTTTCCGTCTTTCAAATATTTGATCATGATGCGGCCGTCTTGCGGCAGCCGCTTTTCGCTGATGTCCAGCTTCGACATGATCTTGATGCGGCTGGTGATCGCATCCTTCAATTTCAACGGCGGCGCCATCACGTTCTGCAGAATGCCGTCCACACGGAAGCGCACGCGCAGCTCTTTCTCGTACGGCTCCACGTGAATGTCGCTCGCTCCGCGCTTCACCGCATCGGTCAAAATCAAGTTCACCAGCTTGATAATCGGCGCTTCCTCCGCAGCCTTTTCAAGCGTGGCCAAATCCATTTCTTGTTCTTCGGCGGAAAGCTCGAGCGACGCTTCGTCGCCGGCAAGGTCCTTCATCACCTTGTCGAGCTCTTCTACGCTTTCCACATCGCCGTAAAACTTGTGAATCGCTTCGCTGATTGCCGACTCGGACGCCACTACCGGTTCCACGTTGAAGCCGGTCATGAACTTAATATCGTCCATCGCGAACACGTTGGTCGGGTCCGTCATTGCAATCGTCAGCGTGGAACCCACGCGCGAAAGCGGCACAATCTGGTAACGAATCGCTGTCTCTTGTGGGACCAGCTTGATGACCACCGGGTCGACTTCGTAGAACTTGAGGTTTATGGAAGGCACGCCGTACTGGCGCGAAAGTACTGCGGTTATGTCGTCGTCGCTGACAAGTCCCATCTTTACTAGGCAAGTTCCCAGCCGGCCGCCATTCTTCTTCTGATAGTCGAGCGCCTGCTTCAACTGATCTCCTGAGATCAGGCTGTCTTTAACGAGTATTTCGCCGAGACGTGAAGACATGAGTGTGCGCCCGCGGATACAGCTCCGCTGGAATAATTCAGCGTAGCACGCTGCTGCGCGCGCCCTCGCGGCGTGTATGTCATTCGTGGTGAATCAGCTAACATCCGTTACGCCGCGTGCAAAACTGTACGCAAGTACAGGCATTTTTTTGGCCCTGTACCAACGTACAGGCACAGCCAAAAAATGTTCGACGCAGGCGTATCTCTCCTCGGAGTCGGGCCGCCTGGCATCCTAATTGATAGGCTTCACGCCGTGGGTGGGCGGCTCGTGGCAAGATTTGCAGACCGCGAACGGGGTGGGGGTTTGACGAGATGGGTATATCAAACCGTCCGACGTGAAGCCCAACGCGTATTTCGTCGAAGTCGCTCGGATCTTTCCGGCTGGGAAGTCTAGCCTACAGCCAGCGCCTCTGTTACGATGGAAAACGCTCAGAAGGGCGGTTAGCTCAGCGGTTAGAGCGTCCCGCTTACACCGGGAAGGTCCGCGGTTCAAATCCGTGACCGCCCACCACTCACGCCCAACAGAAATGAATTGAAGCGGAAAATCGGGGAGAATTAGGGATTATTCTGCCTGCCAAATGTGGAGCATCGCGAGAGAAGTTCCCGTTTTCTTCTGAAGAACTACTCAGCATTTTAGCTGGGCAGTTTAGCTGTCTGTGGCGAGCCTTCCAGAAGCTTGCTCGTTCGCGTTCATCTTAAGTTGCAACTGTTCGCCACGTAGGATCTTCTTGGACACTTTCAGAACGAATCCCAGCGGACGCCACATGGTTTCGCGCACGACAGCAACTTTTCTAATATGTTCGGTAACCCGCCAGCTGCAAGCAGTTCCTGCCGGGAAGAAAGCAATATCGCCCGCGCCGAAGCGGTGTTCCTTGCCGCGATCGTCCATCATAAACGCCTCGCCGGATAGGAAATGGACCGTCTCATCCTTGCTATAACGCCATCGGAACGATCCTGGCGTGCAATCCCAAACCACAACCGTGGAACTCCAGTCGCGGCTCGTCATTAGCTTGTTCGCACGAGCTTCGGGCGCACCAGATAGGATCCACTCGGACGGTATTGGATCTGGTTCCATTTCTGCAAAATCTAAGTCGATCCTTAAGATCGAATTAGGGGCGTCGGTTATCGATGTATTCACGCTCTACCGCCTTGTGCTACCCGGGCAACTTCTCGTTCCCAGCAGTTTCTACAAACACCAGCAAAGCCCAATTGTTGCAGCCTCGATGCTTTTTCCGCCATCCACGGAACCCTGTAGTCTCGCGCCTTATATCCCTGTGTTTTAAGTCCCGACGTGTTTAAGCCTCACACCTCGACTCGCTCGTCCGCAGGCGACCCAGGGAGCCCTTACACTTCTGGTCCAGGAATGGCTGCAGATTCGGACGAATTGCAGTCGACTTCGAAGGCTGATTACAACAAGGAGGCGCAGTAGCTCAAATAGAGCGAAAGTACCAAAAATAGTACGAAAGTACGGGCAAAATCCCATCTCGAATTTTAGAGATTACCCGTTGAACGGTTGTAGTGGTGGTCCAGTGGTTAGGACGAGACGATATTGCTAAACCTCCACGCCGTGAAAGCACCTAGCCTCTGACACCAAAACGCCCACCGTCTCCTTTCGCGGAGCCGCTCTTCGTCCGCGTGATTGATGAGCGGTTATCAACTTTACGCGACCGTGATATAGTGGTCATGAACTGGTTGCACTGGGACGGTCCGGATTCACAATCCGCCGCCCATTCGTCGCAACATCGCGGGGACGTAGTTCAGTTGGTTAGAACGCTGCCCTGTCACGGCAGAGGTCGCGAGTTCGAGTCTCGTCGTCCCCGCCATTCATACCAAGGAGTTATCCGACGTGACGCGGAAACTCCAACCCAGAATTCAACTGCCGGATTTAGCTCACCGTGAATTCATCCCCGCCGCGCAGAAATTCATCAATTGGCGTCGCGAGATTTTTCAGGCTCTTACGACGTAGGTGAAACATTGAGGACCTCCGCCGTTGACACGTCAACAGCACAGAACTGTTACGGTGCGTAATGGGTGAAGACATAGTCGTGATCCTTCGCAGGCCCGTGGCAGGGAAAGCAGGTCTCGTGCAGAGCCTTGTCGCCCGCCTTTTCGCCCGTAAAATCAGCGAACCCCCAGCCAGCCGAATCGGCATACTTCTTTGAGTCCTTCACCATGAACTGAACATTCATGCGGGAGGCGACCACGAACGATTGAGCGCCGGGAAATTCACCGGCGAGAACTTTGTCGTTGAATTCCGACAAGACACGATTCCAATGAATCGCAGCAATGATGCTGCCGTCTGGGAAAGGGAGCGTTCCTTCCTTAAACGCCTTGATCGCTATATCGTTTCCGAGCTGAGCGCGCACTTGGTCAGTTTTACCCGGGACTAAAAGGTTGTCCACCGCGATCACTTTCCAATCGCGGTAGCCGGCGGGGATTCTTACACCGTAAATCGGGGAGGACTCCCCGTCGGGCCGCGCAGACGCGTGGGGCATGTAAGCGACAGCGCCGGTCAGGGCGACAACTGCAAGCAGCAAGAAAGCGATCCGTTTCATCTTGTTGCTCCTTCTAAAATCCTGTGCACCATCTTCGCCTTCCGAAGTAACACGTTCGCTCACTTCGGCAACTCAGTCCCGGCCTCCTCCGCCACCATGTAGCTGGCGTACCAGTCAGGCCAGTTCGCATCGCGCGCGCCGATGCGCTTCTCGTGCTCGCCGTGGGCGGCCTCCGCGCGCCGCATCGCGTTCGCCAAATCGCTCGCAGACGCAAAAGTCGTCCCTGCGGAGTCGATGCGACCGGGTAGCCGCGTCTTAATTTCCTGGAACAGCCAGCCGTTGCCGTCGGGATCTTTGAATGAGGCGAACGAGCGATAGCTGCGATGCTCGGGATCCGGACCGCTGACGCGAACGCTTCCAAACAGGTAGGTCTCGTCCGTGCCGGTGTAAACACCGTCGTTGTGGAACACTTCGCTGATCGCAACGCCGCGATCCAGCAGCGATTTTCGAGCTGCCTGCATGTCGGAGACGATCAGGTACAAGCCCTGCGCGGAGCCGGGTGCCGCGGCCGTAACGTTCTTCCCGAAGATGATCGAGCATCCGGAACCATGCGGCGTGAACTGGACTATGCGGAAGTCTTTGCCGTTGTCGAAGTCGGCGTCGACCCGCCACCCGAGCTTCGCGTAAAACTCTTTCGCGCGGTCTACATCCGAGACAGGGATCACCACGATCTCGAACTTCATGTCAACTGGTGCGACGCTGGTATCGATACCACGGACTGCGTTCGTGCTCATAGTTGCCTCCTGTTTGTGTCGTCGCTAACGCCTCGCCCGCCGTTCAGCCAGTGCAGCGCTGTCCATTGGCGAGGGGAAAGCCCACATCCTACAAAGAGCGCTTGGGTTCTTGCAAGCCCGGCCGTACGGCCTCGCGCTCTGCCGACGAAGTTCTCAATCTGGGTTAAAGTATTTGCGTATGCTTTAGGCGAGTCTCAATGCTCACAAGGTTATTCAGGATGATCGCTTCGCGGCTGCCAGTAGCAATGCTCACAATCTTGTTTTGCGCAGCATCGCCTTGCTCAGCAACGGGCCAGAATTCAAAACCGGGTCCAGTCACCGGCGTGATTGATGGCGTGTCGTTCGAGGGTGACCAATACTTCGTGCACGGCTGGGCTTGCCAAGAGGGCAATCGAGGCTCGATCAGCATAAATATCTACGCCATTCATCCGGCCGGAGCCAAGCCGCCAGGAACATATGTGATGGCAGACACGGCTAACCTAGCGAACGAACCTGCCGTTGACCACGAGTGCCATGACGCAGACGGCGGCAAGCATCGATTCCACACCGCGCTGCCCAACCAACTGTTGAGAAGCTTCCAGAACAAAAAAATTTACATTCACGGAATCGCGCTCGCAGGCAATGTCGAAAACTCTCTGCTTGCAGGTTCAGGGAAATTTTCGTTTCCCGCTCCCAAATGGCCACCCGATCCGCCAACACCGAATTTACTCGACGGGGCGCGAGCCGCGGCGTTCGATACCCAGAAAGAATCCTGCGAACAAATTGATATTCCCGATGCCGCGGCACGCGCCTTCAAAGACTACAAAGGCACGATCCATCTTATTGCATCGCACTACATCACACGCGCCGGCCTCGGAACCACGCTCGAAACCGCGAAGCATAACTGCCAGGTGGTTTACAACTCGGCGCACGACGCTGACATTTCGGATTTTAACGACTCCACCTGGCTGAACGCATTTTACAACGTCGACGGCAAGCGTATCGTCGCGCTCGGCCACATGGAATACCACGGCTGGGAGCATCCTGGCATGTGCGCGCAGAAAACCGACACGTCCGCCTGCTGGTACAACGTGAGCACCTATAACTTGTCCGATGACGGCGGATATCATTTCGCGCGGCCCAAGCCGCCGGCGAACTACTTCGTCAGCCTTCCGGTTAAATACGAAGAGAATCAGGGCCCGCAAGGTTACAGCGTGGACGCAAACATCGTTAAAGTTGGCGAGTATTACTACGACGAGGTGTACTCCTGGGCTTGGCCGCCGAATTGTGGCGACGGAAAAGGAAAGAAGCCCTGCCTCGTCGCCGACGGGTCGTGCGCGATTCGCACTTCGAATATTCTGGACCCCACGTCATGGCGCGGCTGGGACGGCAAGGATTTTACCGTAGAGTTCCTGGATCCTTACCGCGCGGCAGTAGCAAATCCAAAAGCGCATGTATGCGCGCAAGTCCCCTACCTGGACTACACCAACGGAATCAACTATCACGCAGCATCTCACCTGTTCGTTGCCACGCTGTGGAATCAGGGCTCAGCCGGTTGGGGACCGATAGGCCTCTACTTTACAACCTCGCCGGACTTCATTCATTGGAGCAAGCCACAATTAGCGATGACCCAGAATCAAATGCTCCGCCGCGAGCCGTTAGGAAACTGGTCGTACGGATATTTTTCGCTCATCGACCCAAAATCCGCCGATTCCAGCTACATGACCATTACCGACAATCCGTATTTGTATTATGTACGCATGGACGGCAACCATCCGCCGTATCAACGCGTCTTGTTTCGGCAAAAAATCAAGTTGGATTGGCTAGCGCACCGAAACTAGTGTCCCAGCAATTCCAGTAAGGGCCGCGCAGTGTTGTTTAATCGATGCCAATTGCAAAGAGCTCCCTTAGCTGGTATTTTGTTGGGTCACAGGTTAGCCCACGTCCCCAAATCGAGGAGCTTTCCATGAAATTGGACATTAAAAGTGTTTTCGCCTCCCTGCTAGTGCTGGCTCTTGCTCTCTATCCTATCGCGGCTTACGCTAACGCTCTTCCGATTCGACACGGTTCCGACATTGGTACCACCACCATCGCCGATGCTTGGAATTTATTCGGTCCCATCGATGGGTCGGCCCTTTCAAATGCAACCACAGTTTCTCAGGAGGTTTTGTGCCCGGGACAACAGGTTGCTTCCGCGAACGGAGACGAAACGAATGCGGGCGGTTGCACCGGCGGCGCGTATCTGTTCTTGATCCAGATTAAAACCACCAAGACGACACCGATTGTTGTCAGCGTAAAGAATCTGGTCGGATTTACTTTTACGGATACAGGCACCGGCTCAACCTCAACCGTCGGCGTGATTGAGTGCGACTCCGGTAATACCGTTGCCTTGTGCACCACCCTGGGCACCGGTTCCGCCTCTGAATTCCCAGCGGTAACCTTTACCCACACCGGCAACACCGTGGTGAACATTCACATACCAGCAAATCTACCCGCTTATCCTGCCGGAACGGGAACCCAAGGACAGGGCCTTACTGTTTTTATCCAGACCCAGCAGTCCCCCGCAGTTCCGATCGCGTTTCCAAAACTAACCGGAGGCTAGTCTTAGCCAAGGTTTAAGCCTTCGCATCAAGGCGGATCCGCTCCGCGGATTCGCCTTTTCCTGCACTAATGGCGGCCGCTTTCCGCGCTATAAGACGGAACCCTTTTGCTTTTGCTTCCGTCGCGAGGCTTTGCAGTTGCGAACGACCCGCGGCGGTTTTTCCCCCACCGAGCGCAATTTCGCCCTGAGCGAGCCGCGCTTCAAATTCGTATCCGGTGAGCTTCATTTCGCTCGCATCTTTTAGAACGCCCTCCAATTCCTTGCTGGCGTCCGCGATCTTGCCGGTGCGGCCTTTCAGCCGCGCGCAGGTGATCGCAAATGAAAGCCGCGCGCCGCGATCTTGCGCCGGAGTTTTCGCTGCGTTATCCACAACCGATTGCGCCTCGGGTAACTTCCCCTGCGCCATCAGCGACCGCACCAGCACATCGTCCGCCAGAATCTCGTTATCGTGAAGCTGTTCTGCCTGGAATTCCTTCGCCGCTTCGCGAGCAAACCCCTCCGCCTGCGGAGCCTGCCCCTTCTCCAGCGCCAATTTCCCCAATGACACTTTGCTGTTTGCGACGTCTCCTTTCGCGCCCAGCTTCTGCCGTATATCAAACGCCTTGCGGTAATTCTTCTCCGCGCCTTCCAGATCGTCTCGCGCCAGCAAAACGTCCCCCAACGCATCCAGAGTAGAAGCAAGGTCGCTTTCCATCCCCAGTTTTTCGCTAAGGCTTGAAGCTTCAAGCAGGTTTTTCTGCGCGGTAGGAAGGTCTCCCTCCAGGTACAGCACCACACCCAGATTGCTAAGCGCTGCCGCTGCGCCGCCGCTGTCGCCCACCTCTCGCGCAGCGGTCAACACCTGCTCGTAGGTTTGCTTTGCTTTCGGGAAGTCCCCCTCCATTTGAAATATGCTGGCTAGATCATTTTGGTACTCCACAACGTGTTGTTTGTCGTTGTCCTCGCGCGCGAGCTTCAAAGCCTCCTCATAGCCTGTCTTGGCGCCAGCTAGGTTCCCGCGGTCCGCTTGAAAATTGGCTATGTTCACCAGCGCTCCGGCGACGTCTTTCCTCGAGCCCACTTCGCGCATGTTCTGAAGAGCTAGTCGATGTAGTTCCAGCGCTCCATCCAGATTTCCCTGCTTTTCCAAAATGTGCGCTAATCGAGTGATCGCTCTGGCCGATTCCTTCCGGTCGCCGGCCAATGCAAACGCGTCCTTCGCCTGATTGCAGGACTTCTTGGCATTCTCCAATTCGCCCAGGCTGTAGAGCGCCCAGCATTCATCCAACGAGGCCTGCGCAGACACCAGCCGTGCGCCTTCCGCTTTCTTCAAGGCCTGTTCATCCGCCGCCTTTTCCGTCTTGAAATCGGACAACGATTTCGCCGCAGTGGCCTGCTGTAAATCAATCCGTGGATCGTCCCCCAGCGGCGCCTGGAGCTTCCGCATTTCGTCCACGGTGCTCAGCGCGTCCTGCCCTTTTCCCGCCGAAGTCTGCACGTTGGCCAACCGCAACCCGTAGTCCAGGTTGTCCGGAAAGAATTCCCAGAGCGAACGATACGTCTCGATTGCTTTCTCCCAATCTGCATTCAGTTCCAGGTAGCGGCCCTGAATCGACAATTGATCTTCGCGTGAAAGCTCCGTCGAAAGCTGCTTTGCTTTCGCAGCTTCTTCGCGTGCCTTGGCGTCGTTACCCAAAGCGGACCACGCCTCAGCCAGCGCCGCATGCCCCAGCGCAAATTTCGGGTCAGACTCCACGCTTTTCTCCAAAAGGTCGCGCGCGGCCACCGCATCAAAAAGCCTCAGTTTCGCCAAACCTTCCGCATAGAGCCTGGCCGTCTCAGAGCTGGCCGGCAGCGAAGCGTGCAACTGAGCCGCCTCAGCCGGTGAGACTTCTCCCGCGCCCAGTTTCTCTCTCAATGCTTCGCCTGCCCGGTTTATCAGAGCATTCAAGTCTGTTTGCGTCCCCGTCGTCACCATCGACGCGAGTGTTTCTCCGCTTTGTGTCTCCTGAATGCGCAGGTCCAGCCGTATAGGTTTGTCGCCCTGCTTGTCATCTACAAGGTAGGAACCGAACACAACGAAATCCGTGCTGATGTTTCGGCGAATTTTCTTCAGAGTGTCCGGCGCATAGGTTTCTGCGTCACCAAGCGAAAGATCCATCTTCATTCGCGAAACCACTTCTCCGGGAATTGTGCGCAACTTCCCGGCAGCCGCTAGCTCCGACGTCAACTCTTCCGCCAGAGCATCCGAGAGCCACGCTTCGCTGGGCTCTTTGGAAAGATTCTTGAAGCCCAGTACCGCCACCGACCGCCGCGACTTCACGCCCCCGCTCACCGAACTAGTCCCATCGCCCGTTTTAGATTTGCTGAAAAGCCGGTCGCGAAATTGCCACATAATCAACCCAACCAGCGCAGCAATCAGAAGAGCCGCAACTATCCCCGCCGCAAGCATGCTCTTGCGCGGCACGATTACCGAAGGCTCTACCTGCTTGAAACCCTCCAAGTGCAAGTTCGACCCCACTGCCGACGACGCGTTCAGCCTCTCCAGATCAACCTGCATCTCCCGCGCAGACTGATACCGATACGACGGCTCTTTCTCCAACGCCTTCAAAATCAAAGATTGCATTCCCGGTGAAAGCTGCCGGTTGAACTCACTCGGCGGGTGCGGAGTATGGTGCAGAATAGAGTCGATCAATCGCGGCGCAAGTATTTCCGGGAACGGCCGCTGCCCTGTCACCATTTCATAAAGCACCGCGCCCGCTGCATATATGTCGCTGCGCGGGTCCGCCGGTTCGCCTTTCAATTGCTCCGGCGCCATGTACGGCAGCGTGCCCGCTACTGCATGCGAACTTGTAAAACTCTGCGTTACGTCCAGGCCCTGCGGCTGCAATAATTTGCTCAGGCCGAAGTCGAGAATTTTCAACCGCCCATCCGGCGTGATACGCAAATTCCCCGGCTTCAAATCGCGATGCACGATCCCCGCGTCGTGCGCCGCTTGCAAACCCTGCGCCAGTTGCACACCCAACCGAACAGCTTCCTTCTCCGACGGCCGCCCTTCGGCCAGCTTCTTATCCAGCGTCACGCCCGTTATGTACTCCATCACCAAAAAGCTCACGCCGTCTTGCGTGTCGAAATCATGCACCGTGGCGATGTTGGGATGATTCAGCTTGCAAAGGATTTGCGCTTCATTGCGGAACAGCTTGATGGAGTTGGAATCTGCCAGCGTGCTGGACAGCAGAACTTTCAACGCCACGTCGCGGTCCAATC
>Ga0210383_10005219_pt1 | contig 11434 bp, 6 predicted proteins | sample IncBWC14OmetaG_FD_160072 | JGI IMG/M metagenome (GOLD analysis project Ga0210383, IMG submission 160072) | Forest soil microbial communities from Barre Woods Harvard Forest LTER site, Petersham, Massachusetts, United States - Inc-BW-C-14-O ...
ATAATAGTAGTTGGTCTCATCATCGTTGGTGTTGGCGTTCAGGTCCTCGCCGCCGTTGCTCTCCACGATCTGAGGAAATTCGTTGGGCTTGACGTACTTATTCGCCGCAGTCGTGGCGTCTTGCCAAGCCTTTTCCAGTTCTTTCACTTTCTGTTCATTTCGGCCGACAGGCTTGTCGCGCTCCGCGATGTACGCGGCATAGGCTTGCTCCACTTTCTCCAGGGCAACTTTTTCGGCCGCATAATCCGTGGTCCCAATCTTATCGGTGCCCTTGAATGCCATGTGCTCAAACATGTGCGCCAGGCCGGTCTGCCCCATGGGGTCCTGGACCGACCCGGCGTTCACGTGGGTGAAGAAAGAAAAGACAGGCGCCTCCGGCCGCTCGCAGATCACGATAGTCAATCCGTTGTCCAGTTTCTTGACCGTGGTGCGCTTTTCGAAAGAAGCAACATCCTGCGCAGCAGCGAGCGCGCTGAGGAACAGAGCGACGGCAAACAACTTTAATGCACGGCGGTTCATTGGACCTCCAACAGGTTGGACGCGAATGAAGGGCAGAAGTTTGAAATTACGTGGCGGATGGGGAAGTTGTCAAACCGCAATGGCCGGTCGACCGTAACCCATTTTCGTGTCAATCTCGCGGACCCTTATAATCCTGAATACTATGGCGAGCAAACCAGAGGTAGTTGAGATCGAAGGCAAGCACCTGAGCCTGACCAACCTGGACAAAGTTTTGTATCCGGCCGCTGGGTTCACCAAAGGACAGGTGATCGACTACTATGCACGCATCGCGCCCGCCCTGCTGCCGCATCTGGCGGGACGTCCTCTGACTCTAAAGCGATATCCCGAGGGCGTTGACAAAGAATACTTCTTCGAAAAGAATGCGACCAAGCACCGGCCAGATTGGGTAAAGACCGTGCCGATCTGGAGCGAAGGCAATCAGCGCAACGTTAATTACCTGCTGGTGAATGATCTGCCCACGCTGGTCTGGATCGCGAATCTTGCTGCCATCGAACTTCATCCCTCGCTTTCGCTGGCGAAAGATATTACTTCACCGCGCAGCATGGTGTTCGATCTCGACCCCGGACCTCCGGCGGATATTCTGCAATGCTGCCAGGTGGGAATGTGGCTACGCGAGATCTTCGAGCATTTCGGATTGCAGAGCTTTCCCAAGACCTCCGGCTCCAAGGGACTTCAAATCTATGTTCCCCTGAACACGCCCACGAATTATGAGCTGACCAAGAACTTTGCCCACGCATTGGCCCGGCTGCTCGAGAGCGAACACAGAAACCTTGTGGTTTCTGACATGAAGAAGCAACTGCGCGTAGGCAAAGTCTTTGTGGACTGGAGCCAGAATGACGAGCACAAGACCACGGTAAGTGTGTATTCGCTGCGAGCGCGGGAGCATCCTACGGTCTCCACTCCGGTGAAATGGGAAGAAGTCGAGCGGGCGTTAAAGAAGAAAGACGCGAGCTTGCTGGTGTTCGAAGCAGGTCACGTGCTCGATCGAGTAGGCAAGATGGGAGATTTGTTCGAACCCGTACTCACGCTAAAACAGAAACTGCCAAAGCTGGCGGGGATTGCGGAAACGGCTCTGGTGACGGGAACGGGGCTGGAAATTGCGGCACAGGCCGAGGAACCGGCCACCAAGAAAGCTCGCAAAAGCGTGAAACCCGCGCGGCCGCGCGCTGCCGTGAAGAAGAAGAGCCGGAAGGTATAATCCTGATCTTTAATTTTATCGGAACGAATTTGTTGGCAGGCAGGCGGAGCAGACCATGGCGCAACTCTATGCCGGAACTTCAGGATGGGCTTACCCAAGCTGGAAGCCTGACTTTTATCCCGCGAAGCTGGCGCAGGCAAAATTCCTTCAGTACTACGCCACTAAACTAAACGCCGTCGAAGTCAATTTCACATTTCGCCAACTGCTAAAGGACACCACTGCCCAGAAGTGGATCGAGGCCACACCGGCCGGCTTTCGTCTCAGCATCAAAGCCCACCAGGTAATAACGCACATCAAGCGATTGAAGAAAACAGAAGATTTTATTCCGCGCTTCCTGAGCACGATTGAGCCGATTGCCCGCGCTGAAAAACTTGGACCGCTGTTATTTCAATTGCCACCAAACATGAAGGCCGACGCCAAGCTTCTCGAAGAATTCCTTACCGTGCTTCCGCGTGCAGTTCCTTCGTCGTTTGAGTTCCGGCACGCGTCGTGGTTCACGGACGAGATTTTCAACCTCCTCAAGAAAAGCAATCGCGCGCTTTGCGTAGCGGAGACCGAGGAACGCACCACTCCCGACGAGATCACGGCCGACTTTTGCTACTATCGCTACCGTAAACCGTCCTACACGCCGGACGAACGACGCGTCATGATAGACCGCATCCGCGAACACATCGGACAAGGCCGAAACGTTTTCGCATATTTCAAGCACGAGGAAACGCCCGAGGGGGCGATTTACGCGGTTGAAGTGCTGAAAGAAGTAAATCAGAGGTAGCGCAAATTGTAGAAACGTTGCTCGCAACGTTTCGGTTCTGTCGATGCCTAGCGCTTGGCCAACAGCCAAAAACGTAGCGAGCAACGTTTCTGCGGTGTCTGCTTTGTTACTTCTTTCAATGTCCGATAAGGCGCATACTTTAATTGTGCCTTCGGACACGAATTCCCGCGTGGTATCGGGCTTTCTCGACTATTTGAAAGTCGAGAAAGGCCTCGCGCCGCTCACCGTCGCCGCATACACCACCGACGTTGGCCAGTTCACCGGATTCCTCGGAAAACGCAAGCGCACGCTTCTGAGCGCGCGTCGAGATGAAGTCCGCGATTTCATTCAGCAACTATTCGCCAACTCGGTCGATGGACGGTCGGTCGGAAGAAAACTGTCAGCCTTGCGCCATCTGTATCGTTATCTGCTACTCGACAAACTGATCGATCACGATCCGACCCTGAACATCGACTCGCCGAAACAATGGAAGGTCCTGCCCAAGTCTCTGGCCCGCGATGAGATGGAAATTATTCTGCGCGGCCCGCGCACCGGTTCCACCCACAAATCAGCCGAAGCGATTGCGTTGCGGGATCGCGCCATGCTCGAAGTGTTCTACGCGGGCGCACTCCGCGTCTCTGAAATGATCGCCGTCAAGCTCGATGATCTGAAGCTCGATCTCGGCTACGTGCTGGTCCGCGGCAAGGGCGATAAAGAGCGGATCGTGCCGTTGGGGAAATCGGCGCAGGAGATCGTCGCCGAATATCTCAAGCACTCCCGGCCCCTGCTGGCCAAAGAGCGTATGTCTCCACTTCTATTCCTCGGTCGCGGAGCGCGCAAACTCACTCGTCAGCGCGTCTGGCAGATGGTCCGCGCCGCATCTTCGACCATGGAACGCAATGCCAGCCCGCACATGCTGCGCCATAGCTGTGCGACGCACATGGTAGAAAACGGTGCCGACCTGCGCACAGTTCAGACCATCCTGGGCCACGCGGACATCGCGACCACTCAGGTCTACACCCACCTGGCGCTCGATCGGCTGAAGAGTGTTTATCAGAAGCATCATCCGAGAGCGAAGGCAAGAGGGTAAATGATTTTTCAACCACAGAGCCTCAGGGAAGATGAAGTTCTTCTCTGTGACTCGGCGGCGAAATCGGTTTCAGCACCTATGACAAAATCGAACCAGACTCCAGTCGAGAAGACCATCGAGAAGTTTCTTCACTCGCTGCGCCAGCGCAATGCGTCCGTTCACACTATCAAAGCGTACACCGGCGATCTGGCCAATTTTGCAGCCTACGTGGGCTCGCGCAATTGGCGAAACATCGATCACCTGACTATTCGCGGATTCCTCTCCCGACTGTACGAAAAAGATCTCGAAAAAACTTCGGTAGCTCGCGCGCTGGCGGCCGTCCGTTCTTTCTACCGCTGGCTGGCGCAAGAAGGACTCGTGGAACAGAATCCGGCCGCGCTGGTTTCCACTCCGAAGCTCCCGAAAAAGCTGCCGCGTGTTCCCACGATTGAAGAAATGAATACCGTACTCGATGGGCAGATGCCCGAGGTCGCATCATTTCCCGAACGTGACCGCATCATGTTCGAATTGCTCTATGGATGTGGGATTCGCAACTCCGAGTTGATTGGCATCAATCTTGATGACATTCGCCTGAGTTCCGAAGCCATTCTGATTCGAGGTAAAGGAAAAAAAGAGCGCTATGTGCCCTTCGGCGATTCCGTGAAAACAGCGCTCGCTATTTACTTGCCCGTGCGTCAGCAGACGCTGGCCGTTCGCAAGAAGAACACGACCGCGTTGCTGATCAACCAGCGCGGCGGACGCCTCACCACCCGCAGCGTGGGACGCATCATCAAAAAAATTGCCATTGCCAAGGGACTGTCGCCGGACGTGCATCCGCACACTCTGCGCCACGCCTTCGGCACGCACATGCTGGAAGAAGGCGCGGACCTGCGCTCAATTCAGGAAATGCTTGGCCACGAGCGCCTTTCGACGACTCAGCGGTACACGCAGCTTTCCATGAAGCATGTGCTAGAGGTCTACGACCAAACTCATCCCCGAGCAAAATGATCCGTAGAAACATTGCTTGCAATGTTTGCTTTTTGCGTGCCCAGCAAATAAACGCGCAAGCACGTTTCTAAGCAGCCAGCAATTTCTCCCGCATCCCCACGATGCGTTTCTTCAACTCGCTGGTCAGTTCCTCGTAGGCTGTCTCCGACGCGTTAGCTTCAGAGGGCGGATAAATTGGGTCGCCAATACTTATCTGCAATGGAGTGAATCCCTGAAACGGCTTCCCGCGCGGCCAAACCTTCTGAAATCCTTCAATCGCCACCGGAACAATCGGCACCTGCAAGTGAATCGAGAGAATCGCCGCGCCTTTCTTGAACGTCTTGGGCTCGCCATCGATTGATCGCTCGCCCTCAGGATAAAGAACAAGCACCCCGCCGCGCCGCAGACCAAAAGCCCCCGCGCGCATGGCCGGAATCAAGTTTGCATCGGGATCGACCACGACCACTCGCAACCATCGCGCCAGCGTCCGCATGAATCCTTTGCCGAAAATATCGCTCGTCCCCACCGCGAAACTATCGCGGAATACCCGCCAAGGCAGCAGACCTCCCAGAATGATCGGATCGATATAGCTCTGGTGATTCGAGCAAATAATAAACGGCCCCTGAACCGGAAGCTTCTCCAAGCCGGTAACGCTCAGATGAAAACGATCACGAGCCATAAGCTGGATCAAGCGACTTACGACAAACCAGAACGCTTCCCTGACCGGTTCGTGCTGCACCAGAACGCGAGAGTCGGGGTCCGACGGCTCTTCTTTCAGTATCGCGCCCCAGCCGGCGAATTGCGCTCGTGGAGTCCCGCCCTTGCTGCTGTCAGAGCTTTCGCGCACGGCATCGACCAGTTCGCGCGCTGTGTAAATTTCGGACAGGCGCGATTCCTCTACGCTTCCACCCAGCTCTTGCTCCAGAGCCACCAGTAGCTCGACCCGCTGCATCGAATCCAGTCCAAGGTCGAGTTCGAGATTGTCGCTCGGCCGAATGGATGCAGGCTTGATCCTCGCCGCCTCGCGCATGATCTTGAGCGCGCGCTGCACATCCGGTTTCTCCAGCCAGGCGACGTCGTCCGCGCTTAAAGGCTTTTCCGATCCGACTTCTGCATCTCCAGTTCGGCCTTGCGACTGATTCGTCAGCACCCGTTTCTCAATTTCAAATCGCTTTAACTTTCGAGTGGTTGTCCGCGGCAGACTGTCTTGCCAAATTTCATAACTGCCAATCCGCTTGGTCGAAGCCAGTTGCGCTGAAAGGCCTTCAATGTCGAACCGGATCACTTCTTTCGCGTTGACGATCTTCCGCTGTTTGAGCACATCGAAATTCGGTACGATGACCGCGTGCAAGCGGTTTTCTCCCGGCCGGCTTTCGAGCCCGATGACAGCAATCTCGCCGACGTAAGGCGACTTCAAATAATGAGCCTCCACCTCCTCGGGATAAATATTTTTTCCATTGCTGAGGACGATGACTTCTTTCCTCCGTCCCGTGATAAACAGGTTGTCCGCCGCGTCGAAGTATCCAAGATCGCCCGTGTAGAGCCAACCATCCCTGAGAACCGCAGCGGTCGCATCAGGCCGGTTCCAGTAACCCTTCATCACTACCGCGCCACGGATTGCGATCTCGCCCACCGGTTGGCCGCCTTCTTCCTGCGGCTGCGGATCAATGATCTTTCCTTCCACGCCTTTGAGCGCCTTACCTACTGAGCCAATGACGTTGTCTTTATGCGAAGTGGCGAAGGCTGCGGCGCTGGTTTCGGTAAGGCCGTACGCCTGCAGGATGTCGATTCCGAGAGCCTGAAAATCGCGTCCAATCTGGGGATCAAAGCGTGACCCGCCCGTCACCAGATAGCGCATCTTGCGGCCAAACAGATCGTGGATCTTCGAAAAGAAAATCGGACCGGGATTCCATCCCAACCTGCGGCTGAAGCGAGTGATCGCCATCAGGCTGCGAAAGGCCTGAGTCGCTAGCTTGCCACGCTGGGATACTTCTTTGAAGATGCGCTCGTGAATCAGATAAAAAAACTGAGGTACGACCGCGAATGCTGTGATTTCCCGTTCCGACAACGCGCGAAGCAACTCCGTCGTATTCAGGGTTTCGAGATAAACCACCCTTGACCCCTTGACGAGCGGTAACAGCAGATTGGCCATTTGCGAAAGCACGTGGAAGAGCGGAAGCACGCCGAGTAATGCATCTTCGGGCCCGAGTTCGGCCCAACCGAACACGGCCCGCACTTCACCCATAAGGTTGGAGTGCGCGAGCATCACGCCCTTTGGATCGGCCGTGGTACCGGAGGTGTATAGCAAAGAGGCCAGATCGTCATCTTTCGAAGACGCGGGAACAAAGTCACCCGGCCCCGCCGCAAAGATGTCGTCGAGGTCAGCCTGCGTAGGGACAGCCGACCCCGGCCGTTCAGCCGAGCGAAGCTCGGCTGTTGCTGTAGCGCGGACACTTCTGTCCGCGTGAGCTGCGTCAATCAGGACAATTCCGATTGCTGATTCGCCAACGGCCTCCCCTGCGACCCCGAGATGCTTCCCATCGCAGAACACCAAAGAGCTGCCACTATCCTTCAGCAACTTTGCGACTTGGTCCGCATGAAACGCCGTGTCTAAAGGAACCGCCGTACAACCAGCCGCGATGATTCCGAGGTAAGACGTGATCCAGCGCGGATGATTGTCCGCCAGAATCGCAATCCGAGCCCCCGGCTGCAGTCCTTTCTCTTTAAGCCAGCGCCCGATGCTCTCCGCCATCCGCCGAGCTTCGGCGTAGGTATAGCTCTCGACCCGATCGCGCCGTTGAATTTCCAGTGCAACGTTATCGGGCCAGCGCTCTGTGCATCCCCGGAAGAGTTCGTAGAAGGTCGGCATGGGCCAGCGGGAAAATATACCTGAAAATGCGCTTGGTTGCCGTGATGAGGAGAATTCCCTGCGAAATCGCTTCAAATCCCTGGGAGATTCTGCTTCCGTGCGCCCGCGACTTACGCTCGGCGCACGCATCTAATATACTAACCTTCTAGGATAGCGGGTGTAGTGCCCCTCCAAGGATTCTCATTTTGATTAATGCTCTTGTAGCCAAGGTCTTCGGAACCAAGAACGAGCGCGAGGTCAAGCGCCTGATGCCTCGAGTCGAGGCCGTTAACGCGCTCGAACCCGCCATGCGCAAGCTCAGCGATGAAGAGCTGCGCGCTAAGACGGACGAATTCCGCCAGCGGATAAAGGATCGCCTGACTCATATTCCGGACGAGCCCGATGCCGACCAGGACCGCCGGAAAGAACTCGACGCCGAGCGCATCAAGGCAATCAATGAAGTTCTCGATGAGCTTCTGGTGGAAGCTTTTGCCGTGGTCCGCGAAGGCGGCCGCCGTGTTCTGAACATGCGCCACTTCGATGTGCAATTGATCGGCGGCATGGTCCTGCATCACGGCAAGATCGCGGAAATGAAGACCGGCGAAGGAAAAACCCTGGTCGCGACCTTACCCGTGTATCTGAATGCTCTAAGCGGACGCGGCGTTCATGTGGTCACAGTGAATGACTATCTGGCCAAGCGCGACTCCGAGTGGATGGGCAAGCTTTACAGTTTTCTCGGCCTCAGCGTCGGAGTGATCGTTCATGACCTCGACGACCAGCAGCGTCGCGAAGCCTACGCCGCCGACGTCACCTACGGCACCAACAACGAATTCGGTTTCGACTACCTCCGCGACAACATGAAGTTCGATCTGCATGATTGCGTGCAGCGTGGCCACAACTTCTCCATTGTCGACGAAGTCGACTCCATTTTGATTGACGAAGCTCGTACTCCGCTCATCATTTCGGGCGCGAGCGAAGAGTCTACCGACAAGTATGCCAAAGTCAATCGCATCATCCCCAAGCTCGAAAAGGGCGAAGAAATTGACGTAGCTCCCGGCGAGCCCAAGCAATATACCGGCGACTTCGTAGTCGATGAAAAGCATCGCAACATCACAGTCACCGACGAAGGCTGGGAAAAAGTCGAGCAGTTGCTCGGCATCGGTAACGTCGCCGACCCCGAGAATTGGGATATCAAGCACCACGTCGAAACCGCGGTCAAAGCTCACGCGCTTTACCATCGCGACGTTGAATACGTCGTGAAAGATGGCGAAGTGATCATCGTGGATGAATTCACCGGCCGTTTAATGCCGGGGCGCCGTTGGTCCGACGGTTTGCACCAATCGGTCGAAGCTAAGGAAAACGTCAAGATCGAACGCGAGAACCAGACTCTCGCAACCATCACCTTCCAGAATTATTTCCGCATGTATAAGAAGCTAGCCGGCATGACCGGAACTGCGGAAACCGAAGCGCCCGAGTTCGACAAGATTTACCGCCTGGAAGTCATGGTTATTCCGACTAACAAGCCAATGCTGCGGTTGGAAAACCCCGATGTCGTCTACCGCACCGAAAAAGAAAAGTACTTCGCCGCCGCCGATGAAATTCAAAGGCTACATGACACCGGTCAGCCGGTGCTGGTCGGCACCACATCGATTGAAAAATCGGAGCGCCTTTCCGACTTGTTAAAGAAAAAAGGCGTGCGCCACTGGGTCTTGAACGCCAAACAACACGAAAAAGAAGCTGAGATCGTAGCCCAGGCCGGCAGCAAGGGCATGGTCACGATCGCCACGAACATGGCGGGCCGCGGCACCGATATTCTCCTTGGCGGCAACCCGGAGTTCATGGCCAAGCAGGAATGCGTAAAGAAGGGAATCGCGCAACCCCTCCGCGCCGCGCAAGGCAAAGTACAAGCCACGGTCGACGATACCAAAAGTACTGTCTGGTATTACGCCGGCAACGAGTATGTGGTTCCCACCGAGCAGTGGACCGAAGTTTTCAATCGCTACAAGGCCCAGACGGATAGGGAGCACGACGAAGTCATAGCCGCCGGCGGCTTGCACATCTTCGGCACCGAACGTCACGAAGCTCGACGCATCGACAATCAGCTTCGTGGACGCGCCGGCCGCCAGGGCGATCCCGGCTCCTCTAGGTTCTATCTGTCGCTCGAAGACGACCTCATGCGCATCTTCGCCAAAGAATGGGTTTCCAATCTGCTTCAGCGGCTGGGCATGGAAGAGGGCGTCCCCATCGAATCAAGGATGATCTCGCGCCGTATCGAAGGCGCGCAGAAAGCCGTCGAAGCGCAAAACTTCGAGGCTCGCAAACATCTTCTGGAATACGACGACGTCATGAACAAACAGCGCGAGGCGGTTTACGGCCTCCGCCATCAATTGCTCGAAGGCGTCGATCAGAAAGAGTTGATCCTGGAAGACTACGTCTCCGGCATCCTCAGCGACCTGATGGATCAATTCTGCGCCATCAAGGTTCATGCCGCCGACTGGGATCTCAAGGGGCTGAAGGATGCCATCTTCACCCGCTTTGGCGTCGATATTCTCGCCGAAGGCGTCAAGCCCGAAACCTTGAACCGCCAGGAGTTGGGCGACGCGATCTTCGACAAGCTTAAAGCCCGTTACGACGCCAAGGAAAAACTGATCGGCCCCGACGCCATGCGCTATCACGAGCGCATGATCATGTTAAGCGTGCTCGACGCGCAATGGAAAGACCACCTGCGCGACATGGACCACCTCAAAGAAGGCATCGGCCTGCGCGGCTACGGACAGCACGATCCGTTGGTCGAATACAAGCGCGAGTCCTTCGACATGTTCGAAGCCATGATGCAGCGCTCGCAGGAAGAGACCGTTCGCTATCTCTACTTGATGCAGATCCTCGAACGGCCAACCGAAGGCGGAGCACCGCGACCCGTAGGCGCTGCTCCCGATGCGGCCGCACCTGCCCCGCAAATGGGCGGCGACGGCAACGGACGCAAGCCAAGGCAAGTGGCGACATCCGTCGACGAGATCGAAGAAGCCTTCCAGCGCCGAAAACGCCGCGAACTCGATCAGGCTCGCATGGCCGGCTCCGGCGATCTGCAGACCATACAGCAGGTAGTGCGCGGCGCAGCCAAAGTCGGACGCAACGATCCCTGTCCCTGCGGCTCCGGGAAGAAATACAAAAAGTGCTGCGGCACCAACGCTTAGCGCGTCCCGCCTCGATTGTCATCCTGAGCGCAGCATTTGCTTCGCGCAGCGGAGCAGATGCGGAGTCGAAGGATCCTCGCATTCGCTGAGTCCAGCAGAAAACTATTTGGAGAGCGGCCCGACCAGCACAAACGATTTCACCACGATGTTATTCGGCTGCAACCCAACCGGAATCATAGTCAACAGTGAATATTCGCCCGGCTCGAATTTTTTGCTAGGCGTGCGCTTCTGGATCACCGTCACATCCCCCGAGCCCGAATTCAGGACCAGTAAATAGTTCTGGCTCTGAGAAAGCGCCAGCCCATCCGGATGGCTTCCGACCGGCAGATTCGCGATCATCTTCCCAATATCAATGTCGTAAACTGCAACCGTATTCGATCCAAAATTACTCACATACAAACGCGAGTTGTCCGCAGTCACCACCCCCTGCGCCGGATGTGTCCCAATCAAATAACTGCCTCCAACCTCGTTCGTCGTGCTCTCAATAATCGAGATATTATCGGAATCGAAATTGCTCACCATGAGTTCGCCGCCATCCGGTTTGAGCGCCAGGTGCACGGGAGTTTTGCCCACATCCAACAGAGCCAGCAGCTTGTCATTTTTCAGATCGACCGACGCGACTTGGCCCGACCCCGCACAAGCCACGAACGCTTTGCTGCTGTCCGGCAGGATGGCAATGTCCTCCGGTTGCTCGCACACCGGAATCGTAGTGCGAACGGTGAGACGCTGAGGATCGATCAAAGAAACCGTGTTGTCCCCGCGATTGCTGACTACAACCGTTCCGTTATCGCGAGCAACTCTCGCCAGCCCCGGCGAAGCGCCCACGCGAACGTTGCCCACCACAACTCGCTTCTCAAGATCAATCACC
>Ga0210383_10005221_pt1 | contig 11432 bp, 11 predicted proteins | sample IncBWC14OmetaG_FD_160072 | JGI IMG/M metagenome (GOLD analysis project Ga0210383, IMG submission 160072) | Forest soil microbial communities from Barre Woods Harvard Forest LTER site, Petersham, Massachusetts, United States - Inc-BW-C-14-O ...
CCGAGAATAAGGAAAAACAGGTAATGCTTGACACCCATCTGCCATCCCCAGTCTTTTTGAGATCGTGTTGGTGCAGGTGCACGACACTGCCTTTGCGAGTTAACGCTGTTTGCGATTCATCATTGAGGCATCACTAAAAGCGTCGGGCGGCCGAACGCGCGAATGGTCCGTCCCGCGCCAAATATTTGCACTTCTTGATCGCAGATCTGCCGAACATTAGCTTGATCGATATCATGATCTGCAGCGATATGGCCACGAATGCGACGATCAATATTTGCCAGTCCAGTGTCATCATTTTCTCGATGCCTCACGACTCCGTATTGCAAGGCAAAGGCCGCCTGCGACTGATTGAGAGCGGAGTCGACCAGCCGACGAGGACTCACAGAATTTGAACTGCATGCTGTCCGAAAGCTGACGGTGTCAAATGGAAACCCCTTCGCATCGTCTTCGGCTTCTCGTGATAGTAGTCAACGGACGCAAGTGCGCCAATTACATAAAGCTAGTAGCAACGAAGTTAAGAACATCTGACAGAGGCTATCTTTCGCGAGTTCACGCTCCTGCAACTCCTCGTTGGGACCGAGCTAAAGGAAACATCGGGTGACCAACAGGCCTGGGTTAGAGAGATTCTGTGCCAGGTTGCAGAACTATCCGTCGTCTGGTCGTCCGATATGAACATCGGACCGAGAACTTTCTTGCAATGCCTTGCCGAGCTTATTCTCGGTTCGCGCCACCCAAAGGTGCATGGACTCGCGTACCGTCAGCGGTGCACTGGTATCCTGCACTTTCACCTTGAGGCTGCAATTTCGGGGTCCAATCCCCGCAGAGGTGAGCGTGTACTTCTGCTTTTTCTTTGTCGCCTAGCAGAACACGTAAAGCCATTTGGGACATGCGCATGAATTATCATCTTGGTGGCTCGTACATCCAGTGGCGTGCCGGGTGTACGGTCGTACCGTTCCGCAGGCAGATCTGAGGGAGGTTTTCTATGAAGGGTTTTGTCTGGTGTACAGCGAGTGTACAGCAACAGAGAAAATAGTGAATTTGCTGGGAATTTTACGGTTTTTGCCCTAATCTGATTATTCTGTGACTTCACCACGCGACCAAGTGCAATAAGGATAACCAGCTAGATGCAAGGCAACCCAGTTTTTATGGAGAAGGCGATCGCGTTGGCGACGGAGAACGTGACTTCTGGTCGCGGAGGGCCGTTTGGCGCGGTGATTGTGCGCGATGGGGAGATTGTTGCCACGGGTGCGAACATGGTCACGGCGACGAACGATCCGACGGCGCACGGCGAGGTTGTGGCCATTCGAAATGCCTGCAAGGCGCTGGGAAGTTTTCAGTTGACCGGTTGCCAGATTTATACGAGCTGTGAGCCTTGCCCGATGTGTCTGGCTGCGATCTATTGGGCGCGGTGCGACGCGATCTTTTACGGCGCGCGGGCTGAGGATGCCGCAGCGGTCGGTTTTGACGATGCTTTCTTGTATGACGAGATAAGGCAGGACGTGGGCGACCGAAAGATTCCCACAGTAAATTTGCTGCCGGAGCAGGCGAAGACGAGTTTCGATGCGTGGCGTGCCCATGAGAAGAGGATTCATTACTGATTGAGATGAAAAAAAAACAAAAGAAGATGGCTGCGGCTGATTCCGCTGTGAAGGTTGCGTTGCTGGGGTTTGGGACGGTGGGGAGTGCGGTGGCGCGGGTTTTGGCGGCGTCGAAGTTTCCCGGCGTGGAACTGACGCATATCTTCAACAGGAATGTGGCGCGGAAGCGTGAGTCGGAGGCGGGCAAGGCTGTGCCTGCTTCGGTCGTGTGGACTGAGGACATCGAAGTTGTGCTGCGGTCGAAGGTCGATGTGGTTGTTGAGCTGATGGGTGGGCTGAATCCGGTGGAGGGTTGGATTCGGAAAGCACTCGCGTCGGGGAAGTCGGTGGTGACGGCGAATAAGCAGCTGATTGCTTACCGTGGAGCGAGTCTTGCGAAGCTGGCGGAGAAACATGGGGTCCAGTTGGTGCATGGTGCTGCGGTTGCGGGCGGAGTGCCGGTGATTCCGGGGATGCTGCAGGGGCTATCGGGCGACCAGGTGACGCGGCTCAGCGGGATTGTGAATGGGACTTGCAACTACATTTTGAGCCGCATGGAAGCGGGCGCGGACTACGCTACGGTGCTTGCGGATGCGCAGCAGCTTGGGTATGCGGAGGCGGATCCGTCGGCGGATGTGGATGGGTACGATGCGCGGGCGAAGCTTTGCATTCTGTCGCGAATTGCGATGCATGCGGAGCTGGATCCGGATGCGGTGTCGACGCAGACGATCTCGGCGGTTGAGGCGATTGATTTTTCCTATGCAAAGGAGCTGAACAGCACGATCCGGCAGGTATCGCGCGCGGAGCTGAATGGGAGACTGGTGCATGCGCGAGTGGCTCCGATGCTGGTGCCGCTGACTTCGCCGATGGCCTGGTCGCATGGGACTCAGAATATGGTGGTGGTGAGCGGGAGATTTGGCGGGGATGTGGTGTTTTCGGGCCATGGCGCGGGAGGAGAGCCTACCGCGGTTGCAGTGGTCTCGGATCTGCTGGCTGTGGCGCAGGGTTGCGGGGTTGTCAAGCTGCCGGTGCGGAGGCGTGAGGTGACGGGGGATTTTTTTGCGCCGCACTATTTGCGGTTTGTCGTGGATGACAAGCCGGGGATTGTGCATGCCATCTCGGGTGCGCTGTCGAAGGTGGGGGCGAATATTGATTCGCTGCTGCAGCGGCCGGGGTATCCGAAGCACAAGCTGCCGTTTGTGGTGACGACGGAGCCTTGTTTGACTTCGACGATTGAGAAGGCGATGGCTTCGATTGCAAAGATGGATTGCATGCTGGAGCGGCCGCTTTGTCTGCAGATTCTGGTGCCTGAGGATAAACCGGAGTAAGGCCTATTAGTATTGCCGCGATCATCGCGGTGGGAGGATGCGATGCCACCTACGCTGGGAAATGGAAAGATCTGTTACGTTCAGGTTCCGTCGAATGACGTTGCGGTTTCGGCAGAATTTTACAACAAAGTCTTCGGGTGGAAGATGCGTATCCGCGAGGATGGGTCGACCGCGTTTGATGATTCGGTGGGTCAGGTGAGTGGGGCGTTTGTGACGGGCAGGCCGCCGATGGCTTTGGCGGGGCTGTTGATCTATGTGATGGTCGACAGCGTGGCCGCGACGATGGAGACAATTGTTGCAGCTGGTGGAGAGATTGTGCAGCCGATCGGAGGCGACGCTCCGGAGATTACCGCGCGTTTTCGGGATCCTGCTGGGAATGTTTTGGGACTCTATCAAAATCCTGTTTAAGAAGAGGAAGCATGAGGTTTAGTTGGAAGTGGTGTGCCGCCACGTTACTTGTTGCGGGTCTTGCTATGGCGGAGGATGTAGCGCCGGTGAAGCATGAGGCGAATCCGCCGAACTCGAAGCGGGCGCGGAAACAGCATTATGTGGTGATGGTTTCGCTGGATGGGTTTCGATGGGACTATGCGGCGAAATGGGGCGCTCCGCATTTGCAGGCTATGGCTGCAGAGGGTGCGAGTGCGGCGGAGGGGATGCTGCCGAGTTACCCGTCGGTTACATTTCCGAATCACTACACGATTGTGACGGGGCTATATCCCGAACATCACGGAATTGTCGACAACGTGTTTCTTGATCCGAAGCGGAATTATGAGGAGTACTACTACAAGGAACACGCGAAGAACAGCGATGGGAGCTGGTACGGCGGGGTTCCGCTGTGGTCGCTTGCGGAGCAGCAGGGGATGCGGTCGGCTTCGCTGTTCTGGGTAGGGTCGGAGGCAGAGATAGCGGGGAAGAGGCCGAGCTACTGGGTTCCGTTTGACGATAAGTTCGATGATGAGAAGCGCGTCGAGCAGATTATGATCTGGCTCGGGCTACCGGATGCGGAACGCCCGCACATGATTACGCTGTACTACAGCAATGTGGACCATGCGGGGCATACGTACGGGCCTGATGCTCCGGAGACGGGCGAGGCGGTGCGGCATGTGGATGGGTTGATTGGAGAGTTGGAGGAGAAGATTAAGGCGACGAAGCTGCCGGTGGATCTGATTGTGGTTTCGGACCATGGGATGGTGAAGCTCGACGACAGGAAGTGGGTGGCGCTGGATCAGCTGGCGAATTTGGAGGGTGTGAAGAGCGCGGATAGCCTGATGTATCCCGTGACTGAGGCGGAGAAGCAAAGGATTTATGAGGAGTTGAAGGCGAAGAATGATCCGCGGTTTGCGGTGTATCGGCTGAAGGATATGCCGGAGCGGCTGCACTACAACGCAAACGAACGCGAGGGCGATCCGGTAGTTGAGCCGCTGAAGGCCGTTCCGATTACGGTGCATGCGAAGACTGCCGAGATCGGGGCGACGGGGGAACATGGGTGGGATCCTGCGATCATGCCGGAGATGAAGGCGATCTTTTATGCGGAGGGGCCGGATATCAAAGCGGGAGTGAAGCTGCAGCCGTTTGAGAATGTGAATATCTATGACTTTGTGGCAGGGATTCTGCGCTTGAATCCGGCGAAGAATGATGGCGACGAGAAGGTGTTGAAATGGGCGCGACGCTAGCACTGCAAATTGCGAAGGCGCACTGATTGGCGCGCCTTCGCAGTGGTTGTATAGGCTTCGGCACCAGGGTTAGAAGACGGGGATTCTGAGGAATGGTACGAAGGATACCGAGGGTCCGCTGATGGTGGAGCATCCTTTTGCGCCGGGACCGTTGAAGCAGCCCCAGTAGTTTTGTGTGGCGTCGATGGGGCCGCTTCCGAGATTGTCGACGCCGGTGTCTCCGCCGAGGAGGTTATTGAAGTTGAGTGCGACGTGGCCTGGGGTGTTGACGGCGACGTCGACGGACTCATCCGTGATGGAGTTGCCCGAGATCACGTTGCCGGTGATGGGTGTCCCTCCGAAGCCGCTGTTGATGTTAATTCCAGTGGGCCCCGGGGTTGCGGTGTCGTCGGTATCGGCTCCGTTGCCGGAGATGTGGTTGCTGAGGATGAAGTTGCCGTTGAGGTCGTCAGGAGGAGCGCCAAAGTTGGGTCCGACGTGGCTGTGAAAGGCTACTCCCGGGAGGCCGTTGTTGGTAAGCACGTTGTTGATGACGATGTTGCCGTGAACGTGACCTATTCCGCTGCCGTCAGAGAAGATGCCGACGCCTGCGCCCGCGCCTGGCTCGAGGTAGCCGTTGTGGGTGGACTGGTTGTTGGAGACGATGTTGTGAATGATGCCATTGTGCTCTGCGGTTGACATGGGACCCGGTGCGTGCGATGCGAGGGTGATACCGCAGTCGAACGGGTTGTCCTTGATGAGGTTGCCGGTGATGAGGTTGTCGTGGGTTTCGCCGGTGTCGTCGCTAATGAGGAATCCGCCGGAGTTGCCGGCTGAGACGTTGTTGGAGAAGGTGGAGTAGGAGACGCCCATGATGTGGATGCCTTCACCGCAGTCGAAGTCTTCGCCGGTCTCGAAGGGGGGCTGGCCGGGGCAGGTGTCGGTGTCTATGTCGAGGAGGGTGTTGTTGCCGGTGACTAAGTTTCCCTTGATGGTGACGTTGACCGCGTTGGTGATGAGAAGACCTTCAAAGTTGGCGTTCGCGAGGGTGAAACCGGTGACGGTGACGCTGTGCAGGCCGGGGTTGTCGAGGCCATCGATGTAAACGGCGTTGGGGAGGCCGGTCGCGTCGATGACAGTCTTTCCAGGGCCCGCGCCGATCAGGGAGACGGATTTGCCGATGACGACGTCCTCGTTGTAAGTGCCGGCTCCTACGATGATTGTTCCACCGGGTTTTGCTGCGGCGACGGCGGCTGCGATGGAGTCGAAACAGCCTTTTGTGCCGCCGGGGTTGACGCATGAGTTAGAAGCGAGTGCGGGCGGGCAGAGTGCAGCCATAAGGATGGCGCAGGCGACGAACTTTGGATTTTTCCAAAGCGAATGGATGACCATGAGATTCCTCCGGACAGAAGTGTTTGAAAGATTTTGTCGATCGACGAAGATGCCCCGTGGCGATGCTGAAAGAGTCGCTCAAGCCTGTGCTGGATAGCCCGCAGCACGCACCCAGAACCGAGGCGATTACGGGGATCGCCTTTCCAGCCGGTGTTTTTCGTGGGCCCCTAGGATGCGCGTAAATTATACGCTTTGCAGTTTTACGCTGGCGGCAAGCGAGAAAATGCGCTGGGAACAAAGGAAAAGCCCGAGGCGGGCTCGGGCTTTTGTCGAAGTTGCTGCGGAGGGTTAGTACTTGGGCATGGTGGGGTCGATCTTGTCGGCCCAGGCGAGGATTCCGCCGGCGAGGTTGGAGACGTTGGTGAAGCCGACGGCTTTGAGGGCGAGAGCGGCCTTCTGGCTGCGGGCTCCGCTGCGGCAATGGACGATGACCTCGTCGTTTTTGTGTGAGGCAATCTCGGCGACGCGGGATTCGATGGAGCCTACGGGGATTAGGGGGACGCCGAGGTTGGCGATCTGGTACTCGTGGGGCTCGCGGACGTCTAGGACGAAGATGTTTTCTTTGGCGTCGAGTTTTTTCTTGAGAGTTTCGACGGTGATCTGCGGGATACCGTCGACAATGGCGGCTTCGGCCACGGCTTTGTCGCGTGCGACTTCGAGTGGACCGACGGAGGTGGGCTTTTCGATTCCGCAAAACTGGTCGTAGTCGATGAGTTCTTTGATCTCGTGTGTGCCGCAGGCTGGGCACTGAGGGTTCTTGCGCAGCTTGAGAGTGCGGAAGTTCATGCCCAGGGCATCGACGAGGAGCAGGCGGCCTGCGAGTGTGTCGCCGATGCCGAGGATGAGCTTGATGACCTCGGTGGCCTGGATGACTCCGACGAGGCCGGGGAGGATTCCGAGGACTCCGCCTTCGGCGCAGGAGGGGACGAGGCCGGGCGGTGGCGGCTCGGGGTAGAGGCAGCGGTAGCACGGGCCTTCTTTCGTCGCAAAGACAGATGCCTGGCCTTCGAAGCGGAAGATGCTGCCGTAGGCGTTGGGCTTACCGGTGAGGACGCAGGCGTCGTTGACGAGGTAGCGGGTCTGGAAGTTGTCGGTGCCATCGGCGATGACGTCGTAGTCCTTGAAGATTTCGAGGGCGTTGGCGGAGGTCAGCATCGTGTTGTGCTTGATGATGTTGACGTTTTTGTTGAGGCCCTTGAGCATCAGTTCGGCGGAGTCGACCTTGAGTTTGCCCACGGTGGACTGCGAATGGATGACCTGGCGCTGGAGGTTGGATTCGTCGACAACGTCGAAGTCAACGAGGCCGATGGTGCCTACTCCGGCGGCAGTGAGATAGAGCGCGAGCGGGGCTCCGAGGCCTCCGGTGCCTACGCAGAGGACCTTTGCCGCCTTCAATTTTTGTTGGCCCTCCATGCCGACCTCGGGAAGGATGAGGTGGCGGGAGTAGCGGGCGATCTCTTCGTTGGAGAGCTTGGGGAGAGCTATTTCTTCTGCAACTGCAGGGGAGCCGCCGGCGATGGAGGGAATGATGGTGAGCTCGTCGGTGTCTTTAACGGCGGTGGCCTGTTGGGCGTCGAGGTAGCGAATGTCGTCGTCGTTCAGGTAGACGTTGACGAAGGACCGGAGCTTGCCTTCGGGAGTGAAGAGGTGTTGCTTGAGGTCGGGGTAGGTGGTGGTGAGTTGCGTGAAGACGGCGTCGACGGTTGTGCCGGGGATGGTGACGGTCTCATTGCCGCCGGTGTAGCTGCGCAGCGGAGTGGGGATGTGGATCTTCATGCTTCACCTTTTTGGTTGTCGATGTGAGCCATCATGATCTCGATGGCTTCGTCTTCGAATTTTTTGTTGTCCTCTTCTGTGCCGGTTAGCAGGAAAGAGTTCGTCGTCATGGCTTTGCCTTTTTCGACGCTGGTGATGATGTAAGAGCAGCCGATCCAGTGGGCTTCGGCAAAGTCCGTTTTGGACCACTGCGCGGGGTGGTCGGGGTGGGAGTGATAGAAGCCGACGATATCGAGGCCGGCGGTGCGAGCCTGGCGCTGGATTTTGACGAGTTCCTGCGGGGCGATGTGGTAGCGGTTGTGCGCGGAATCGGTGCGGGTGTTGCCGGCGCGGACGATCTGCTGGACGGAGTTCATAGACGCGATGCCCGGCTCGGTGATGCTTTTGCCGAGGAGGACGCCGCAGCACTCGTTAGGGTAGGTCTGTTCGCCGTGGGCGCGTAGAGCTTCGTAATCGGAGTATTCGATGCGGAGCATGGTTACTCCTCCGCCCAGAAGCGCTCGCTCATGTACTTGTCGGCGCCGTCGCAGAGGATGGTCACGATGACGGCTTCGCGTCCCTTGGCGTGCTCTACTTCAGCGACCTGCAGGGCAGCGGCAGTTGCGGCTGCGGCGGAGACTCCCACCAGGACGCCGAGATTGCGGCCGAGGTATTTTGCCATCGCGTAGGCGCGCTCGGTGGCCATCTCGATGTTCTGGTCCGCGAGGTTGGGGTCGTAGATCTTTGGGACGATGGCGGTGGCCATGTGCTTGAGGCCTTCGAGTCCGTTGAAGGGCGAGTCCGGCTGCATGGAGATGCACTGGACCTTGGGGTTGAGCTCTTTAAGGCGGCGCGTCGTGCCCATGAAGGTGCCGGTGGTGCCGAGCGCAGCGACGAAGTGGGTGATCTGGCCATCGGTCTGCTCCCAGATTTCGTTGCCGGTGGTGCGGTAGTGGGCGCGCCAGTTTTCGTCATTGGAGTACTGGTCAGCGTAGAAGTAGCGGTCAGGCTCGGCGGCGATGAGCTCGCGTGCTTTGCGGATGGCGCCGTCTGATCCGTCGGCGGGATTGGTCCAGACGATCTCTGCGCCGTAGGCTTTGAGGTAGCGCTTGCGTTCCTGGGAGACGTTGGACGGCATGCAGAGGGTAACGGGGAAGCCCATGGCTGCACCCAGCATGGCGTAGGCGATGCCGGTGTTGCCGCTGGTGGCGTCGAGCAGGCCGCGCGTGGGCGAGATGAGTCCGCGGCTCTGCGCGTCGGTGACGATGGACGAGGCGGCGCGGTCTTTGACGGAGCCCCCGGGGTTAGTCCATTCGGCTTTTCCGAGGATCTGGATGCCGGGGAGATGGGCGGTGAGCTTTTCGAGGCGCACGAGGGGCGTGTTGCCGATACGTTCGAGGATCGTAGAGCCGAGCGTTTTGACGGTAGTGATCATGCAACCCTTGCGTTCGTTTTGTTGACTCGTGGCGGCTTCGATTGCTCGCCCGTGGTGAATGTGCGACAGTTAAACAAGTCTAACTTATGGCACTTATGGCGAAAAAGTCTGCACCACATACGTTTAACGATGTTCTTGCCCTGCTGGGCGGTCAAAGATTTGATGTAGCCCCCGCGCGGGACGGTGCAAAGCGCGCCTCAAACGCTGTCCAGGTGAGGAAATACGGCGTTGCGGCGGAGATTGCTGCGGCTCCCGATGGCACAGTGGAGATTCTGGCGCGGCCGGGATGGCTGCTGAACGGCGAGATTGCACGGTTGCTCGATCGCGGGTACCAGAAATTTCTCAAGACGGACAAGCTGGAAATTCCGGCTTCGGCGGAGCATCTGCGGGCGATTCATGAGTTTACTGAAGAGCTGATTGAGGCGGCGGGTGGGACGATTTTGTATAACGAGGCTCTGGGGACGACGAGCAATGTGTACCACTACGACCGGGTGAAGGGTCGGGATTAGCGCTCAGTGCTGGACCTCGTAGGTGAGGGACACCCTGCCTGAGTTGTAGACCTTGTGGCCGGACAACTTCAGTTTGGTTTGATGTGCGGGAGGCGAAAGGAGTGGGATTCCGGCGCCTAACAAGACCGGAACAATACTTACTTCGACGGTGTCGACCTCGCCCATGTCGAGCAGGAATCGGAAGAGCTCGGCGCCACCAAAGAGCCAAATATCCTTTTTGCTTTGAGAGCGTATGGATTGGATTTGATCGCGACTCGGTTCGGGCAGGACGGTCACGCCGGGGTGATCGGTCTGGCGAAGCGTGCGGGAGATGACGACCGCTCTCTTTCTCTCGATGGGGTCCCTGCCTAATCTTGCAGATGCGGCCTCGTAGGTGCGGCGGCCCATGAGCAGCGTGTCGAATTGCGCCCAGATCTCGGTGAAATTGATGTCGGGATCGATTGTGATCCAGTCGGCTTCGCCGTTGGGTCCGGCGATGTAGCCGTCGAGACTCATGGCTACGGAGTAGCGGATCTTTTTCATGGCAGGGGCCTCCACGTGAAGCATTTCAGCTTGCACGATTATCGCAGGCGGTTCTGTTCGCGCTGAAGCTCTCGGTAGGCTTCGCTTTTACCGATGCCTCGTTCGCGCGCTACTCGTTTTAGGGCTTCTTTTTCAGAGAGGTTTTCGGATTGCATGAGTGCTGTGACTTCAGCGGCGATGCTGCGCGGTTGGGATGCATTTGCTTCTGCGGCGGTTGGGAAAAAGAGGAGGACGAACTCTCCGCGAATGGTTGCGCGCGCGGCTAATTGGGTGCGGAGATCGGCAACCGGGCCGCGGAGGAACTCTTCGTGGAGCTTGGTGAGCTCACGGGCGAGGACGACAGGTTGAGTGGGGCCGAAGGTGGCTTCGATGTCGGTGAGGGTGTCGAGGATGCGGTGAGGGGCTTCGTAGAAGATGTGGGTTGCGTTTTTGCGCGGGAGCTCTTCGAGAGCGGTTTTGCGTTGGCCTGCTTTTGCGGGGAGGAAGCCATGGAAGGTGAAGGTCTCGGTGGGGAGGCCGCTGGCGATGATGGCACTAATGGCGGCGTTGGCGCCGGGAATGGGGAAGACATTAATGCCGGCAGCTATGGCTGCTGCGGCGATTTGTGCCCCGGGGTCGGCGATGCCGGGTGTGCCGGCGTCACTGACTATGGCGATTCTTGCACCCTTCTTGAGGTCTTCGATGAGCTCTTCGGTGCGCGAGCCCTCATTGTGCATGTGGTAACTGACGGTGGGGGTGCGAATTTCGAAGTGATTCAAGAGTTTTTGGGTCTGGCGGGTGTCTTCGCAAGCGATGCGGTCGGCTTGGCGCAGGACGCGGAGTGCGCGGAGGGCGATGTCTTCGAGATTGCCGATTGGAGTGGCGACGAGATAAAGACCGGGGGCTAGGTTCTGATCACTGTCCGAGAATGAACTCATAGAGGATTGAAAATGCAGGTTCCTTCGACTTGCTCAGGACGGGCTCTTCGACTACGCTGCGCTCCGCTCAGGATGACACATTTTTGGGAGGGATAACACGTTCCTAGGCGGGGAACGGAGATTTACTCCTGCGGCCGGATCTTGCGGCGCTGATTCAAGAGTCCCATGGAATGCGCGAGATTTTGCGGCGTGATGATGCCGACGATGCGGTCGCCTTCGAGGACGGGCACGATCTGTGCGCCTTGTCCGGCCATGATGCGGCGAAGGGTTTTGACGAGGGAGTCATCAGGCTGCGCGGTCTGGAAGGAGCGGGTCATGACGCCCTGGACGTAACCGTTGCCTTCG
>Ga0210383_10005222_pt1 | contig 11432 bp, 9 predicted proteins | sample IncBWC14OmetaG_FD_160072 | JGI IMG/M metagenome (GOLD analysis project Ga0210383, IMG submission 160072) | Forest soil microbial communities from Barre Woods Harvard Forest LTER site, Petersham, Massachusetts, United States - Inc-BW-C-14-O ...
AACGAACAAATCGCCATCCTCTCCCAAACTCTCTTCGCCTCCACCCGCACCACCACCTGGAACGGCCGCCTCTTCTACCAATCCCTAGCCCCCCACCGCCAAATCGCCACCCCCACCAAATCCGCCGCATCGCATCTACCTGCCCTAAATCCGACCCCTAACACCCTAACCCCCTGAAACTCTGAAACTCCCCGCCAAATACCGTAGGCGCACAAAGCAGACCTCTTGGGTTGCCCTGTAGCACCGCGCCTTCAGGCCGGCATCTTGGGGTCCAATCCTCCATTCCGTCGCGTTCTAACCGACCAGCACTCCCATCGTCCAACCCAATGGACAATGGACAAGGGAACAGAAACGCCGCGTCCGACGTCTACCTAACAGGACCCACGATACGGGTGTCGACGTAATTAAGTACGATGGAGACGACACATGCCACGAGACCTTCGATTTGCTATTCGCATGCTACTAAAGCAGCCGGGCTTCAGCCTCATTGCGATCCTCACGCTGGCACTCGGAATCGGCGCGACTTCAGCGGTCTTCAGCCTGATCCAGGGCGTGCTACGCACACCGCCGCCGTACCGGAACCCGCAGCAGTTGGTGCTCATTCCCGCCGCGCGCACCGACGGCCAGAAGATGGACGGTCCGCGTGAGTGGCCAGCACAGCAGTGGACCGAATGGCAAAAGGAGGCGAAGCCGTTTGCAGGAATCGCCGCATACAACTGGACTTTCAACTTTCTCGTCCGAGGTGACGGCAGCCAATCGATGCAGGGCATGTTTGTAACTACAGATTACATGCCCCTGATGGGACTAAGAACCATCGCCGGCCGTGGCTTCGAGGACGCGGACTTTTCCTTGGGACCAACAAAAGTGATTGTGCTCGGATATGACTTTTGGCAGCGCGCCTTTAACGGCGACCCACAGATCGTCGGCAAAACCGTGCACATCAGCCGCTGGGATGTGCCCCCTACCGTCATTGGGATAATGCAGCCGGGCGTGCGCTTCCTTCCATCCCTTGGAGCGGCGAAAGAGCCAAACTACAACGTAAATGCCACGGTCGATTTTTGGGCGCCTGCCATGCCCGACCCGAAGGCCATGACGGATCCCTACTGGGACGTCGTGGCCCGAGTGCGGCAGGGCACCTCGACGCGGCAAGCGCAAGAAGCGTTATCCGTGCTGGCGGCGCGCGAGGCGCAGGCGGAGCCACGCTTTGAAGGCTTCACACCGCAACTGCAACCGCTGATCGACGAAATGAATCGCGATGGCCGCAGGATTTTGCTGCCGCTTCTGGGCGCTGCGGTGCTGGTGCTGATGATTGGATGTGGGAACGCAGCGGCCTTGTTGCTGGTGCGTGGATTGCAGCGGCAGCAGGAGTACGCTGTGCGCGGCGCACTAGGCATGGGCCGCGTTGCGCTCTTTCGCCAGGTTTTAACCGAAAGCCTGCTCCTGGCGTTATTAGGCGGGACATTTGGCGTAGCTCTGGCGTTCGGCGCCATCAAGATGCTCAAGTTGATTGCGGGTCAAGCCGTTCCCCGGCTCGATGGAGTGACCGCCGGCTGGGCCGTGTTGGGGTGGGGCTTCGGCGCGGCGGTGCTGGCCTCCGTTGTCGCTGGCATTCTTCCCGCACTGCGCGCTTTTCGCCTGGATCCGATGGAAGTTCTGAAAAGCGTCGGACCAAAAGGCACTGCGGGATTGGGAGAGCGGCGGCTTCTGCGCGGCGTGGCCATGGCGCAGACGGCCTTGACGTTGGCCCTGCTGGTTGGCGCGGGACTGCTCATTCGCACCATGCTGAAAATCGCGCAGGTGCCCTCGGGTTACAACACCAGCCACATCTTGACGATGAGTGTCACGGAAGTGCAGTACGCAAACTGGGACAGCTTTCACCGGCAAGCCTTGGAGCGAGTCGCGGCCTTACCGGGCGTCCAATACGCTGCCTTCGCCTGGGGAGTTCCCCTTACCGGAAACAATTGGCCCGCCACTCTGGAAATTGAGGGCCGGCCCCCCGCCGTGAAAGAGAGCGACAAGACCGCGCTTCCGCTCCGCGCCGTCACACCCGACTACTTCAAGTTAATGGGCGAGCCCTTGCTCGAGGGCAGAGATTTTCGCTCGACCGATGATGATAAGGCGCCGAAGGTGGCCATCGTCAATCAGGCATTCGCAGATCGCTACTTCCCGCATCAGTCTCCGGTTGGACGCAAGTTCTGGCTGGACGGCCGCGATAAACCTGGCTCGGACATCATCGGCGAAATTGCCAATAGCCGCAGCGATGATTTGACTCGGGCGGCGTCTCCCGAGGTCTACCTCCCGCTGTGGCAGGCGCACGCGTTTTCGAAGCATTTGGTGGTCCGGACCTCCGCGAACCCACGCGCGGTCCTGGTCGCCGTCGAACGCGAACTCCACGCCGTGGATCCCACCGCAGCGATTGAAAACGTGAAGACGCTCGAACAAATTCGCGACGAATCTTTGGCCTCGCGGATCTTCGCCATGCAACTTCTGGTTGGCTTCGCGGTGGTCGGCAGCGTCTTGACGCTCGTGGGAATTTACGGCGTACTTTTTCTATCGGTAACTTCGCGGCGCCGGGAATTGGCGATTCGCTGCGCGGTCGGCGCGCAACAAAAAGACATTCGCAAACTTATCTTCGGCGAAGGATTTCGATTGATAGCCGCCGGAGTCGTAGCCGGCCTGGCCCTGGCGATGATTCTGTCGCGCGTGCTGCGCTCCTTCCTGTTTGATGTGCAGCCCGGCGACCCAGTCACGCTACTCGTCGTTGGCCTGTTATTTGTGGCCGTCGCGCTCCTCGCCTGCTGGGTCCCCGTCCGCCGCGCCGAAAAAGTCGATCCAGTAGAAGCCCTAAGATACGAGTGAGCAACCGGGAGCCGCCGGGTAGAGCTCGCACACCACCAGCCTTCTTCGTAGTGGCCGACCTTCAGGTCGGTCCCTCTTGGGTTACCCCGCCTGAGCAGAACATTAGTCCGTCACCCCCCAATTTCCCCTTCGCTTCTCAACGGTGCGGGTTTAGAGTCCAAGACGCGCCGGACCCGAGCCTTTGTCTCCCGAACGTCTACCGATAATGAACGCCGTTTCGAGGAATTTACCGCGCGCGGACCCGCCAAGGTGCCATGCGGTTAAACAGCCGGTCTCGCACTACCAGCGTGTGAAACAGCACGGCCCCCAAATGGCCGACGAACGCCAGGAACAACAGGTATGCAAGAATCGTGTGCAACTTCCGCAACGCCGCATACAGCATCACGCTGTGCGGAAGTATCGGGAAAAGATGCACTGACCCGAACATGATGATCGGATACCCCGCCGCCGACAACATTCCCCAGCCGACCAGCGGCTGCAAAAAGAGCAAGCTGTACAACAAAATCTCCGACGCCGTTGCCACCACCCGCTCCCGTGACGAAACGGTCGGCGGAAACGAGGGCAGCGTGTGCAACCGCCTGTTTATGTACCGGATCACTACCAGAATCAGGATCAGAATCCCCAACGGCCGGTGGATGGACACCAGTTCGTGGTAGTCGGCGAGTGACGCAACCATCGCGACGCCAATGCCGAGCATGCTCAACACTGCCGCAGCCATCAGCCAGTGGAGGAACCTCATGGAACCGGGGAATTGCTGTTGGTCGTTAATCATTCTGGCGCTCACTTTTCTACATCCGCTGGTGTGATTGCGCTTGGCTCTTTCTTCTCGCCCGCTCGCCGTGTAAACGATTGCGAATAAATTGCGGACCGTGCGCTCAGGAACGGATCGTCGGAAGGCCCTATTCCTGCCGGCAAAACCAGCGGATCGAAATTGACGTCACGCGTCGGGCTCGTCTCCTCGCTCTCCACCGCATCGATTGTCAGCGTTCCTACGTCCACCTGTTCTCGCCCTCCCGGCCACATGACCGTGGGGTTGTCGGTGCGGTCGCCGGGTTGTCCGATGACGATCATCAGGTGCCAGTGCAACGGGTGCTGGTGCACGCTTGCAATCAACCCATCGAATAAATAGTTCTTATCGGATTCGCTCCCCCCGGCTGTGTTGGCAGCCACAAACGGCTGGGACGCCTGCAGCCACCACCGCACCGGCGTTACTTTGCCGTTCGCGTCCGTTACAAGGAACGCGTTCAGCCCGAAATAAGGACTGTCGTCGAAGCCCGACGGTGGTTCGTGGCTCTTGATGATTCGGATCGCCTCCAGAAATTCGGGATGGCTTGCAACGAACGCCGCCATTTTTTGCGGGTCCGGCTTATGTGTCTGCGGGTCTGGCGCCGACGCGGCCAGGTTGTCGTAGAAAGCCTGGGGAGTATCGAATGGGAAGACCGGCAGGTCCACCATTGCCGTCCGCCATTCTTCGCCGTCCGGCAATTTGAACAGTAGGCCGAATCCATGAACCGCGTCCGGAGCATCCGCCGCATAAGGGAGGCCTCCTCCGATGGAAAAGCGGCCGATCACAGGCACTCGGCCGGGCTGGAATACCACGGCCTTCGAAAACCGTGTTCCGTTCCCATTGCTCTCAAAAAAACCGCGAACGCAAACGCCCTTTGCATGGTTCCGGCGGAACCCGGAGTGGATGCCGTTCGCCCGCTCAAACTCATCGACGAACCGCGCAGGCGTCAGTTTCTGCGGGCTGAACCACCCACCCAGATAGAGAAACGCTCCCACAACACCTAGAAGCAGAACGCCAATAGCCGCCAAGCGGGCGAACCTGTCTCCTGCGGCCGGGCCCGCTGGATGCTCTTCCCTCACCGCGCTTTCACTCAGCCGCTCGCCGCTCCCGTTTCTAGTTTTTGGGTCCTCGTGCGTCCCCAACGGTGCCATTGCGCCCTCCCTTCCGTTTGGTCCCGGGATAGCACTTTGATGCAAAAGCAAACAAAAACGGAGAACTTTTTTTGTGCCCCGCTGTAATCGGCCCCCGCCAGGCCCATACTATGTTGGCCGGACCATATACAGGAGTTTCGCCATGTTCAAATTAATCGCATGACAGCGCGCAATACCACGTTGCCGAAGGGCAGCTGCAGCGTTCCAAAAAACCCACGACGGTTCGTGGTTTAAATAAGGACCACACAATGTGTTCGGCCTCAGTGTTGCGTCGACCTATCGAGACCACCCCGTTAATCGAGACCTTGCCCCGTTTACATGCCCTCGGATACTCGATTAGGTCTGGCCGATAATAGGCGGCGCGAGGGGGCCCTGTGCGAAGGTCTTATCGCTCAGGGTACTCGTGCCGGCGATTTCTGTGATTGCAATTACGTTAACCGTCGCGCTTGCAGTAGATTATGGCGCCGGATGAATTTCTTGCGGAGATTCTTCGGCGGATGTCGATTTCGGCGTTCGCAGTTCGACGTAGAAGTGAGGCGGGGAACTGAATCCCGCCGGCCGCAGACACTCATTCAGGAGAAATGACGATGAAATTCATGCTGATTCTAAAATCGACCAAAGACTCCGAAGCCGGCAAGATGCCCAGCGAGGAAACGATCAACGCGATGGTGAAGTACAACCAGGAGCAAGCCAAAGCGGGAGTTCTGGTCGATGCCGCGGGTCTGTGGCCCAGTTCCAAGGGCGCGCGAGTCAAAATCTCAACCAGTGGAAAGAAAACGGTGACCGATGGACCATTCACCGAATCGAAGGAGCTGGTCGGCGGCTACTGGATTATCGACGTGAAGTCGCTCCAAGAAGCGATCGAGTGGGCGAAGCGAGCGCCGGCGACACCGAACCAAGAAAACGAGATCGAAGTGCGAGAGTTTATTGCGTTCGACTGACTTTCCACCGGAGTTTAACGGATGTATGGGGCGGGCTTGTTTACCCTGAGTTTCCGAAGGCCTCCGCCTCGCGCCGATCCCAGCGTTTGGGTTAGTGGATTCATGTTCGAAGACCACGCTGCTCAATCCGAGGCAAAATGAGGAATTTAATCTACGCAATCAACGTTACCTTAGATGGCTGCTTCGACCACACCAACGAAACAGGAGCAGGGCAGGAACATTTTAGTCGGTGGCGTAGATATTTCTTCACAAGGAAATCCTGTTGCTCAAGGAGCGCCTGAACCCGTCGCGCATTCAGCAGAAGGAGGATCGCACTGTAGAAGTTGCTTGAACTTCGTTCGAGGTAGAACTACAGTGCCGAACATCAAGAGCCGCTGCAATCAACTAATACTCGGACATCCTCAGCTGTTGCCTTGGAAAGTGTCAACTCTTGGTTTGTCGCGTTGCCAGAGATGTGGGCACTGTGTGCTGCTTGGACGGGAACTGCGGAACAACATGTGAGACGTTGTGGCCGTAGCTTCGAGGGTGTAGCATGCGTTGAGAGAGCGCTGTATGATACTTCATATCGACGCCGCGGAACGCGCGGGATGGCAAAAGCTGGGAGCAACCTGCTGGCTGTCTTTAAGCCTGACGTTACTTGTGCCCGCACTTGGCGTGACCGCGCGATCCCAAGAGCCACCGAATCCAGCACAATCCGTAGCGGATGCCGCGCGAAACGCCCGCGACCGCAAATCGAATTCGCCGACGCCTGCGAAGGTCTTAACCAACGACGATCTCGGAGGACAGTCTGTGTTGCCGAGCGGCGCTGCGACTCCTCCAGAGGCCCAAGCAAAGCAGGTCGAAGTACCGGCAGCGCAGACAACCAACTGCGATAATCCTGACGACGAGAGACTTAAAACGGAGCTGCAGGCCGCGCAGGAGGAGCTAGACCAGATTCGGCGCGAACTTTCGTATGATCCGAAAGTGATTTCCGATGGTGATGTCGATTTGAAGAATTTCAAACCAGGATCATCGGGGCTGAGCTTTGGAGCTCCACCGTTTTCACAATCGACGCCGCAGGTCCCTGGGCGCGTACAGGAAGCCGCTCTCGAGGAGAGGATAGCGTCTCTTAAGAAAGCCGGGAACATTGCTTGCGATTCCCCCAAGGACGCAGCGACCCAGACGAAAATCGATTCGGCAGAAAAAGAACTAAAATTGTTACAGCGGGAATTCGATCTGGACCAGGCCGCTTACTATTCCAAGCCCGATTACGCCGGGGACGCCTCCGGCAAGGCCAAGCTCGATGCCGAGCAACAACAGATCGATTCCCTGCATTCAGAGATAGACCGCCTCAAGGACGAGCTTTCTTCTCCGAAAACAGATTAAGCAGCAGAGTAAGCCATTGCTGTCAGTGGTGAGACAGTTAGGCGCCGCGATGCCCCAATGGAGGCGGTGGAGTGTATGCTGTCTGTGGGACGAAAGGCAAATGGGAATCGTAGATCATGGGAGCGGATCATGCGCAGTTTTAGCTCGGGTCGGAGATCTAGCTGCCTCAAGAGGGTGCTACTCGCCCTCGTTGTGAGTGCTCCGATTTCCCTGAATGCGCAAAGCGGATCTCCGCCGCAATCGCAGCCGGCACAATCGGCCTCCGCGCCGCCGCCCGCAACGCAATCGCAATCCCAGAGCACGCCGGCTTGCTCCGACGCTCCTCCCATCTTGAAACGAGGCAAACAGCCGGATCTACCTCCTTGCCCTGACCCGCCGCCAACCGCGTCGACCCCCGCGGACTCTACACGCACGCATTCGCCGAGTCCCTCCAAACCCTTGATCGAAAGGGCCAGAGAGGCGGCCTTCGAGTTTTCAGAGAACCTTCCCAACTTTATTTGCCAGGAGGTCATGGCGCGGTATAGGCAGCGAGGCCGCGAGGAAACGTCGCTGGACGTAGTTTCGGCTGAAATTATTTACGATCATGCCAAGGAAAGTTATCGCAACGTGAAGATCAATGACCGCCCCACAGACACGGGCCTGGAGGAAATCAGTGGGTCCTGGTCCACTGGAGAATTTGCATCCACACTGCTGCTCCTTTTTTCTCCCGATACGAACGCCCGGTTTCGGTCCGCCGGCGCCACTTCCATTTCGGGTATCAGCGCCCAGGTTTACGACTTTGAAGTGCCAAGGGAAAATTCGCGCTGGACGCTGCACGTTGACTCTCAGACTCTGGTTCCGGCTTACGCAGGCTCGGTCTGGGTGGATCCGAGCACCGCGCGCGTCCTGCGAATCGAAATGCAGGCCCGCAACATACCATCAGACTTCCCGATGGATACCATCGAATCCGCGGTCGATTATTCGTACGTGTGGATTGGCGGGACATCGTTTCTGCTTCCGGTCCATGCTGAGAGCTTGGGTTGTCCCCGAGGCCCCGGCGACTGCAGCCACAACATCATTGACTTCCGCAATTATCACGAATACAGAGTCGACGTGAAGATTGGTAATGTGCAACGTCCCTGAAGGAACTGTCACGGTAGAGGCCGCGGGTTCGAGTCCCGTCGTCGCCGCCATTCCTTCCAAAAGAATTCCACGAATCAATTCAATGGGCTTGACGTCCGCAAAACTCTCACTCGCGCGCAGTTACGGGAGAATTTCTGCTGAATCTCCAATTCCGGCGGGTACAGGCAGTCGGGACAGTAATTCGTCGCTTACAGCAGACTCTGCTCGAGTACATTGCGCGACCAAGACGCTGCGGATTGCCATTGTCGTAATGCCCCTGCTGCTTCTAAAACGGACTGTGGATCACGCGAGGACACCACACTCACCTGTCTCTTCCACAAAAAACGCAATGGTCTGAAAGCTCGGGTGGTACTCTACGCCTATCCACATCATGTTCGCCTCCTTTCTCCCGAGCCTGTGGTCGTTACGCAACCGCAGTCTACCCGGGTCGACGAGCCGATATTGTTATGCAATCACTTGGGTACCGTGACCCACTGCGAATCAAGACCTATTCCGATTTGACCACATAGAAACGCCTCAACCCGCGTCGATTCGTTGACCCGGTACAAGCCTGCGACGTAGGATTTGCGACTTTATGCGCGAAACCAAGGCATACAATCCGGGGAGTATTTTCTGATTAATTGAGCGTGGCCGTGGCCATAAATGTGGTTCTGGCCCACGAGCAATCCGTCCAGGCATCCTCAAGACGCAGTCGCCGACGTGCGCGGCGATGTTGCATGGGTCACGCTGACGTTGCCCAGCGTCGGACGGCCGACACTCCGTCGGCGTAGGCCGTCCTGGGAGCGAGGCAGGGATATGCGACCTATGTGGAGAGTTTGATCCTGGTGAAAACATCCGCAGGGTGGAACTAGGTCATACCAGCCAGCTTCCTCCCGATTGTGGCGTTGAGCCGGACTTTCAGCGGGTACACGGCGGAATGAAATTCGCCGAAGTGGCCGACCGCGGTCGTGCGGCGAAAGCGGGCTTTCAAATCCGGCGACGTGCTGATCGAATATGGCGGTCGGAAAATCGATAACCCCATCGACTTCCAGCGACTCCGCTACGCCTACTACGAAGGCGAGAAAGTGCCAGTCACAGTGGTCCGCGGGAATCAGAAAATCACGAAGGAAGTCACCCTGGAGGCGATGAAGTGAGCGACAGGTCGCTGAAGTAATGCTCATGAAAGGACCTAGTCGGCTGGTGAACGCCCGAGGTGATCAGGTCTTTGCTTTGGCTCGGGTTTCCTACCTTCTAGTTTGGCAAGTCCAGGGCGGGATTGCGATCGAAGAAGTTGACCGGCGTAAGCTCGAATTCGTGCCAGACAGCCGGCATGACTGGGTAGTCTTCCGAGCGCGGAACGTGGTGAAACCCGATGGTGTACCACAGCACGATGTCGGTGTTTTCGATGGAGCGGTTGGCTTTGGTCCACGCGGGTAGGCCCTCGCCACCCTTGCTTTGGTTCGGATAGTCGCCAGCGGCGTAGCGCTCGTTGTCTTTATATGCCGTCGCCCAAATTTGATAATCCGTAAAGCCGGCCCGCTTTTGCGGATAATCCTCCGGGACCATGAGAGACATGGCATTTTCACCGCCCATAATCGCGTAGCCCACCGCGTAGCCTAGATGGTTTTTTACATTGGGATTGATGACCAACCAGTTCTCCGGCTGTTCCGCGCTCATGTGCGCTTTGGCTTGCTCTTCGTTCTTGGCGATTTCGGGTTTCGCCACCCATACGCTTTTTCGCAGGCTCGCCGCCGGCAACCGCTCAAGTTGCAGTTTTTCGCGGACGAAGCTGTTGGAGGTTCCGTCCAGGTCAAAATCGAAACGGAAAGAAAAGAAGTGATCGTGGTCCACGCCGACGTAGTTTTCGGCGATAAAGCGGCCATAGCGGCTCGCTTCACCTGTAGGATCGTCGGCAGCGGTGCGGGATTTTACGGCTTTTGCCTTATCCTCGCCGCTGGCGCCCACACGCACGCGGATGGTTCCGTCCTGCCGGAAAATCCAGTCAAAGATGTAGTCGTAGGTGCCCGCATCCGCTATGGTGCGTAAGACCAACTCGCGCGCTTGGCGCGTCTCAATCGCGCCGGACCCTTCGTGCCTCCACGCCATAACTCCGGCGGGCTGCTCAAACAAGCACGCGGCTCGCTGCTTGATCTGGGGATTCAATTTCCAGTCGGCATACATCTGGTCGAAGAAAACGGCATTCTCCGGACACTCGCCCGGTTCCATCGCGCCGGAAAAAAAGTCGCCGAATTCTCCGCCATCAAAGTAGCTTTTCGCATACCAATGTTCGTCCGGATCCATGTAGGGGACGAAAATCTCCGAGAGGGAGGCTTCGTAAAGAATGGAGCGCAACCGGTCACCTTCCTGGTAACCGACATTGTTCAGAATGAGGCCCACGCGCCGGTCGATGCGGAAGTGGAAACTCCATTTTTGCCAGCTCACGGTCTGCCCATCCAGACGAAACCCCGGGCCCAAGGGTTGTTGCATGGTGATCGGGCCGGGCACCTCGCGCAGAGGGCCGACGGAGGATTGGTCGAAATTTGATGGAACATAGGGTTCGTGAATAATTTCTGTATCAATGACGCGCAAAACTTTCTTCGCGTCGGCGTCCCAGACGACGGTCAGACCCGAGATGAGGCCGGTATCCTCGCGAGCGCCCAACTGCTCGCCACATTCCACGCGAAAGAGGCGCCGTCCTTGCTCCTCGGAAGTGCCGAAATAGCCCGGTGGGTTGACAAAACAAAACACACTGTTCAAGTCCGTGATGCCCCGGTGCTTGAGTGCAGCCTGGAATCGGGCATCGGCTATTACCGCTGCAGCGATCTCATTGCCCTCGTCACGCACGGAGTTGGGCTGCACTCCTTTCACTTCGATCCAAGAGACGAGCTTCTTGCCCTTGACGTCCACCACGGCCTCGAACGTGTGCTTGTCTTTCCAGACCACGACGAACGCCTCGCGGCGTACCGGCTGCCCGGGCTTCCAAGCCAGGACTTCTTCTTTCGGCGGTTCTTTCAGTTGAACCATGGGATAGCGCGTATCTGCATCGACTTTGCCGGACGCACGCAAGACCTCGTAGGCCGTCCAATACTCCGCGGAGGTCAGACCATCCAGAGGATGCTTGGGGGTTTGCGCTTTCAAAGCAGCACTCGAAGCTATCAGGGCCAGCAGAACGGTTACTCCCAGCAATGCAGTTTGTGTGCGGTTAATCGGACCATCACCGGCAATCGC
>Ga0210383_10005223_pt1 | contig 11432 bp, 10 predicted proteins | sample IncBWC14OmetaG_FD_160072 | JGI IMG/M metagenome (GOLD analysis project Ga0210383, IMG submission 160072) | Forest soil microbial communities from Barre Woods Harvard Forest LTER site, Petersham, Massachusetts, United States - Inc-BW-C-14-O ...
TCGCGGGTGTACGGAGCGCGGATCGACCTGCCCTACCCGAGCGTGGGCGCCACCGAGACGGTGCTGCTGACCGCGGTGCGAGCCGAGGGCAAGACGGTGCTGCGGAACGCGGCGACCGAGCCCGAGGTGGTCGAGCTCGCGTTGTTCCTGCAGCGGATGGGCGCGCACATCGAGCTGAGCCCGGACCGGCGGATCGTGATCGAGGGCGTGCCGCGGCTGCGCGGCGCGTCGCGGTGGCTGGCCGGGGACCGGATCGAGGCGTTCTCCTACCTGGTGGCCGGGCTGATCAGCCGGGGCGAGGTCCGGGTGCACGGCTGCCCGCAGGACCGCCTGGTCACGGCGATCACCACGCTGGCCCGGATGGGCGCGCGGGTCGAGATCACCGACGACTGGATTACCGCGTCGGCGCCGCACGGGCTGCGGGCCGCCGCGGTGCACACCGACACCCACCCCGGGTTCATGACCGACTGGCAGCAGCCGCTGATGGTGCTGTTCACCCAGGCCGAGGGGATGTCGGTGCTGCACGAGACGGTGTTCGAGAACCGGCTGGTGTACGTCCCGGCGCTGCAGAAGATGGGCTGCGAGATCGAGACGTTCGCGGCGTGCCTGGGCGGGCCCGCGTGCCGGTTCCACGACACGAACTCGGTGCACTCGGCGGTGATCCGGGGCGTGTCCAAGCTGCGCGGCGCCGACGTCACCCTGCCCGACGTCCGGGCCGGGTTCTCCGCGGTGCTGGCCGCGGCGGTGGCCGACCAGCCGTCGCTGCTGCGCGGCATCCACCATATCGAGCGCGGGTACCACCGGCCGTTCGAGCAGTTCGCGTCGCTCGGCCTGACCGTCCGCCGCGGCTGAGGAGAATTTTTTATGCCGAACGAACCGTTGATCCTCCCGGCCCTGTCTTTGCCGGCGCCCGGCGCGGCGGTGCGCGGCCCAGGCCTGGTAATCCAGAACTGGCAGGCGACGGGCGTGGCGCACGAGGTCGCGCCGCTGCACGTCCACCACGCCGACGACGAGGCCTGGCACGTCATCTCCGGAGCGCTGCGGTTCCGGCTGGCCGACCGGGAGTTCGCGGCTTCCGCGGGCGAGACGGTGCTGGTCCCGGCGGGGGTGGCGCACACGTTCGGGAACGCCGGGCCGGAGCCGTCACGGTACATCCTCATCCTGCCGTCGCGGCTGGACGAGCTGATCAGCTCGCTGCACGCCGCTTCGCCGGCCGAACGCGCCGAGGTCTACCGCCGGTACGAATCCGAGCTGCTGGAATAACCTGCCGGTATGACGACGGCGTTCGTGCTCGGCGGCGGCGGGCTGCTGGGTGCCCACGAGGTTGGCATGCTCCGGGCGCTGTCCGAGGCGGGCATCCGGCCCGACCTGGTGGTGGGGACCTCGATCGGCGCGATCAACGGCGCGTTCGTGGCCGCCGACCCGCCGGGCGCGGCGGCCCGGCTGAGCCGGATGTGGCAGGGCGAGGAACTGCGGCTGGCGTTCAGCGAGAAGCTGTGGGGGCGGGCGGTCCGGCTGGTGCGGTCGGGTACGCACCTGCACTCGTTCGAGGCGCTGGGCCGGCTGCTGGCCGAGGCGCTGCCGGGCCCGGACTTCGCCGACCTCAAGCTGCCGTTCCAGTGCGTGGCGGCCGGCATCGAGAGCGCGAGCGCACGGTGGTTCTCCAGCGGGCCGGTGGTGCCGGCGGTGATGGCCTCGTGCGCGGTGCCGGGGCTGCTGCCGCCGGTCGAGATCGACGGGGCGCACTACTTCGACGGCGGCCTGGTCGACTCGATCCCGGTCGGGCGGGCTGTGGCGCTCGGCGCCACGACCGTGTACGTGCTGCAGGTGGGGCGGATCGAGAGCCCGCTATCGGCACCGTCGCGGCCGTGGGAGGTGGGGCTGGTGGCGTTCGAGATCGCGCGCCGGCACCGGTTCCACGAGGAGATGTCGTCGCTGCCTGCCGATGTCCGCGTGCATATCCTGCCGACCGGGGGGGACCGGCTGCCGGCCGGCATGGCGCAGTTCCGGTACCGGGACAAGAACCGGGTGAGGCAGAGCATCGAGCGCGCATACGCGGCGTCCGCGAGCTATCTTTCCGCGCAGGCCGGGTAGTTATCTGGCGTCTTTCGACGGGAGGGCGTCCAATGCTCCCACCCAGGCTCGTCCGCCGGCTCGTGCTGGCCCCGATGGTGATCGTGCTGGCCCTCGGGCTGATCGTGCTGTCGCCGTTGCTGTTTGTGCTGGCGTTGCTGTTCGGGCTGGTGGGGCTGCTGCGCGCGGGGCGGATGCGCAACCTGCGGCTGGTGTCGTTCCTGGCGGTCGGGCTGGCCGCGGAGATCGTGACGCTGGTGCTGCTGTTCGGGCTGTGGATCGTGAGCGGGTTCGGCGGCCGGATGCAGACCGAGCCGTACCAGCGGCGGCACTACGCGGTGGTCCGGTGGTTCCTGGACGCGCTGTACCGGGGGGCCGAACGGACCTACGGCCTGCGGGTCGAGATCGACGAGCCGCCGCTGACCGGCGAGGAACTGGTGGCGCGGGCGACCCGGCCGGTTATCGTGCTGTCCCGGCACGCCGGGCCGGGCGACTCGCTGCTGCTCGTGCACCAGTTGCTCAGCGTCTACGGGCGCCGGCCGCGGGTGGTAATGAAGGCGTCGCTGCAGTTCGACCCCAGCCTGGACGTGCTGGGCAACCGGCTACCCAACGTGTTCGTCCAGCACCGGCAGGCCGGAGAGCACATCTTCACCGAGCAGATCGAGCGGCTGGCCCGTGGCCTGGGGCCGGATGGCGCGCTGGTCATCTTCCCCGAGGGCGGCAACTGGACGCCCGGCCGGTGGCGCCGCGGCATCCGGCGGCTGGAGCACTCGGGCCGGCGGGACCTGGCGGCGCGGGCCGCGGCGATGCCCAACGTGCTGCCGCCGCGGCCGGGCGGGGCGCTGGCCGCCATCGAGGCCCGCCCCGACGCGGACGTGATCTTCGTGGCGCACGCCGGGCTGGACGCGATTGTGTCCGTGAGCGACGTGTGGCGCCGGTTCCCCGTCGACCAGGTCATCCAGGCCCGGTGGTGGCGGGTGCCGTTCGACCAGGTGCCGCGGGAGGCCGATCACGAGGAGCAGGTGCAATGGCTGTTCGGGTGGTGGGAGCGGATCGACGAGTGGATCACCGAGAACCGGCCCGGCGGTTTGCCGGCCCCGGCGGCGGTGGCGGCGCCGTCGCTGTTGTCGCCTGAAGCCGACCCGGCCCAGCCAGACTGATGCGTCCGGAGTAGGAGCGCCCATGATCGAAGCCGAGCGCGTTGATCTGCGCCGCCGGTACGCGCGGGAGCGGGACAAGCGGCTCCGGCTGGACGGCAACGATCAGTACCTGGAGCTCAAGGGCCAGTTCAGCGGGCTGCTGGATGACCCGTACACGCCGCGGACCGAGCGCGACCCCAGGCGCGACCACGTGACGGTCGCCTTCGTCGGGGGCGGCTTCGCCGGGCTGGTGACCGGCGCCAGGCTCAGGGAGGCCGGCCTGCGGGACGTGCGGATCATGGAGAAGGGCGGCGGCTTCGGCGGCACCTGGTACTGGAACCGCTACCCGGGCGCGCAGTGCGACACTTCCGCGATGATCTACATGCCGTTGCTGGAGGAGACCGGGCACGTGCCTTCCGAGCGGTACGCACACGCCCCGGAGATCCGCGCGCACTGCGACCGGATCGCCAGGCAGTACGGCTTGTACGACGACGCCCTCTTCCACACCGAGGTCACCGACCTGGAGTGGGATGCCTCCGGCGGCCGCTGGATCGTGCGGACGAACCGGGCGGACGAGTTCACGGCCCGGTTCGTGGGCATCGGGACGGGACCGCTGCACGTGGCGAAGCTGCCCGGGATCCCGGGCATTGCGACCTTCGAGGGCCACGCGTTCCACACCAGCCGCTGGGACTACGCCTACACCGGCGGTGATCCTGACGGCGCGCCGATGGATCGCCTGGCCGGCCAGCGGGTAGCCATCATCGGGACGGGCGCGACCTCGGTGCAGTGTGTCCCGCATCTGGCCAGCGCCTGCCGGGAGCTATTCGTCTTCCAGCGGACGCCGTCGTCGGTGGACATCCGTGACAACCAGCCGATTGACCCTGAGTGGTTCACCAGGATGGCCACGCCCGGCTGGCAGGAGCGCTGGCTGGAGAATTTCATCGCCAACATGGCGGTCGGCGAGTTCCCCGCGGAGGACCTGGTCAACGACGGATGGACCGATCTGGCCCATCGGATCCGCGGCCGTCTCACCGCGCCGCGCTCGGGTCCGGCCGGCTTCCAGGAACTGCTGGACGACTTCGAGACCGCCGACTTCGAGAAGATGAGCGAGATCCGCGCCCGGGTGGACGCGATCGTGGCCGATCAGCAGACCGCGCAGCGGCTGAAGGCGTGGTACCGCCAGCTGTGCAAGCGGCCGTGCTTCCACGACGAGTACCTCAGCGCCTACAACCTGCCCTCGGTGCATCTGGTGGACACCGACGGCCAAGGCGTCGAACGGATCACTCCCGCCGGGGTCGTCGTGGCCGGGGTCGAGTACCCGGTCGACTGCATCATCTACGCCTCGGGCTTCGAGGTCGGTACCGAGGCGACGAGGCGGTACGGGTTCGACATGACCGGCCGCGACGGCACCAAGCTGTCGGACCACTGGTCGGGCGGGATGCGCAGCATGCACGGCGTCCACGTACACGGGTTCCCCAACGCCTTCCACGTCCAGCTGTGGCAGGGCGGCAACGTCATCGCCAACGTGCCGCACAACCTGACCGACTCGGCTAAGACGATCGCGGCCGTCGTCTCCCACATGGCCGACCACGGCTTCGACGTGGTCGAGGTGGCCAAGGAGGCGGAGGACGCCTGGATGGAGCTGCTGAGACCCAACCCGGTCATGACCTCATTCCTGGCCGACTGCACCCCCGGCTACTACAACAACGAGGGGCACTTCGACGGGCAGCAGTTCCCGCTGGGCGGCGGGTACCACCGGGGCGCCCCGGCGTACTTCCGCTACATCGACCAATGGCGCAAGTCGGGCGACTTCGCGGGCCTGGAGTTCGGGTGCACCTGAGTTCGTGCTGCCCCAGGCTAACTGCGGTGACCGCCACCGCCGGGGCAGGCGAGCTAGGCTCTCCTTCGCCTCGGTCTTGCCCGGGTCGAGGCGGATCGCCTCACGGAAGGCATCCCCCGCCTCCCGGTACCGCTTCACTTCCTGCAGGAGGAGGCCGAGTTGGTAGTGGTCGGAGGCCGAGCCCGGGCTGAGCCGGATGGCCTCCCGGTAGGCAGCTTCCGCCTCTGGATACCGCTTCAAATCGTGCAGGATGCGGCCGAGGTTGAAGTGCGTTACGGCAGAGCTCGGGCCGAGCCGGACCGCCTCCCGGAAGGCAGCCTCCGCCTCAGGCAGCCGGTTCAAATCTCGCAGGACGATGCCCAGGTTGTTATGCGCGTACGTGAGGCGCGGGTCGAGCCGGATCGCGTCCCGGCAGGCAGCTTCCGCCTCCGGATACCGCTTCAAGTCGTTCAACGTGATGCCAAGGTTGCTGTGCGTCTGGGCGGAGGCCGGGTTGAGCCGGATGGCCTCCCGGTAGGCGGCTTCGGCCTCCGGATACCGCTTCAAGTCCCGTAGCACGGTACCGAGGTTGCTGCGGGCCACGGCGGAGGCCGGGTTGAGCCGGATGGCCTCCCGGTAGGCAGCTTCCGCTTCGGCGTACCGGCCCTGTTCGTAAAGCTTCCACCCCCGGTCAACGTGCGCGTCCGCATCGGCTGCCAGGGTGGCCGTCCGACGTTGACCGCCAGGCGGCGAGCTCGGCGGTTTCGGCGGCGGTTTGGCAGCGCCGAGATTCCTGCGCGCCCGGGCCAGCAGCGCTGGTGTGGCCCGGTAGACCGGATTCACCTGTGCGACCCGCTCCAGCGCTCCGATAGCCTCCTGCCACTTGCCCGCATCGAGCAGGCGCAGCGCGGTCTCGTAGTCGGCATCGAGTCCTTGGGCCTGTTCGGCGGCGGTGAGCTTGGTTCGCGCCGAGGTCACCAGCCCGTCAGGGTCGGCGGCGGCAGGGTCCAGGACGTGCAGCCGCTGCCCAGCCCTGACCACGGCGGCCCACTGCGCGTCCTGGTGCAGCCGGCGAACCTCGGCCTGCCACCTCGTGATCTGCTGCTGCTTGCGGGCGTCCTCGGCCCGCTCCTGGACATCCCGGTAGCCAGGATCGACGTCGGCGATCATGGTGAGCCAGATCAGGGCCTGGTCCCAGTCTCGGGTGTCGACGGCGGCGCAGGCCAGCGTGTAGTAGGTAGCCATGTCCCAGGCCTGCCGCTCGGCGTCCTCGCGGGCCTGATGGTCGGCGTCGTCCCGGGCCTGGCGCTCGGCGTCGTCCCGGGCCTGGCGCTCGGCGTCCTCGTGGGCCTGGCGCTCGGCGTCCTCGTGGGCCTGGCGCTCGGCGTCCTCGTGGGCCTGACGCTCCGCGTCCTGCCGGGCCTGGCCCTCGGCGCCCTCCGGGGCCTCCTGCTCCGCGTCCCCCCGGGCCTGCCGCTCCGCGTCCTCCCGGGCCTCCTGCTCCGTGTCCTCCCGGGCCTGGCGCTCGGCGTCCTCGCGGGCCTGCGGCTCGGTTTCCGGGACGGGGCCTACGGTGAAGATGCGGCCATCGGGTGAGCGCAGGTATAGCACCGGGGTGGCCCATTCGACCTCATGGCCCTCCGCGAACATCGCCACGCGCGCCTCGACCATGGCTGCGTCAACCGGAAGGCCGTCCGCGATGGCCTGGTAGAAGGATCTGCTGAATACCAGGGCCGCCGGATCGGAGATCTCGAACTGCATCGCGATCACGGCCGGGATGCCCTGTCGCACCAGCGCCTGCGCCACGCCGCCTAGCGGATCGTCGCGGGCGTTGCGGGCCCCTTCGCAGGCGTTCAGGACGACGAGCCGCAGCGAGCGGTGTCCACGGATCATCAGGCCCAGATCACGCCCGGTCACCAGCCGCGTCTTCCCGTCCGCGCCTTCGAGCGCGAGCGCGCCGTCCTGGGCGGCCTCGTCATAGACGCCGTGCCCGACGAAGTGCAGCACGTGGTATTCGCGCAGGCGCAGCGGGCGCTGCAGCGCCGCGAGCGTGCCGGCCTCCAGCCGGTCAACCTGGACCATGCCCCGGTCGGCCAGGTCAGATAGCGCGCCAGTGAGCTTGCCCCACTCCTGCTCGCCCTGCAACTCGGGAAGATCGTCGGGCGCGGAGATCATGGCCAGGACCCGCAGCGGAGGGCTGATCGCGAACGGCGAGACCCGGGCCGGCATCTCCACGTACCGCACCAGTACGGTTTCGGGCGACAGGCCGATGAACCCGTACTGCGCGTCGTACAGGTACTCCCACGGGACGTTGGCCAGGGTTCCGGGCAGCCGCAGCCGGATCCGTAGCCCGGACCCCCGGCTCTCGGCCACCGCGCGGCTCAGTCTCAGGCAGTCGCGGACCGGCCCGCAGAACGCCGCCTGGAACAGCCGGTCGCCAAACTCCTCGAGCAATCGTCGTTCATCTGATTGGATCCGCCGCGCCTGCCGGCGGCCCCGGCCGATCGACATCCCGACCTTGAGGACAAAGTTCTCGACGTCGGTATCGGTAAAGGGCAGGGCAAAGTCGGCGTGCGCTTCGCCGGCCGGCGAAGCAACGACGCGGGCGCGATAACCGTCGGCGAACGGCTCGATCGCTACGTCGAAATCCAGCAGCCCCTGCACGAACTCGCCCTTCAGGATTGCGCCGCACCGCGCCGCCAGGTCATCGACACCGTGAAGTTCGCCTCCGCCGCCACCGAAGCGATGAACGCCCCGCTTTGCGCACTGAGCTGCACGCCGAAAATGATCCCGATCTCATCCGGCGGGTCCTCGATGGACCGCATCCGCTTCATCAGGCTGCGGGCCGCCGGGGCGACGCTCGCGGTAGCTTGCTCGAATGTCTTGTCGGTCCGTTCGGCCAAAGAAGGGGAATCCCTCCCCAGCCCGCGCGTGACCGGGCCAGCAGGCGGCGCGTCGATCTCGACGACGACGCTGCCACCCTGCTCAAGTGGGAACTCGACCAGACGCTTCATCAGATCCCTTCCCCACCCGAACACCCGTCACCGGCACGTTGGCCCTGTACACCGCGAAAGTCAAGAGCCGGCACATACCCAGAGATCACAGCCAGGTGCTTGATACGTTCCGGCCGATACGAGGCGGGAACGGCTGACCGCCGATGTCGGCCTGGCCGTGGGCGACGAGCCAGGCCAGCGCCTCGTGCAAGGCGTCGAGCGAGCTGTACCGCGGCGAGTACTGCAGTACCTCGCGGGCGCGGGCCATGCTGGCGGTGATGCTGCGGAAGGTGTGCTCGCGGGTGACCTCAGCGGGCCCGGGTCCGGCGCGGCGGGTGAACTCGGCCCAGTCGACGAAGTCCAGGACCGCCTCGCGGCCGAACCAGCGCGCCACGCCGGCCGCCAGGCCCCGCTGCGTCATCGCCTGCTCGGCCACCACGTGGAAGCTGGACCCGATCGCCACCGGGCGGGACAGCACACGCTCGAAGGCCTGCGCCACGTCGTCGGCGTGCACGTGATGCAGGACGCCGAGCCCGTGATCGGGCAGGGCGAGCGGCTGGCCCGTAGCCAGGTCGGTCCAGGTGGCCGGGTCGAGGTTCCCGGCCGGGGTGATGGCCGGCCAGCCCGGCCCGCTGATGTGACCAGGGTGCAGCACCACGGCCGGGACCCCGCCTGCCCGGGTCTCCTGGTGCAGTAGCGCCTCGATTTCGGCCTTGCCCGTGCCGTACTCGCCGTACGCGGTGCGGGGCTCGGCCTCGGTCACGGGCACCCGCAGCGAGGGGCCGTGGACCCAGATGGTCCCGCAGTGCACCAGCAGCGGGCGCGACGGGCGCAGCGCGTCGATGAGCTGCCGCGCCGACGCCCTGGTGAAGCAGATGAGGTCGATCACCACCTCCGGGCGCAGCGCCGCGATCCGGTCGCCGAACGTTCCCTCCGCGTCCTCGGTCTCCCGGTCGGCGGTGACCGCGGTCACCGCATCCCACTGCGGGCTGGCCTGATACGGGCCGCGGGTACCGCGGCTGACCGCGATGACCTCATGGCCGCCGTCCACCAGCCGGGGCACGAGATACGTGCCGATGTGCCCCGTCGCCCCGATGACAACTACACGGCTCATCCCCACCGACCCCTTCCCGCGCCAGGCCGCACCCACGCCATCCTCGCACGGGGCGAACATCTCGGGCCGCGCCTAGCGAGCTCCGGGGCGGGATCCGGTGGCCCGTTCGGCCGAAATTGAATCTGAAGGCGGCGGTGGACCGGTCCGTGCGGCGGGATGCGGCAGAGGCCCTTGACAGGAAACCAAATGGTTTCCTATTGTGGGTGACGTGGAACTCGTGTTCAGGGCACTGGCTGACCCGACCCGGCGGGCGCTCCTTGATGAGCTGTTCGCCCGCGATGGTCAGACGCTCGTGTCCCTCACGGCGCGGCACGACATGACGCGCATCGCCGTGGCGAAGCACCTGAAGATCCTGGAGGACGCCGGGCTCATCGTGAGCAGGCGGCGGGGTCGCGAGAAACTGCACTACCTCAACCCGGTCCCGATCCGCCTGGTTCACGACCGGTGGGTCAGCAAGTACACCGAGCCGTGGGCGGCCGGGCTCGCCGGCCTGAAGCACGAGCTGGAGGATCAGATGGAGAAGGTCTTCGAGATCTACATCCGCACCACGCCCGAACGCCTGTGGGAGGCGATCACCGATCCGGTGATCAGGACGAAGTACCAGTTCGGCGCTTCGATCGAGTCGGACTGGACGGCCGGTTCGCCCTACCGGCTCGGTCATCCAGCCGCGGAGCGGCCGCTGATGGAGGGCGAGAACCTGGTCGTCGAACGGCCGGTCCGGCTCGTGCAGACGATGCGCGCGCTGTGGGGTCCCGACGCCGAGCGGGCCGGCACCTCCCGGGTGACGTGGGAGATCGAGCCGGTCGGCGACTCGTGCCGCCTGACCGTGGTCCACGACCAGCTGCCGCCGGACGCACCGGCGGAGGTTTACGGCGGATGGCCGATGATCTTGTCCGGCCTGAAGACGTGGCTCGAAACCGGGGAGACGCTGACCACGCCCGGCTCCCTCATGTATCAGCAGCAGCGGTAACCGATTCTCATTCACCCAGCCACGCGAGGAGATCGTCATGTCCCAGACCACCATCACCGACATCGGCGCCGTGGGAATCCCCGTCAGCGACCAGGACAAGGCGGTGGAGTTCTTCGTCGGCACGCTCGGCTTCGAGAAGCGGCTCGACGTGCGGATGGGCGAGAGCTTCCGCTGGGTCACGGTCGCGGCCCCGAGCGCGTCCACCTCGGTCGCGCTGATCACCGGGCCTCACACCGGAGCGGACACCGGCATCCGGTTCCTGGTTCCCGATGCCGAAACCGAGCACACCGCCATGCGGCAACGAGGCATCGAGGTCGGGGACCTGCTTCGGTGGCCGGGTGTTCCGCCCATGTTCGAGTTCAAGGACCCGGACGGGAACAGGTTCGAGATCGTCGAGGGCAGCGCCTGAGCGGTCAAGAGCGCGGATAGGGCAATGTCCTGACTGTCGCGTTGCTGGCGGGTCGCGCTCGACCCGGCCTTTGTAGTCGCCGCAGTCGCCCAGCCGGGTGGGCGTGGGCCCTGCCCGGCTGGCGGCTGGTTCGTGCAGGAGCGGCTCGAGGTCCGGATCGGGAATCCGGCCCGGCGCTGGGCGCTAGTTCCCCGGTCAGAAATGCGCCTTGGTGTTTCGCAAGCTGGTCACCCGGGTCTGGGCGTAGTTGCACTCGGCGACGATAGCGGCGACGCGCCGGCCGATGCGGGCCAGAGGGCGCCGTATGTCCTGCGTCACGTGGTGGTTCATTGTTCCTCCTCGGTTTCCGGCCATCTCTTCGCCGGTCATCATTGAGTCTCGTCGTAAGAGCCTTGATGACGCATCGGAGGAAAGTCCTATTTTGCCTGCTGAGACGGGTCTTAGCCGGGCCTGAAGCCGACTTACCCGGACTTAGCACACCTCAGACGGCGGCCTGCCACTGCTCTCGGGTCAGAGCGTATTGGACTTCGCCCTGGTCTGCGCCCGGGATGTCGGGCACGTCGTCCGAGTGGTAGGACCGGACGAGGGCCAGGCCGCATTTCTCCATCACCCGGCGGGACGGCTGGTTGACCGTCATCGTGTGCGCGACGACGCGAACCACGCCGAGATCGGTGAAGCACTTGCGGATGAGGGCGCGCGATCCCTCGGTGGCATAACCCTGGTTCCACGCTGCCTTGCGGAGGCGGTAGCCCAAGTCAACGCTGTCGTCTTCGGCGGGCCTGAGGTGGAACCAGCCCAGGAAATCGCCGGCCGCCCTGGTTTCGGCGGCCCAGAACCCGAGTCCCTCGTACCGCTCGTAGAAGCTAAGGAAGAACGGGATGATCCGGTCGCGGACCTCCTCGCGCGGGGTCGGCT